>Ga0302314_10013231_pt1 | contig 14199 bp, 11 predicted proteins | sample III_Palsa_N2_3_FD_200533 | JGI IMG/M metagenome (GOLD analysis project Ga0302314, IMG submission 200533) | Peat permafrost microbial communities from Stordalen Mire near Abisko, Sweden - III_Palsa_N2_3 | ecosystem: Environmental > Terrestrial > Soil > Palsa > Peat permafrost | place: Sweden... | reverse complement strand
TGTTCGGCGTCGCTTCCCAGGCGTGGGCGGGGACGTCCGGGCACTGCCACCAGACCTTCTCCTTCCAGCTGTAGGGGACCTGGTCCGGAGTCAGAGTCCCGTTGCGGGTGGGGTGGAACTGCTCAGCCACCGGATGCTCGCTGAGCATCCGCTTCGTCGTGGCGGTCGGTCGTTGGGCGGAACCCATCGTGGCTTCTCCTGCGCGGTCATGTCTGGGAGCCCGATGCCTGATCTTGAGGCCTCCCGGTCACGTTCCGAGCCCCTCCCAGAGTTGCCCGTAGCGTAGGGGGAGCCACTGACAACTCGTCTTCCTGCTAACAGATTTGATCGGGTGGGATGGCCTCGGCCAGCCCACCCAGGAGGCCGTGCACCTCGTTGCCGAAACGGTGTCCAGCGTCCCGGATTGCAATATCCGGGACGCTCGTGGCGTCTGCGACACGGTCGCGGTCAGTCCCGCCGGTGGTGGCTTCGCCTGGCGGAATCCACGATCAGGACCACTCCGCCCGTCAGCGGCGCGGAGACCAGGGCCACCAAGAGCTGTGCTCGCTCGATGGGTGCCCAGATCACCGTACTTGTCAGGCTGATGACCGCCAGCAGTGCGACAACCACCACTGCCCGGCGGCGCCGCCGGGCATGATGGAACTGGGAGTGCATTCCGCTCATGGGAGTCCTCTCTGGGCGCCGGCCGCCTCCTGTGGCCCTAGGAAGCTGTCGAGGCGGTTGGCGCCGCTCCGTGTCTGGGTCGCTGGCGGGGTGCGAGCAGTCCCGATTGGCTGGTCACGCCCCGCGTTCCACCAGCTTGGGACACCGCGGAACCCGCTTGTTCCCAGAGGGTCTCTCATGTGCTGCCGTGCTCATCAGCGACTTCGGCGGTCGTGATGTGCCGTCATGTGTCTTCCCTGGTTTTGGAAAGTCTTGATGTGTCATGGCGGGTCTTCCCTAGACTTGGCCTCCAGGCCGTACTGAGAGGGGATGCCGTGGGGCGCGTTTTGCGGTTACCGACAGAAGATGAAGTGCCCCCGGGTCCAAAACGATCATTCTTGGAAGAGATCTACTTTCACTACCAGGAAGCCGGTCGCCCCACCCCGCTCGAGATAGCCGACGAGCTCGCGCAACGGGACAACATGACCGGCACTGCCAGCCGCGAAACGATCAGGAGGATGCTCAGGGGCGAGACCGTGCCAGTTCGCTGGAGCACCGTGGCTGCCGTCTTCGTTCTCTTCTGCGAGCGGTCCGGGATCAATCCTCGGGGTGCCCGCAGTCGCGCCTCCGCATGGGGACAAGGGGGACCCGTGCTGAGCCATGGCGAGGTCTTGCAGAAGTTGTGGAATGCCGCGCTCGCGAACGACGAGAACGTCCGCAGCTTTGGCCCACCCGGTCAGACGCTGAGTGACGAGCCCCCCTTCTGAAATCACCGGTCCTTGCGTCGGGCGGGGCAGCGGGGTCGTGCAACCGTCAAGCGTGGATCGTGCCGCAGGCCGCGAGACAGTCAGCCCAGCTCGGCACCGCTCAGGCCAACTTGATCACCAAAGAAGCAGGGACCTTCAGCATCTGGTTCGCGCTCATCACCTCTGCACCTCCGTCCAGTGCATCGACAGGATGTCGCAAGAAACCCCGGCCGACCCCGCGCTCAACGGTCCGGCCTGCAGTGCGGCCGGACGGTTCTCGGGCCGGGGCGCCGACAACTGTCCTCCGGCCAGCAGGTTTGACCGGTTGGCACCGTCGCGGCAGCGGTGTTGAGGGCCCTATGTTTTTGGCCGCTCGAAGGGAATCACGTTCCCCTCGTTCTTCCGCTCCTTCGCAGTGCTTGTCATCTCCTTGAGCTTGAGAGTGAGCACTGCAGCAGCAAGTGCGGTCTGCTCAGCGAGCCAGCGAGCCTCGGCCTCGCCGGCCCGCGCTTCCTTGAGCGATTCCCGGAGTTTGGCGTTGTCCCGGCGGAGCCGCTTTTCGCCTTCCGGCATTTGCTTGGTCTCCGTGCGGATCCGGTCGTTGAAGAGTTCCCGCAGATCCGCGTGCCGCTTGTAGAGGGCCATGCGGTGGACATCCGCCTCGGCGGCAAGGGCCTCGATGGTGAGGCTGCCGGAGGAGCGCGCGGGAGTGCCTGCCAGGAGGCGGTCGATAGCCGCTGTGATGCGGTCGCGTTCCTCGGCTTGGGGGAGGGCGTCGTGGGTCACGTGAGGATCTCCTGGGCGGATCGGGCGGTGGCGTCATGGGTGTCGGCGACCCCGCGCCATTTTGCGGCACTGGCGCGGAAGGCGTCGGCCATCGGGCCGGGGACGTGGCCGGCATGCCCCTCGAGGTCGTCGGCGTGGGCTCTGGCGGCCTGGGCGTGTGCGTCGGTTCGGACCGCGTTTCCGCAGCCCATCTGGCAGGCGAACGGGAGCGGGGCGATCGCGCCCGCGTCCGGGTCACAGAGGGCGTTAGCGTGCTTGAAGCGGCAGAGCAGGAACCCGTCGGGGTTGTCGAACAGTAGGTGGCCCTCCATGCTCTGCAGGCGTTTGGTGGCGTTCTGGGTGGTGAGGGCACCCGCGAAGTGGGGTTCGTCGGCGGCGTCGGTCAGGGCCTGCCGGGCTGCGGGCCCGGATATCTTCTCCCCTGCGGCTGCGGCGTCGCGGAGGCCGGCAGCTGCGTCGGCGGTCGCCAGGACGGTCTCCATGTCGAGGACCCCGTGCATGCCACCGCGGCCTCGGGCCCCGTAGCCGGCAGAGGTGCGGGCGTCGAGGAAAGCGCGCATGTGCCCGTACTGGACGGCGAGAGCCACCAGACCACCGGGCCTGCGGGCGATGTGCCAGGCCAGCGTGCGCCGCCAGCGGGCCATACGGATGGGACCGTGGGGGTCCTCCGGGACCATCTGCTCGGGAACGCCTTGCGCGACGGCCTCCTGGTTGATCCACTTCACGAAGTCCGCCACTCGCCAAGACAACCCCACTGCGGTGAGGCTGCCCTGGTGCGCCCGGCGGGTTGAGTCGTGGTGGGCGGTGCTGAGCAGGAGTTCTCCGGCGGGGACCATACGTTCCAAGACACGAATGGCATGGACGACAGGCCTGATGGCGACCCAGGGGACGCTGCGGACCTCGCCCTCGGAAATATGGTTGCCGTCGTCGTCGGTGACGGTCTTGTAGTGGCGGCCGCTGATCAGCCGGACACCGTCGTCGTCCTGGCTCTCGTCGGTGGTGCTGTGGACTATGTGGCGGACAGTACCTTCGGCGGCAGGTTCGGGATCGGGGCAGCATCCGGACCGCAGGCCTTGTACCTCCTGCACGCGCATCCCAGTCAGATACAAGATGATCACTGCGGCAGCCGTGCCCAGATGACGCCGCATCACTTCGGCCTCATCCATGCGCATGCTCTCGCGCCAGGGCCGGCCGTCGATCATTCCCGTCACCGGCAAGGTGAGAGGGCAGGGTCCGGGCCGTGCCTCTGCCAGGGCCGGGAGGTCGTTCCTGATCGATGCTGCTACCACCTGGTTGATGCTTGCACCGGTGCGGGCGGCGATGTAGAGGCGAGAAAGGCCCGTATTCCCCCTGTACGTGGCAACAGGAAGCGGGGCCGCGGTGGCCAGGAGCGCCTTGAGGTAGGCATCCAGGGATGCGCCGCCTTCCGGCGTGGACTTGTTGGCGCGGGCTTGAGTGATCATATGGACGCGCTCGTCCCAAGCGGCGAGGATATCGTCGGCGAAGTCCTCGACCAGGCGGATCGCCCAGACCAGCAAAGGGCCGACCACGCTTGGATCCAACGGCTCGGTGGCGTTCTCTCGATGGCCGCGCTGCCCTTCCGGGGGCAGGTAGTCGTCGACGCCCTCCGTGTCCCATGGCGGCCTGCAGACACCCGCAGGAGCGACTGTGAGCTGGTCGAATCCCCACAGGTCCGACAGCCAGCCGAGCATCTTCTCCATCAGGATTCGGCTGGTCCCGTCGGCCAGGAGTTTGGCGGCGTAGGCGCGCCAAAGGGCGTCCGTGCAGTCGGCGAACTGGTTCACCCTGTGCTCGTGCAGCCACCGCGAGAAGCGCATCCACTCGGTGAGCCGCTTGTGCAGGCTGCTGGCACCGTAGTGGGTACTCCGGCCGCGGTCCGAGATGCTGGTGGGGCGTCTCTCGCCGTTGATCATGGTCCAGGCCAGTATCTGCAACTCGCCCCGCAGTTCAGTGGGGCAGTTCGTCTTCCAGTGGATCCGGTTGATGATCTTGCCGGGCTGGTCGATGAGCGGGCCAAGTGACCAGATGTCGTCGCTGAAGCGGCTGTTCGCGCGGGTATTGGTCGCGCTGATCCAGCGTGGTTGGACGACCGTGTCGTCGGGGCGCGGTGCCCGCAGCACGAAGGGATCGTGGAGGGTGGCAAGGGCAGGGCTGGTCATAGGGCGACGTCTCCGTTGAGCACGTGGGTGACGATCATGCGGTCGCGGTCGGTTGCCCTGCGCAGGGCGCTGTCGAAGACGGTGGGGCCCACGATCTCGCGCAGGTTCTCCAGACGGCGCATGGGCTTGTCCCAGGTCCTTGCCCAATGCTGTTCGGGCAGCACGCCCCGAAGGGTGATGAGGTTCTGGTGCAGGAGGGCCAGCCGGGGGTGGTGGCCGTCGTGAACGCGTGCGTTCTCACAGGCCAGGCACGCCATGAAGCCCGCGCTGCAACCACCGTCGGGGGTGGGTGCGGGTCCGCTCTCGGTCTCCGCGCAGTCGGAGGTGACGGTCTCGGCGTGCGCGGGGTCCGCAGTGCCAGCCAGTTTCCCCTTGAAGGTCACGTCCTGGGCAAGCTGGTACGCCGCCTGGGCACCAGCCGCAGTAATTTTCCGCGAGTCCCTCTGTACCCGCTCGTCAGGCAGGACATAGCGGCTGTCGTGGGTACCCTGCTTGTGCTGTAGCGGCCTGCCCTCATCGACGACAATGGTGCGGCGCAGTCCCTGGAACGGGGACCGCGACAAACCGTGCTGCCCACTCCAGTCGGTCGCATCGTCGCGGCTGACGCCGAAGCCGAGCGGTTCGACCTTGCTCGGGCGGTCTCCGTCCTGTTGGTCGTCCCGCCCGAGCTGGCTGAGGCGGTAGACCATGAGCAGATCGGCGCCGGGGGCCAGTCGTGCCGCGAGTGCGCGGCCGTGAGCGGTGGCCTCCAGCGCCTGCGTGATCAGGCGTCCGTCCGAGCCTGCCCCGGAGTCGGTGATGTTGACGCTGTCCCACCAGCGCCCGAATCCCGCGCGGTGCTTCTCGACCTGGACCTGGTAGGTGACCGTGCTGGTCTCCCCAGCAGACGGCGTTCGCAACGGAACCGGCATCCGGTCGTACATCGACAGGTTCCAGCTCCACTGGTTGGTCATCAGCACCGCCAGGGCAATGGCCTCGCGTCTCCTCAGGAACAGGCGCCCCCAGGTCGCCTCCGGACCTCTCCCGCCGAGCAATTTGGCATTGACTACCCACCGGGTTCCAGTAGGGCCAGTCCTGCGGGGAACGTCTCCGGTCGCGGCGAGCCCCTCCAGGATCCGTCCGATCTTCCAGTCACGGCTGCCTTCGGCGAGGTCGCCGGCGCGGTAGCGCTCCAGGCGCTCGGTGTTCTCGCGGATCCGCAGTAGGGCGGCCCGGAACTGTGTCTGCGCGGCAAGCTTCACCTGCTGGTGCTCGTCCGTGTCCATCGACTTGCGGGTCGACTTCCAGAGCTTGACGGGGCGGGCGAGCTCCTCGGCGGCCACCCCGCGATTCAGTTGGGGATCGTGCTTCAGCAGCCGCAGCAAGGCGGCGAGGTGTTGGCTGGTCCCGGCGGCCTGCCGGAAGTTCTGACGCATCAGTTTCAGCACGGGCTCGGACACTTCGCCCAAGTCTTGCGCAGGGCTGCCCTGCTCCCGCAGAAATCCAGCGAATCTCTCCAACGCATACCAGTTGTTGCGCGCGGTGGAATGGGACTTCCATCCGGAAGACTGGCGGGCGAACGCGCTTGCGAGGGATCGCTGCATCGGCTCCGGCACCTGCAGGTCCGTGAAGTCGAAGATCCTCTCTATACCGAGGCTGTTCACGACGGTGACCTGCAGGCCGGTCGGGTCGAGGCGGACAGGTGCCTTGAAATCCGACGGGGGCAGCACAGCCTTGCGGCCGCGGGGGCTCAAGCGCTCACCTCCACGGACATCGGGTACCGGTCCATCAGGACATCCAGGTCCTGGACCCCCGAGGTCTCCTTCGCCAGGCGGGCGAACAGACTCGTCACGCGCGCCTCCCCCATCCCCTCCCCGGCGGTGTCCGGCTCCAGGTTCGGGTCGTCGAACGCGAGGATCGATTCCAGCCGCAGGTGCTGAACCGGCGAAAGGTAGTGGGTGCGGGTGGTCTCTACGTCCACGTGCCCCAGTAGCTCCTTCACCAGCCACCACGGGTCCCCGTAGAGCAGGGCGAAGTCTCGCCGCTCTGCCGGCGAGAGCCCGTACTTGCGGTCCACCAGGTCGTTCAGCACCACCAGCATGTGCAGCGCGAAAGAATGCCTGGTCATCCTTGGTGTGGCATAAGGGACTCGGCCGCGGGCCTCGGCGGTGCGTAGGTGCTGTGGTGTCTTCCGCTCCTGTGCGGTCAGCAAAGCTTCCTCGCACCGCAGGTTGGCCTGCCGAAACATGGCGTTCCACCGGTCGGGCAGCATTGGCATGCCCTCCTCGGTCAACCACAGCCACAGTGGTTCCGGCCCCTCCGGCCCCTCGGTGTACAACCACTGGCGTTCCCGATAATCGAGTGCCGCCAGTTCGTGCTGACCGGCTCTTCCATCCCGATCCACCCACTTTACGACCGGCTTTGAACCCCGCGTCACCCCGGTGACCAGCCTGATCGGCAACGCGTCATAGCGGCCCTTGCGCTGGGCCTGGTGCACGGCCCATGCCCGCTCCGACTCCCTATATGCGGTCACCTGCTGCAGTGCGTCCACCCGCGAATAGAACACCCGCGTCGCCTTCGACCTGGTCAGCGCCCACGGCACCGTCCCGTGCAGGTATAGACCCCGCCCCAACTTCTTGTCCGGCAGCTCGAATGTCAGCAGCCCGCTGCCCTCCTGTCGGCGTAGCCCCGAGCCCAGCTGCAGCTGTACGAACGCCGTGTTCCGCAGTTCGGTCCGCCCGTCCCATCCGTGCCGCCGTGACCCGTCCACCCGCAGGCCGCGCAGGCCCAGGTCCTGCCACAGCCGCCAGGTCCGCGGCGTCAGCCACTGCACGTTACGCTGGCGGGCATTCGCTGCCCGGTGCTCGCGTCGGCCCGCGTCGATCGGCAGCGGATCCACCTTGGCCCACTTGTACAGCAGTGTGAACGCGGCGGCCTCACGATCCCATTTGCTCCCTCCGATACGGCTGGGATTCAATGGTGACGAGCACCGGAATTCCCGGTATGCGTCCAGATCGATTTCGGTCGCCTGCCACCACGCCAGTCCCCGGCGCCATAGCCAGTCCAGCAGCAGTCGAATGTCAGTGGAGTAATTTACCTTGGTTGACCTCTCCAGCTTCCGGAACTGCTGAGAAAGAACAAAATCCAGCAGATCGGGATCTACGCGAAAATCAGGCCGAACAAAAACTGGGTCACCTGGCCGGAGACCGGTCCGGTCCACGGCTGCCTTCAAATCCCTGACTCCGAGGACCCCTTCCGCGGGCTCCGGCCCCCACCGCTCCGGGTCCCGCACGAACGCCAACTGCCAGCTGCTCACCACGCGCCTCCCTGACTGCTTGAACACACCCAAGTATCAGGGAACAGATACAGCGTGGTGGCCCTCGGGCTGCAGGGGCCGCGCCGTCGCCAGGGCGGCACCGTGCGGATCGACATCCCCGAGCCCACGGCCTGGCAGGGCGCCGCCGAGGAGGTGGCCAGGTTCCTGGTGGCCCTCTCCGAGCACCGTGACCGCAGCCCGGACGCGGTGATCATCTACCTCTGCCGCGACCCCGCCCCGGGGGAGGACGGCGGCGCGGTCGCCGAGGCGCTGCGCCCGCTCGCCTCGCACCTGGCCGCCGCGTTCGCCGCGCTCGGCATCCCGGTCCATGAGTCGCTGTGCGTGTCGGACGGCCGCTGGTGGTCCTTCAGCTGCACCGACCCCGCCTGCTGCGATCCGGGCGGCACACCGGTGGAGCGCCCGGGCAGTACGTCGACGGTCGCTGCAGCTGCCACCTACGCGGGCATTCAGCTGCGCGGCAGCCTCAAGGATCTGCACCAGGAGCTCGAACCGGTGGGCACGCCCACGGCCGAGGAGCAGCTGCTGGCCTTCGAGGAGGCGGTGCCCGCACTTGTCGAGGAGCTGATGCGCTGCGGTGGGCGGGATGCGGTCAGGGAGCGCACCACCGAACTGGTGGACGCGGCGGTCTCCCGTTTCCGTGCCGGGGCCGAGGAACTGCCCGCTCAGGAGGCGGCCCGGCTGATCCTCGGGCTCCAGGACCGACTGGCGCGCGACCGCGCGGCGGAGTGGCTCGACCCGCCCGACGTCGAAGCCGCCCAGCGGCTGTGGCGCTTCCTCGCCCGGCGCTGCGCGGTCCCGTTCGACAGCCACGCGGCGGCCCCGCTCGCCCTGCTCGGATGGACGGCATGGGTGACGGGCGATCAGGTGGCGGCCCGGGTCGCCCTCGGGCGGGCACTGGTCGCCGACCCCGACTACACCTTCGCGCAACTGCTCTACGAGGCGATCAACAGCGGTGCCGAACCCCGGTCGCTGTGCGCCACCCTCAGGGCGGAGCGGCGGGCCAGGCAGCGGCAGCGGCGAGGGCCCGCCGAGCGCAGACGGATCTTTCGTGGTCAGCGGGCTGCTGTCTGAAGGGAGGAGGGTCGGCGGGCTGTTTATCGTCACTGCGACGACTATGATCGCTCCATGTCGCGTTACGATCCGTCGGCCTTCCCCCCATTCGCGGTCACCGTCGACCTGGTGGTGTTGACCGTCCGCGATCACGCTCTCTGTGCGCTGATGGTGCGCCGGGGCGAACCGCCCTTCCAGGGGTTCTGGGCGCTGCCCGGCGGTTTCGTGCGCCCCGACGAGGGCCTCATCGAGGCGGCGGCCCGCGAGCTCGCCGAGGAGACGGGCCTGCGCACCCACGGGGCTCCCGGCCAGGGGCCGGGTGTGGGCGCCCATCTGGAGCAGCTCGCCACCTACGGCGACCCCCAGCGCGACCCCCGGATGAGAGTGGTGAGCGTCGCCCACCTCGCGCTCGCCCCCGACCTGCCCACGCCCCGTCCCGGCGGTGACGTCCGCAGCGCCCGCTGGGCCCCCGTCGAGGAGCTCCTGGGCAGCGGCAAGGACGACGGCCTGCTGCTGGCCTTCGACCACACCCGGATTCTCGCGGAAGGGGTGGAGCGGGCCCGGTCGAAGATCGAGTACTCCTCGCTGGCCACCGCCTTCTGCCCGGAGGAGTTCACCGTCGGCGAGCTGCGCCGGGTGTACGAGTCCGTGTGGGGAGTGGTGCTCGACCCCCGGAACTTCCACCGCAAGGTCACCGGTACCCCCGGCTTCCTGGTCCCCGCCGGTGGTACGACAACCCGTCAGGGAGGGCGTCCGGCCCAGCTGTTCCGGGCCGGGGGAGCGACCGTGCTCAACCCTCCGATGCTGCGTCCCGAAAGCTGATCCCGTCGGCGCTGACGCGCCGTGCATCGCAATGCCACGCAAAGTAACAGTGCCGGTCTATCGTGCTGGCTACGCGGGCGACTGTGCTCCGGCATCGCGAGGCGAAACTGGGTGAAGCTCCATGTTCCAGGCGATCGGACTGACCAAGAGCTATCGCCGGGGGCGCCCCCCAGCCGTGCTCGACCTCTCCTTCGACGCGCGGGAGGGGCAGGTGACCGCACTGCTCGGACCGGTGGGGGCGGGGAGGTCCACCGCGCTGCGTCTGGCCCTGGGACTGGAGCGCGGCCAGGGCGTCGCCCTCTTCGACGGTCGCCCCTACCGGCGGATCGCGCAGCCGGAACGCGAGGTCGGGGTGGTCCTCGCGGAGCCGCCGGGCCGGATGGCCCGCCATCCCGGCCGCCGGGCCCGCGCGCATCTCCGGATGATGGCCGCGGCCACCGGGGTTCCGGCCCGCCGGGCCGACCAGCTCCTCGAACAGACGCGGCTGGCACCCGCGGCCGAGCACCGGCTGCGCACCTTCTCTCCCGGCATGAACAAGCGGCTCTCGCTGGCCGAGGCGCTCCTCGGCGACCCGCGGACCCTCTTGCTGGACGAGCCCACGCACGGACTCTCCCCCAAGAACACCGAATGGTTCCATGCCTTCCTCCGCGCCTTCGCGGCCGGAGGGGGCACCGTCCTGGTCACCCTGCGCTACCCCCGGGAGGCGGCGGTGCTGGCCGACCGGGTCGTCACCCTGGACCTCGGCTGCGCCCGCGCGGACCAGCCGATCGCGGAGTTCCTGCACACCAGGCCCCACGGTGAGGTCTCCGTGGCCGGCCCCCAGGTGGGGCGGCTGGCCGACCTGCTCGCCCGGGCCGGCGCACGTGTGCACCGGGAGAGCGGCACCCGGATCTCGGTGGGCGGAGTGGCCCGCACCGAGATCGGGGAGCTGGCCTACCGCCACGGCATCCTGCTGCACGAGCTGGCAGGCGGCGCGACCGGGGCGACCGTCGCCGCCGGGGTGGCAGTCGAGCAGCTCGTACGCCAACCTGTGCGGGCGCCGAAGACCGATCCGGTCCCGGCCGTCCCGGCGGTCGCGGCGGCCGAGCCCGCCGAGACCGTCGTGGTCCTCACCCCCGGCGCGGTGGTCTCCGCCTCGGTGGCGGTCCCGCCGCCCGCACCCGCCGTCCACCCGCGATCCGTTGGAGGAGGCGCCTCATGAACGCACTCACCTACGAGTGGCGTCGGCTGACCAGCATCCGCTCCACCGGACTGATCCTCCTCGCCGTCCTCGTGCTGGACGCGGCAGTGGCCGAGCTGACGGTTCGCCAGGCAGACCTCGCCGAACCCGCCCGGGTGCTCACCGCGGGCATTCCCCTGCTTCCGCTGCCCCTGGCCGCCCTCGGCGCGGGAGCGGTGGGGGCCCTGGCCTACGGCCATGAGGCCCGCTACCCGCTGCTGAGCCCGCTGCTGCTGCCCTTTCGCCGAAGGCTCGGCCTGCTGCTGGCGAAGCTGGTGCTGGTCGGCGGCTTCTCCGCGCTGCTGGCCCTCCTGACCCTGGCCGCGGACGCCGTCGTCCTGCAGTCGGCCGGCGACGCGGAGGGCCTGGGGGACGCGGGGGGTCTGGGGGAGGCGCTGTCGCACGGCGCGCTCCAGGGCGCGCTCGGCGGCTTCGTCGCGCTGGTGGTGGCAGGGGGCTGGATCGGGCTGCTCGCGGCGGGGCTGCTGCGGAGCGCCGCCGCCGGAATGCTGGTGCTGATCGTCCTGCCGGTCCTCGTCGAGCCCGCTGTCACCGCGCTGCGCAGCCGCTCGGTGCTCCCCGGCCTCCTCGGCCGCGGGGACGGCGGCGGGCTCGGGCTCGCCCGCTGGAGACGGCTCTTCCCCGTGGACACCCACCATGCCTGGATCTATGGGCCGCTCAGCGGTCTGCGCAGTTCCGCGCCGCTGCCCTCGGTGGAGCTGGCGGCGCTGGTGGCCGTCCCGGTGCTGGTGCTCCTGGCCGGGTATGTCCTGCTGATGTCGCGCCGACGCGGGATCTGACGTCCGGACGCAGTTGGACGATACGTCATGAATCACGTCAATTATGAAGGTATGGGCGATCACCCTTTCGTGTGCTTTTCACGAAAGTCCTCAAGGAGCGGCCCGAGAAGGCCGACAAAGGAGACGTGAGTACCGTTGCGCATCCCCCCATGACCACCGCTCGCCTGACCGACACGCCCCGTCCCGGCGCCGGCGAGTTGGACCGCTTCCCCGTCGGCGAACGCACTGCCGAGCGGGCCTTCCCCGAGCGTGGCGCACCAGGCCCCTCGCCCCGCTGGGACAGTCCTGAATCGGAGCTCGGCCGGGCGTCCCGCCGTACCTCGGGCAGCCGTGGCCGAGGGTTGCACGGCCAGCTCGTCCAGCAGCTGGGACAGATGATCGTCTCCGGTGACCTGGGCGCGGACCGGCCCCTCGTCCCCGAGGAGATCGGCCAGCGTTTCGAGGTGTCCCGCACCGTCGTCCGCGAGTCGCTCCGGGTACTGGAGGCCAAGGGCCTGGTCAGCGCCCGCCCCAATGTCGGAACCCGGGTGCGTCCGGTCTCCGACTGGAACCTGCTCGACGCGGACATCATCGAGTGGCGGGCCTACGGGCCGCAGCGCGACGATCAGCGCCGTGAACTGTTCGAGCTGCGCTGGGCCATCGAACCCCTGGCCGCCCGGCTCGCCGCCGGACACGGGCGGGACGAGATCCACCAGCGGATGGTCGACATGACCGAGATCATGAGCCATGCCGCGGGCCAGGGTGACCAGGTCACCTTCAGCCGGGCCGACACCGAGTTCCACGCACTGCTGCTGGAGCTCTCGGGAAACCGGATGCTGGAGCACCTGGCCGGCATCGTGGGCAATGCACTCAATGTCTCCGGCGGCCCGATCACCGCCTGCGAGCGTCCGTCCGAGCCCTCGGTCGGCCTGCACGCCAGGCTGGTGGACGCGCTGGGAACCGGCGACGGCACCGCCGCCGAGGCAGCGATGCGGGCGCTGCTCACCGTTCACCCCGAGATCGACCATGTGGTCCCGGCTCCGCGCGAGCACTGAAGCCGGAGCACCGAAGCCGTCGTCGGCCCCCGAGGAGACCGCCGCCCTGATCGTCAGGCGGCGGTCTCCGGTGTTTGTGGTGCCCGGCGTGGGTGGGCCTGTATGGGTGCCGGGGTCACTGATTCGGGCGACTGACGGAATGACAGCCCGTTCTCCGGTGTTGTGAGGGGTACGCCTACGGGGGAAGTGTGACCTGCGCCACGAAAGCAGGGCGTAACACTTCTCTCCGCACAGCGATGTGTACGGAGGTGGCCCAAGGAGGGTCCGTCCGTTCCGGGGCCGCCGTACTACGTACTACTGAAGCAGTCCGAGTCATAGTTTTCCAGAACCTGCCCCTCTCGGGTGGGGTTCTGTCCACTCACGTCCGAGAGGTTGTTCGTGTCGGCCAGCACATCCCGTTCGCTCCCCCCTGAAATCGCCGAGTCCACCGCGCTGATGGCACTCATCGAGCGGGGTAAGGCACAGGGGCAGATCGCCGGCGATGACGTGCGCCACGCCTTCGAGGTGGACCAGATCCCGGTCACCAAGTGGAAGAACGTCATGCGCAGCCTCAACCAGGTCCTCGATGAGGAGGGTGTGACGCTGATGGTGAGCGCGGCGGAGTCCTCTGCCCCCAAGCGCCCCCGCAAGAGTGTCGCGGCGAAGACCACCGCGACCAAGGCCACCGCCACCAAGGCTGTGACCTCGCGTACGGCCCCGGTATCGGCTCCGGTCGGTGTCGCCCGTCCGGCGGCTCCGCGGGCCGCTGTGGCGGCCACAGCGACCGCCGTCACGGTGACCTCGGTCAGCGCGGTGGGCGAGCTCGACGCCGTCGCGGTCGAGATCGACGTCGAGGCTGCCGCCGCCCCGGCGAAGAAGGCCGTCGCCGCCAAGAAGGCCGTCGCCAAGAAGGCGGCCCCGGCCAAGAAGACCGCCGCCAAGAAGACCACCGCCGGCAAGGCGGCGGGCAAGTCCGACGACGACCTCGGCGCCGAGGACGAGGTGGTCGAGGAGGGCGCGGTCAAGGCCGAGGCCGAGCCGGTCGAGGGCGAGGAGGAGTCCCAGGGCTTCGTCCTGTCCGACGACGACGAGGACGACGCCCCCGCGCAGCAGGTCGCCGTTGCCGGTGCCACCGCCGACCCGGTCAAGGACTACCTGAAGCAGATCGGCAAGGTCCCGCTGCTCAACGCCGAGCAGGAGGTCGAGCTCGCCAAGCGGATCGAGGCCGGGCTCTTCGCCGAGGACAAGCTGGCCGCCGCCGACAAACTGGCCCCCAAGCTCAAGCGCGAGCTGGAGATCATCGCCGAGGACGGGCGCCGCGCCAAGAACCACCTGCTGGAGGCCAACCTCCGACTGGTGGTCTCGCTGGCCAAGCGCTACACCGGCCGCGGCATGCTCTTCCTGGACCTGATCCAGGAGGGCAACCTGGGTCTGATCCGTGCGGTCGAGAAGTTCGACTACACCAAGGGCTACAAGTTCTCCACGTACGCCACCTGGTGGATCCGTCAGGCCATCACCCGGGCCATGGCCGACCAGGCCCGCACCATCCGCATCCCGGTGCACATGGTCGAGGTCATCAACAAGCTCGCCCGTGTGCAGCGCCAGATGCTCCAGGACCTGGGCCG
>Ga0302314_10013229_pt1 | contig 14199 bp, 14 predicted proteins | sample III_Palsa_N2_3_FD_200533 | JGI IMG/M metagenome (GOLD analysis project Ga0302314, IMG submission 200533) | Peat permafrost microbial communities from Stordalen Mire near Abisko, Sweden - III_Palsa_N2_3 | ecosystem: Environmental > Terrestrial > Soil > Palsa > Peat permafrost | place: Sweden... | reverse complement strand
TGCCCGGAGGCACGACGCGGAAGTTGTTGAAGGCCGAGGAGCCCCAGCGCAGGAAGTTGTAGCGCTCCAGGTTGCGCTGATACTCGCGCTCGACGTTCTCGCCGAAAGCCTTGGAGGTGCCGAAATAGTCGACCATCACCGAGTGGTCGATGACCAGATCGACCGGGTTCAGCGGATTGATCTTTTCCGGATCGCCGCCCAGGTGGGTCATGGCGTCGCGCATGGCGGCCAGATCGACCACCGCCGGCACGCCGGTAAAGTCCTGCATCAGCACCCGCGCCGGGCGGAAGCTGATTTCATGCTGCACTTGGCCTTTGTTTTCGATCCAGGCGGCGATGGCGTTCAGGTCATCAGGGCCGACAGACTTGCCGTCCTCGTTGCGCAGCAGGTTCTCCAGCAGAACCTTCATCGACACCGGCAGGCGCGAGATGCCGGTCAGACCGGCTTCCTCCGCGGCGGCAAGGCTGTAATAAGCATAGGTCTTTCCGCCGACATCCAATTCGCGGCGGGTTTTGAGGCTGTCGTTCGACGCCATTTCAGGGGAACCTTTCTCTCTGTTCGAGGCCGCCCGAAAATCGGTCGCGGGATCGCGCGCTGATCGAGCCGGACACACAGCGTCCGACCCGGCGCGGCCTAATCCCCGCACGGCCGCGCGTGTCATAGACCGCACCGCGAGAGTCGTCCATGTGGCGAGCCGAATTCGCATGCGCGTTTCCGATGCCTCTCTGGGAAGAAGACGGCCGTGATCTCCGCCCTCACTGTCACAAACCTTGCTCTGGCCCGAGGCGATCGGCCTCTATTCGAGGGATTCGACCTGATCGTGTCCGCCGGCGAGGTCGTCGCGCTGACCGGCGCGAACGGCGCCGGCAAGACCAGCCTGCTCCGCGCGATCGCTGGCTTCATCCGGCCCGACGCGGGCGAGATCGCTTTCACCGGGGCCGATGGCGTGCTTGAGGCGGAAGAAACGCGGGGCCGCGATCTGCATCTGCTTGGGCACCTGGATGGTCTGAAATCCGGCCGCACGGCCTGGGAGGAGTTGCTGTTCCAGGTTCATTGGACTGGCGGGACCGACGCCAGCGCCGAGGCCGCCTGCACCGCGCTCGACCTTGGCCGCCTGCGCCCGCTTGAGGTGCGCAAACTGTCCGCCGGCCAGCGCCGCCGCGTCGCCCTGGCCCGGCTGGTCGCCAGCCCGCGAACCCTCTGGCTCCTGGATGAGCCGCTGACGCCGCTGGACGCGGCCTGGCGCGCCCGGTTTGGCGAGATCATGGCGGCCCATATCGCCAGTGGCGGGATGATCATCGCCGCCGTGCACGACCCGCTGCCTATTCCCGCCCGGGCCGTCGAGGTGGGCGCGTGAGCGGGTTTGGCGTCCTGTTCCGCCGCGAACTCGCCCTCAGCTGGGGCAAGGGTGGCGGCCCGCTGCTGGCCGTCAGCTTCTATGCCGCCATGGCCACCCTGCTGCCGCTGGCGACCGGCCCAGCGCCGGACAGGCTGGCCATCGTCGCGCCAGGGTCGGCCTGGCTGGCGCTGGCCCTGGCCTCGCTGCTCTCGCTCGAGCGACTGTTCGAACGCGACTATGAGGATGGCGCCCTCGATCTGCTGACGCTCGGGTCCACGCCGCTGGAGGCCGTCGCCTTCGTCAAATGCCTGGCGCAATGGATCACCACCGGCGCGCCGCTGGCCTTGGCGGCGCCGATCGCCTCCATCGCCCTGGGCGCCTCGCCGTCATTGTCCTGGCTGATCGCCTTCACCGCCCTGGTCGGCGGCCTGGGGTTTTCCTTCTGCGGCGGGATCGGCGCGGCGCTGTCGATCGGCTCGCGGCGAGGCGGGGTGCTGATCGCGGTGATCGTCCTGCCGCTGTTCGCGCCGCCGGTGATTTTCGGCGCCGGGGCCATCGAGGCCTATGGCGCCGGCCTGGACTGGAAGACCGGGCTTCTGTTGCTCAGCGCCTACAGCCTGGCGGCTGTTGGCCTCGGCCCCTTCGCCATGGCGGCGGCCTGCCGCAATGCGCTATCGTGAGCGGCATGATGCGTCGCGACCATAAAACACCTCTCCTGAAGGGAGAGGAAGGGGCCCATGCGCAGCATGGGAGGGTGAGGGGTTACGCGGCTTTCGACTGGAGCACCGACGTCGCCGTCTCATTCTGCACCGTCCCTAACCCCTCATCCTCCCACGCCTTCGGCGCGGGCCCGTCCTTCTCCCTCCGGGAGAAGGTATTAGAAGCCGCCTGATGTTCGCCTTTCTCTATAATCCTGACCGGTTCATGGCCTTCTCGCGATGGGGCGCGCCGCTGTTCGGCGTGCTTGCGGTGCTGCTCGGCGCGGCCGGCCTCTGGCTCGACTTCGCCGCCCCGCCGGACTACCAGCAGGGCTACACCATCCACATCATGTTCATCCACGTGCCGGCCTCGATGCTGAGCCTGTTCGTCTATCTGTGCCTGGGCGTGGCGAGCTTTCTCGGCCTGGTCTTCCGCCAGCCCTTGGCCGAAGCGGCGGCCAGAGCGGCGGCGCCCTTGGGCGCGGGCCTGACCTTCCTGGCCCTGATCACCGGCTCGCTATGGGGCAAGCCCATGTGGGGGACATGGTGGGTGTGGGACGCGCGGCTGACGTCAGAGCTGGTGCTGCTGCTGTTCTACCTCGGCTATATGGCGCTGCAGGCGGCCATCGACGACGAGGCCCGGGCCGCGCGCGCCTGCGCCATCCTGGCGCTGGTGGGGGTGGTGAACCTGCCGATCGTGGTCTTCTCGGTGGATTGGTGGAACACCCTGCACCAGGGCTCGACCCTGTTCGCCAAGGGCGGTCCGGCCATGGCGCCAGTCTATCTGCCGCCCTTCTTCCTGATGATACTGGCCTATACATCCGCTTTCGGCTCGCTGTGGCTGGTGCGGATCAGGGGCGAGGTCTGGCGCCGGCGCGCCAGCGTTCTGGCCGTGCGGGCGGCGAGGTAGGACCATGCTCGATTTCGACGCCGGCAAGTACGGCCCCTTCGTCTGGCCGGCCTATGCGATCACCGCGCTGATTTTCGCCGTCATGATCGCCGACAGCCTGCTGCGCGCCCGCCGCTGGCGCAATGCCGCCCGGGAAGCGGAAAAGGCCGCCGGCAAGGATCGGCCGTCGTGAGACGCTGGGTCGCCATCCTGCCGCTAGCCGGGTTCGCCCTGCTGGCCGTGCTTTTCTTCGCCCGCGTGCATCACGACCCGCACTATGTGCCGGACGCCCTGGTGGGCAAACCCCTGCCCGACGAGGCCCTGCCGCTCATGGCGGGCGGCGCGACTCAACACCTGATCACCGACGCCCCGCCTGGGACGGTGATCAACTTCTTCGCCTCGTGGTGCGTGCCTTGCGTGCAGGAGCAGCCGGTGCTGATGGCGCTGAAGGCCCAAGGGGTGAAGGTGATCGGGGTGGTCTCGCCCTGGCGCTACGATCCCGCCGCGACGGGCGCCATGCTGGCGCGGGGCGATCCCTATTCCGAAACCCTGCTGGACCCCACGGGCAAGGCGACGCTGGATTTCGGCGTCTCCGGCGTGCCCGAGACCTTCGTTGTCGGGCAAGGCGGCAAGATCGTCGCCAAATACGCCGAACCGTTGAATGCCCAGTCTGCGGAAGCCTTGAGCGAGCAAATCGATAAGATTCGTTAACGATCGGCCCCCGCGTTAACCTTTCGCTAACCATGTTTTGGCGAGGGTGGCGTTTCCGCTTCGCCGCATCCAAGGACCCGCCGTGGCCCTCCCGCCGATCTCCGGTCAGGCCATTTCGCCTCAGACCCCGCCGACGCGTTCGGTGTCCGATGCGCGGGCGGCGCAGCGCGCCTTCTTCGACGCCGCCCTAGGCAAGGTCCAGGCGCCAGCCGCCGTCCAGCGCTCGGCGCCGGCGACCGCGGCGCCGGCGAGGCCCTCGCCGATCCTGAACACCGCTCCCGCCGCCGAGCCCTCTCCGGACCGCCCGCTGCGTCCCGGATCGCTGGTCAATATCGTGGTCTGAGCGACCCCGCCGCTAGTCGAGCGCGGCCTGACGTTTCCCGCCGAACGCGATGTTGCGCCGTTCCGGCCCGAACCCCGTGATCAAGGCCATGGAGACGGCCGCGCAGCCGGCGACGATCGCCAGCGCCAGGCCATAGTTGGGATGACCGGCGACCTTGTGGCTGGCCGCGATCTGCGCCTGCCAGACACCGCACCCCGAGGCGAGCAGATTGCCCATCTGATAGGCGTAGCCGGGGAAGGCGCCCCGCGCGTCGGCGGGCGCCAGCTCGTTCAGATGCACGGGCAGGACACCGAAGGCCCCCTGCACCATCAGCTGCATGAAGAAGGCGCCAAGCCCTAACAGGACTGCCGTGTGCGAGAAGGTCCACAACGGGATCACCAGCAGCGACAGCAGGCTGGCGACAATGATGGCGCGCCGGCGGCCAAAGGTCTCCGACCAGGCGCCGAACAACAGTCCGCCAAAAATGGCGCCGACATTACCGATGGCGGTGAGCATGCCGGTCGCCTGGGTGCCGAAGCCGCCGTTGGTCTGCAGGAAGGTCGGATAGAGGTCCTGGGTGCCGTGGCTGATGAAGTTGAACGCGGTCATCATGGCGATGACGTAGAGGGCCATCTTCCAGTGTTTGCGGAATAGCCACAGGCCGGCAAAGCCGATCGGCGCGTCGATGAAGTAGATCCAGTTGATAATGGGAACCTTGATAAAGGCGCCCGCCACCGCCGGGCCGATCGCCACCGCCAGAGCCAGCAGCCCCATACCGAGCAGGAACAGCGGTCCGCGCCCAGGAATGGCGGCGGTCTCCGATTCAAAGGCCGGCGATTCCTTGACGGAAAACTGGATGAACAGGGCCAGCAGCGCCGGGACCGCCCCGACGATGAACATGCCGCGCCAGCCGATGCGGTCGAACAGAAAGAAGAACACCACCGAGGCGATCAGATAGCCGGCGGCGTAGCCTTCCTGCAACAGGCCGGAGATCAGGCCGCGAGTCTTCACCGGCACCGATTCCAGGGCCAGCGACGCCCCCACGCCCCAGACCCCGCCCATGGCGAAGCCGAAGGCGGCGCGGAGAATCAGCAATACCGCCAGGCTGGGTACGAAGGCCGAGGCCAGCTCCACCGCCGAATAGAGCACCACATTGGTCATCAGCACCGGCCGGCGGCCATAACGGTCGGCCAGCATGCCGAACAGCAGGGCGCCGAACGGCCGCGCGGCCAGGGTCAGGGTGCTTGCCACCACCACCGACGGAAGCTCGGCATGGAACTCCGCCGCGATGGCCTTGAACATGAAGACCATCAGGAAGAAGTCGAACGCGTCCAGGGTCCAGCCCAGGAAACTGGCGGCGACCGCGCTCCACTGGTGGCGGTCAAGCGTACGCAGCTCACTGAACGTCGACATGCAAACTCCCCGAGGCAGGGCCGCAAGCTCTTACGTCACAGGGCTTTCGTCCAGAGGGGAGGACTAAAACCCGCGCAGCTCGGCGAAATCGTCCAGCCCCTCGCGTCGCGTCCTGAGCGTATTGATCGCGTGCGCGTCGTCGCGATAGCCGAGCGCCATGCCGGAAAACAGCATGTGGTCGTCGGGCAGATCAAGGAACGCCCCCACCGTCTTCGGCAACCGGGCCCAGAATTCCTGGGCGCAGGTGTCGAGCCCCCGCTCGACCGTCAGCAACATCACCGTCTGCATATACATGCCCAGGTCGGACCACTGCGGCGGGCCAAGCTTGCGGTCCAGCGCGAAGAACAGGCCTACCGGCGCGCCGAAGAAGTTCAGGTTCTGCGCCAGCTGGGCGAGACGGCCAGGCCGATTGTCGCGGGGAATGTCGATCGCAGCGTAGAGGTCCTCGCCGCACTGGAACCGGCGGGTGCGGAACGGGTCCCAGAGATTGGGCGGATAGACGTCGTATTCGCCCTCCTCCAAGCCGCTCGCCATGGTCTCGCGCGCCTTGGCCTTCAGCGCCTCCAGGGGCTCGCCGGTCAGGGCGTAGACCCGCCAGGGCTGCAGGTTGCCGCCGGACGGCGCCCGCGCCGCCGCCGCCAAAATCTCGCGCACCACGGCGCCGGACACGGGATCGGTCTTGAAGGCGCGAATGGAAATGCGCCGGTCGACGGCTTCGGATACGGTCATGGTCACGCTTGAGGTCTCCACATGGCGCGAGGGGGGCGCGACAGACGCCAAAGGCTTGGCTAGCATCCCATCGCCGCGTCAAGGCAAGAGGAGCCGCACCAACCGTGTCCGACGACGAGCTTGAAAAGCCCGAGGGCGAACCACCGCCACGCTCCGAGCCAGCGGACGAGCCGTCCCCCGAGTCCGGCTTGGACCTCGACGTTGCTCCGGACACCTCCGAACCCGCCGCAGTGATCGAGCCGCCGCCGGAGCAGATCGAGCCGCTCGAGCCTTCTGAGGAACCGGAAGCCCCGCCTGAGGCGCTGGTGGAACTTCCCGCAGAGCCGCCCGCTCCGCAGCCGCCGCCATCCGCCCCGCACACGCCCCACATCGTCGACCCGGCGCCGGCGCCGAAGGCCCGGCCAGGCCTGCTGAAACCGGTCGCCGTGATCGCCATCGCCCTGGCCCTGTTCGGCCCGCCGCTGCAGGTCGTCGTCCTGCGCATCGTACCGCCCCTGTTCACCGAGCTGATGGTTCAGCGGCTGATCCAGGGCTACGGCTGGGACTATCAATGGCGGTCGCTGTCGCAGATCTCGCCGGATCTGGCGCAGGCCGCTGTCGCCTCCGAAGACGCCCGGTTCTGCAGCCATCACGGCTTCGATTTCCAGGCCATGCAGGCGGCCATGCGCCACAACGAGCGCCGGCCGAACGGCAAGATCAAGGGCGGTTCGACCATCAGCCAGCAGACCGCCAAGAACGTCTTCCTCTGGCCGGGCCGCTCCTACATCCGCAAGGGCATCGAGGCCTGGTACACGGTGCTGATCGAGACCCTGTGGGGCAAGGGGCGGATCATGGAGGTCTATCTGAACGTGGTGGAGTTCGGCCCAGGCGTTTACGGCGCCCAGGCGGCGAGCCAGCACTTCTTCCACGAAGACGCCTCGCAGCTATCGCCGGCCCAGGCGGCCCACCTGATCTCGGTGCTGCCGGATCCGCTCAAATGGCGAGTCGCCGCCCCCGGCGCCTATGTGGCCAAGCGTTCCCGCCGGATCGACGGGGCGATCGGGACGGTAAGGGACGATGGCCTTGCGGGATGCGTGGGGCGATAAGGGCTTGCGCCCTTCACAGACGAGCCCGCCATGACTGAAGAAGCCTCCGCCCCAAAACACCCGGTTTCCTCGACGGACATCCCCTGGAAGGACTGGGAGCACGATGGCCGCTATGGCGGCCGGACCAAAGACACCGGCGACGCGGCCGGCGGCGCGCGGATCGGCGTCCATATCGAAGAGCTGCCGCCGGGCATGAAGTCCTGCCCGTCGCATTATCACTACCTGGAGGAAGAGCACCTCTATGTGCTGGACGGCGAAGCGACCCTGCTGCTTGGCGAGGAGCGCATACCGCTGAAGCCCGGCGATCATGCCTGCTTTCCCGCCGGCCAGGAGGTCGGCCATTGCCTGATCAACGAGGGCGATACGGTCTTCCGCTTCCTGATGATCGGCGATCGCAACCCGAACGACGTCGTGGTCTATCCCGACTCCGGCAAGATTCTGGTTTGCGCCGTCGACATGCTGTTCGATCGCAAGGCGATGAAGGACTACTGGGACGGCGAATGAGGCTGACGCCGCCCGATCGGGCAGCGAGGCGCGGAACCAATCGAACCGGCATGCGTTTTAGCCCGCTTGGGGACAGTTTCGGATGGATGGGGTGATCGAAAAAACTGCGTCGCCCGATGCAGGGGTTTTTGACGCCAGCCTGCCGTTTCAGCAGGTGGCCGAGGCGCTTCCGACCCCCTGCTGGATATCCGATCCCGAGGGCCAGATCGTCTGGGCGAACCGCGCCTGGATCGCCTACACCGGCGCCGGGGTCGATGAGATTCAGGCTCAAGGCCTGAAGAGCCTTCATGACCCCGCAATCTACGACGCCGTACTGGCGAGATGGGTCGAGGTCCGGGCCGCTGGCGAAGCGGCCGAGATGGCCTTTCCCCTTCGCGGCAGGGATGGCCAGCTCAGGCCGTTTCTGACTCGCGTCGCGCCGATCCGCGACGCCGCCGGCAAGATCATCCACTGGTTCGGGACCAATACCGACATCTCGGCGCCGACCCAGACCGAGGCCAGGCTCCGGTCAAGCCAGGAACAGCTGCAGGAGGTGTTCGATCGCGCCGCCGACGCCGTCTTCATCGCCGACGCCGAAGGCCGCTTTGTCGATGTGAACCCGGCGGCATGCGCCCTGACCCTTTATTCGCGAGAGGACCTGCTGGGCCGCAAGGTCCACGAGCTGATCGGTCCGGACGAGCAGGCGGGCCTCACCGTGGCGCGCCAGCAAGATCAGTCGACCCGGGACTGGAAAGTCCAACGCAAGGACGGGACCCTTGTCGAGGTCGAAGTCAGTAGCCGCCGGCTCTCCGATGGCCGCCGTCTTGGCGTGGCCCGCGATGTCTCGGCGCGCCGGCGGGCGGATCAGATCGAACGTTCGGCCCTGGCGGCGAGAGCCGACGAGGCGGAGCGGCAGCTCAGCCACTTCTGGGACGCGTCCCGAGATCTGTTCGCCATCGCCTCCGAAACCGATGGCGCTGCGCGCCTCATCAACGAACACGCCTGGCATGAGACGCTTGGTTATTCCGCGGGCGAAATCATCGGCAAGCCGCTGCTGGATTTCGTGCACCCCGACGACCGGGAGCGAACCCTGGCGAAGCGACAAACCCGGCTTACGGAAACGGCCTATTTCGGGTTCGAGAATCGCTACATCCGCCGCGATGGCGGCGTCGTCTGGCTGTCGTGGAACGTCGCCCGGGACCAGGGGCTGATCTACTGCAACGGCCGTGACATCACCCACGAAAAGAGCGCGCAAGCCAGCCTGAACCGGAGCGAGCAGGAGTTTCGGCTACTGGTCGCCAGCGTGGTCGACTACGCCCTGTTCATGCTCACGCCGGACGGCATCGTCGCCACTTGGAACGCCGGCGCCGAACGCATCAAGGGCTATGCCGCGGACGAGATCGTCGGCCGACACATCTCAGCCTTCTATACCGATGGCGATCAGGCTGCGGGCGCCCCGGCGCTGGCGCTCGCCACCGCGGCGGCGCAAGGCCGGTATGAGGCCGAAGCCTGGCGGGTGCGCAAGGACGGCCGCCTGTTCTGGGCCAATGTGGTGATCGACGCCATTCACGATGAAACAGGTGAGCTGATCGGCTTCGCCAAGATCACCCGCGACATCACCGAGCGCCGGAACGCTCAGATCGAGCTGCAACGCGCCAACGATCGGTTGGCCCAGGCGCAGAAGATGGAGGCGCTCGGCCAGCTGACCGGCGGCGTCGCGCACGACTTCAACAATCTGCTGATGGTGATGGGCGGCCAGGCCGAGCTGCTGCGCGGTCGGATCGGCGACGAGCCCCGGGCGGTCCGTTCCCTCGAGGCCATCGTCTCGGCGGCCAAGCGTGGCCAGGGCCTGACCCGCCATCTGCTGGCCTTCGCCCGACGCCAGCGCCTGAACCCGGCGCCGGTTTCGCTGGCCCGGCGCGCGTCGGACATTCACGAGCTGTTGCGGTCGAGCCTGGATAGCGGCGTGGCCTTGGAGATCGACTTTCCCGCCGATGTCTGGACGGTGGAGATCGACGCCAACGAGTTCGAGTTGGCGATCCTGAACATGGCGGTTAACGCGCGCGACGCCATGCCCAAGGGCGGCCGGCTGACGATCTGCGCGAGCAACGCGACCCTGATCCGGCAGGACGGGGAACTCGACGCCGAGGGCGAGTTTGTCATGATCGTCGTCGCCGACACCGGCCAAGGCATTCCGCCCGACATCCTGCCCAAGGTGATGGAGCCGTTTTTCACCACCAAGGCGGTCAACAAGGGCACCGGCCTTGGCCTGTCGCAGGTCTATGGCTTCGTCCAGCAGTCCGGCGGACGGATGGCGATCGAGAGCGAACTGGGTCAGGGCACGACCATCTCCCTCTATCTGCCGCGCAGCCTGGCCGCTCATGCCCCCGACGCCGAGCCCCTGGCGGCGCCTGCGGCGGTCGGCCTGGACATCCTTTGCGTCGAGGACAATTTCGAGGTCGCGGAGGTGACGGCCGGCATGATGGCCCAGCTCGGAAACCGCGCGCGGCCCGTCAATTCGGCCGACGAAGCGATCCGGCTACTGGAAAGCGGCCCGCTGCCGGACCTGATCTTCAGCGACATCGTCATGGCGGGCGACATCGATGGTCTGGGTCTGGCCAGGTACGTCCGCGGACGCTGGCCCGACCTGCCCATCCTGCTGACCACCGGCTACAGCCGCGCGGCCCAGGCCATCGGCGACGAGTTTCCGGTGTTGGCCAAGCCGTACCAACTGGCGGATTTGAAGGGGGCGCTGGCGGTGGCGAACCAGAGGGGCGGATAAACCTTCCCCGCCTGTCGGGGAAGGAGGGGCCCGCGCCGAAGGCGTGGGAGGATGGGGCCACGCGAGCCGCAAGGCTCGCCAGACAAAAGCTTTTCACGGACAGCCGAGAAGCGCCATACGCGCCATCCGGCGCGGACCCCCATCCTCCCACCGCTTCGCGGCGGGCCCCTCCTTCCCCCATAAAAGGGGGAAGGTTTCAGGAGCACGCCCCTATCAGTCCTTAAGTCCTGAATGCGGAGTCTGCTTTTGCGATCGCCGCCGTAAAGGACGAGGCCTTCAGCCTCGCCGCGCAGCGGTTGGCCCAAGGGGCCAATCCTTGACAGCGACGAACGCCAAAGCTCCAATCTCGCCAGGATCTTAAGGGCGGGTCTGATCGTATGAATACGCTGATCACGCCGACAACCGTCCTTTTAATGGGCGCGGCGAGCGGGGTGATGCTGTGGCCGAGGTCGGATATCGCTGTAGCTTCTGTGACAAAGAGCCCAGGGAAATCATCACGATGATGGAGGTCCCCGCTCGGCACGTTCGGATCTGCGACGAGTGCATTTACCTGGGGATGGTATGTTTGGCGCAAGTGGCTGGCATTGATTTCGACGCATTAGTGGAAGCTGCGAAACACGATGACACGTGGACCGACGTTGAAGGCGGATAGCCAATTGCCGGCAGGTTTTCGGAGCATCGTCCGTCCCTCATTGGCTTGGCCATCCTCTGGCGCCGTACAACTTCCCCTGCCCGCTGATCTCACAAGGGGCTGACATCCCCCCACAACCGCGCTATAGACCCCGTCACATCGATCGTTAGCGCTGGATGGCGTTTACGAGCGGCGGCCCAAAAGGCCCGCCGCTTTTTTATTGGTTCGAGGTAACCCTTGCGCGGCAAGTCGGCGGAAGACCGCTCATTGCTGGAAATTCTGGACCCGGTCGCGGAGGCGGCGGGGTATGAAATCGTGCGTCTGCGCCTGATGAGCGGCACCAAGTCGCGCCGGCTGCAGATCATGGCCGAGGACGCCCACGGCGAGATGAACGTCGACGACTGCGCCCGCCTCTCGCGGGCCGTGTCCGAGGTGATGGACGCCGCCGACCCCATCGACGGCGACTATCTGCTGGAAGTCTCCAGCCCCGGCGTCGACCGGCCGCTGACCCGGCTGAAGGATTTCGAGACCTACGAAGGCCTGTCCGCCCGGCTGGAGCTCGACCGGCTCGCCGACGGCCGCAAGCGGTTCAAGGGCGAACTGGCCGGGATCGAGGGCGACATGGTCGCCATCAACCTGGAAGAGGAGGAGGCCGAGACGGCCCTCATCCCCTTCGCCTGGATCATCGAAGCCAAGCTGATCCTCACCGACGATCTGATGAAGCGGGGCGCCGATCAACGCGCGGCCCGCGTCCAACCCGAACAAGACGCCAAACTGGAGTAGTGCGATGGCCCTTTCAGGCATTTCCGCCAACCGGCAAGAACTTTTGCAGATCGCCGAAGCGGTCGCCCGCGAGAAGTCGATCGAGAAAGAGATCGTCATCGAGGCGATCGAGGAGGCGGTGCAGAAGGCCGCCCGCTCCCGTTACGGCGCCGAACACGACATCCGCGTCCACATCGACCCGAAGACCGGCGAGACCACCATCACCCGCTGGGTGACCGTGGTCGCCGACGACGAAGAGATCGAGAACACCTACGCCTTCAAGAGCCTGGCCGACGCCAAGCTGGACGATAAGGACGCGGTGGTCGGCAAGACCTATACCGAAGTGCTGCCGCCCTTCGAATTCGGCCGGGTGCAGACCCAGATGGCCCGCCAGGTGGTGACCGGTAAGGTCCGCGAAGCCGAGCGCGAGCGTCAGTTCGAAGAATTCAAGGACCGCGTGGGCGAGATCGTCAACGGCTCGGTCAAGCGGGTCGAATATGGCAACATCGTCGTCGACCTCGGCCGGGGCGAGGGCATCGTTCGCCGCGACCAAGCGATCCCGCGCGAAAACTTCCAGGTCGGCGACCGCATCCGCAGCTACATCTACGACGTCCGCCGCGAGGCCAAGGGCCCGCAGATCATGCTCTCCCGCGCCCACGGCGGCTTCATGGCCAAGCTGTTCGCCCAGGAAGTGCCGGAAGTCTACGACGGCGTCATCGAAATCCGCGCCATCGCCCGCGACCCGGGCAGCCGCGCCAAGATGGCGGTGGTCTCCAACGACAGCTCCATCGACCCGGTCGGCGCCTGCGTCGGCATGCGCGGCAGCCGCGTGCAGGCGGTGGTGGCCGAACTGCAGGGCGAGAAGATCGACATCATCCCATGGTCGCAGGACGAAGCCGCCTTCCTGGTGAACGCCCTGGCCCCCGCCGAAGTCACCAAGGTGGTGATGGACGAAGAGGACGAGCGCGTCGAAGTGGTGGTGCCCGACGAGCAGCTGTCGCTGGCCATCGGCCGTCGCGGCCAGAACGTCCGCCTCGCCAGCCAGCTGACCGGTTGGCAGATCGACATCATGACCGAAAGCCAGGAGAGCGAGCGCCGCCAGCGCGAGTTCGCCGAACGCACCCAGCTGTTCCAGGAAGCCCTGGACGTGGACGAAGTCATCGCCCAGCTGCTGGTCACCGAAGGCTTCGCCACCGTCGAGGACGTGGCCTATGTCGAGCCGCATGAAATCGCCTCGATCGAAGGCTTCGGCGAGGACACCGCCGAGGAGCTGCAGGCCCGCGCCCGCGACTTCCTCGACCGCGAAGCCGCCGAATTCGACGAAAAGCGTAAGGGTCTGGGCGTCGAGGACGGCCTGCTCGAGATCGAGGGCGTGACCCTGCCGATGTCGGTGGCCCTGGGCGAAGGCGAAGTGAAGACCGTCGAGGATCTCGCCGGCCTGGTGCCCGACGACCTGCGCGGCTGGTTCGAATCCAAGGACGGCGAGCGCGTGCGGGAAGCCGGTGTGCTGGAAACCTTCGCCCTGACCCCGGACGCCGCGGAGGCGCTGATCATGCGCGCCCGCATCGCCATGGGCTGGATCGAGCCGGAAGCCGAGGCCGAAGAAGAAGTGGTCGAGGAAGACGCGGTCGAGGCCGAACTCGAAGCCGAAGACACGGCGATCGAGGCGGTGGAGTAATCGAATTTCCTTCTCCCGCAGGGGAGAAGGAATTCAGTGGGATCGATGATCGAGCAAAAGCCGCCCCAAACCCACGCCGAAGCGTCTCGCCAGCGGCGGGACCTGGTCTCCGGCCAGGTGATGGAAGAAGCGCGGCTGATCCGGTTCGTGGCCGGGCCGGACGGCGTGGTGGTGCCGGACCTGGCCCGTAAGCTGCCGGGACGCGGTCTCTGGGTCGCGGCGGACCGGGCCTCGGTGGAGACAGCGGCGAAGAAGGGCGGGTTTTCCCGTTCCGCCAAGGCCAAGCTGTCAGCGCCCGCCGATCTGGCCGATCAGGTCGATCGGCTGCTGGCCAAGCGAGTTTTAGATGGACTCGGGCTTGCACGGCGCGCCGGCGATCTTACTTCTGGTTTCGAAAAGGCGTTGGCGGCGATCGCGGCAGGCAAGGCGGCCTGGATGATCGAGGCCAACGACGGCGCCGAAGACGGTCGCCGCAAGCTGCTTCAGGCATCCCGGCGTCTATCTCATCCGCCTCGGCTGACCGGTCTCTTCAACGCCGACGAATTGAGTTTGGCCTTGGGCCTGGGAAATGTGATACACCTCGTCTTCCTTGCGGGGCGAGGCGCCGAACGCTGGACGACTGAGGTCGAGCGTCTTTCGGGCTTTCGTCCGCTCCTTCCTGAGAGTTGGCGCGAGGA
>Ga0302314_10013228_pt1 | contig 14199 bp, 14 predicted proteins | sample III_Palsa_N2_3_FD_200533 | JGI IMG/M metagenome (GOLD analysis project Ga0302314, IMG submission 200533) | Peat permafrost microbial communities from Stordalen Mire near Abisko, Sweden - III_Palsa_N2_3 | ecosystem: Environmental > Terrestrial > Soil > Palsa > Peat permafrost | place: Sweden... | reverse complement strand
CGGAAGGCCTCGGCCGTAACCGCCACAAGCAGCGCCTCACGGTCGGCAAAATGCTTGTAGGGCGCCGGTTGCGAGACGCCGAGCGCCTTCGCTAAGGCGCTGATATTGATGGCTTCCGGACCGCCCTGCTCGGCTTCCTGCAGTGCCGCCTGAACCAGCGCATCCCGGAGGTCGCCGTGATGGTAGGTATTGATCGGCTTGCGGACTATGCGAGGCGGCATCTGGTGCAACGATCCATAATTTCACTTGACGAACCGGTCAGGCGCGAATGTAATATGCTATAACTTGAAGGCGTCGCCAATAGGCGCCGGTCGATAAAAAATGGATGAGGAACCATTCGCGCCGCGACCGCGGCGCGTGAGCCAGGAGAGACATGTGTGATGTCAGGAAAACTCAAGATCCGCGTCGACCAGCACAAGTGCCAGGGACATGCCCGCTGCAAATCGCTGGCGCCCGAACTGTTCGATCTCGATGAATTCGGCAATGCGCATGAAATCGGCGACGGCACCGTGCCCGCCGGACTCGAGGACAAGGCGTGGCTCGCGCAAACCAATTGCCCGGAGATCGCCATCGAGGTGACCGAGGAATGATGCGGTTCGCGGTCAGGCTGCCACGGCCGCTGCAAGCGGCAAACCAGAGTTGAGCGAACCAAACCAGAGGGAAATTTCCTGATGTCCGATTCCGTCAGCGTCATGTCTGAGCATCCGCCGGTCACCGATTGGGTTCACGATTTCGATCACACCGATCCGCGCTGGACCGAGAATCCATTCCCGATCTGGGAGGAATTGCGGGCTGAATGTCCGGTGATCCATACCAAACGCTTCCTCGGTTGCTACATGCCGACCACCTATCAGGCGGTCAAGGAGATCGCCTACGACACCGAGCATTTTTCCTCACGCCGCGTCATCGTGCGTGACGTACGGCCGGAGATTACCGCCTCGGCGCCGCCGATCACGTCCGATCCGCCGGAGCACAAGCCCGCCAAGCAGTTGCTGCTGCCGCCGTTCACGCCCGACGCCATGAAGAGACTGGAGCCGCGGGTACGCGCGATCTGCAACGAGCTGATCGATGAATTCATCGCGGATGGAAAATGCGACGCCGCCGCGCGCTATACCCGGCATATCCCGGTTCGCGCCATCGCCCACATGCTCGGGATTCCGGAAAAGGACGGCGACCTGTTCATTAAATGGATCCACGAAATCCTCGAACTCGGCATCAAGGACGACGACACCCTGATGCGCGCGGTGCACGAGATGACCAGCTATTTCGCCGGCCATATCGAGCAGCGCAAGACCCATCCGACCGACGATCTGATCTCCACGCTGATGAACGCCAGGGACAAAGACGGCCAGCCTTTGTCCGACGGTCATGTGCTGGGCTCGCTGCGACTGCTGCTGATTGCCGGCATCGACACCACCTGGAGCGCGATCGGATCTTCGCTGTGGCATCTGGCGAAAACGCCTGAAGACCGCGACCGGTTGGTCGCGGAACCGGAATTGATGCCGCTTGCGATCGAGGAATTGCTGCGCGCGTATGCGCCGGTGACGATGGCCCGCGAGGTGATGAAGGAAACCGTGATCAGCGGCTGCCCGGTCAAGCCGGGCAACATGGTGCTATTGTCGTTTCCGGCCGCCAACCGCGACCCCGCGATGTTCCCGGATGCCGACAAGGTCGTGATCGACCGCAAGGAAAACCGTCATGCCGCGTTTGGGCTCGGGATTCACCGGTGCGTCGGTTCCAACCTGGCGCGGATGGAAATGACGGTCGCGATCGAGGAATGGCTGAAGCGCATTCCGGATTTCAGGCTGGATCCGGCCAGCCAGGTCAAATGGTCGGAAGGCACGGTGCGCGGGCCACGGCAGTTGCCGATATTGTTTGGAAACGCGGGCTGAATTTTTAGGCTATATTGTCCCTGGTGCGCCCGACGCGCGCATCGGGGACTGAACATGACCGACGACAAGGACCGGCCCTCGGAAAGCAAGCTGACCCGCAGCAAGCAGCGTTGGGCGCGCGAGGGCCGTTTCCTCACCGGCAAAACCTCCCGTCCGGAACAGCAACGCCTGCCGCCGGGACAGCACCTCACCAAAGACTGGCCCACGCTCGATCTCGGCCTGACGCCGCGGATTTCCAAAGAACGCTGGCGGCTGGATGTCTATGGCGCGGTCGAGAATCCGATCTTCTGGGGCTGGAAGCAGTTCACGTCGCAGCCGCAGACCCGGTTCCTGTCCGATATCCATTGCGTCACCACCTGGTCCCGCTACGACAATTCCTGGGAGGGATTGGCGACCCGCGATCTCCTGATGGCCTGCCGCCCGCGCGACGAAGCACGCCACGTCGTGCTGCATTCCCACGACGGTTACACCACCAATCTTGCACTGGAAGATTTCGCCGCCGAAGACGCGCTGCTTGCACATGGCTGGTCGGGTGCACCGCTGGAAGAGGAACATGGCGGCCCGGTGCGGCTGGTGGTGCCACATCTGTATTTCTGGAAGAGTGCGAAGTGGCTGCAGCGCATCGAATTCGTCGCAAAGGATGTGCCGGGCTACTGGGAAGTGCGCGGCTATCACAACCGCGGCGATCCGTGGGCCGAGCAGCGCTACTCCAACGACTGACGCGAAGATCCCTTGAATCAGGAGACCGAACGTGCCGATTGAACGCTTTCAATTTACCGGCTCGGAGGGCCAGCAACTGGCCGCGGCGCTGGATACGCCGGAAGGCGTGATTCACGCCTACGCGCTGTTCGCCCACTGCTTCACCTGTGGCAAGGACGTGCTGGCGGCCAAGCGCATCGCGGTGGCGCTGGCCGCCAAGGGCATCGCGGTGTTGCGGTTCGATTTTACCGGGCTCGGCTCCAGCGAAGGCGATTTCGCCAACTCGACATTTTCATCCAACGTCGCCGATCTGGTCCGCGCCGCCGATCATCTGCGCGAGACCCGAAAAGCCCCCGCGATCCTGATCGGCCACAGCCTTGGCGGCGCGGCGATCCTGGCGGCCGCCGGGCAAATCCCGGAGGCGAAAGCGGTCGTCACCATCGCCGCGCCCTCCGATCCCGCCCATGTCAAGCATCTGTTCGGGGACAAAATCGAAGACATTCGCGCGCAAGGCGAGGTCGAGGTATCGCTGGCCGGACGGCCGTTCCGGATCAAGCGCGAATTCCTCGACGACGTCGCCGAGCAGAACCTGATGGCGCAGGTGACAAACCTGCACAAGGCGCTGTTGATCTTGCATTCGCCGACGGATGACACTGTCGGCATCGACAACGCCACGCATATCTTCGTTGCGGCCAAACATCCCAAGAGCTTTGTGTCGCTCGCGCGCGCCGATCACCTCCTCAGCGGCAAGCAGGACGCAGCCTACGCCGCCGACGTGATTGGCGCCTGGGCCGAACGCTACGTCGACCTCGCTGCGCCACAGCCGGCGGCCAACGCGGGCGACGCGCCGCGCAATGTCGTGGTGCGCGAAACCCGCAACAGCAAGTTCCAGAATGCCGTTACCATCGGGCCGCATCGTCTGCTGGCCGATGAGCCGGTCGCGGCCGGCGGCGAGGACACCGGACCCGGGCCGTACGATTTTGTGCTCGCCGGCTTGGGGGCCTGCACCTCGATGACGATGCGGATGTATGCCGAGCGCAAGTCGCTGCCGCTCGAGCGCGTTACGGTGACACTGTCGCACAGCAAGATCCACGCTGAAGATTGCGCCGAGTGCGAAACCAGGGTGGGGATGCTCGACCAGTTCGACCGGGTCATCGCGATGGAAGGCGCGCTGGACGTCGAACAGCGCAAGAAACTGATGGAGATCGCCGACAAGTGCCCGGTGCACCGCACCCTCACCTCGGAGATTCATATCGTGACCAAAACGGCGGATTGACGCGCGCTTGATAGATTAGGCTATCTCGACGACACGCGGCGCTTGACCGTGGCTGGGGTCAGGCACGCGGCCATAGTCCGCACCGCCGCACTGATCTCGGTCTCTCGCCACGCCGTAAAGCCCAATATCAGCCCATGGTCGCGCGGCCGCTCCAGCGCAAGGCCGGAAAGCGCGCGTACCTCGACGCCGGCGTCGATCAGGCGTTGCGCCACCGCTTTGTCGGAAGCACTCTGCCTCAACCGCGCGACGAGGTGCATTCCACCGGGAGGTACTTCGACCGAAAGCACGTCTGCCAGATGTTGTTTGAGTTTTTCGACCAGATGGTCCCGGCGCGCCCGATACACCCGCCGCATCCTGCGCACATGCGCCAGAAAATGCCCATCGGAGATGAAATCCGACAACGCCTCCTGAACATGGGCCGCGGCGATCAGGCCGATATGCCGCTGCGCGATTTCGATCGTTCCTGCCAGCGCCGGCGGCGCAACGACGTAACCGAGACGGATTTCCGGGGTCATCGCCTTCGAGAACGTGCCGACATAGAACACGCGGCCCTGCGTATCCAATCCCTGCAAGGCGGGCACCGGCCGGCTGTCGTAGTGGAATTCGCCATCATAATCGTCCTCGACGACCCAGGTCTGGCCGGATATCGCGGCCGCCAGCAATTCGCTGCGGCGCACGACCGACATCAGCCGGCCGGTGGGATGCTGATGCGACGGCGTGGTGAAGATGACCTTTGGTGGCGGAGCACCGATCACGCGCCGCATGCCCTGCCCGTCCAGTTTGACGCCGACCACGCGGGCGCCGGCGGCGCGAAACGCCGCCGCGGCCCCGGGATATCCGGGGTCTTCAGTCCAGACGCAATCACCGGGCGCGATCACGATCGCTGCAATCAAGGTTAGCGCCGCCTGCGCGGTCGGCAGGATGAAGATCTGATCCGTGTCGGCACGGACCCCCCTGCTCGACTGCAGATACTCCTTTAGCGCCTGCCGCAATCCGGGCCGGTTGACCAGGGCCTGTTGGTCTCGTCCGCGCCTGACAGCGCTGCGGCGAAGACAACGCGCCCAGATTTCATTGGGAAATTCCCTGACATCGGCGAACCCCGGACGAAGCGGACGAAACGCCGCCTGATAGGACAGCGGCCAGTCCATGTGCGCGAGCCGCGACGCCCAACGAGAGAGGCTCGGCCTCCGCAGCGGGGCCCGTATGACGCCCGATGCCGCTTTCGTGAGCCGCTCGTCGATGTGGGCCGCCACCGTGGCACGCCGCCCCCGGGACATTTCGAGATATCCCTCGGCGACGAGCTGCTCGAAGGCATGGGTCACGGTGTTGCGCGACACCGCGAGCTCGGCCGCGAGGCGCCGGCTCGACGGCAGCACGCTGCCTTTGCCGATCCGGCCACCCGAGATCAGTTGCCGGAGCTGGTGAGTCAGCTGCGCCACCAGCCCACTATCGTCGGAGCGCTTCAGCTCGATCAACCCGGTGATCATCGCGGTCAAACTGGCACCCATAATTTGTATGATCTGGCTCTTTATCTAGAGCCAGCGGGATCGTATCCGTCGAGACAGGTGCCTTCAAGGACGTTTCGATGAACCCTGCGCTGTCAAGCCGCAAAGCCACGGCTCTCTTTGTCGTCGTCGTCCTCGCCTGGGGCATCAACTGGTCCGTCACCAAGCAACTCGTGGAGGCCATCCCGCCTTTGTGGACCTCAGCAATACGGAGCTGGATCGCGCTGATGGGCTTGCTCGTCGTGCTGCAGCTCAGCGGAAACCTGATCGTTCCGAAGCCGGGCGATATCCCGGTCGTGCTGAGCGTCGCGCTGTTGCATATGACCCTGTTCTCGGTGCTGGTCGCGGCCGGGCTGCGATTCCTGCCGGCCAGCAAAGGGATCGTGCTCGGCTACACGACGCCGCTATGGGTGGCGCTGGCGACGCCGATGGTCTGGAAGGAGCGATTGAGCGGGCCGAACGTCGCCGGTGTCGTGTTGGGCGTACTGGGTCTCGGCGTGATCCTGAACCCCGCCTCGCTCGATTGGGGCGACCACAACGTCATGATCGGCGCCGGCATGGTTATTCTGGCCGCGATCTGCTGGGCGGTGAACATCATCTACATTCGCCTGCACCGCTGGATCGCCTCGCCACTCCAGTTGCTGGTCTGGCAGCTGCTGGTGGCCAGCGTGGTTCTTTCGGCGATGGCTATCATCATGGAAGGCTGGCCGCATGTGCGCTGGTCGCCACATCTGGCCGTGCTGTTGCTCTATTCGGGCTTCATTGGAACGGGGCTCGCCTACTGGGCGATGTCGATGGTCAACAGAAGCCTGCCGGCGTTGACGACGTCGCTTGGTTTGACCGCGACGCCGGTCGTCGGCATCGTAGCGGCGGCCGTGATCCTCGGAGAACCCGTCAATACCACCCTGGCGGTCGCCGCGGCGTTGATCGTCGGCGGCATCGCGTTGACCACGCTGGTCGACAGAGCCGCACGCGCCTAAGCAGCCGCCAATGGCCGCACCCGAAGCGCGCCGTTGAGGCCTGCAGCGGTGCCGAGCATAATTCCGGCCACCGCCACGAACGACGCCAACGACAGCGTCGATAGACCGGTCAGGCCCTGCCCGACCGAGCAACCGAGCGCCATCGCGCCGCCCGCCCCCATCAGCACCGCGCCGCTGATCGAGCGCAGCATGTGGCTCGGCGAGATAAAGCCTTCCCAGTGAAAGCGCTGCGTCGCCAGCGCCGTCACCAGGCTGCCGACGAACACGCCGGCTACCGTCACGATGCCGAAATTCAACGTCAGCCCGGTCGACAGCATCATGTATTGTAGCGTGTCGGCGATCGGCGCCACGAAAGTAAGTGAGCTGACCGGCACGGGATTGAAATCGTCGGCGCCAAGATGGCCGGTCGCATACCATCCGGCGGCGATCAGGAGGCCAACGATCAGGCCCGCCGCGATCTGGCCCCAGGCGCGCTGGAACGGCGCGTGCGAAAACGCAAAAATAATCAACGCCGCGCTGACGACTGGCGCGGCCAGCGAACGGGCGAACGCCTCGCTGACGCCAAACTTCGCCACCAAAGCCGGCAGCGACGTGATGCCTACGGTCATCTGCGTCCACTGCAACACGGCGATCCGCCCCGGCGCGATCAGGCCCTTCAGCGTCATCTGCGCGGCGATGCCGAGCACGATCACCACGACCAGCGAACGCAGATTGCCGCGCCCGAGCAGCACCAGCGCGCGCGAGCCGCACCCGTTCGACAGCACCATGCCGTAGCCGAACAAAACCCCGCCGACGAACATTAACGGCGCGGAAAATGTCGGCTGCAGATAGATCGATTTGCCGAGATCGACGACATCGCGCACCGCCAGCAGCTGCGTCGCCGCGATCGCAACCCCCATCGCCAGCGCATAGGTGCGGACCAGCCGGCTGTCGCCCTGCGCCCACCAGCCGCGCAGGCCGCTCATCATGCAGAACCCGCTCAGCAACCCGACCGCGCCATAGACGAGGCCGATCAGGAGACCGGAGAGGATAACGATATTGGCAGCGGATGGCATGGCTGGTCCCCAGATTCGACAAGCAACTCTATCACGCCGGCCGCAGGATCACCCGATCACGCGACGAGCCGGCTACCGCGACGAAAGCCGCTTTGGCGTCTTGCAGCGGATAGATCGCGCTGCTCTTGATCGGAAACGGCTTGAGATGGCCACCGGCAAAGCCGGGACCGAGTTCCCGCAGCACCGCGCCGGTCGCCACCGATGACAGCCCCAGCGTATCGATGCCGACATAGGTATGCTGCCCCCGATAGAACTCCAGGATATTGAACGGCACGGTACGCTCGATGGTGGCGATCAGGATCTGGCGACCGCGTAAAGCCAGCGATTTATGCGCGGCCTCAAAATAGGGATCGCCGACGGTGTTGAAAACAATGTCGGCGCCCTTGCCGCCGGTCAGCTCGCGGACACGGGTCGCGACATCGGTCGCCGAGGCATCGATCACCTCGACGCTGGCGTTGGCGTGGCCTTCATAGGGCTCGCGTTTGCGCACCACGCCGATGACGCGTGCGCCGTGCCAGGTTGCGATTTGAACGGTGGCCTGCCCGACCTTGCCGTTAACGCCCATCACCAGCACGGTCTCACCAGCCTTGGGAATTCCGGCGCGGCGGAGGCCTTCCATCGCGGTGACAAAGGGAACGCCGGTGCCGGCGGCCTCCTCCCACGACAGGCCTTTCGGCTTCTCCACCACCGCGTCGGTCTCGACGACGAGGTGCGTCGCATGGGTGCCGTCGCGCCGGATGCCGAGATCACCGGACGAGCCGAATACCTCGGCCCCGATCCAGCCCTCCGGGCCATCGATCACGACACCCGCATAGTCGCGGCCGGACGTGCGCGGAAACACCGCGTAGGGCATCAGCCCGGTGGCGGCCTTCACATCAGACGGATTGACCGCCGACGCCTTGACCTCGATCAGCAATTCATTGGCCGCCCGCGACAGCATATGCTGCTCGATCACGGGGGTGATCGATGCCGCATCGGCCGCCTTCGCCAGCAGCCGCACGCAGCGCGCCTCGGCCGTGACCGGGCCGGCACCCGGCTTTTGGGCAAGCGCCATTACGGATGGTCCCCGCTTCTCATGTGATTTCTCATGAGAGCAGGAGTTACCCTTTCGGCCGCCTGTCGTAAACCCGCCTGGCCTTGCCCAGTGACCGCTCCAGCGTATCGGGCGCCACAATCTGCACCCCGGTGGTGATGCCGATGGTGTTTTTGATGAAGCTGGAAACCTTTTCGGCGTGAATAATCAGCCCGCTGCCGTCCCAGCTCTGGGGGCGCGCTTCGGCCTTGACGTTCATCGCGTCCATCCGGCCCTCGCGCGTCAGTTCGATGATGAAATGGCCACCACACCAGTCGGTCGCGAGCAGCACTTCCTCGATCTGGGTCGGGAACACATTGACGCCGCGCAGGATGATCATATCGTCGGAGCGCCCGGTGACCTTTTCCATCCGCCGCATGCCCGGTCGCGCGGTACCCGGCAACAGCCGCGTCAGGTCGCGGGTGCGGTAACGGATGATCGGAAACGCTTCCTTGGTCAGCGAGGTGAAAACCAGTTCGCCTTTCTCACCATCCGGCAACACCGCGCCGGTCTCGGGTTCGATCACCTCAGGGTAAAAATGATCTTCCCAGATGTGCAGACCGTCTTTTGTTTCAACGCATTCCTGCGCGACGCCGGGGCCGATCACTTCGGACAGGCCGTAAATGTCGGTGGCGTCGAGGCCGAACGTGGTTTCGATCTCGGCGCGCATCGCATTGGTCCAGGGTTCGGCGCCGAAGATGCCGAACTTCAGGGACGATTTGCGCGGGTCGAGGCCTTGCTTCTTGAATTCATCTGATATCGCCAGCATGTAGCTCGGCGTCACCGTGATGATGTCGGGCTTGAAATCGTTGATCAGCTGCACCTGCCGCTCGGTCATGCCGCCGGAAACCGGCACCACGGTACAGCCCAACCGTTCCGCGCCGTAATGCGCGCCGAGGCCGCCGGTGAACAGGCCATAGCCATACGCGTTGTGCATGATCATGCCGCTGCGGCCGCCGGCGGCGCGGATCGAGCGCGCCATCACCTCCGACCACATGTCGATATCGGCCTGGGTGTATCCGACCACGATCGGTTTGCCGGTGGTGCCGGAGGACGCATGGACGCGCACCAGTTTCTCGCGCGGTACCGCGAACATGTTGAAAGGGTAATTATCGCGCAGATCGGTCTTCACCGTGAACGGAAATTTGGCGAGATCAGAAATCTGCTTGAAGTCGGAAGGATGCACGCCGGCGTGGTCGAACGCCTTCTTGTAATGCGCCACATTGTCGTAGGCATGCGCCAGCGACCAGGCGAGGCGTTTGGTTTGCAGCGCCACAATCGCGTCGCGCGACGCTCGTTCGGCGTCGTCCAGTTCGGCGCGGTAGCCACTTCCGCCGGGTTTGAGTTTTGTCGTAGCCATTGCGCGTTTCCCTGGTTGTTTTTTATTTTTGCTTTTCAAGTTGACGTTTTATTTGCCGCCGGTATCCGCGGCTGGCAGCCATGTGCCGCCGATGGTGCGGGAATGCCCGCGGAATTCGGCGATCACGACCTCCTGCGCCATGACGCGGATGTCGTAAATTCCCGATCGCCCGCTGCGCGAAATCTCGTGTGCGGTCGCGACCAGCCGATCGCCAAGCTTGCCGGGCTTGATGAAGGTGATATCGCACTGCGCCGCGACCGCACGCTCGTTGCGGGAATTGCACGCAAAAGCGAACGTCGAATCCGCCAGCAAGAAGATAAAACCGCCATGGGCGATGCGCTGACCGTTGACCATATGTGGCTTGACCGTCATCGTCAGCGTCGCCTGACCCGGTCCGACGTTAACGATCTCCATGCCGAGGCCTCGGCTGGCGTCGTCGCCCGCCCACATCGCATCGGCGCAGGCGCGCGCGAGCGCGTCAGGCGAAAGCGTGGCTGTGACGTTCACTGTGGCTTCTCCGGGCTTCGAGCTGAATTCAAGACGTTCTCCCGAGATCATATTATTCTCATGTTTGAGCCTAGACGTGATCGTAATCGACCACGACTCTTTCCGATACCGGCCGCGCCTGGCAGGTCAGGATAAATCCCGCCTTCAGCTCCCAGGGCTCAAGCGAATAATTCACTTCCATCGGCGCATCGCCCTCGACGAGATGAGCACGGCAGGTCGAGCACATGCCGCCCTTGCAGGCGAATGGCAGGTCCATGCCGGCGCGCAACGCCGCATCGAGAATGGACTCGCCTTCCGCGACCGGCACCTCGCGGCGTTTGCCGTCGATAGTCAATGAGGCCATCGCCTTCGGCGGTGCACCCGCGGGCACAACCGTCTTGGGGCGCGGCTTGCCGCCGAACTCGGAGACAAAGCGCTCGACATGGATGCGATCGTCGGCAATGCCGATCTCGCGGCAAGTCGCTTCGATATCCTCGCTCATGCCGGTGGGACCGCAGATGAAGACATGATCGACGCTGGCAGCTGGGACCAGCGAACGCAGCAGCACCCTGACTTTTTCGCCATCGAGCCTGCCGTGCAGGATCGGAATGTCCTGCTCTTCGCCCGATATGACGTGGAACAGCGAGAACCGCTGCATGAAGCGGTCCTTCAGTTCCTCCAGCGCCTCGCGGAACAGCATGCTTGCGGTTGAACGATTGCCGTAAAACAGGAAGAAGCGACTGTCGGGCTCGCGCGCCAGCACGCCCTTCACGATCGACAGGATCGGCGTGATGCCGGAGCCCGCGGCGAAGCCGACATAGGTCCGCGCCTCGCCGGACGCATGGGTGATGCCGAAACGGCCTGTCGGCGTCATCACATCGAGTTCGTCGCCTGATTTCAACTCATCGGCGGCCCAGCTTGAGAAGGCGCCGCCATCGACCTTCTTGACCGAGATGCGCAGTTCACCATCGTCGGGGCCGGAGCAGATCGAATAAGAGCGGCGCACTTCCTCACCGTCCATCGTCGTGCGCAGGGTCAGATATTGCCCGGGCGCAAAGCTGTAATCGTCTTGTAGTTCCCGAGGGATCGCGAAGGTCAGCGACACCGCATCCGAGGATTCGCGGCGCAGATCGTTGACGGCGAGACGGTGAAAGCGAGGCGTGAGGGACGACATGATCAATGACACTTGAAGTAATCAAAGGGTTCGCGGCAGCTCTTGCAGCGCCACAGCGCCTTGCAGGAGGTCGAGCCGAATTCGGACAGCAACTCGGTATTTTCCGAGCCGCATTGCGGACATGCTACCTGCTGTTCGCCGAACAGCGCGCGGCGAGAGCTCGTCGCCTGCGCCGGCGCAATACCGTATTCGAGCAGCTTGCGGCGGCCGTCCTCGCTCATCCAGTCGGTGGTCCAGGCCGGCGACAGCACGGTTCGGACTTTCGGGCGGCCAAAACCTTCGCGTTCCAGCGCCAGCTCGATCTCCAGCGCAATCATGTTCATCGCCGGACAGCCGGAATAGGTCGGCGTGATCGCAACCTCGACATGGCCGTCACTGACCGTAACATCGCGGAGCACGCCGAGATCGGCGATGGTGAGCACGGGTATCTCGGGATCGACCACGCTGGCCGCGGCATTCCATGCGCGCTGCCGCAATTCGCGATCCGTGAGCACAGCGGTCACCATGTCGCCCCCGGAAAGGTCCGCTGCATCGATTGCAGCTCGCTGAGCAAATGGCCGAGATGTTCGCTGTGCCCGCCGCTACGGCCGCCCTGCTGCATCCAGTCGCTCTTGGGCAAGGCCAGCGTCGCCTCGGCCACCACACCGGAGACCAATTTGAGCCACGGCTGCCGCAACGATGCGGGATCGATGGCGATGCCCCGATCGATCAGGCCGCGCTCGCTGTCGTCGACGGCAAACATCTCGCCGGTATAGGCCCAGAGGTCGTCGATCGCGGTCTGCGCGCGGCGATGGCTTTCTTCGGTTCCATCGCCGAGCCGCACCATCCATTCCGACGAATGCCGCACATGATAGGCGCTTTCCTTCTCGGACTTCGCGGCGATGGCCGCCAAGGTCGCGTCGGTTGATTGCATCATCGCGCGCCAATAGAGGTCGGCGAACACGGCGTAGAAAAACTGCCGCACCATGGTGCGCGCGAAATCGCCGTTCGGCTGCTCGACCAGCAGCAGATTGCGGTACTGCCTGACGTCGCGCAGATACGCAAACTTGTCTTCGTCGTTGCCTTTGGCTTCGACCTTGGCCGCGTAGCCATAGAGCTCGCGGGCCTGTCCCAGCAGATCGAGGCCCATATTGGCCAGCGCCATGTCCTCTTCCAGGGCAGGCGCATGACCGCACCATTCCGACAAGCGATGCCCGAGAATCAAGGCGTCGTCGGCGCGGCGCAGCGTGTACAGCACCAGCGGAGTTTCCGAGACTATAATGGATGCGACGGTCATTTCATTCGCTCGCCCTATTTCCAGCGTCATCCTGAGGAGCTTGCGAAGCAAGCGTCTCGAAGGATGGCAACAATACAGTGCCTCGCAGCCCTCCTTCGAGACGCGCGCAAGAGCGCGCTCCTCAGGATGACGCCGAGGGTAAACTCACATATGCCCGACTTCGTCGGGCACGTCGTAGAAGGTCGGATGGCGATAGATCTTGGACTCCGCCGGCTCGAACATCATGCCCTTTTCGGCGGGATCGGAGGCGGTGATCGCGTTCGACGGCACCACCCAGATCGACAACCCCTCGCCGCGGCGGGTGTAGATGTCGCGCGCGGCCTGCAGCGCCAGGGTCGCGTCGGTCGCGTGCAACGAGCCGACATGCTTGTGCGCAAGCCCATTGCGGCTACGGATGAAAACTTCCCAGAGCGGCATGTTCGGCGTCGCCATGATGACCTCCTTATTCAGCAGTTCGCCTACTCGGCAGCTTGCAAAGCGGACCGTTGCCGGCGTTTCTCGGCGTAAGCCGCAGCGGCCTCGCGCACCCACGCGCCCTCGTCATGCGCCTTGCGCCGCGCCGCCAGCCGCTCGCGATTGCAGGGACCGTTGCCAGCCAGCACCTGGTTGAATTCGTCCCAGTCGATCGCACTGTATTCCCAGTTGCCGTCAACGTTCTGCTTCATGCCGGGATCCGGAATGGTCAGGCCGAGGAACTGCGCCTGCGGCACCGTCGCATCGACGAATTTCTGCCGCAGCTCGTCATTGGAAAACCGTTTGATCTTCCATCTGGTCGAGGTGTCGCTGTGCTGGCTCGCCTTGTCGGGCGGCCCGAACATCATCAGCACCGGCCACCACCAGCGATCAAGTGCGTTCTGCGCCATCGCCTTTTGATCTTCGGTGCCGCGCGACAGTGTCATCATGATCTCAAAACCTTGGCGCTGATGGAACGATTCTTCCTTGCAGACGCGGATCATCGCGCGGGCATAGGGACCGTAGGAGCAGCGGCACAGCGGAATCTGGTTCATGATCGCGGCGCCATCGACCAGCCAGCCGATCACACCGATGTCCGCCCAGGTCAGTGTCGGATAGTTGAAGATCGAGGAATATTTGGCTTTCCCGGCCAGCATCATGTCGACCAGCTCTTCGCGCGAGGTGCCGAGCGTCTCGGCGGCGGCGTAGAGGTAGAGTCCGTGGCCGCATTCATCCTGCACCTTGGCGAGCAGTGCGGCCTTGCGGCGCAGCGATGGTGCGCGCGTGATCCAGTTACCCTCGGGCAGCATGCCGACGATTTCGGAATGGGCGTGCTGGGAAATCTGTCGCGTCAGTGTCTTGCGGTAGGCCGCGGGCATCCAGTCGTTGGCCTCGATGCGATCATCGATATCGATGCGCGCCTGGAATTGCGCGGCGCGCCCGGCGTCCTCGACGTTACGATCATCGGTATC
>Ga0302314_10013227_pt1 | contig 14200 bp, 11 predicted proteins | sample III_Palsa_N2_3_FD_200533 | JGI IMG/M metagenome (GOLD analysis project Ga0302314, IMG submission 200533) | Peat permafrost microbial communities from Stordalen Mire near Abisko, Sweden - III_Palsa_N2_3 | ecosystem: Environmental > Terrestrial > Soil > Palsa > Peat permafrost | place: Sweden... | reverse complement strand
GTCCGTTTGATGGGATTCGGGCACCGTGTCTACAAGAATTTCGATCCGCGCGCCAAGATCATTCGCGGTATGTGCTATCGAGTGCTGGAGAAGCTCGGCAAGACCAATAATCCGCTGTTCGAGCTGTCCCTGAAACTGGAGGAAATCGCACTGAAGGATGAGTACTTCGTGTCGCGCAAGCTATATCCGAACGTCGATTTCTACTCCGGCATCATTTACAGCGCCTTGGGCATTCCGCGCTCCATGTTCACCGTCATGTTCGCCATCGCGCGGACCGCCGGCTGGGTCGCGCAGTGGCAGGAAATGGTTTCCGATCCCCACATGAAGATAGGCCGGCCGCGCCAGCTCTATACCGGTCCCACGCAGCGAGACTACCAGCCGATCGATAAGCGCTGATCGATGGCGGTGCGAGCTCACGCAGTAGCCAACGCACTCGCAGCGCTGCTGCTTGCCTGTGCTGCCGATACGGCTTTGGGCGATAACGCCTGCCCGAACGCCGCCGGCGCCGTTGCTCTCGGCAGTGTGCAATGGAATGGCTGGGGCCGCGGCCTCGACAATACACGCTACCAGCCCGAGCCCGCGATTCGCGCCACCGATGTGGCGAAGCTCGCTCTGAAATGGGCGTACGGTTACCCTAGTAACGACACGAAATCTGGCGGCACGGAATTCGGTCAGCCCACAGTCGTGGACGAGCGGCTGTTCCTCACGAGTTCCACTGGCCGCATCTATTCGCTCGACGCCAAGACGGGCTGCACCTATTGGACGTATGACGCCGCCGCGGGCAGCCGCACGGCGGTGACCATCGGTGAACTGGCACGCTCGCGGGTCGCGGTTCTGCCCCATAGGCTGAAACGCACACTGGCTCATCTCGACGTCATCAAGGCGCCGAGCGCCGTATTCTTCGGCGACGACAGCGGCGCTGTGTACGCATTGGATGCACAGAAAGGAACTCTGTTGTGGAAAACCCAGGTGGATACGCATCCGTCGGCACGCATCGTCGGCGCGCCGAACCTGTACAACGACCGGCTATACGTGGCGGTGGCCTCTACCGAGGATACCGCGGCCGCCAATCCGGGCTACGGCTGCTGCACCTTCCGCGGCAGCGTGGCGGCGCTGGACATCGCCGGCGGCAGAATCGTATGGAAGAGCTATACCGTTCTCGAACAACCGCAGCCGACGCGCAAGAATAGCGCGGGCGTCCAGGAATTCGGCCCGTCGGGCGCGGCGGTCTCCGCCACGCCGACCATCGATGCCAAACGCAATGTGGTGTATGTCGGGACCGGCAGCTCCCCGACCGGCATGCAACAGGCTCTGACGGACGCCGTCGTGGCCTTCGATCTGGCAGACGGCAAGTTGCGATGGGTCAAGCAGCTGCCTCGGCCGGATGCTGGAACGGGCGGAGCCGGCTTTCTGAGTTCCCCTGTATTGCGGACGCTGGCGACCGGCAACGAGATCATATTGGCGGGGCAAAAGTCGGGCGTGGTCTACGGCTTGGATCCCGATCATGGCGGCGAGATTCGGTGGCAGACGAAAATAGGCGCCCCCGCTCCCGCCCCTACTCCTGGCGCGAGCTTCGCCGGCGCGGCGAGCCCCGCCGTCGCGGGCGCCGCAGGGGGCGTTGCGTGGGGAATGGCGGCGGATCATCGCAATGTCTACGTCGCACTGTCGGGCCAACTGGCTCAACCCGCCAATGCATCAGGGAGTTTGACGGCGCTCGATATAGCAACCGGCGTCGCGCGTTGGCACACGCCTTCGCCTGAACCGGCCTGCACCTGGGGCTCCCACGACTGCTGGCATGCACAGGCGCAAGCGGTCACCGTCATGCCGGGCAGCACATTTTCCGGGTCGATGGACGGACACTTGCGCGCCTATTCGACCATCGACGGCAAGATATTGTGGGACTTCGACACGGCCAAGGATTTTCAAACTAGGAACGGCATCAAGGCAAGCGGCGGTCCCCTGGACCATGATGGGGCAACGATCGTGAACGGCACCGTTTACATCAATTCGGGTAATACCCTGCTCGCCTTTTCAGTGAATGGAAAATAGGACCCAAAAGCGCACATGACAGCTCACATGACATCATCCAAGCGGCTTGGCTTGGTCGGCTTCTGTTTATTTTTGGGGTTCCGTGCCGCCTCGGCGCTTGGATCGACGGCTCACGCGGCCGAAGCGGCCCAGGCGCCGGCCATCGAGAATTCAGTGGTGAAGGTCTTCGCCACCATGCGCTACCCGGATCCCTTCAAGCCCTGGACCAAACAGGCGCCCAGCGAAGTGAGCGGCTCCGGAGTGGTGATCGAAGGCAAACGCATCCTGACCAACGCCCACGTGGTTCTCTACGCCACCCAGGTGCAGATTCAGGCGAATGCGGCGGGCGACAAGGTAGCCGCCACCGTCGTCGCCGTCGCGCCCGGCATCGACCTGGCCGTCCTGCAGCTCGATGATGCGACGTTCTTCGACACGCACCCGCCGGTGGCGCGCGCCAGCAAGCTGCCACAAATCAAGGATGCGGTGTTGGCCTACGGGTTTCCGGCCGGCGGCAACTCTCTGTCCATCACCAAGGGGATCGTGTCGCGCATCGAGTTCGTCGCCTATAACTATCCGACATCAGGCCTGCGCATCCAGGTGGACGCTGCCATCAACCCCGGCAACAGCGGCGGTCCCGCGATCGCCGGCGATAAGATGATCGGTCTTGCTTTCAGCCACTTGGTGGGCGGCGGCACGGAAAATATCGGCTACATCATCCCGAACGAAGAAGTCGATTTGTTCTTGAAGGACATCGCTCGTGGCCACTACGTGGGCAAGCCCGCCATGTACGACGAGCTGCAGACGCTCGAAAATCCGGCGCTGCGCGAGTACCTCAAGCTGGATAAGTCCGTCGAAGGCATGATCGTTCACCGACCCTACAAGAGCGACGCTTCATATCCGCTCAAGGAGTGGGATGTCATCACCCGCATCGGCGACACCCCCATCGACAATCAGGGAATGGTCAAGCTGGATAAAGACTTGCGGGTCAGCTTCGCCTATATGATTCAGCGGCTGGCCAGCGACGACAAGGTTCCCATGACCATCGTCAGAGCCGGCAAGTCCATGCAGATTCAATTACCCGTGTCGGCGCAGCACCCCACGCTCATCACCGACTTGCACGGCAACTACCCGTCCTACTTCGTTTATGGCCCCGTGGTGTTTTCGACGGCAAGCTGGCAGCTGGTTTCCAGCTTCGAGAACAATGCCGGCTTGCTGCGGCTGCTGGGTGCCGTCAAGAGTCCGCTGATCACGAGAGGCTTCGATCCGCCGGACGCCGAGACCGAGGAACTGGTGGTGATCTCCTCGCCCTTCTTCCCGCACAAGCTCGCCAACGGCTATTCGAATCCCGCAGGCTCGGTGGTGTATTCGATCAACGGCACGCACGTGCACAGCCTCAAGCATCTGGTTGCCTTGCTGCGCGATCTCAAGGATCCCTTCGTCACCATCGAATTCGATCAAAAGGGCAACGAGGCGCTGGTGTTCTCGCGCGCGGCGATGCTGGCGGCGACCGATGACATTCTCACCGACAACGGGGTTCGGGCGCAGGGGTCGCCGGACATGATGGCGGTCTGGCAGGAGAAAGCGGCCAAGTGAATCCGAGGCGCCCGGCGGCCGAGCCTCGCTCGGCCGCTGAGCCTTGCCCGGCTGCTGCCGGCCATACCGGCTAATTCGGCCCGACCAGCTCCGACACTTCTCGTGTGTCCGCCCGCTTCATAGGCCGGCCGTCGACCGGAGAGTACGGCGACTGCCGGATTCCATCGATGGGGAACACGGTGGCATCGACGGTTCGGCCATTGGCCTCGAACCGCAGGGCCGGGTAGTTGAGGCTGCGTTCCGCGTCCATCTTGACCCGCCGTTCATAGAATTCATGGGGCACGCCGAACTCGATGAGGCGCATCGCCACGGACTCCGACCTATCCGCGAATAGATGCAGATTGATGTCGCTGTAATTGGTGGCGGTGCCCGTCAGCACCGAGCCCACCAGCCGGGGCTGGAACTCGCCGAGCATGCGCATGGTGTCCAGAGCGATGCGGCGCTGTTCTTTCAGGGTATGGTCGTGGGAGTCGCGTCCGAACAGCCGCTGGTGCTCGCGCAGCGCGGCTTCTATTTCGACGTTTTTCGGCAATACGGCGACGTCGTTGACTCCCAGCCGATCCGCCGCCTTGCGTTTCGCCTGCAGGAAATCTTCGATGCCGTGTTCGGCCATGATGCGCGCCGCCTCTTGCGCGAGAGCGCGGCGCAAATCCTCGGCACGCTGCGAAAATTTCTTGGGCATGGTCTCTAGAATAGCGGTTTATCGCCGTTGTTCAGTGGGTTCGAGTTATTCGGCCCTTCATAGGCCTCCGACTTCGGAAGATTGCCGTCGATGAATTTCTCCATGATGCCGTTGGGATCGTCGGAGCTGGCAAGCAAACCCGTCTCCGGCGAGATGCGTGCGGTGACGATGCCGTCGGGCACCGGCACTCCATGCCTGGGAGCGCCGGCCAGGGCCTCATGCATGAAGTAGGTCCAGGCGGGCACGGCCGTGCGGCCGCCTTGTTCGCCCTCGCCCAGCGAGCGATCTTGATCGAATCCTATCCATACCGTCGTCTCGATATCGCCGTTGAAGCCGTTGAACCAGGCGTCGTGCGCATCATTGGTGGTTCCGGTCTTGGCGGCGATATCGTCGCGATTGAGAGTCCGCGCGCGAACTCCTGTGCCGCGCCGAATCACGTCCTTCATCATGTCGGCCAGTAGATAGGCCACCTGCGGCCGGATGATCTGCGGTGCCAGATCCTTGGCCGGAATCAGGGTCTTGCCATCGTGGGGAGCCTGGTCAATCTGCACCGCGCGTGCAGCCGCGGCGGCCCCGGGGCCGGTGTTCGCGGGCGGATCGGAGACGCGGTCGCACTCGAAGCAGGCCAGCGCCGGAGTGGCTTGCTGCAGCACTTTTCCGCCGGCGTCTTCCACCCGGTCTATATAGTAGGAGTTCACCTTGTATCCGCCGTTGGCAAAGGTGGAATAGGCGATGGCCAGTTGCAGCGGACTCAATTCGGCGGTGCCCAGCGCCAGTGTCAGGTTGTCGGGCAATTGCGATTTATCGAAGCCGAAGCGAGTCACGTAGTCCCGGACGTATTCGCCGCCGATGGCGCGCGTCAGGCGCACCGAGACCAGATTTCGGGAAAACGTCAATGCCTCGCGCAGACGGATAGGCCCCGAGAACCTGTTTTCATCCTCCTTGGGCCGCCACGCCTGGTCCATGCCGGTTTCGTCGACCACGATGGGGGCATCCGAAACGACGCTTGCCGGGGTGTAGCCCTTGTCGAATGCCGCCGCATATACGAAGGGTTTGAACCCCGAACCTGGCTGCCGCCGGGCCTGAGTTACCCGATTGTACTTGCTTTGAAAATAGTCGAAGCCGCCGACCAGAGCGACCACCGCGCCGTCTTTCGGATCTACGGAAACCAGCGCGCTCTGTGCCTCCGGCACCTGCACGAACAGCAGGGACTCGGCCGTGCGTCCCACCGTGTAGATTACGTCGCCCGGGGTCAAAATCTCGGATGCTTGAGTCGGCCACCGATCCATCTTCTCGTCCGGCAATTCGCGCCTTGCCCAGGACAACTTGTCCCAGGGCAGCGTGACTTCGCCGAGGTCCTTGACGTAGATCGCCGCGCTTTTCGCTTCGACCTTCTCCACGACGGCGGGCTTGAGGCCGCCGATCACCGGGAATTCCTCGAGCTGGGCGTCGAAGTCCTTGGGGGTCGTGAGCTTGCCGAGATCGACCTTGGCGGTCGTGCCGCGATAGCCATGGCGGCGATCGTATTCCAACAGCCCCGTCCGCAGCGCCACCGTGGCCGCGGCCTGCAGGCGCGAATCGATGGTGGTGAACACCCTGTAGCCGGCGGTATAGACGCTGTCGCCGTACTTGGCTTGCATGTCGTTGCGTACCATCTCGGCCACGTAGGGAGCATCGGCTTCTATCGAGGAACCATGCAGTCTCGATTCCATCGGGCTGTTTCTGGCCTCATCGTATTCCGCCTGGGTGATATAGCCGAGCTCGAACATCCTGCCCAGCACGTGAGCGCGGCGCACCGTGGCGGCTTCGGCGCTGGCCACGGGGTTGACCACCGAGGGTGCGGTCGGAATCCCCGCCAGCGTGGCCATTTCGGCCACGGTCAATTGGTCCAGGTTCTTGCCGAAATACACCTCCGCCGCGGCGCCGACCCCGTAGGCGCGCTGCCCGAGGAAGATCTTGTTGACGTACAGCGAGAAAATCTCCTCTTTGCTGAATTCGGTCTCCATCAGCAGCGATATGTAGATCTCGCTCATTTTGCGTTTCATGTCACGCCGCGGCGTCAGAAACATGTCGCGGGCGACCTGCATGGTGATGGTGCTGGCCCCCTGGCGGATGCCGCCGGCCTTCAGATTGGCCACCGCCGCACGCAAAATCCCTTCCCAATCAACGCCATGGTGCCTGAAGAAGCGGTCATCCTCGGTGGCCAGAAACGCCTGGATCAGCTTCTTGGGGAGCTGCTCGTAGCGCACCGGGATCCGGCGCTGCTCTCCGATGGCTGCCAGCAGCTTGCCGTCGCGGGTGTATACGCGCAGCGGAACCTGCAATTGCACGTCCCGGAGACTGTCCACGTCGGGCAGGGAGGGCTTCAAATAGACATAAGCACAGACATTGGCGAACGCAATCAGGGCTATTGCGCCGATCAGGACCACACAAATGCGCGATATGAGAACTAGGTAACGTTTGGCCACAGGAAACCGTTCTAACTTATTGCACCGGCGATATTGCACATGCATATTACCGCCGATACATGGGCATACTCATCGAAAGATGAGGACGCAAAGCCACCGGTCCAACGGGTATAACCCATGGACAGCGGGGTTGCCAGACCAAGATTAACCAATCGCCTAGGGAGAACATAGGCGAAGAGGTCTGAACGGATGACTCGACGCCTTCCTCGATTCTACGAGTTTGTCGTAGGTCCCACTTCGCGCAGCGCCGGCTGCTCGACGGTCATTACCGTGAGTGGCTTCACGTTCTATTTAACAGTTTCTTGCTAAGTTTACTTGGCCTAAGTTAACCTCGTGCACCAGTTTCGACCTCCAAGATACTGAGCATAAAAGGAAAAAAGCTGTGTGGTCGTTCGGCAAAAGAAATCGTCCGCTCTTGGGACTTGACATAACCACCTCGTCGGTGAAGCTCATCGAACTCACGATGTCGGGCGGCCAATACCGCGTTGAGTCCTATGCAGCTGAACCGACGCCGCACAACGCCATCAACGAAAAGGCCATCGTGGACGCGGAAGCGGTCGGCGAGGCGATTCGCCGCGCCGTGAAACGCTCCGGCGCCAAGAGCCGGCTCGCCGCCATCGCGATCAGCGGCGACGCGGCGATCACGAAAGTGATTCAGATGCCGAAGAATCTCGGCGAAAACGAACTGGAAGGCCAGGTTGAGATGCAGGCCGACCAGTACATTCCGTTCCCGATGGAAGAAGTCAGCTACGACTACCAGGTCGTGGGCCCTTCGGAGAAGGATCCGGAAATGATGGACGTGCTGCTGGTTGCGACACGCACGGAAAACGTCGAACAGCGGCAGGCGGCGGTGCAAGCCTCGGGCCTCACGGCCCATCTCGTGGACGTGGAGGCCTTCGCCCTCGAGAATGCCTGTGCGCTGATGCGCCACCAGATGCCGGACGGCGGGCTCGACCGCACCGTCGCGGTGGTGGATTTCGGCGCCAGCAGCACCACGTTCAGCGTGCTGCGCGATATGAGAGTCATCTATACCCGCGACTTTGCCTTCGGCGGGCAGCAACTCACCGAAGAAATCATGCGCACGTATGGTCTTTCGATGGAAGAGGCCGGCCGCGCCAAGAAAGAAGGCGGCCTGCCCAGCAACTATCAACCGGAAGTGCTCGACCCCTTCATCGACGACATGACTCAGCAGGTCAGCCGTTCCTTGCAGTTCTATCTGGCGTCCGGCAGCGGCCGCTCGCAGCCTGATCAGATATTGATCTGCGGCGGCTGCGCAAACATACCCGGTGTCGCCGAGGTCATCTCGAGCCGGGTCGGTGTGCCCGCGGACAAAGGTGATCCGCTGGGCAATATGAAGGTGTCATCGAAGGCCAAAGCACAAGCAGTGGGCCGGGACGCCACCGCATTACTCACAGCCTGCGGCCTCGCGCTGCGCAGCTTCGACTAAAGGGCCGCCATGCCGCGTATCAACCTACTTCCCTGGCGCGAACAAGAACGCAAGATCCGGCGCCGCGAGTTCATGGGCTACGCATGCGCCGCAATAGTCGCCGCCGCGATCTTCGTCGGTGGCGGCAAGGTCGTGTACTCGAGCTGGACCGATTCACAGAACGAGAAGAACAATCTTCTGAAGAAGGAGATCGTCAAGCTCGATGCGCAGATCGCCGACATCCAGGATCTCGAGACCCGCAAGCAGCGGCTGGTCGCGCGCATGGAAATCATCGAGAAACTGCAGCGCAAGCGGCCTGAGATCGTGCACCTGTTCGATGAACTCGTGAAGACGGTTCCCGATGGAATTTACCTGACGGCGATCAAGCAGAGCGGCAACAGGCTGGAGATTCACGGTATTGCTCAATCGAGCACGCGCGTGTCGACTTTCATGCGCAACATCGATTCGTCGGTATGGATGGATAACCCGGTGCTGCAGGTCGTCGAGTCCGCCAAGGATTCTCCGACGGGCGGTTCGAATTTCACGCTCACCAGCGATGTGGTCGGTGTGGATCTCGAGCATGGGGGCGAAACAACGGTCAAGAAGGTAGCGGCGAAATGAACTTCGTAGAACAGCTCCGAACTCTCGACCAGCGCGATGTCGGCCGTTGGCCGCTGCCGGTGCGGGCCTTCTTCATTGCGGTGATATTCGTGGTCGTCGCGGCATTCGGCTGGTATCTGTTCGTGTGGAACGACGACCGTCCCGTGCTGCAGAAGGCGCAGCAGGACGAATTGGATTTGCGCGCGCAATTCGAGAGCAAGCAGCAGCGCGCCGCCAACCTCGACTCCTATCGGGCGCAGCTCGCGGAAATGGAGCGCAGCTTCGGCGCCATGCTGCGGCAATTGCCCGGCAAGACCGAGGTGCCGAATCTCTTGGTGGACATCTCGCAGACCGGCCTCGCCGCGGGATTGCAGGAAAAGCTGTTCCAGCCCGGCAGCGAGAAGAGCAACGGCTTCTACGCCGAGCTGCCGATCAAAATCAGGTTGGTGGGCTCCTATCACGATTTCGGTAATTTCGTCAGCGGCATCGCGGCATTGCCCCGAATAGTCACGCTGCACGACATTCAGATCACGCCGGTGGACGCCAAGGGCGGCTACGATGATTTGACCATGGATGTGACGGCGAAGACCTATCGCTATATCGAGGATGAAGGCAACGCGAAGCCGGCCAAGAAGACGGGAGGGGCGACGTGAGAGATATGCCCAGAAATGTATCCAGGGCGGGCATCGTCGGCATGGTCCTGCTAGGCCTGGTCGCGGCCGGCTGTTCCGGCGGCCAATCCGATCTGCAGAAATGGATCGCCGACACGAAGAAGAAACCCGGTGGACGCATACAGGCGCTGCCGGAAGTGAAGCCTTACGAATCCTTCGTGTACAGCGCCGGCAACATGCGCTCGCCCTTCCAGCCTCAGGGCGCGTCCGGCCAAGCCTCCTTGAGGCCGAGTACGCGGCGTAACCGCGAGTTCCTCGAGAATTTTTCGCTCGACACTCTGAAAATGGTGGGCACCTTCAAGGTGGGCAATAATTTTTATGGGCTGGTCCAATCCAAAGACGGCCTCGTGCACAAGGTTCAGCCCGGTAATTACCTCGGGCAAAACGACGGCAAAGTGACGGAAATTACGGGCGGGAAAATCAGTCTCGTCGAGATCATACCGGACGGTCTCGGCGGCTATATCGAGCGACCGGCCTCATTGGCGTTGACGGATTGAGGCCACAGGGAGAAGACAGCATGATGAGATTCAAGATACGAACGGCCACGATTCGAGCCACGATGCTCGGCGCGATGGCGCTCCTCGCCCTGGGCGCGGTCAGCCTCACGGCGCGGGCGCAAGATCCGCTCAAGCTCGAGTCGATCGACGTTCAGACCTTATCCGGTCAACAAGTGCAGCTCAAACTGCATCTGAGCGGCCCGGCTCCCGAGCCCCTGCCGTTCACGATCGACAAGCCGGCGCGTATCGCGTTCGACCTGCCGAACACCACCCTCGCCCTGGCGTCGCGGCGTATCGACGTGCGCTCGGGAGGCGTGGACACGGTGCTTGCGGCCGAGGCCAACGGCCGCACCCGCGTGGTCGTCAATGTGGATTCCCTGCTGCCGTACACCACCAAGGTCGACGGCAACACCATTCTCGTCACTCTGGGCAGCCAGCAGGGACAGGCCGCCAAGCAGGGGGCCATAGCCGGCGCCGGCGCCGGTTCCGGACAGGGCGCGGCGCCGACCGAGCGCGCCATCCGTACCATCGATTTCAGGCGCGGCACCGACGGCACCGGCCGCGTGATCGTGCAGCTGACCGATCCGCGCACCCCGGTCAATGTGCGCCAGGAAGGCAATCAGGTCGTCGTCGATTTCGCCGGCACCGTGATGCCGAAAAATCTCATGCGCCACTATGACGTCACGGATTTCTCGACGCCGGTCCAGTCCGTCGATGCGCTGCGCGTCGAGGGCAGCTCGCGCCTGGTGATCAGCGCGCAGGGCGACTTCGAACAGCTGGCCTACCAGTCCGACAACCAGTACACCGTCGAAATCAAGCCCTCGCAGAAGCGCGCCGGCACCGAGGAGAAGAAGGAGTACACCGGTGAACGCCTGACATTGAATTTCCAGGACATCGACGTGCGTTCGGTGCTGCAGCTGCTGGCGGACACCAGCGGCCAGAATATCGTGGTCAGCGATTCGGTCACGGGCAATCTGACGCTGCGGCTGCAGAACGTTCCCTGGGACCAGGCGCTCGACATCGTGTTGCGCACCAAGGGGCTGGATAAGCGCCGCCAGGACAATGTCATCATCATCGGCCCGACCGCCGAACTCGCCGCGCGTGAGAAGGCGGAACTCGCCGCTCACAAGGAAGTGCAGGATCTGTCTCCCACGCATACGGAGTTCCTGCAGGTCAACTATGCGAAGGTCACGGATCTTGCGAAGCTGATCAAACCCGGCGCGGGTGGCGCCACGAATTCCATGCTGTCGCCCCGCGGCAGCCTGTCCATCGACGAACGCACCAATACCTTGCTGGTGCAGGACACCGCGGACAAGCTGGCCGACATCCGCCGCCTGGTGCAGATCCTCGACGTGCCCGTCAAGCAGGTGCTGATCGAAGCGCGCATCGTGGTCGTCAGCGACACCTATGAGCGCGATCTGGGAGCGCAGCTCGGCTTTACCAGCGCCAATGCCGTCAACGGCAGCAGCGGTATCTTGTCCTTTTCGGGAACCAATGCCGCCACCAGCCAGATCGCGACGACCGCCGCCGCCGGCCCGACCACCACGGGTACGCTGCTGACTACACCGCCTACCACCAGCCGATACGGGGTGAATCTGCCCGCTGCGAACATCAACGGCAGCGTCGGTGTCTCTTTGTTGACCGGCAGCCACCTGCTCGACCTGGAACTGTCGGCGGCCCAGAACGAAGGCAAGAGTGAAACGATTGCTGCACCGCGCGTCATCACGGCGAACCAGAAGCAGGCGACGATCCTGCAGGGTACCGAGATTCCCTACCAGGAATCGGCTTCGAGCGGCGCCACGACGACTCAGTTCAAGGATGCCGTGCTGTCGCTCAAGGTCACCCCGCTGATCACACCCGATAACCGCGTGATCCTGGACCTCGATGTGTCCGACGACACGGTCGGCGCGCAGGTGACCAGTGCCACGGGAGGCTCCGTTCCCTCGATCGATACCCGGGAAATCGTTACCCAGGTGCTGGTCAACGACGGCCAAACCGTGGTTCTCGGCGGCATCCTCAACACCACCGATTCCTATACGGCCAACAAGGTTCCCTTCCTGGCCGACATTCCGATTCTGGGCAATCTGTTCCAGAGCACCATTAAAATCAACGATAAGACCGAGCTGCTGATCTTCATTACGCCGAAGATCTTGCGCGAGGGGTCGAATCTCTACTAAGGCGCTGCGCGCCACCTTTCAACGGGGTCGAGGACGACCCCGTCCTTTGATGTTCAGAACTGCTAAGGCGCTGCGCGCCACCTTTCAACGGGGTCGAGGACGACCCCGTCCTTTGATGGTCAGAACTACTGACCGCTTCCTTGAGCTCGACGACCGAAGAAACCGCCTTTTAGGCGGTTTCTTCTTTAGTATGCGGCGGGCATGCTCGACAAGGAAAACATCTTTCTCATCGGTCCCATGGGTTCGGGCAAGACCGCCGTGGGGCGGCATCTGGCGCGCCTGCTGCGCTTCACCTTTCACGACAGCGACGCCGACATCGAGGCCAGGACGGGCGTGGACATTGCGTTCATTTTCGAGAAAGAAGGGGAACCGGGCTTCAGGGTCCGTGAAAAGGAGTCCATCGAGCGTCTGACGCGCCTTCGATCCATCGTCCTTGCCACCGGAGGCGGCGCCGTGATCGAAGAGGACAACCGGCGCGTGCTGGCCGAGCGCGGCGTGGTGGTTTACCTCGCGACCTCGATCGATCAACAGATCGAGCGCACGCGGCACGGGCGGCATCGGCCCCTGCTGAACGGCATCGATCCCGAACGAAGGCTGCATGACTTGATGCAGCGCCGGGCGGCCCTGTATGCCGAAATAGCCGATTTAACCGTTTCCACGGACGGCCGGCGGGTACAGGTCGTTGCAGAGGAAATTCAGCAAGAGCTTCGGCGAGCGCAGGCTCCCTGAGCTTCCCAAAGCTTCGTAATCTATAATCGGCACCGTGCAAACGCTTCAGGTAGATGTCGGGCATTCACGCTATCCCATCTCGATAGGCTCGGGGTTGCTTGCGAACCGTGAGCTCCTGGACGCCCAGATCCGCGGCCGCGACGTGCTGATCGTGACCAATACCACCGTCGCGCGCCTGTATCTCGAGAAATTGATGGACGGCCTGGCCGGACGGAGGGCCGCCGAATGCATCCTGCCGGACGGCGAGCAGCACAAGACGCTGCAAACCGCCGGCTGGGTGTTCGACGCGCTGGTGGGCAAGAAAATGAACCGCGATGCCACCGTCCTGGCCCTGGGGGGCGGCGTGGTGGGCGATATCGCGGGCTTCGCGGCGGCCTGCTACCAACGTGGAGTCGGATATGCACAGATCCCGACCACTCTGCTCGCCCAGGTCGATTCTTCCGTCGGCGGCAAGACGGGGGTCAATCACGCCGGTGGCAAGAATCTGATCGGCGCGTTCTACCAGCCGCTTTGCGTCATCACGGATACCGACACGCTCGCCACGCTCCCGAACCGGGAACTCAGTGCAGGTCTCTCCGAAGTGATCAAGTATGGTTGCGTATGGGATCCTTTGCTGTTCGATTGGCTGGGCAACAATATGGACAAATTGCTCGCCAGGGATGCCGATGCGCTGACCTATGCCATCGCGAGATCCTGCGAAATCAAGGCGACGGTGGTCGCCAGGGACGAACGGGAACACAACTTGCGCGCGATCTTGAACTTCGGCCATACCTTCGGACACGCCATCGAGGCGGCCACCGCCTACGAGACCTATTTGCACGGTGAGGCGGTGGGTTTGGGAATGCTGATGGCCGCGGATCTGTCGCGCCGCCTGGGACTGATCGATGCCACCATCAAGGACCGTATCCACGATATCCTGACCAAAGCCGCTCTGCCCACCGAGGCGCCCCGGATCGGCGCCGCCAAGGCCTTGGAACTCATGCAAATGGACAAGAAGGTGCTCGCAGGCACGGTACGCCTGGTGCTGCTCGAAAAGCTGGGGCGGTCCATCGTCACGGGCGACTATTCACAAGCGGCGCTCGAGGCTACGCTCAAGGAGTATTTCTCGTGAGCGCTCTCGCCGCCTACGCCGCACTCGATGAGAATTCGCGCGGCCGCCGCTACCCCGAATCGAAGCCGGCTTACCGTTCGGAATATCAGCGGGACCGCGACCGCATCGTCCATTCGACCGCCTTTCGCCGTCTCGCCCACAAGACCCAGGTGTTCGTCGATCACGGGAGCGACCATTTCCGCACCCGCCTCACCCATACGATCGAGGTGGCGCAGATC
>Ga0302314_10013226_pt1 | contig 14200 bp, 12 predicted proteins | sample III_Palsa_N2_3_FD_200533 | JGI IMG/M metagenome (GOLD analysis project Ga0302314, IMG submission 200533) | Peat permafrost microbial communities from Stordalen Mire near Abisko, Sweden - III_Palsa_N2_3 | ecosystem: Environmental > Terrestrial > Soil > Palsa > Peat permafrost | place: Sweden... | reverse complement strand
GTTGCGGCTTGGGTGGTCGTGCGTTGAGAAACGTCGGGCAGAGCCTACGATGCGCTTAGAGCCCCTTCACCTTCGAGGAGAGAATGTCCTCCGTCGCGATGCCGGTCGTAGCCGTGTCGATCGAATAAAGCGTCGAGACGCCCATTGTCGTCGCGGCCTGCGCCGTCGTATAGTTCTGCTGCTGGTTGTTGGTCGCATTGTGGGCGGCCATGGCCAACGCCTGCGCCGTGGCCTGGTAAAGGTTCCCCAGGGCTATCGCCGGCGCATCCCCCAGCACCTTCAGGTTGGCTTGTGTTACTGAGTCTGTAATCTGATCGTTCACCGCTGTTGGAAATGCCATGAGCTGCTCTCCTTTGCTTTCTCCGGATTCGTCGCCCTGTGTGCCCGTTGCCGGGCCATCCGTGCGCCGTCCCTGCATTCGTTTTATCCCGGCTTCGTCGGGAACCCTCTGCCCGGCAAAATGAAGGTAGCAAGGCGCTCTTCGACAAACTCGGCGCAATCTACGTTTCTTCCATGGCAATCGTCGAACCTGCAAAGACCGGCATTTGGTCAATCGCGCCTACACCCTGTGATGGGACCAGCAGCGACTGGCAGCAACCGATATAAGCCTGGCATCCGCTCTTCCTGCCCACTGCGTAAGCCATCTCCCAGGCGAGCGAACCACTCCCCCAACCATCGTTCTCACCGCCTTACGCCCCTGTATCTCGACAGAATCAGCAACCATGCCGAGTATGCGGAATATACGGCCACTACGATGTTGAGCAGAACGAGAGCACAAGGAGTCGCCTCGGTCACGCCAGGCGCTTCTGATCCAATAGCTTGACCAGAAGCCTTCAGGAGACTTCGATCGAGCGGAGAGAGGCAACGCTATGACGATCCGACGGAAGAGACGTCCCGCAGCAACTGAGAGTACACGGCCAGCGGCCCAGGTTCGCAGCGAAGTCGTGCAAAAGAATCTGGAACGGATGCGCCTGCTGGCAAACGCTTCGTCGACACGTCCAGCCAATGCGGGCATGCCTTCTCAGGCGGAGCGCGAGCCAGCCTATACAGCGAGCAACCTTGCGTCCACCAGCGAACTGCTCGCCAGGGACAACGAGAGCGAGCCCTCTCCATCGGCTCCAACGCCTGCTCCAACTTTGAACGTGGAGCAGGCGTTGGCCGCAGCGGGCGAGCAGGTCCTCAATGCCATGCAGGAGGCGCAGAAGTCCATCATGGCCGCCGAGAGCATCCTGCTCCATCAGGAGACCTCCACCGACGACGGCATAGTCCGGGCTCAGAAGATCGCCGAAGAGGCTGTCGCCCAGGCAGTCAATCAGAGTGCGGATGCACTGCGTGCGGCAATGGAGGCGGAACCGGCAAACATCACAACGCCAACGCCCGTCACTCCGACAATCCCGTCGCCAGTCGTTCCTGAGATCCCTACCCCGGTGATAGCCAGCTTCTCTCCGCCCGTCTCACCCGAGATTTTCATGCCTGTTCTGGCCGACTTTCCCGCTCCTGTCGTGCCCGAGACAACGGTCCCTGAGCAGTCGGAAGCCCCCGCTGCCGAACCAACCGCACGTGGCCAGGTCCAGTAACCGCACTCGAATCCACCCGTCGATCCGGCGCTCGACGCCGCACAGGGGCACTTCCATGCGAACGTCCTCGACTCTCCCGTTCAAACCCTTCCCACGCCTGCACCATAGATTCGACCAACTCTCCGGCATTGCGGCACAAAACATGGACGTCATCTTCGTAATCGAAGCCAAGTTCGCAAGAACGACCGCTGCTAGCTTGGCACAAGTCGAGCCTGGAAGACGGGCGGACCATAAGGAGAACGACCTTGGCCTTTCCAACTGCTGTGAACAACCAGATCACCGATTCGGTAACGCAGGCAAACCTGGAGGTCCTTGGCGCGTCCCCCGCCGTGGCTCTCGGGAACCTCTATCAGGCTACGGCACAAGCTCTCGCCAACGCCGCCCACAATGCCACCACCGCCCAGCAACAGAACAGCATCACCGCCCAGGCCTCGACGACGATGGGGATCACCACCCTCTACTCGATCGACACCGCTTCGACCGGCATCTCCACGATGAAGATCCTTGGGAGCTAAGCCTCTCATCAGGGCATTCAGTTCGTCCTCGCGTTCGAAGCAGCACCTTCAATCCAACCCACTCCAGAAAGGTAGAACCCCATGGCATTTCCTACCGCAGTCAATAACCAGATCACCGATTCCGTAACCCAGGCCAACGTAAAGGTGCTCGGCGACGCGCCTGCGATCGCGATGGCCAATCTCTATCAGGCCACCGCGCAGGCTCTCGCCAACGCGGCGCACAACGCCACCACCGCGCAACAGCAGAACAACATCACCGCACAGGCGGCGACGGTCATGGGCGTTGCCACGCTCTACTCCATCGACACCGCCTCCACCGGCGATGCCACCAAGGCGATCCTGAACGGATAAGCTCGGGGGCGCACAGCCAACGCATCTCCGGGCCGCTGACCCGGCGCCGGAGATGCGCCACGCTGTGCCTCGACGGGAGCGGCAAGTCTCTTGTCGCTCACCGCTCCGAATCACATCGTCCAGCGCAGCCTCGGAGCACACCACACGATGACAGAAGATGTCAGCATGACTGAAGGAAGCGTCAACTCACAGATCACCGACTCCGTAACCCAGACCATCGCGGCCGTGCTCGGCAACTCCTCGGCCGAGACCAAGTCTATGCTCGATGCCCTCATGGCCGAGACCGTCGGCATGGCCATGTACAACGCTGTCACCAACCAGCACAACGCCCAGATGGTCAGCAACGCGTCGATGACCGCCGCCTGTGCGCGTATGCTCAAGACGCCGTTTTCCCCACCCCCGGCAGTCCGTCTCATCCTGCCGACAGTCACAGCGGTCGCCCCGGCTCCCATCCCGCTCCCACCCACGAGCACGCAGGTCCAGGTCACCGGCACAAACTTCTCTCCCGACCTCACCGTCGAGATCACCGAGAACGGACAAAAGTTCGCGTTGCTCAGCGGAAGCTCGCAACTCACCGGCCTGACCGCGACGTCCTTCTCGTTCAGCAACAGCCTCTTCACAACCGAAGGCACGTACGGCATGCTCATCCGCAACCCCGATGGCGGAACCTCAGCCAGCTTTGCCTTGAGCGTACTCGCCCAGCCCCCGGCAATCCAGACCATCACTCCGACACCGGCGACTCTCACCGTTGCGGGCAGCAACTTCCAGACCGGCCTCACCGTTGCCGTCGTCAATCAGACCGGCGCGCCCGTGCCCAATCCCGTCGTCAGCGCGGTCACGCCCACCAGCTTCACCGTCACCTTCAGCCCCATACTCACCGCAGGTCCCTATGGCATCATCGTCACCAACCCGGATGGCCGCGCCACGCCAAGCAATCTCTTTAATATCGCGGTAGCATAGCGTCCGCACACGATCAACTGTTTACCGCGCACGGTATTCCAGCTCGGATCTTTCGGCGTCTTGCCGCCACGAACCGCGCTCCCGTAGGCCGTTGCCGAGAAACGCCAGAAGGAGTCCATCCATGCCCGATCTTTCTACTCTCAACATCCAGCTTCTCGACTCGATGAAGCAGGTCCGCACCGCGGTCACCTATCCCGACGTCACCTTCGACACCGGCTCCGGCAAGGCCTTCAACTTCGTCGCACAGGCCGCCGCCATGGCCGTGCAGGATGCCACCGACAATCTCCGCAACATCAGCACCATGAGCACCACCGCTATCGGCGTCGCGATGACCCAACTCGTCAGCAGCGGAGACATTCAGACCTGGGGCCCCGTCGTTCAGGTCGCGCAGACCCTCGTCCGCAACTGCGCCGTGGACTTCCAGACCATCGGCACCCAGGCTGCCGAGGTACTCCGCACCTTCCCGCCCGCTTCACCGGCCCTGCTTGCGATCGTCAACGAGTGACCCTTGCCGATCCGCCTCGCGGACAACACTCGTTCCCCACCGGCTGAACGATGGAGTGCCAGGATGCCGAACGTCCCACAACCCGCTGTGATCGCCTCCGCCAGCCAGCCTGGATGCAGCCCGCAGATCAGGACGCAGATCAGGACGCAACCCGAGCCGCAGACCTCGATGCAGATCAGAATCCAGACCGATCTCCATAGCACGGTCGAAATCGTCCTCCACCCGCACCCCGCCGCTCCATTCGCGGTCGCCTGCACCGATGGCCATCAGATCTATCTCAACCCGCATCGCCATCACCTCACCTCGTTGCAGTGGGTACACGCGATTGCCCATGAGCTCGTCCATATCGTCCAGCAGCGCCAGGGTCGCGTCCGCGCATCCGGCACCCGCCACGGCTTCCTCTTCAACGACGACCCATGCCTCGAGCGCGAAGCCGACCGCCTCGCCCCACGCATCGCAACCCGGCTGCTGAACGGCCTCTTTCCGCCTCTGCCCCAAGCCCACGCAACACCGATTCTGCAGTGCCTCATCAGCATCAAAGGTCACCCCGTCCGCTCGCAGACAGATCTCACCCCACAGGCCCAGTCCTTGCTCCCACTCGTTCCCGGAGCCACCGACTGGCTCGCCTCGATCGCCAGCACGCCGATCCAGTACCAGTTCACCAGCGACCTCGAGCTGGTCGCCGGTCTCAATGCCGGAGTCCACGGCGACCCGATGATGCTGCTCCGCAAGCTCCAGGTCTCCGCGCATCCCGAAGCCCTCTCGGGCTTCGCCAAGGACGACATCGACAGCATCGTCCAGGTCGAGCTCGGCACCGGCGACAACAGCGTCGCCCGCATGCGTGTGCGCCGCCTCCTCGCCGCACAGCAACTCCTCACCGAGTCCGAGCTGCAGGTCGGCGACGAGTTCCCCACGCAAATCGGCCTCGCCACCGAGCCTCTCTTCCGTTCCAGCTCCCTCGCCGCACGTATCGCGCTCTTCAACCTCGTCAACGAAGGCGTAACCGAGCACGCGCTCGACACCCAGCTTCAGACCGAAGCTGCTGCCTTCGCCATCCAGCGCTCCCTCAACGTCTTCGAGTTCATCGACTACTACCGCTTCTTCATGGCTCTCCTCACCGAGCCTTCGCCCGACCCCACGCAGGCCGCCAAGCGCGCCCGCTTCGCCGAGTCCACCGCCGACTCGCTCGCCGACGTCAGCTTCGACCTCCTATGGGCGCCCACGCTCGAGAGCATCCCCACCACCTCCGCCATGCCCGGCGTCATCGCCCAGTGGTCCGAGCGCGGCTTCCGTCTTGGCTTCCCACGCCTCTCCGCCGCCCTCGCACATCTCGCCCAGAACGTGAAGACCGACGGCGCAACCGGCACAGCCGCTCGCCAGATCATCCAGACTGCCATGGCGCAGTTGCAGTCCTTATGGGTCAGCACAGTCCCTCGCTCGGCGCGCGTCGCGCAGACCGGCATAGAACGCCTCTATGCCTACGACCTCCCCGCCGCCACCGCACACCTCAGTCTCGCCGCCGATGGCACACTAACCATTGCGGACTATCAACCAACCCCGCCGGGCATGCCATGAAACGCAAACCCATCAAGCGCGCCCCGACACCCAAGAAGAAACCAACCCGCCAATCCAACCGAAAGAAGATCCCTATGGACAACGAACCCATCCCTGAATTTTCCGATGCCTCTGAAGAGTCCGAGGAAGTACTCTTGATCGAGACCGCCGCGATCACGCCGGCACCAACTCTGAGCCCCACTCCAGTCACGCCCCTTGACTCCATGCAGCAGGCAAGCCTCTCCATGGCCGCCGCCGATGCTGCCGGACGTCTGGCCGAGCAAAGCGTGGCCAATGCAGGCAGCGGCATCACCCAGGCCGCGACAGGTACGCCTCCAGCCACGGCTCCGGTTGAAGGCCTCGATTGATCGACTTCCGCACTGACTCGCTCCAATCCAGTGCCGCCGTGGCCCCGCATGTCCTGATTCGCCGCTTTGTCTCATAGAAGTGATGGGTCGATCGACCGGGCACCCCAGAGCTCGTACTCCGAGCCACAGTCGACACCCCGATGCTGAACCTCCTCCTCTTCCATGGCTGGCAATCCGCATGTGCATCATGCAGAGCACCCGTGAACAGAGGAGTCCTCCACGTGCTTTCCGAACTGCGAACTGAAGTCTCTTGCCTTGGCTCCGCGCACAACCTCGGCGACGTCTCGTCCGACCCCCTCTTCCACGCCCTGCGCGCCTTATTACAGGAGACCCTCGAACGCACAGAGGCCATCCACGGCACCATCGAGGCCCTCGGCCACAGCGTCTCCTGCCGCACCGAGACCCCCTTCCGTTCTCCCCGGCTCCCCTCCGGCCCAATCCGCACCCTGCCCGGCTCCCACTCCACAATCAGCATCCCGAGCTGCGCTCCCGGACCTTCCTCGCGCGAACCCGAACCCATCTCCATCCTCTACCAGGGTCGCAAGAGCGGCTCGCTCGCCCTTCACTTCGCCCCCTCCAGCGAGACCCTCCGCCGTCAGCAGGAGCGCGACGCTCTCGGCCGCGAGCTTGGCCTCCGACTCGCCCGCATCGAGATCTGCTTCTACGCCCATCGCAACCTCGGCCTCGACATCCCGCTGCTCGGCTCATGCCCTGCCCTCGCAGCTCTTGAAGCCGAGATTGCCAAGGTCGCGGCCGTCCGTTATCCCGTCGTCCTCGAAGCCGAGTTCGGCGCAAACGAGCTTGAGATGGCCGCCGCAATCCATTGCAGCGGCCTCCACCGCGACGGCCCATTCGTCGCCGCCCACTGCTCCTACGCCGACCTGCATGAGTTCGATCTCAGACTCAACGACGCATGGAGCCGCGCCTCCGGAGGTTCGCTTCTGATCCAGGGAGTCGACCTGCTCAACGACTCCGCCCAGCTACAGCTCCTCTGCCAGCTCCGCTTCCACCAGCAGACCCACAACACGGCGCGGATTCTGGTCTCAACCACATCCCCCCTGTCGCGACTCGAAGCCGATGGTAAATTCTGCCGCATCCTGCGTCGCGAGCTCGACGTCCTGCACATCCGCATCCCCGCTCTCCGCGAACGCCCGCAAGACATCCGCCTCCTCCTCGAGCACGCCCTTCAGCAGCACGGTCTCGAAGAAGGACGCTACCTCTCCGAAGCCGTCGTTCGCGCCTGCGCCGAGTACAGCTGGCCCGGCAACGAAGCCGAGCTCGAACAACTCGCCATCCGCATCGCCGTCATGACCGACGCAACCTGCATCGATCTCGCCGAGCTCCAGTCCATCGCCTCCTGGGCACCGCCCGTCGCTCTCATCGAGTCCGATCCACCCGCTCCGCAGATCCCCGAGGTCAGCGAGTGGATCGCCTCCTTCGGCGGCGACGCCTTCGAAGAGACCGAAGAACCCACTCCCTCGCAGCGCCACTGGCTCGAGCTGCTCGCCGGAAAACTCGTCGCCCGCCAATACGATTCGCTCGAGAGCTTCGGCATCGGCATGCGCCGCGCCCTCCGCTACGTCGGCGACCATTATTGCGACGAGATCTCCCTCGGCCAGCTCGCCCGCGAGTCCTTCATCAGCGTCTCCCATCTCTCCTTCCTCTTCAAGAGGGACGTCGGCGTTCCCTTCAAGACGCTGCTCGCCGCCGTCCGCATCGAACGGGCCCGCCAGCTCCTCCTCGAGAACCCCAGGCAAAGCATCACCGAGATCTCGCTCGACGCAGGCTTCGGCGACCTCAGCCACTTCGAACGCACCTTCAAGCGCCTCATCGGCACTAACCCACGCGACTATCGCCGTCAGCAGACCACCGCCCCGCTCAAAGCGCCGCTGCCCTGCGATGTCCGCCGACCCGGACAAATCGACCGTCCCGCGTTGGGCCAATCGTAATCCGCGCCAAGTCCCGGGCCAGCGTGATCGACTAAAGTTCCTGCACTGGTACGCCATCAGCAACGCCACCGCACCCCGTTCGTGACGACGACAGACAGCAGAGCACACCAAAGGCTCCCGGAGGACACTCCCATTCCCGCGAACGAACCACTCCATCTCCACACCTGGATCGCCTGGATCGAGACACGCGGGCGAGCGCTCCTGACTCCACCCGCCCACACAGCGATCGCAGTCACCACACCAGCCAACGCGGCCACAATAAGTCCCGTGAGCGCGACCGCACCCGATCCAGCCGCATCCAATTCCGCCGCACTCGATCCAGCCATACCCGATCCAAGGAGAGACATGGATACGCAAACCACTTCAAGCGCTCCGCAACCCCTCACCACCTCATCTCCCAGTCAGACCACCGCACCCGCGGCTCCTCATCCCGCCTCCAGCCGCTTCTCCTATCTCAAGCATCTCGGCCACCTCGGCCTCGAGGCCTTTACGAAGATCGTCCCCTTCATCGCGCAGGGTGCCGCAGACATCGAACCCGAGTTCGATCTCCTCTTCCCTCTCGAAGGCCCCATCTACAACTCCGTCGTCCGCGCCATCTGCATGGTTGAGATGGCCGGCACCGACCACACCTCCGGCCCGACCAAGCTGAACTCCGTTGCCGGTCTCGTCGCGCCGCACCTCCGCGCCCTCGCCGACCATTACGGCATCCCTGAACAGGAACTCGACGCTGCCATACCCCGCTACATCAACGGCCTGGTCGCGATCCTCAACGGCCCCGAGCTCCCCCCCGGCGTCCCCTCACCCGAATCCACCGCCCAGCCCCCGTGCCCGCCAACACCACCCGTCAACACAATGTCCCAACAGCAGGCAGTCGCACCCGCACCGCTGCTCCCCACGCAAGGCCTTGCGACCACGCCTCTCGCCCGCCCTCTTCCTTCTCTTCCTGAAGCCGAGGTCACCCCTGAGCCCCCACCTCAACCAACCCCAAATCCTCCCATCGCCTCACCCGCGACAACTCGCCCCATCATCATCGATCTCTCGCACTACAACGGCTCCGTCGACCTCACCCACGCCTCTGTCAACGGTGTCGTCGCCGTCATCCACAAAGCCACCCAGGGCAATCTCTTCCGCGACCCCGCCTACGGCACCACCCGCTCGCTCGCAGCCTCGGCGGGACTTCTCTGGGGCGCCTATCACTTCGGTACCGGCGACGATGGAGAGGTCCAGGCCAAACACTTTCTCACCACGATCGACCCCGATCAGCAGACCCTCCTCGCCCTCGATATCGAAGCCAATCCGCAAGGCGAGAGCATGACCCTCGAACAGGCCAAAGCCTTCGTCCAGTTCGTCCATCAACAGACCAAGCGCTGGCCCGGCGTCTACGGCGGCTACTATCTCAAGCAGCTTCTCGGCACCAAACGAGATCCCATCCTCGCCAACTGCTGGCTCTGGCTCGCCCAGTACGACGACAAGCCGACCACCCCATCCAACTGGAGCGCCTGGAGCCTCTGGCAGTACACCGACGGATCCTTCGGCACACCCACCGACCCCCTTCCCGGCATCGGCGTCTGTGACCGCAGCTTCTTCAACGGAACCACGGACGAGCTCTCCACCCGGTGGCAACAAGGCACCCTCAGCTAGAGGCTGTCCTGCCGGACGGGCCCGCTCCGCGCGGGGCGATCACTTCGTGATATGTGATCGCTTCGCCAAGTCCTCCCGTTGGTCGGCACAATCTTCTGTTGCGACCATCGGGAGCACCACGCGAAGCGGTATACCCGTCACGATGGGACCGCCGCCCGCGCAGGGCGCTTCTAAGCTTGTCAAAAGATCATCCGCATCCTCGCACCCAGCACCGCCGACGTATATTGTTTCGTCGCGTTCGTCGGATGCACGGTCACCTCAAGATCCGGCCCAAGCTCCAGACTCTGCGTCACCCGCACCCGATAGAACGTCTCAAACAAGCTCTCGTGGTGCTTCGCCGCATGGCTCGGATCCGTGATGTTGATCGACGCCCCAAACATATCCCCACGCCGCCCAAACGGATGGATGTTCACCACGCCCGCATCAAACACCCGCTTGATCGAAGTCCCGTTATCCGTCGCCACACCCACTCGCCCAAATGGTACCCACCCACTCTTCAGCTCGTAGTCCGACCCAAACCCCGCACCCGCGCCGCTTCCCTGCGTCGCCGTATCATCCCGCCAAACCACAAAGCGATACAGATGCTCCTGCTTCGTCGGATTCCCACTCTTCCATCCCAGCTCCACCGCGTTCATATACTTCTTGTCCACCAGGCTTTCGATGTTGCGCTGCTGCGCGCCCTCCGTATCCACCGTCACCGCATGAAGATAAAAATGCTCTGTCGCCTGATACTCGAGCGCCGCCCCGCCCGCATACGTTCCATCCGACGGAATCGTCAGGTTCCCATCGTTCTCCGCATTCAGAAACTGCGTCCGCTCGTCGTTGTTATACAAGCTCAAACTGATGAACTCATTCGGGTGAATCTTCCCGATATAAAACGCCATCTTCTTCTCATAAAAATCCTGCCGGTAATAGAGCACGTTCAGCGTAATCGGCTCCTGCGGCCCGCCGCCCGGCAGACAGTTCAGCACCAGCCCGGACCCCATCTGGTCACTCATGTTGAACTGTTCACTCACCCCGATATTCGTCCCCCCACGCACCAGCAGGCTGAACGACCCCGCATTGCCGCCATGGTCATACGCCTTCCATCCACCCGCCAGGTCGACTCGTCCCGTCGCCCAGTTATGCCGCACGCCCTCCGGCGTCACCGTCGCATACTGGTTCACCACCGTATACGTCGCACCAAGGCTCAACCGCCGCTCCTTGCGCAGCTCATTCAAAAACATGTCACCCGGCCCAAGCACTGGATGAAACACATCGTTCTTGAACAGCGGATCCGCAGGTACTGTGGCGAGCACCGCAGCATCTTGATCGAGCGCCTGCCCCGGATACTCGGTCTTCATCGTCTCCTGATCGTTCGCCTGGCTCTGCACCTGCACATGCGCCGAAGCCTGCGGAGAGCCCGACCCAACCTGCGCCGAAGCCTTTCCGGCAAGACAAGCCATCATGACAAACACCATGCAGCCGGAGACAACGCTCGGCAAAAAAACAACACTGTTTCGTGGATCGATCGTACGGGGCATCGTTCTACTTTCTAAGCGTTGAAGTACGCCTCTCGCTCTTCACGGAGCGCAACTCAAATGCTTCAACCGCTCGGTACACACTGGATTTTCTAATTCACTCTGATCGAATCGGCAGGCCAAAAGTTCCATTAATCACGGCCATCCGATACCAAGGTACAACCCGCAACACCCCGCGCACCAATCTCTATCGAGCCGTTCGCGCAGCATTTAAAAAACGAGCCGCGCTTGTCGCTGCAACATGCAGAACAAGCGCGGCTCATTGGCAGCGTTCCTTCGTTGGTAGTTCGAGCGTTAGTTCCCCTGCCCCATCACCTCAACCAGCTTCGTCTCATCCCGCTCTACCGCAGGCCCAATCGGCGACCCCGTATGCGTCAGCTTACCCGTCGCATTCGACCAGTGCAGGTGCGTCAGATCCATCTTGCCCTTCTCATAGTCGTACGTGTTGCCGTCGTCGCGATAGAGCGCGAAGTCCGCATCCGCACCCGGATACACGCGCAGCTTCTCGATCTTCTGCACCTCGTTGGTGCTCTCAACCGCAGAGCCCATCGGCAGAATCGAACCCGCCTTCACGAAAAGCGGGATCCGATCGATCGGCGCCTCAGCCGTAATCGTCTGGCCACCATGCAGCTTCTCGTTCGTCCAGAAGTTATACCAGTCGCTTCCCGCAGGCAGATAGACTGTGCGGCTCGTCATCCCCTGCTCCACCACCGGCGCAACCAGCAGCGCAGGCCCGAACATGTACTCATCGCCCACGTTCGCCACATTCGGATCGTTGCCAAAGTCCATAAACAGCCCACGCATAAACGGCGCGCCCGTCTCATGCGACGAGTAGCCGAGCGAGTAGATATATGGCATCAACTGGTACCGCAGCCGCAGATACTTCTCAAGGATCGGCTCGGCCTGCTTGCCATACGACCAGACCTCATTGTGGTCTCTTGTCCCATGGCTGCGGAAGTTCGGCTGAAACGCCCCATACTCAAACCACCGCGTATACAGCTCCGGATAGTCATCGTAGTAGTGCACGTTATCCCGCGCATCTGAAGGATCGAGCAGCGGCGTCCGCTCCGGCTTATGCGTATACGGCAATCCCTGCCAGCCGCCGATATCCGTGCTCCAGTACGGCATACCCGACGCGACGAAGTTGATCCCCGTCGGCACCTGCCGCTTCAACGTATCCCAGTTGCCCTGGATATCCGACGACCAGAAGATCGTGCCGTTATGCTGCGCGCCAAGATACGAGTCACGCGCCAGAATCAGCGCCCGGCTCTTCGTGTCCTTGCGAATCCCGTTATAAAACGCCGCCGTATGGAACAGCGGATAAACATTGAAGTACTCCGTTCCCGGCCCAACGTGGAAGTAGCTTCCATTCGGCGTCAGGTCCGGCTCTGTCTCATCGGCCCAGAACGAGTCGAAGCCCTTGTCGACGAAGTTCTCCTTGGTGATGCCCCAGTACCACTTCGCCGCATCCGGATTGGTCGTGTCGATATCCGATCCCGCCTTGTCATAAGGCAGCCCATTGGTCGGCGTACCATCGGCGAGCTTCTCAAACCATCCGTTCTTCAGAACCGTGTCGTAGTACCGATCCTCCGGGATGAACCGCGGCCACACGCTGATCATCGTGTGGAAGTTCATCGCATGCAGTTCCTTGTTCATCTCCGTCGGATCAGGCCACTTCGCCGGATCCATGTCCATCTGCCCCATCTTGGTGTAGTAGAACCAGTCCACAACGAGGTCGTCAATCGGCAGATGCCGCTCGCGATATCCCTTCGCAACGGCCATCAACTCGGCCTGCGAGCTATACCGTTGCTTGCACTGGATGTATCCATACGCCGACTTCGGCAGCATCGGCGTATCGCCCGTCAGCAGCCGATAGCCCTCGTAGATCTCGTCATACGTCTTACCCGCGATCACAAAGAACGAGACTCGCTGCCCGGTGTCCGAAGTCCAGCGCGTCACGTCGTTGAAGCCGAACGTCACCGTCGTCTTGCCGGGATTATCCCAAAGCAGCCCATAGCCCTTGTTGGTCACGACGAACGGCACACACACGCTCTGGCCCGCAGGAGCATCGTAGTCATGCGCGCACCGCACCGAGTGTCCACGCCGATCCAGATATCCTTCCTGGTTCTGCCCCAGTCCGTAGTAGTGCTCATCCGCAGGCGAGCCAAACGTCGCCCCCACACGGAAGTACGGATGATCGCCCTCGCGCCGGTCATACAGCACGCCCGCGTCGCCGTCCTTGTGGTTCGGCACCGACATCTCCCAGCCATGCATCCGCAGCAACGGCGTTCCATCCGGCATCGTGATCGATAGCCCAACTCCACCCGTCGAACCACCGAAGAACTGCGCGATATCCGCCGCCGTCCCGGTCGGAACCCACTTCGGTCCCTGCGGCGCCACAGTCACCACCATGCGCGACGACCGCAGCACATCGCCCCCACTCCCACTCTCAACCTTCCAACCATCCCCACCCGCCTGGGCGGTAATTCCATACCCCGGAGCAGCATCCGCATACTCCTTCATCTTGCTGATGCTCACCCGAACCACGTTCGGCGCATACGGCTCGATCAGTATCTGGGCGTCATTCCGCTGCAGCGTCAGCTTCTGCGCCACCAGCCCCTGTTCAAAGCCCGCACTTACCGCCAAGCTCAAAACCATCGCAGACACACGAACAGTCGTGCCCGCAAACCCTCTTCTCAACACGCCTTCAATCATCATCTTCCTCACGCGCGAACCAACTCGCAGCCGGACAGTGCCGGCTCATTTATTTGCCTATAAAAAATAAGTCTCGCCAGCAACGGTTACTGCCAGCCTAAATGTCCTCGGCCCATCTGTACAGAAAACGCCGAGCATCGCACAGCCAGCTTACCGTTAAGGCTGATTCAGCACATGAATCGTATGCAGCCATAACGCCGCCGTCGACGCCCACTGCGTCACCGGCAGCTCCGTCGGACGCAGCCCATACCCATGACCACCCTCGGCAAAAATATGCATCTCCGCCGCCACCTTCGCATCCTTCAACGCCGAGAAGTACACCAGCGCATTCTCCACATGCACCGGATCATCCTCCGCCTGCACCAGGAACGTCGGTGGCGTCGTTGCCGTCGCCACCACCTCGGGCGCCAGCGCATTCTTGCCCGGCCACACATCCAGATACCCCGGATAAATAATCAGCGCAAAGTCCGGCCTTGCACTCACCTCCGCACCCACGCCGCCATGCGCCTTCACCGCCGCCGCATTCGGATCCACATCGTAGTGGT
>Ga0302314_10013225_pt1 | contig 14201 bp, 14 predicted proteins | sample III_Palsa_N2_3_FD_200533 | JGI IMG/M metagenome (GOLD analysis project Ga0302314, IMG submission 200533) | Peat permafrost microbial communities from Stordalen Mire near Abisko, Sweden - III_Palsa_N2_3 | ecosystem: Environmental > Terrestrial > Soil > Palsa > Peat permafrost | place: Sweden... | reverse complement strand
TGCGGGTGGACAAGCTGACCCTCGCCGCGCTCGAGGCCACTCTCGCCGGACCGGTATCGCCGGTGGCCCAGGCGCTGGCCGCCGACGCCGCATCCCTTTTTCACCGAGCCGAACGGGCGGTGGTCCTGCTGCACGCCACTGGCCTGGACGCCCGCGTGGTGCAGGGCCAGGCCGCGGTCGGCGGCGGCGGGGCACCCGGGGTGCTCCTGCCCAGCGCGGCGGTCAGCCTGCCCGAGTCCCTGGCCGTCCCGCTGCGATGCGGTCCGCAGGTCTCCCGCGGCGAGTTCCCCGCCGTGGTCGGCCGGCTGGAGGGCGGCCGGCTGCTGCTTGACCTGCGTTCGGTGCCGCCGGACGATGATGATCGCCTGGCTGCGGCTATCGTCGCCGCCGCCCACGGCTAGTTTCATGATCGTGGCCAGTTTGCGGCAAATAGCGCCCGTTTCTGGCCACGATCATGGTTGCGGGCAGCGCCCATGCAGGTGATCGCCACCGCGGGGCACGTGGACCACGGCAAGTCGGCGCTGGTGCGGGCGCTGACCGGGATGGAGCCCGACCGGTGGGCCGAAGAAAGGCGCCGGGGGCTGACGATCGACCTGGGGTTCGCCTGGATGACCCTGCCCGGCGGCGAGCGCCTGGCCTTCGTCGACGTGCCCGGCCATGAGCGATTCGTGCCGAACATGCTGGCGGGCGTCGGTCCGGTGCCCGCGGTGCTGTTCGTGGTGGCGGCGGACGGCGGCTGGATGCCGCAGTCCGCGGAGCATCTGGCCGCCATCGAGGCGGTCGGTATCCGGCATGGCCTGCTCGCGGTTACCCGAGCCGACCTGGCGGACCCTGGTCCGGCGATGCGGCAGGCGCTCGGTCACCTGGCCAGAGCTGGCCTCGGCCAGGCCGAAGCCGTGGCGGTCAGCGCCGTGACCGGCGAGGGCCTGCCCGAACTGCGGGCGGCGCTGGCGCGGCTGGTGACGGCGCTGCCCGTCCCCGATGCCGGGGACCCGGTCCGGCTGTGGGTCGACCGGTCGTTCAGCATCCGGGGGAGCGGGACCGTCGTCACCGGCACGCTGCCGGCCGGAACCATCGCGACCGGCCAGGAACTCCTGCTCACACCGTCCATGCGTCCCACCCGGGTCCGCGGCCTGGAGATGCTGAACGAACGCGCCGCCTCGGTCACCGGCGTCGCGCGAGTCGCCCTTAACCTCCGGGGTATCCCGGCGGATGTTCCGGCCCGCGGAATGGCCCTGGTCGATGCGGGCCGCTGGACCGTGACCAAGATGATTGACGTCAGGCTTTCGCTGGGGTCCCCGTCGCGCAGGGGGGCGCGCTTGCCCGAGGAAACAACCCTGCACATCGGCTCGGCCCGCACGCTGGCCCGGGTCCGGCCTCTCGGCCGGCCGGTACCGGCCGATGCGCCGGGTCCGGACGGTCCGCCGGGGCGCGGCGGGACCGCCATAGCGCGCCTGACGCTCCGGGACGCACTGCCGCTGCACGTCGGCGACCGCGTCCTGCTCCGCGACCCGGGCCGTGCGGACGCCAGGATCCTGGGGGCGACGGTGCTCGACGTCGCGCCGCCCGCGATCGCCAGGAGAGGGGCCGCTGCCGCGGCCGGGCGCGAGCTGGCCGCCTGGCCGGACCTTCCGTCGGCGGCCGACCTGCTGCGACGCCACGGTCTGCTGCGGGCAGGCGCGCTGGCCGCGATGGGCGTGACCGTAGGCCCGGACCCCATGGCCCCCGTGACTTCCGTTGCCCCCGTGGCTCCTGTGGTCGGCGATTGGCTTGCCGATCCGGTCCGCTGGGCTGACCTGCGGCGCCGGCTCGCCGAGATGGTCGCCGCCCACGCCAGAAGCGACCCGCTGGCGATCGGCATGTCACCAGAGGCCGCGCGCGCCGCTCTGGGCGTGCCCGACCGGACGCTGCTCGAGGCGCTGGCCCGTCCTCCCCTGGACCTGCCCGCCCACGCCGGCGGCCCGGCCCAGGTGCAACTGACCGGAGGCTATCTGCGGCTAGTGGCGCAGGAGTCACCGGAACCTCAGGACCCGCGCGAGCCCACCGGGCCCGCGTCGTCGCTGCCGCCCCGCGTGGTCTCGGGGATACGTGCCGTGCTGGCTGACCTGGCCCGGGCACCGTTCATGGCGCCCGAGGCGGGGCGGCTGGAAGACCTCGGCCTCGACCAGCGGGCTCTCGCGGCCGCCGCCCGAGCGGGCTTGCTGCTCCGGGTGAGCGAGCAGATCGTGCTGGCGCCCGGCGCGGAAGCCGAGGCGGCGCACGTCCTGGCCCGATTGCCCCAGCCGTTTACCACCGCCGAAGCGCGGCAGGCCCTCGGGACAACCCGGAGGGTCGCGATCCCGTTGCTGGAATACCTGGACCGGGCCGGGATCACCCACCGTCTTCCCGACGACCGCCGCCGCCTGCGCTGACGGGTGCCCTATGCGCTGGCTGGGTGCGGTCTGGCAGTAGCGTGTCGTGGTGAGCATCGAAGGAGGGGCCGCGGTACCGGTCAGCGCGTACACGCAGGTTACTGAGCTATCGGCCGACGCACATGCCTGCCTGACATTCGGTGAGGCCGACGATCTGCTCGACCTGACGGCGGCGTTTGTCCGCGACGGGCTGGCCAGCGGTTTTCGGGTGGTCGTCTTGAGTGATTCGCCGCAGCTGGCCGCGGCCAAGCTGGGCTGGCGCGAGATTGCCGCCGAGGCGGCCGTCGCGGCCGGGCAGATGGTGATGGTGGCCAGCCAGGATGGCCTGGTCGGGCCGCAAGGCTTCTCGGCCGGGCAGGCCATGGGCTGGCTGCGCGATCAGCTCGCGGACTCGCGACAGCAGGGGTACGCAGGGATACGGGTCGCCCTGGACATGAGCTGGGCGTTGCGGCCGATGACCGGGATCGAGGAACTGCCGGTGCTTGAGGAGGAGATAGCCGCCGCGGTCAGCGGCGCGGGCATGTCGGTGTTGTGCGGCTATGACAGGGAGCGCTTCGACCCTGTCACCCTGGCTCTGATTGCACCGTTTCACTCCCATGCGGTGGCGGCAGCCACTTACTATGATGATCCGGTTTTGCGCATTTGCCGTCAGTACGTGCCCCCGGGCATCCGGCTGGCGGGCGAGATGGATTTCCTGGCGTCCGAAGCGCTTGCGCTTGCGCTTGGGGAGGCGATCCGCATCGATGGGGATATCACCATCAACATGGCCAATCTGAGCTTCATCGACGCTTCGAGTATCCGGATGGTCACCGACGCCGCCGCTAGCCTGGACCCGTCCCGCACCATGGTCCTGCGTTGCCGTCCGGCGATCGAAGCAAGGTTTGCCCAGCTCGGCGCGGATCGCCTGCCGCAGGTCAGCCTGGTTGGCGTCGATGAAGGGTAACGAACGCGGGCCGGATCCGGCCAGCCCCGGTGATAGCGCGGTCCTGGCGGATACCCAAGCTGACACGGCGGCCAGCGAGGCGCGCCTGGCCCTGGATCAAGCTTTTGATTCAGGCACGTTGTATGCATTGCGGGCGGCGGTGCAGGCGCACGCCATCCAGGCGGGCCTGCCCGAGAGCCGCACCGATGACCTGGTGATCGCGGTTCATGAACTGGCCGCAAACGCCGTCAGGCACGGCGCGGGCGCGGGACGGCTGCGGATGTGGGAACGCGACGGGGCGCTGCACTGCCAGGTGGACGACAGCGGCTCACCGGCCTCGGGCCGGGACGCCGGGCCCGGCGGGAACGTGGCGGATCGCTGGCCTTTCCTGCAGGGCCATGGCCTGTGGCTGGTGCGCCTGGTGGCCGACCAGATCAGCGTGTTTTCCGGTGCTGACGGCACCCGCGCCACCATCGTTTTCTTCCCCGCCAAAGATCCGCCCGTTTCGGCCCCTGACTGAAGCACAGCGCGAGTGGCTCAGCCTTGGGAGCCGCCCGTGCGGCCGTTATGCTTTTCCTCGTGCGCTTGCTGAAGGCATCGGTCGCGGCGGGAGAGTCAGGGCCGGTCGTGATGCTGTCGGGCGAGGCGGACCTGGCCTCGGCCAGGGAGCTGAGCGATCTCCTGAGCGCGCAGTTGGCCGGGGGCGTGCAGCGGTTGATGGTGGACCTGTCCGGGTTGTGTTTCGCCGACTCGGCGTCGGTGCGGGCCCTTGTGCTCGCGGGAAAGACCCTGCGGGAGCGGGGCGGTGCGCTCGTCCTGGCCCGTCCTCAGCGGGCCGTGGCGCGAGTGCTGGAACTGATGGGCGTGGACCAGCTGCTCGTCGTCCAGGGCGGCGCGGCCCAGGGGTCAGGGTGCGAGGCGGCGCAGGCCGGCCCGGGTCCCGGCGAGGCCTAGGCCCCTGCGCGTCGACGGACGCGGGCCGTCGCGGACCGCGCGCCCGTGCGGCTCAGAGGCTGCGGAACTCGGGAGAGCGGCGGAGAGCGTCCGCGACCCGGCGAGCGGTGACGAGCGTATTGGCGATGCGGAGAAAGAGCAGGCCGCCTCCGCTGACGCGGAAGACGGACGCGCCGGGCCGGTCAGTGATCGAGATGTGCGCGGACATCAGGCTGCTTTTCCGCACGGTGACCCGTTGGTCGCCGTTGCTTTCCACCTGGTAGCCGGGTCCCAGCCGGCGGCTGAGGACCGTGACCACCTCGCCGGGCGTGACGTTCTTGCGCGGCACCTTCACCTTCGGCATGGCTACCAGGTTAGCGGCCCAGGCTTTCCGCGTGTCTACCTCGCCCTCAGGCGGCGACGGCTGGCTGTTCCGTGCCGCAGTACTTGCACTTGGAGGCGGCCGCCGGGAGGTCGCTGGACAGGCAGGCCGGGCAGGTCTTGACGGGCGACGGATTGCCGAACACGACCTGGCCGCGCCGCGCCTGGACGTGCTTGTAGGGCGTGACAATCAGGAATTACACCACCGCGATAAAGATGACGAAATAGATGATCGCGGAAATGAACGAGCCGAAATCCAGGAAAGTCTTCGTATTGCCGGTTTGCCCGAGCTGTACGCCCAGGCCCATTGATTTGCGGCCCTGAAACCTGGCCACGATCGGGCTGATGATGTCGGTCGTGAAAGCGGTAATCAGGCTGCTGAATGCGAGAGCTACCACCAGCCCCACGGCGACGACGATCACGTCACCGCGCATTAGAAAGTTCTTGAAGCCCTTCATGTTCTCTCTCCGATTCGCTTGCCATGTGTCCCGGCCGGGTCTCCGCGTTTCGGACACCGCACTCTCGCGGCTACCCGTGGCTGGGGGCCCCGTCAATCTCTGTGGCTGATGTTGTGCTGAATGACAGAGCTTACGACTCCTGCCCCTACTCCTACGCCGCGACTCAAGCGCAGGGTTCGGCTCAGGTCGGCTGCGACCCCGCTGTGCTGGCACCAGCGACCGCTCTCGTGCCCAGTAGAGTCGACCCGGAGGCGTCTGGGTGCCTGGTGGCCCCCCCGGTCTTCAAAACTGGTGAGCGCCGCACTGCGGCGCTGGCGGGTTCGATTCCCGTCCGCCTCCGCCACCTGCGCTAACGCTCTCAACTGAGGAGCGGGGTAGCGCGGCGGGACGGTCGGTGGGCTGCTGGCTCGGGCGGCGATCAGGTTGCCCGGGCCGACGTCAGGAACTCGTGAGGATGACGAGTTGCTGGGTCGCCCGGGTCATCGCGACGTAGCGGTCGACCGCTCCTTCGATGCCCTGGCCGAACGCCTCTGGGTCGACGAGGACGACCAGGTCGAACTCGAGCCCCTTCGACAGTTCCGGGGTCAGCGACCGGACGCGGGATGCCGCCTGGAACGTGGGATCGCCGATCTGGAACGTGGGATCGCCGATGACGCAGGCGATCCCGTCAGCATGGGAGGCGAGCCAGGTGTCCAGGATCGAGCTCAGATCCGAGACAGATCCGTGCACGACGGGGACGCCGGTGCTGCGGATGGAGGTCGGCACGTTGGCGTCCGGGAGCACGGCCCGGATGACCGGCTCGGCTTCGGCCATGACCTCTTGCGGCGTCCGGTAGTTGATGTTCAGGGAGACCAGGTGGATCCGGTCGAACCCGATCCGCTCGAGCCGTTCCTGCCATGACTCCGTGAACCCGTGCCGGGCCTGGGCGCGGTCCCCGACGATGGTGAAGCTCCTTGACGGGCAGCGGAGCAGCAGCATCTGCCATTCCGCGTCGGTCAGTTCCTGAGCCTCGTCCACGACGATGTGCGCGAACGGCCCGGCCAGCAGGTCCGGGTCGGTACCGGGCAGTGCGGCCTCATTGACCAGGGCGTCCTGGAAGTCCTCGCCGCGCAGCATCGTCACCAGACCTACGCCGTATTCGTCGTCCGCGGCCTCGATCAGGTTGTCGATGACCTTGTCCATCTGCTCGCGTTCGGCGGCGACCGCGGCGTCATGCCGGCGCTTACGTCGTGATGTCTCCGGGTCGCCGAGCCGCTGACGTGCTGCGTCCAGGAGCGGCAGGTCGGACACCGTCCAGGCCTGGGCGTCCTCGCGCTGCAGCTTCGCCGCGTCACCGGGGCTGAGCCAGGGAGCGCATAGCCGCAGGTAGGCAGGCACCGACCACAGGTCTGCGACGAGGTCAGCCGGTTCGATCAGCGGCCACCCGCGGTTGAGGGCCGTGTTCAGCTCCCGGCTCTGCAGCAGCGACTTGCGGAGCAGGTCAGCCGGGACGTCGTCGTCGCGGGAGTCCATCAGGATCCTGAGTACTTCTTCCCGGATATCGTCGCGCGCCTCGTTGTGGGGAGTACCAGGCTCTGGTGCTTCGAACGCCTCGGCCCAGTCGTCGGCGCTCAGCCAGATGTCGGACCAGTGAGTCTCCACCATCATTCCCTGGGCGGGCGGGTTCTCGTAGAACCTGACGGCCGTCTCGATCGCCTTCACCAGGTCCGCGGACGACTTCAGTCGGGCCACGTCCGGGTCAGCCTCGATCGCTGCCGCGGCTCCCTCGGCGACCAGGCCCCGCAGGGTGCAGGTCTGCACGCCCTCCTCGCCGAGGCTAGGGAGGACGTCAGCGACATAGGCGAGGTAGGGCTGGTGCGGACCGACGAACAGCACGCCGCCCCGGCGGTGACCGAGGCGAGGATCGGAGTACAGGAGGTAGGCGGAGCGGTGCAGGGCGACGACAGTCTTGCCCGTGCCCGGACCGCCGTCGACGACGAGAGCGCCGCGGGATCCCGCGCGGATGATGGCGTCCTGGTCGGCCTGGATGGTGCCGAGCACGTCTCGCAACCGAGGCGACCGGCTGCTGCCCAGGCTGGCGATGAAGGCGGACTGGTCGTCGAGCGCGGCGTGCCCCTCAATCCCGTCCGCGGTGAACACCTCGTCCCAGTAGTCGCTGATCCGGCCGCGGGCCCAGCGATACCTGCGGCGGCTGGCCAGGCCCATCGGGTTGGCGTGGGTCGCTCCGAAGAACGGCTCCGCCGCGGGGGAGCGCCAGTCGACCAGCAGCCGGCGACCCGAGCTGTCTAGGAGGCCAAGCCGCCCGACGTACACGGGCTCGGGGTTGTCGGCGCGGACCATGTGCCCGAGGCACAGGTCCAGGCCGAAGCGCCGCAGGGTGCGCAGGCGAGCGGTCAGCCGGTGGACCTCCATGTCCCGGTCCATCGCCGCCTGGCCTATGCCGCCGGGCGCAGTGCGCTCGGTATCGAGGCGGTCGGACAGGTCGGCGATCGACTGCTCGAGACTCTCCGCGATGGCCGCGAAGTGCTGCTCGTCGCCGCCGATCAGCGCCGGGTCGGCCTTGGCAGACAGCCGGTCGGGAAGGTCAAACGCGCTGCTCGTCAGGGGGCTCACGTCATCAGCTCCGATCTGAGGTCGCCGGCCACTATTGGCGCGGCAAGGCGCCGCGCGACCCGTACGCCGGCCACAGCACACGCATTTCGCGACTCCCGTGTCCGCGGATTCTGGCCTCGGCCGGCGACTCTACGGCATGACCCGGGTCTTGCCGCAAGCCCCCGGGTGCGCTATAGATTGAAAGTGGAGGGGAGTGGGCATTCTTCCTTTCCCTTGCTCACCGGGGGCCGGCGACGGCGATCATGTGCTCGTCTAGGCCTTCGCGTTCGGCCGCATCGACAACGGCGTCTTTACCTCCCTGCCGGGCATGTCGCCTGGCGTCCTGCCGGTCTCCGCGACGTGGTGACCGTCAGCCGGCTAGGTCCACCATCACGCCGAGGCGTTTGGCCAGCAGGCCCGCTCGGTCCTTGTCCTGGGTGCTGAAGGCGCCCGCGCCCCGGGTAAAGCGAATGTGGTGCAGCGCGCCGCCGAGGGGCAGGCCGTCCTCGCGCACCAGCCTGATGCGCTTGCCGCCGGGCCAGGTCAGCTCGGCGGCCCGGTCGCTGGCCGCTTCGAGCTGGCCGTCCAGCGCCTGCCGGAAGAGCCTCGTCGCGCCGGCCAGGTCGCTGACGCGATGCTCGATCAGGTCGAAGGAGGCGGGCGGGCCGGGCTCGGGAAGCTCCCGGGGTGCGGGCACCCGCGGGGAACCGGCCTGCTGGGCGACCTGGATGACGATGCCGTGGGCGGTGCGCGGGTGCAGGAATGCCTCTTTCCAGTAAGGATTAGCCAGGTTGACCCCGACGGGTTCGATGCCGAGGGCCCGGATCCGGGCCAGGGCCTCCCCGATGTCGTCGACGACGAAGTTGAAGTGGTGCGGGCCGGCTCCGCGGGCCGCCAGGAAGCGCTCGAGGAAGGCGGCGTCGGGGCCGCCGACGGGAGTCAGCAGCTCGATCTTGGGCCCCGCGCCGAACTCCAGCTGGCCCCACCAGAATCCCGGGGAGTCGCCGCCATAGGCCCACCTTCCGCCGAGCACGCCGCCGAACAGTTGCCAGCCGTCAGTCAGGGCTGGCGCGCCGATGGCGAGGTGATCGAGGACGGCGGTCATGGCCTCTTCGGGAGCGTTCGGGGGCTTTCGGGACGGGGCGAGGTGATCTTGCGGATAGAACGGTACCTCGCCTCGGACGTGCCGTCAGCCCGTCGATGCGGCACTGGCCGGGCCGGCCGGTTACGCGCTGCCCAGCGAAAGGCTGGAGCTGCTGCCTTTGGCCGGGCCGACCTGCTCGGTCAGGAACTCTTCCCAGGTCCGGTGACCGACCGCCCGATCGGGAGCCAGATTCGCGCCCGCCCGTATCGCCCGGGCCGCCGCGCCCGGGAGCCGGACCGGGACCATGGCCCGGTGCTTGCCCCTGGCCCGCAGGTATCCGCGGAGCAGGTCGGCCATCCCGTATATTCGCGGTCCGGCCATGTCGGGCACCAGGCCGGCCGGCGTACCGAGCGTCAGTTCCACCAGCCGGGCCGCCACCTCGCCGGCGTCGACCGGCTGGAACCGGACTCCGGCCGGGACCGGGATTACCGGCACCTTGGCCATCTGCCGCGCCACGATGGGGAGCGACTCATAGAACTGGGTGGCACGCAGCGTCGTCCACGGCAGGCCGGAATCGGTGACCACCCGTTCGGCGGCCAGCTTGGCGCCGAAGTACCCGAACATGGCGCGGTCGATGACGCTGGCGACCGGGACCCGGTCGGCGCCGACCACCGAGATGAACACCAGGTGCCGTGCCCCGGCCCGCGAGGCGGACCGGGCCAGGTGCCGCGCCTTGTCCTCGTCGCCCTTGCTAGTTCCCGCGCAGTGGACGATGATCTCGGTCCCCGCCACCGCTGCTTCGATTCCCTCGCCCGTGCTCAGATCGCCGGTCACGAACTCGACACCGTCCGCGTCCTCGTGGCCGCGCCTGCTGAGCACCCGCAGCTTGCCTCCGGCCGCAAGCAGACGCGGGACGACGAGCCGTCCGAGCGTCCCCGTGCCGCCGGTTACCAGGATGGGTGATGACATGGCTTCTCCTTCGACGCTCCTGCTCCCGCCGGTCACATCCGCCGGAGTCAGTCCGTCAGTGGTATGACGGAACGTGACAGGGAAATGTGACCGATGGATGAGAACGACTGGCTGGCCGGGCGGTTCGAGGCAAGCCGCTCCCGCCTGCGGGCGATGGCCTACCGCATGCTCGGCTCGCTCAGCGACGCCGAGGACGCGGTCCAGGACGCCTGGCTTCACGCCGCCGGCGCCGACCCGGGGGCCGTAGACAACCTTGAGGGCTGGTTCACGACCATCGTCGCCCGGGTGTGCCTGGACCGGCTGCGCTCGCGCAAGTCGCGGCGCGAAGAGCCCCTAGGCGCCGAGGAGAGTCTAGACGCCGAGGAGGCTGTGGTCGCCGGTCCCGAGCAGGAGGCGGTCCTCGCGGACTCGGTCGGGCTCGCGCTGCTCGTGGTGCTGGACACGCTCGCGCCCGCCGAACGGGTCGCGTTCGTGCTGCATGACACGTTCGGCTTGCCTTTCGGCGAGATCGCGGCGATCACCGGCCGCTCGCCGGCCGCGGCCCGCCAGCTGGCCAGCCGCGCCCGCCGGCGGGTCCGGGGCACGGCCCCGGTGGCCGGGATCCGCCTGGCCAGGCAGCGGGAGGTAGCCGAGGCGTTCCTCGCCGCCTCGCGCGGGGGTGACCTGGGTGCGCTGCTCGCCGTGCTCGACCCCGAGGTGGTCCTGCACGCCGACGCCGCGTCCGTGCCGACCGGCGTCCCGATGACGATCCGCGGCGCGGCGGCTGTCGCCCGCGGCGCACGCGCCGCCTCCGGGCGTTCCCGCTACTCGGGCGTCGCCCTGGTCAACGGCACCCCCGGCATCGTGATGGCGCCTGGCGGGAGGCTGACCGTGGTGCTGGCTTTCACCATCGATGACGCCAAGATCTCCCGGATCGACGTGATCGCCGACCCCGCCCGCCTCGAAGAACTTGACCTGGCCGTGCTCGACTACTGAGGCAGCCAGCGGGACGGTTTAGCGGCTGTGGAGCAGTTGCTGGAACGACGGGACTGACGCGTACCGGTCGGCTGGCGCCGCAGGCTGGCTGCGGTCGATCAGCGCGGCCAGCTCAGAGCCGGCCCGCTCGATCCGGGCGGTCAGGGCACCGGCTGAGCTGCTAGCCGAGCCCCAGTCCTCGGTGGCGGCGAAGACGGCGGTGGGTACCGTCACGGCCTTCAGGTAGGTGAACAGCGGGCGGATCACGTGCTCCAGCGCGAGCGAGTGGCGGGCCGTGCCGCCGGTGGCCGCCACCAGCACCGGTTTGCCGGCCAGCGCATCGGGGTCGAGCACGTCGAAGAAGGACTTGAACAGGCCGGTGTAGGCCCCGTTGTAGAGCGGCGTGACGGCGATGACGCCGTCGGCGCGGCGCAGCTGCCCGATGGCTTCGCGCAGCGCCGGGCTGGGGAATCCGGTCAGCAGGTTGTCGACGATATCGTGGGCGAGCTCGCGCAGCTCGATCGTGATGATCTGCGTACCGATCGGAAGGCCCTCGGCCGTCGCCGCGGCCAGCTGGTCGGCCAGCAGGCGGGTGGACGACGGCTGGCCGAGTCCGGCCGAGACGACGACGATGGTGGGTGTGTTCATCGGCTGCTCGTTTCCAGGTCGGTGTCCGCGTCGGTCAGCGATGCTGCCACCAGGGCCTCGTGCGTGGGGCCGTCCGGCACGCCGGCCGGGCGCAGGGCGTCGAGTTCGCGGCGCAGCACCGGGACCACCTCGCCGAGCAGGTCCAGCTGCTCGAGCACGACGTTGAGCGGCAGGCCGGCGTGGTCCATCAGGAACAGCTGGCGCTGGTAGTCACCGAAGTGGTCGCGGAAGGTGAGTGTCTTGTCGATGACTTCCTGCGGGCTTCCCACGGTCAGCGGGGTCTGGCTGGTGAAGTCCTCCAGCGACGGGCCGTGGCCGTAGACGGGGGCGTTGTCGAAGTACGGGCGGAATTCGCGCACCGCGTCCTGGGAGTTCTTGCGCATGAAGACCTGGCCGCCCAGGCCGACGATCGCCTGCTCCGGCGTGCCGTGCCCGTAGTGGGCGAAGCGCTGCCGGTAGTAGCCGACCAGCCGGACGAAATGCTCCGTCGGCCAGAAGATGTGGTTGGCGAAGAATCCGTCGCCGTAGAAGGCCGCCTGCTCGGCGATCTCGGGGCTGCGGATCGAGCCGTGCCACACGAACGGCGGTACGCCGTCCAGCGGCCGCGGCACCGAGGTGAACCCCTGCAGCGGCGTGCGGAACTCGCCTTCCCAGTCGACTACGTCCTCGCGCCACAGCCGGTGCAGCAGGTGGTAGTTCTCGATCGCCAGCTCAATGCCCTTGCGGATGTCCTGGCCGAACCACGGGTACACCGGGCCGGTATTGCCGCGGCCGAGCATCAGGTCGACCCGGCCGTCGGCCAGATGCTGGAGCACCGCGAAGTCCTCGGCGATCTTCACCGGGTCGTTCGTGGTGATCAGCGTCGTCGCGGTCGACAGGATCAGATTGCGAGTCTGGGCCGCGATGTAGCCGAGCATGGTCGTCGGGGAGGAGGGCACGAACGGAGGGTTGTGGTGCTCTCCGGTCGCGAACACGTCCAGGCCGACCTCCTCGGCCTTGCTGGCTATCGCGACCATCGCCTTGATGCGCTCGTGCTCGGTCGGCGCGCGGCCAGTGGTGGGGTCGGTCGTGACGTCGCCCACGGTGAAGATCCCGAACTGCATCGCTGCTCCCGCTGTGCTCGTGCCCGGCACGACCGGGCCACTGCGTTGCTCATCTACTTGAATGTGCAACTATTTGCGGGGGAGCGGATATTCCGCGAGCACATGTGCGACAGCGCCGGAAGGACCTAGCGGCGGGGACGGTCGATGGCGGCAGAAGGCTGGTTCTCAGGACTCAGGCTTTCGTGCCTCGAGGCGCTCGACGATACCGAATCTGAACCGATCGGACTGCTCGATGCGGAAGCCGAGATCGCGGACATAGGTGAGCGGCCGACGCCGGAAATGCTCGCCGGCCAGCGGGACAGAGATCCGCTCGTAGAGCCACTGGATCGCGCGCAGCGCCAGCGGGCCGGCGACCACGTGATCAACGAGCAGGAGGCGGCCGCCGGGCCGCAGCACACGGGCCATTTCCGTGATCGCACGACGCTCGTCGGGGATGGCGCAAAGCCCGAGGGTGCACAGCACGGTATCGAACGAGCCGTCCGGGAAGTCCAGCGCCTGCGCGTCGCCCGGCCGCAGGCCGGCTTCTCGCCCGAGGCTGGCCGCGCGGTCCCGCGCGATGCTCAGCATCTGCGCCGACAGGTCGATCCCGGTCAGGCGGATGCCGTCCGGGTAGTACGCCAGGTTGCGCCCGGTCCCGATGGCCACCTCGAGCACGTCGCCCACGGCCCGGCCGCAGGCCCATGGCCGGCTAGCTCCGAACAGCCGCCGGTCCCAGCGATCCATCTCGCGGTCGTACCGGCTCGCGTGCTTGTCCCAGTACTGAACGAGTCCGCGGTCCGCGACGCCAGCCATAGCCATGACTCCGGTAATCCGGTTAATCCTTGTTGATGGTCAGCCGACTCTACGTCAGGTCAGGCGGCGGGAGCCGGACGGACCCGGTCCGCGCGGAACACCAGGTGAGTCAAGGTTGTTCTTGGGACATGGTTGATGACCGGTTTGCGGAGCTGATCGCCGGGCAGCGGCAGGGAGTACTAGTCACCCTCAGAAAAGACGGGTGGCCGCAGCTGTCCAACGTGAATTACGGCTGGGACCCGGCCGAGCAGACCATCCGGGTCTCCACCACCGATGACCGGGCTAAGACGCGCAACATGCGCCGTGACCCGCGGGTCAGTTTCCACGTCACCACCGGGGATTTCTGGTCCTACGTGGTGGTGGACGGGCGGGCCGAGCTGTCGGCGGTGGCCCGGGACCCCCGCGACGCGGCCGTCGAGGAACTGATCGACCTGTACCGAGCGGTACAGGGGGAACACCCGGACTGGGACGACTACCGGGCGGCCATGGCGCGTGACCGGCGCCTGGTCGTGCGGATCCGGGCCGAGCGGGCCTACGGGATGGTCCACCGCTGACCGCGGCCTGACGGCTGACCGGTATTCGCCGGCGGCTGGCCCCGTTCGACGGTGGGGCGTGGCGCGCCCGTGACTGGAGGTTCTGATCGCATGAGGGATGACCGGTATGTGGCGTCACGCGTAGGCTGGCGCGATGCTGCCTGACTCGTTCGGGCGGGTCGCGACGGACCTGCGCGTATCGCTCACCGACCGGTGCAATCTACGGTGCGCATACTGCATGCCGCCCGAGGGCCTTGACTGGCTGCCCTCTCCCGATCAGCTCACCGACGACGAGGTGGTGCGGCTGGTCCGGGTGGCGGTCGAACGGCTGGGCGTCCGCGAGGTCAGGTTCACCGGCGGCGAGCCCCTGCTGCGGCGCGGGCTGGCCGGGATCGTCGCGCGCACGGCGGAGCTGCGCCCG
>Ga0302314_10013224_pt1 | contig 14201 bp, 11 predicted proteins | sample III_Palsa_N2_3_FD_200533 | JGI IMG/M metagenome (GOLD analysis project Ga0302314, IMG submission 200533) | Peat permafrost microbial communities from Stordalen Mire near Abisko, Sweden - III_Palsa_N2_3 | ecosystem: Environmental > Terrestrial > Soil > Palsa > Peat permafrost | place: Sweden... | reverse complement strand
TGCTGGAGCAGGTCGCTCACCGCTTCGGCGCCCATGCCGCCGCGGAAGTACTCGCCGAAGCCGAACGGCGACCCGAAGCGGTCCTTGAGCTCACGGAATGTGGTCTCGTCGTTGACCACGTCCTTGGGCTTCATGGTCTGGAACAGGTCCCACACCTGGCGCATGCGCTCGGCGGCGTCCTCGATGTAGACCTCGGTGTCGTCGATGTCGGCCTGGAAGCTCTTGCGGAGCTCCTTGAGCATCTTCTCGCGCTCCTCGTCGGAGAGCTTGGCCACGTTGACGCTGTCGGCCTCCAGGGCGTCGCGCCACATGTGATCCTCGTCGGAGAACTGGCGGCTCATCTTGCCGCTCTCGAGGTACTCCTCGCGGCGCGCGAGTGACTCCTTGAGCTCGAGGATCCGCTCCTCCTTCTCGGCGGCGTAGGCGTCGAGGACCTTGTTGACCTCGCCCTGGAGGCGGTCGACGTCGCGCGCACGCGCCTCGTCGTCCACCCAGGTGACCATCGAGGCGGCGAAGTAGAGAACCTTCTCGAGCTCCTTGGGCGCCATGTCGAGCAGGTAACCGATCCGGCTCGGCACGCCCTTGAAGAACCAGATGTGGGAGACGGGCGCGGCCAGGTCGATGTGGCCCATGCGCTCGCGGCGAACCTTCGAGCGCGTGACCTCGACGCCGCAGCGCTCGCAGACGATGCCCTTGTAGCGGACCCGCTTGTACTTACCGCAGTAGCACTCCCAGTCCTTGGTGGGGCCGAAGATGCGTTCGCAGAACAGCCCATCCTTCTCGGGCTTGAGCGTGCGGTAATTGATGGTTTCGGGCTTGGTCACCTCGCCCGAGCTCCAGGAGCGGATCTGCTTGGAGGAGGCGAGGCCGATCTCGATGGCGTCGAAGTTGTTGATGTCGATCATGCGAATCCTTGCTTGGCGGAAGGTGCGGGGGCTTCGCCTCCGGTGGGGGATTTGGCAGAGCCAAATCCCCGTGCGGGGGCGTGGGGCGGGCGTTGGTGGCTTATGTCTCGGTCTCCTCGAACTCCAGGTCGCTGCTCGGCTCGACGTCGTCCTCGTCGTCGTCGTCGTCGTCGTCGACCACATCGTCGACGTCGTCGACGTCGGGCACCTCGGACTCGATCACCAGCTCCGGCGCGACGACGGCGGCGACCATCGGATCGCCGTCCTCGCCGAAGTCCACGGCCGCGAGCTCCTCGACGGGCCCGAGGTCCGGATCGACGCTGTCGGACGCGTCACCGGTGGTCTCGGCCTCGGTCTCCTCATCGAGCGCCTCGTCGGCCGCGGCCCCATCGCTGGAGCGCACGCCGCTGAGGTCGATGCCGAGCTCCTCGGCCGCCCGCAGCAGATCGTCGTCCTCCTCGCGCATCTCCGCGCGCTCGCCCTCCTCGGAGACCACGTTGACGTCGAGCGCCAGCGACTGCATCTCCTTGAGCAGGACCTTGAACGACTCGGGGATCGAGGGCTCGGCGATGTTCTCGCCCTTGACGATCGCCTCGTATGCCTTGACCCGGCCGACGGTGTCGTCGGACTTGATCGTGAGCATCTCCTGCAGGGTGTAGGCCGCTCCGTATGCCTCGAGCGCCCACACCTCCATCTCGCCGAAGCGCTGACCGCCGAACTGCGCCTTGCCGCCCAGCGGCTGCTGGGTGACGAGCGAGTACGGGCCGGTCGAGCGAGCGTGGATCTTGTCGTCGACGAGGTGCAGCAGCTTGAGGATGTACATGTAGCCGACGGTCACCTGCTCGACGAACGGCTCGCCGGTGCGACCGTTGAACAGCGTCGTCTTGCCCGACGCCTGCTCGCCGACGCGGCGGTTCTTGTCGACATCCATGCGGATCTTGCCCTCGTGCTCGTCCTGCCAGCGCACCAGCGCCTCGTCGACGTCGGCGACGGTCGCGCCGTCGAACACCGGGGTGGCGACGTAAACCTTGCCTGCCCGGCCGTCGGGACGCCGGCCACCGTTCGTGGCCTGCGCGCGAGCCTCGGACCCGTCCTCGTACCAACCGTTGGCGGCGACCCACCCGAGGTGGGTCTCGAGGATCTGGCCGAGGTTCATCCGGCTCGGCACGCCGAGCGGGTTGAGGATCACGTCGACCGGCGTGCCGTCCTCGAGGAACGGCATGTCCTGCTCGTCGACGATCTTCGAGATCACGCCCTTGTTGCCGTGCCGGCCGGCGAGCTTGTCGCCTTCGGCGATCTTGCGCTTCTTGGCCACGAACACGCGCACCAGGTCGTTGACGCCCGGCGGCAGGTCGTCGCCCTCGTCCCGGCTGAACGTCTTCACGTCGATGACCACGCCGCCCTCGCCGTGGGGAACCTTGAGCGAGGTGTCGCGGACCTCGCGCGCCTTCTCCTTGAAGATCGCGCGGATCAGCTTCTCCTCGGCCGTCAGCTCGGTCTCGCCCTTGGGCGTGACCTTGCCCACGAGCAGGTCGCCGGAGCTGACCTCGGCGCCGATCCGGACGATGCCGCGGTCGTCGAGGTTGCGCAGCGACTCCTCCGAGCGGTTCGGGATGTCGCGGGTGATCTCCTCGTCGCCGAGCTTGGTCGTGCGGGCGTCGATCTCGTACTCCTCGATGTGGATCGAGGTGAGCTCGTCGTCCTTGACCAGGCGCTTGGAGAGGATGATCGCGTCCTCGAAGTTGTAACCCTCCCAGGACATGAAGGCGACCAGCAGGTTCTTCCCGAGCGCCATCTCGCCCGAATCGGTGGCCGACCCGTCGGCGAGCACGTCGCCCGGCTTGACCTGAGTGCCGACATTGATGATCGGCTTCTGGTGGATCATCGTGCCCTGGTTCGAGCGCATGAACTTCTGGAGCTCGAACTCGTCGTGGCCGCCGTCGGAGCGGTCGATCACGATCTGCTCGGCGTCGATGTAGGACACGACGCCTTCGCTCTCCGCGAGGACCACGTCGCCGGTGTCGATCGCGGCCCGGCGCTCCATCCCGGTGCCCACGAGCGGCGCGTCGGTGACGAGCAGCGGCACCGCCTGGCGCTGCATGTTCGACCCCATCAGGGCGCGGTTCGCGTCGTCGTGCTCGAGGAACGGGATCATCGCCGTGGCGACCGACCAGATCTGCTCGGGCGAGACGTCCATCAGGTCGACCTCGGTCGGGGGCACGGTCACGTACTGACCCGCCTGGGTGCGGCAGATGACCTCCTCCTCGAGCAGGCGACCGGTCTCGTCGACCGGGGCGTTGGCCTGGGCGATCGTCCGCTCCTCCTCCTGGGTCGCGTCCATGTGGAGGATCTCGTCGGTGACGCGGCCGTCCTTGACGACCCGGTACGGCGTGGTGACGAAGCCGTGCTCGGAGATCTGCGCATAGGAGGACAGCGAGCCGATCAGGCCGATGTTCGGGCCCTCCGGGGTCTCGATCGGACACATGCGCCCGTAGTGGGTCGGGTGGACGTCGCGAACCTCGATCGGCGCGCGCTCACGGGTCAGGCCGCCGGCACCGAGGGCCGACAGGCGCCGCCGGTGGGTCAGACCCGCCAGCGAGTTGGTCTGGTCCATGAACTGCGACAGCTGGCTCGAGCCGAAGAACTCCTTCAGCGCCGCCACCACCGGGCGGATGTTGACGATCGTCTGGGGGGTGATGGTGTCCGAGTCCTCAGTGGTCAGACGCTCGCGGACGACGCGCTCCATCCGGTACAGGCCGATCCTGAACGCCTCCTGGATCAGCTCCCCGACCGTGCGCAGACGGCGGTTGCCGAAGTGCTCGTACTCGTCGAGGTGGTCCTGGATCGGCTCGCGCGGCATGGTGATGGCCTCGGCGGCGTAGTCCTTGATCTCTGAGTCGAGCTCCTCGGGCATCCCGAGGAGGCGCGGCAGAGACACCAGCTCCCGGACCAGCGCGACGATGTCGTCGTGGGTCAGCGTGCGGGTGTCGAGGTCGACGTCGAGGTCCAGCCGCGAGTTCAGCTTGTAGCGGCCGACGCGGGTCAGGTCGTAGCGCTTGGGATCGAAGAACAGCTGGTGGAGCAGCGCCTTGGCGGCGTCGATCGACGGCGGCTCGCCGGGACGCTGCTTCTTGAACAGCTCGATCAGCGCGCCCTCCTCCGTCTTGGTCATCTCCGTGTCGGAGTCGATCGTGTTGCGGATATAGAGCGAGTTGTCGAACAGGGAGAGGATCTCCTCGTCCGTCGCGTAGCCCATCGCGCGCAGCAGGACGGTGACCGGCAGCTTGCGCTTGCGGTCGATGCGGACGTAGACGCGGCCCTTCTTGTCGATCTCGAGCTCGAGCCACGACCCACGCGCGGGCATCAGGTTCGCGATGAACACCTGCTTCTCGCGGTCCTTGGGCTCCATCACGTACGCGCCCGGCGAGCGCACGAGCTGGGTGACGACCACGCGCTCGGTGCCGTTGATCACGAACGTACCGCGCTCGGTCATCCACGGGAAGTCGCCCATGAACACGGACTGCTCGCGGATCTCGCCCGTCTCGCGGTTGATGAAGGCGACCGTGACCGTCAGCGGGCGGGCGTAGGTCAGATCCTTCTCCCGGCACTGCTCGAGGTTCGCGATCGGGTCGTCGAACGTGAACTCGCCGAACTGGACGGCGAGATTGCCGGTGTAATCCTCGATCGGCGAGATGTCATCAATCGTCTCTCGCAGGCCGCCGCCGTCAGGGTCGGTCAGCCAAGCGAAGGACTTGCGTTGAATATCAATTAGGTGCGGTACTTCCAGGACCTTTTGCAGACGCGCGAAGCTACGGCGCGTCCGGGGGGCGTGAGCGGTTGCCAAGACGGCTACTCCTCGGGCGGTCGAGAGGCGATGGGAGGACGCAAGCAGAGCCTCTGCTCTTACAAGCGCGACCAGCAAAGATAGCACACGGCGACGTCGCCCTGTGGAGGACCGTCAGCGCTCACGGGCCCCGCCCTCCGTACCGCGTATGTGGCGCGGTGCCGGAACTATCCGGGCAGCTTCGACTATCGGCTGACGGGCGCAGTGTAGGGGCTATGTGTGTTTTGGGCAAGCCTGAGGCCCCGGGGGGCGGGACCGACCGCATCCGCTCCTCGCAGCGTGCGTGGGCCCATGCGCCTGGCAGGCGCTCGTGGCCGGGGTCTTGCCTTGAGCGTTTGGTGGCGGGCCCGGCGGTGGTGGGCCGGGCGGACGTGGACGACTGTGACGACGCTATACGGCGTCAATGTCGTCCACGTGCTGTTAGGCCGCGGGGGTGGGTTTGTTTTGGGTGGACGTTAAGCGGGACCGGCCGAGAAACCGCTTGGGTTTCTCGGCCGGGTTTCCCCTGCGCTGCCCGTTGGGGCGGCGTCGGTGGCTTAGATCCCGGGCAGCGAGACGCCGAGTTCGCCGAACAGCGAGCCGAGAATCGAGCCGAGCCCGAATGGGAGCGTGATGCCGGTGCTGCCGGTGCCGGTGCCGCCGGTCCCGCCGATGCCGGTGATGCCGGTGATGCCGCCGAGACCGGGGAGGTCGCCGAGAATCCCCTGGAGGATGCTCGTGACCTGACTGAGCTCGGTGCCAAGCATGCCGCCGAGAAGCCCACCGAAGCTGCTCGTCGTGCCCTGGAGGGTCGTCTGGACCGTGCCCAGGACTCCGGTCAGTGCGGTCAGCACGGACTGGACGATCGGCTGCACCTGAGCCGGAAGCATCGGGATGATGGCCTCGAGCTGGGTGATGCCGCCGTCGAGAACGCCGCCGGCCATGGCGATGGCCTGCCCGATCAGCGACTGGATCTCCGTCGGCAGGTCAGAGATGTTGAGCAGTCCGGTCAACGACTGGATCTGGCCCGACCCATCCTGGACCACGCCGGTCAGCGTGTCGGCTGCCGTCTTGGCGTCGGCGACGGACAGACTGCCCGCCAGTTCGCCAAGGAAGCCCAGCGCCTGGGTGCGGCCGGCCAGCGCCGGCACGAGCGCCTCAGCCAGCGATTTCCGGAGCGCTCCCGACGTGGTCTTGATCAGCCCCGTGTACGTCTGTAGATCGCTGTTGTACTGCGATGCCACGTCTTCGAATGCGGTCGCCGTGGTCGCGGTCGCGCCGGTCGAGTGAAGCCACCTGGCCTGATGGGCGGCGGCGGCGATAGCAGCCTGATTGCGTACGATCTCGGTGCGCGCGGCCTTCGAATTGCTCGAGGCAAGCCTGCTCACCTGCGTTAGTGCCCTACTCGCCGCATGGACGTCGCGCACAGCGTGCGAGAGCGAGGGTCCACTAGCGAGGGCGGGCCCCGCGGCTACCGCCAGCATCGTGCCAGCCACGAGCGCCGTCCCCGCAGCACGAATCTTGAACCTCATTGCTTGCCTCCTTCGGCAACTGGGCCACCTCGCTCCGCGAGGCCCCTGGTTTTGCGCCCCCGTCTCGCGACGAGTTTGCCGTTTCGTGAGGCGATGTGCCTCGTTACATAGGACGCAGCCGTGGGACGAATGTCCGCTTCTATCTCAAAATTATTTTCGGCTCGCACATGGGCGGTCCTATCCCTGGCCGTGAAAGAGGGCGGAGAGGATGCCCTGGACCGTCGCCGTCGCCGCCTGACCGGCGGTTGCGAGCGCTTGCGCGGCCTGCGCCTGTGCGGCGGCCACAGAGGCGGTCGCGCTCTGGAGGGCACTCTGGATGATCGTGTTGATGATCGTGGCCGGGTCGGCCGGCGCCGAGGGGGAGACGGCGGCCGGCGTACTGGAGCCGGGGGGAGTGCCGGCAGACGTCGGAGTGGTGGGCGTCGAGCTCGGCGGCGTGGCCGGCGGCGCGGTCGGCCGCGAAGTGCCTACCGTTGGCGTCGTCGACGCGGCCACCGGCACGTTCACGCGCGGCCCCTGCGCGTTGCGCGTCGAGACCGCCGGGGGCGCGGATCCAGGGGTGGTCTGAGACGTCACGACAGCCGCAACGCGATGGGACGACCCCGGCGCATCAGGCGCTCGCACGAGCGCCCGGGCGGGCTTGGACACGTGGGCGACGGTCGCCGTGGCGGCCACGGCGCGCGGCATCCGGTGTGGGTGCGCCACCACCCCCGCGACGCGGTGGGGGCGCGTGACGTGCGAGCCGATCCCGGAGCCGACCAGCACGCCGGCGCCGGCCATGGCGATCACGCCGCCGAGCGCGATTCCCTTGACCGCGGCCAGCGACCCACCGCCGAGCGCGGATCCAGCGGCCGCTGCCGATCCCCCCAGCGTGATCCCGGAAGTCGACGCGCCGCCGGCGCCGGCGCCGGCGCCGGGAAGGAGGGTGGCCAGCAGGGCGCCGGCGGAGAGGGCGGGGAGGGCGGGAATCAGGGCGAAGGTGCCGCGCCGGGCGTGCAGGCCACGCTCGAACGCGGAGCACGAGGCGCACCCGCGCAGATGGCCGCGGACGCCGCGGGCGCGCAGGACGCGACCATCGCCGTTCGAGATCCGGCGCCTGATGTCCATGCAGTCCGTCTCGCGGGCATCGTCGAGGTCGTGCAGCGCGTGGCGCGCCTCGAACACGGCCTTACGCGCCGATACCGCGGACATCCGCAGCGCCGTGCCGATCTCCTCGTAGTCAAGTCCGCCCAGCTCGCGCATCACGATTGCGCCACGCTGGCGCTCGGGCAGCGAGCGCAGGTCTATGAGCAGCGAGTCGAGCCGGTCCCTGGCGAGCCGGGCGAGCTCGACGTCGGCGCGGTCGGGCGTCTCGACGGAAAGCTCCTCGTGGGGGTGGCGCCGGCGGATGATCGAGACCGACTCGTTGTGCGCGATCCGGTACAGCCACGGGCGTACCGGACCGTTCGGAGGGCACACCTGGATCGCGCGGAGCACCGCGACCATCGTGTTCTGAAGGGCATCCCCGGCGTCGTCGAGATCACGCACGATCGATCGGCAGTACCGGGCCAGCGCCTCCCGATAACGCTCGTACAGCGCCCCGAACGCGTCGGCATGGCCCGCGGCGGCGAGCTCGGCGAGGCGCTCGTCGGAGAGCGCCCGCAGCGGGAGGACACGAAGCGGTCGAATCGGCTTCGACGCGACTGTGGCTCCCATGCTTCCAACATCGGCCGAGCGGTGAGAAAACTGGAGCGGAAAATCCCGCAGCTGGCCCAGTGGTTTCCCGCCGGCTTTGACCCCTTCAGCGGAGGGTGTGTGCTCCAACGGTCGCTCCTGCGTCCGTAAAGCACACACCCCCTGAGGATCCGCGGACGGCCGCGGATCCGCCTACTTCAGCTCGACGCTCCCGCCGGCTTCCTCGAGGTCGGCCTTGAGCTTCTCGGCCTCGGCCTTGTCGACGCCCTCCTTGATCGGCTTGGGGGCCTCGTCGACGAGCGCCTTGGCCTCCTTCAGACCGAGGCCGGTCACGGCACGCACAACCTTGATCACCTGGATCTTCTTCTCCCCCGGCGCCGTGAGCACGACGTCGAAGCTGGTCTGCTCCTCCTCGGGCGCGGCGTCGGCGGCGCCGGCAGCGGCCGGGGCCGCAGCCGCGACCGCGGTCGCCGAGACGCCGAACTCCTCCTCGAGCGCCTTGATGCGCTCGGCGAGCTCGAGCACGGAAATGCCCTTGAGCTCTTCAATCCACTCTGAAGTGGTAGCCATTGTGTTTGTCCTCCTTATGCGTCGGACGCGTCTTCCGACGCACTGTCCTGATCGGGTTCTTCGGTATCAGTTTGGTCTGGCTCCGGCTCGGGCGCGGCGGCCTCGGGCTCGGCGGCGGCCTCAGGCTCCGGCTCCGGTTCGGCGGCGGCCTCAGGCTCCGGCTCCGGTTCGGCGGCGGCCTCAGGCTCCGGCTCCGGCTCGGGTTCGGCGGCGGCCTCGGGCTCGGGCTCGGTGGCGGCCTCGGGCTCGGGCTCGGCGGCGGGCTCCGGTTCGGCGGCGGGCTCCGGTTCGGCGGAGGGCCCAGGCTCCGGCTCCGCGACCGCCTCAGGCGCCGGCGCCGGGACTGGAGCTGGCGATCCGTCACCAACGAGCCCCTGTTCGAGGATCTGCTGGAGCTGGATCGCCACCCCCGAAAGCAGCCCGTTCAGTCCGCGCACGAGCCCGACGAGGGGTGCGGCGATGGTCCCGACGAGCTGGGCGTTGAGCACGTCGCGGCTCGGCAGGCGGGAGATCGAGGTGACGTCCTGAGCGGTCAGCGGGTTGCCGTTCAGGAGGCCGCCCTTGAACTCGAGCAGACCGCGCAGCGTGCGGGCGGTGTCGCTGAGCGTCTTGGCCGCGAGCGCGGCGTCGCCGCGGACGAGCGTGAGCGCGGTCGGTCCGACCAGCAGCTGCTTGAGCGACTCGGCGCCGGCGCGGTCGGCGGCGCGCTCGGTGAGCGAGTTCTTGACGATGCGGAAGGTGGCGTCGGAGTCGCGCAGCTTCGTGCGGAGCTCTGCCGCCTGGGGGACGGTCAGGCCGCGGTAGTCGACGGCGAAGACCGCCTCGGCGGCCTGGATCTGGCCGGCGATCTCCTCGACGACGGCGGCTTTCTCATCTCTGTTCATCTGGTCTCAAATTTCCTCTCTATTTGAGACCCGCGGGATTTGGTTTCAGCCAAATCCCGCAACGGAATGCGTCAGCGAATTCCGCACGTCCCGCACGAAAGGCGGGCGTCGAGGGCGGGCCGCGAAACTCGGCCCGGCACTTCGAGGCTCCGCCTACTCCGGGCTTCAAGCGCTATGCGCTGCCGGAGGTCTGGGGCGTCGTCTCTGTCAGATTGCTGCTCAGTCTACGCGGCCGCTGCTTCCTCCACCAGGTCCTTGGTGCGGGTGGGATCGACCTTGACCCCCGGGCCCATGGTCGTCGCGAAGGTCACGGTCCGGATGTAGCGGCCCTTCGCGGCCGAGGGCTTGGCCCGGATCAGCTCGTCCATCACCGCGGCGTAGTTCTCGAGCAGGCGAGCATCCTCGAAGTCGCTCTTGCCGATCACCAGGTGCACGATCGCGGTGCGATCAGTCCGGTACTCAACCTTCCCCGCCTTGGACTCCTGCACCGCCTTGGCCACATCCATGGTCACCGTCCCGACCTTAGGGTTCGGCATCTTGCCCGAGGGGCCGAGAATCCTGCCGAGGCGCCCGACGACGGGCATCAGATCGGGTGTCGCGATCGCCACGTCGAAGTCGTCGAAGCCCTCCTGGATCCGCGCGGCGAGGTCCTCGGCCCCGACGACGTCGGCGCCGGCCTCCTCGGCCTCGCGCGCCTTGTCGCCCTGGGCGAAGACCGCCACCTTGACGTCCTTGCCGAGGCCATTGGGGAGCGCGATGGTGCCGCGCAGCTGCTCGTCGGCGTGACGGACGTTGAGCCCGGTGCGGACGTGGACCTCGACGGACTCGTTGAACTTGGTCCGCTTGATCTCCTTGATCAGCGCGATCGCCTCGGCGGGGGTGTACTCGCGCTCGCGGTCGAAGCGCTGCTTGGCGTCGAGATATGTCTTCCCGTGCTTCATTGGTCTCCTACGCGCGGCATCCGGCCACGTGTCCTGATGATGAGGCTCGCGTTCACGGCTCGCATTACACCACGTCCACGCCCATCGACCGCGCGGTGCCGGCGATGATCTTCGCGGCCTGCTCGAGATCGTTGGCGTTCAAGTCGTTCATCTTCTTCTCGGCGATCTCTCGGAGCTGAGCTTGGGAGATGCTCCCCACCTTGTTGCGGTTCGGCTCGGCGGACCCCTTCTCGAGCGAGAGGGCCTGCTTGATCAGCACCGCGGCGGGCGGGCTCTTGGTCACGAAGGTGAACGAGCGGTCCTCGTAGACCGTGATCTCAACCGGGATCACGGTGCCCAGGTCACTCTGAGTCTGAGCGTTGAAGCTCTTGACGAACTCCATGATGTTGACGCCGTGCTGCCCGAGCGCGGGCCCGACCGGCGGGGCCGGGCTGGCCTGACCGCCGACCGCCTGGAGCTTGATTTTGGTTAGGACCTTCTTTGCCATTACTTCCTCGCTAGACCGCTTCGGTAGAAACCTTAGCTGCTGAAAACAAGCCGCCGGAGGCGGCCCCTAAAAGTACGCGCACGAACCCGGTGGCGCGGTGGGCGCGAGCCCCTTGGGCCCGTGGCTACATCTTCTTGACCTGATCGAACCCGACTTCGACCGGCGTCTCACGGCCGAAGATCGAGACCAGGACCTTCAGACGCTGCGCGTCCTCGTTGACCTCCGAGATCTCGCCCGAGAAGTCGGACAGCGGCCCGGAGATGACCTTGACCGACTCGCCGATGGCGAACTGGGCGCGGCTGCGCGGCCGGACCTCGGATTCGCGGTGCAGCAGGCGATCGACCTCACCCTGGGTCAACGGCACCGGCTCATTCGACGCGCCGACGAACCCGGTGACGCCCGGGGTGCCCTTGACCAGCGTCCAGGAATCCTCGTTCAGATCCATGTTGACGAGCACGTAACCCGGCATCGTGCGCTTCTCGACGGTCACCTTCTGGTTGTCCTTCATCTCGGACACCGTCTCGGTCGGCACGACGATCTGCCGCACCGCGCGCTGCTGTCCCAGCGACACGACGCGGTGCTCGAGGTTGTGCTTGACCTTGTTCTCGTGCCCGGAATAGGTGTTGACGACGTACCAGCGAAACATGCTCTCTACTTGTCTCCTCCGCGACGGGGTCCCCACATCGCGTCTTTGTCGATATGCCCCGGCCTGGGGCCGCTCTCTGGTTGCCCGCTCAGGAGCCCTCGCGCCCGGTCACTTCAGGACGAAGGTGATGAGCTTGCTGGCGACCCAGTCCGAGGCTCCCAGGAACAGACCGGCGACGATCACGAACCCGATCACGACTCCTGTGGCCTGGACGACCTGCCGGCGGTCGGGCCACTGTACCCGTTGTAGCTCGCGCCAGCTTCCACGCAGGAAGTTGACCAGGCGGCTGCCCGGGAATGTACGGGGCTCGGGCACCGAGGCGCCGGCCGGTGCAAGCTCGCCGCCGCCACCGTCGCCCTCACCGCCGAAGCTTCCGTTGCCCCGCCTACCGCGGCCGCCGCGTCCGCCGCCGCCCGGCCGGTCGGGCTCCTCGAGCTCGTCGGGCGCGCCGACGACGTGCGGCTGGTCGGGGTACAGGCCGGGAATTCCCGACGCGTAGGCCTGCAGCTCCCCCTCCCGCTCTTCGGCCTCGGCGAGCGCCTCGATCTCGGCCGGCGTCTGGTCACCCGCGAGCTCCGGACGACCGAGGGCGAGCTGGGCCTCGGCGAGCTCGACGTCGGGGGTCGCGTGCTCGATCGGAGGCGGCACGGCGAGGTGCTCGTCGCGAGAGCCCCGCGCGAGCGCGACTCGACCATCCGCGGGCTGCGGACGCCGGTTTCGCCGTTCCTTGGCGCGTTTGCGATTCCGGGCCACCGGGCGCTCCTACGAGCTCAGCGCGTCTCGCGGTGCGCGGTGTGGCACCTGCACCAGCGGCAGTACTTACGGAGCTGGATCCGCTCCGGATTGTTCCGCTTGCTTTTGTTGGTCTGGTAGTTCCGGCGCTTGCACTCCTCGCAGGCGAGGGTGACAGCGATCCGAACGTCTCCGCGAGCCATGTACGCTTCCCGAAAGTTTGTGGTCGAGTGGTTCGGACTTCCGGCTCGGGGCGTCACAACGAACGCCGCCCCGGCGCCGACGACTGAGTGTAGCGGCCGCGGTCGGGAGCGTGGCGGCTCCTCGCGGCGGGCGGGCGCCGCGGCGGTTCCTCGCCGCCATCGGGAGCGTGGCGGCTCCTCGCCCCGGGGCGGGGAGCGTCTAGTCGGTTAGCTCGATCGGGCGCAACTCCAGCTCGAGCTCGCGGTCCCCGCGCACGACGCGCACCGGCAGCGACTGTCCGATCGCCTCCGCGGTCATCGCCCGCTGAAGGTCCTCGACCCGCTCGACGGGATGGCCGCCGAGCTCGACGATCAGGTCCTCGACTCGCATCCCGGCGCGCTCGGCCGGGCCGGCGGGCGCCACCTGGACAATCTCCACCGCGGCCGCGCGGCCGAGGCGGGCGCGCGCAGACGGCGGCAACGGGCGTGGCCCGCCGCCGATTCCGATGTAGGCGCGGCGTACGCGCCCATCGCGCATCAGGGTGGCGATGATCTGACGCGTGGCGGGATTGATCGGCACCGCGAGTCCCAATCCGACGCCCGCGACGGCGGTGTTGATTCCGACCACGCAGGCCGAGCTGTCGACGAGGGCGCCGCCTGAATTGCCAGGATTGAGTGCGGCGTCGGTCTGAATCACGTTGTCGATGTAGCGCACCGAGCGCCCGGACCGGGCCGGGAGCGAGCGCCCGAGGGCGGAGACCACGCCGGCGGTGACCGAACCGGCGAACCCGTTCGGGTTCCCGATCGCCACCACCAGCTGGCCGACGCGCAGGCGCTCGGCGTCGCCGAGGGTCGCCGGCGTCAGCCCGCTCCCCTCGGCTCGCAGGACCGCCAGGTCGGACAGCCGGTCGATGCCGATGACGCGGAAGCTCAGCTCGCGCCCGTCGACGAACGAGGCGCGACCCTGGCGGCCCGGCCCCGCCACCACGTGGGCCGAGGTGAGGAGGAACCCGTCGGGCGTCAGCGCGACCGCGCTGCCGGCGCCCGCGGGGACGTTCCCACCTCGCGAGCGCCGGGTCACCCGCAGGTTGGCGACCGAGGGGGCGAGCCGCTCGGAGATCTCGACGACGATCCGCGAGTAGGCGTCCAGGGGGAATTCGCCAGTGGCGAATTCCCTGGGGAGTTCGGTCGAGTGCTCGTGCGCAGCCGGCGATTCTGACGCCGAACTCCCGGCGCGTTGTGGGTCGGTGGCTCGCGGGTCGGTGGCTCGCGGGTCGGTGGCTCGTGGGTCGGTGGCTCGTGGGTCGGGGGCTCGAGATGTAGTCGCGCCGTTCGAGGTCTCGCCGCTCATGAGAACGCCACGCTCACCGTGCGCTCGTCCGTCCCGCGCACGATCGTGAGCTCGAGCTGGCCCGCTTCGCGAGCCGCGTCGAGCGCCTCGTAGAGCGTCTCGACCCGGTCGAGCTCCTTGCCGCCGGCGGCGACGAGAAGGTCTCCCCGCTCGATCCCCGCCAGCTCGGCCGGGCTTTCGCGCTCGACCTCGCGCACGAGCACCCCGTCGCGCTCGGGTAGCCCCACCGCGCGGCGGAGGCGACGCGCCACGCGCGGGGGGGCGATCGCGACGCCGAGCTTGACCCGCTTGGGAGCCTCGCCGCGACCGAGCGCCTCGATGCGCTCGCGCAGCGACGCATCGACGGGAATCGCGAGGATCAGCCCGCCCTCGACGCGCAGCGAGTTGATCCCCAGCAGCCGTCCTTCGAGGTCGGTCAGGGGACCGCCGGAAGAGCCTCGCGGCAACGGCGCCGTGTGCTCGAGCGCGCCGGCG
>Ga0302314_10013223_pt1 | contig 14202 bp, 10 predicted proteins | sample III_Palsa_N2_3_FD_200533 | JGI IMG/M metagenome (GOLD analysis project Ga0302314, IMG submission 200533) | Peat permafrost microbial communities from Stordalen Mire near Abisko, Sweden - III_Palsa_N2_3 | ecosystem: Environmental > Terrestrial > Soil > Palsa > Peat permafrost | place: Sweden... | reverse complement strand
TGCGCACCAGGTTGTAGTCCTTGTGCTTGTCGATCAGCCAGGCGGTGCGCAGCACCAGCAGGCGGAACGACTGCAGGGCGATCCAGCTGTCGCAGATCTGTTCCTGCACCACGGCGAGGTCGGCCAGACGACCGTCGCGGGTCTGGCGCGAAACCGCCCGGCGGCACATCAGGTCGAAGGCCTTCTGGCAGGCGCCGACGGTGCGCATCGCGTGGTGCACGCGGCCGCCGGAGAGGCGGGTCTGAGCCACCAGGAAGGCGCCGCCGCGCGGGCCGAGCAGGGCTTCTGGGCCCACTTCGACATCGGTGTAGCGCATGTAGGCGTGACCGCCGCCTTCGCCGGCGCCGACGCCGATGCCGCGCAGGATTTCCACGCCCGGCGTCTTGGTCGGGACGATGAAGATCGAGGTCTTCTGGTGGATGTCCTTATGGTCGGGGTCGGTGACCGCATAGACGATCAGGATGGTCGAGCCGTAGCCGCCGGAGGAGAAGTACTTCTCGCCATTGATCACCCACTTGCCGTTCTTCCATTCCGCCCTGGTCTTGAAGGTGGTCGGGTCGGAGCCGCCGGCCGGCTCGCTCATCGAGAAGGCCGAGCGGATGTCGCCGTTCAGCAGCGGCCAGAGCCACTTTTCTTTCTGTTCGGGCGTGCCGTAGTGGGCGATGATCTCGGCGTTGCCGGTGTCGGGCGCCTGGCAGCCGAACACCGAGGGGGCGAGGCCGACGCGGCCCAGCTTCTCGTTCATCAGGCCCAGCTTCAGCTGGCCGAAACCCTGGCCGCCGAGTTCAGGGCCGAGGTGGCAGGCCCAAAGGCCCTGCGCCTTAACTTCTTCCTGCAGCGGCTTGATGAACTTTTCGCGCGCGCCGGGCACCATCAATCCGCGGCCAAGGTTCGAGAGCGGCTCGACCTTTTCTTCCATGAACTCTTCGATCCAATCGAGTTTCTTCTGAAATTCCGGATCGGTCTCAAAATCCCAAGCCATGCGTCTCTCCTAAAGTCCACCCAGGCGGGCGGATCGTCTGCGTCAGCCTTCTGATGGCGGCATTATCGGGCGCCGTAGGGGGAGGCGCAATCGATATCAAACGCTTGTTTGACGGGATTCGTACCGCGAATTCGAAGACCAAGCGGTGCTCGCTGCCCTCCCTCCCCCTCGTGGGGAGGGACAGACCGCGAAGCGGTCAGGGTGGGGGAGTCAGGGGCGTGCTCGGCATCGACGATGATCGTTGCCGCGTCGGACATCCCCACCCGTCCGATGCTTCGCATCGTCCACCCTCCCCACGAGGGGGAGGGATGATATGCTAGGCCCCAAACTAGGAGGAACCCCGCTCATGACCACCGCTTCCGTCGCCGGCATGTCCCGCGCCCGCCTCCAGCACATCGATCGCTTCCTCGAGGAGCGCTACATCGGCCCCGGCAAGCTTCCCCACGCCCTGACGCTGATCGCCCGTCACGGCGAGGTGGCGCACCTCAGCGTACTCGGCCGCGCCGACATCGAGCGCGACGTCGCGCTGAAGGAAGATGCGCTGTTCCGCATCTATTCGATGACCAAGCCGATCACGTCGGTCGCCTTCATGATGCTGGTCGAGGAGGGCAAGGTCGCACTCGACGATCCGGTGGAAAAGTACATCCCGGCCTGGCGCGATCTCGGGGTCTACAACGCCGGCCAGACCCCGGCCTTCCTGACCAAGCCGGTGACGCGACCGATGCAAATCGTCGACCTGCTGCGACACACTTCGGGCCTCACCTACGGCTTCCAGACCCGCACCAACGTCGACGCCGCCTATCGCAAGCTCGGCGTCTCCGACACCGCCAACAAGGCGGGCCTCGACGGCATGATCGCCGAGCTGGCCAAGATCCCGCTCGAGTTCTCGCCGGGCGACGCTTGGAACTATTCAGTCTCGACCGACGTGCTCGGCTATCTGATCCAGGTCATCTCCGGCATGCCGTTCCAGGAGTTCCTCCGCACCCGGATCATCGAGCCGCTCGGCATGACCGACACCGCCTTCGAGGTCGCGCCGGACAAGGCCGGCCGCTTCACCGCCTGCTACGCCCGCGCCCCGAGCGGCGAACTCACCCTGCAGGACGATCCGGCCAAGAGCGCCTATTTGGCCCCGCCCGGACTCTATTCCGGCGGTGGCGGCCTGGTCTCGACCGCGGCGGACTATCTCAAGTTCTGCCAGATGCTGCTGAACGGCGGCCACGCCGGCGGCGTGCGCTACCTCAGCCGCAAGACGCTGAGCTTCATGACCCTGAACCACCTGCCCGGCGGCAAGGACCTGACCGAGCTGTCGCGCTCGCTGTTCTCCGAGGCCACCAACGCCGGCATCGGCTTCGGGCTCGGCTTCGCGGTGACCCAGGACCTGGCGCGCAACCTGATCGCCGGCAGCACGGGCGAGTATTATTGGGGCGGTGCGGCCTCGACCGCCTTCTGGGTCGACCCGAAGGAGGACCTGACGGTGGTGTTCATGACCCAGTTCATGCCCTCGTCGTTTTACCCAATCCGGCGCGAGCTGCGCACGCTGGTCTACGCCGCGATCGACGATTGAGCCTGATATCCATGGCTACGCTGGACGAACGCCGCTGAGGGCGCCATCTGCCCGGCATGGCTGACTCCCGTTCGATCGAACGCATCGTGATCTTTGGCGCCACCGGCGACCTCTCCGGGCGGATGTTGCTGCCGTCGCTCTATTTCCTCGACCTCGACGGCCACTTGCCGGCGGAGCTGAAGATCATCGGCTCGGCGCGGTCCGATCTCAGCCGGGCGAAGTTCGTCGACCACGTCCACGACATCCTGAAGCAGCGGCCCGAAGGCCTTGATGCCGCCGTCTGGGCGCGATTCAAGGGCCGGCTGGACTACTGCAAGGCGGACGTCACCAGCGGCGCGGGCATGAAGCCGCTGGGCGAGCACATCGGCTCGGCCTCGACCATGTTCTTTCTGGCGCTTTCGCCCAGCCTCTACGGCGCGGTCTGCAAGTCGCTAGACGAGAGCGGTCTCGCCTGTGGCGACTGCCGCATCGTGCTGGAAAAGCCGCTCGGGCACGATCTGGAAAGCTCCAAGGCGATCAACGCCGAAGTCGCCGCGGTGTTCGAGGAGAAGCGCGTCTTCCGCATCGACCACTACCTCGGCAAGGAGACGGTGCAGAATCTGGTGGCGCTGCGCTTCGCCAACACCCTGTTCGAGCCGCTGTGGAACAACCTGACCATCGACCATGTGCAGATCACGGTGGCCGAGACCGAGGGCGTCGGCGATCGCTGGCCCTACTACGACGAGTACGGCGCGCTGCGCGACATGGTGCAGAACCACATGATGCAGCTGCTCTGCCTGGTGGCGATGGAGCCGCCGCCCGACGCCGGCGCCGACTCGATCCGCGACGAGAAGGTCAAGGTGCTGAAGTCGCTGAAGCCGTTCACCCGTGCGATGGCGCACCAGCAAAGCGTCCGCGGCCAGTACAAATCCGGCGTCGTCGAGGGCAAGCAGGTCAAGTCCTATGCCGAGGAGCGCGGCGGCCCCACCAACACCGAGACCTTCGTCGCCCTGCGCGCCGAGATCGAGAACTGGCGCTGGGCCGGCGTGCCGTTCTACCTGCGCACCGGCAAACGGCTGCCGGAGCGGCGCACCCAGATCGTGGTCCAGTTCAAGGCGTTGCCGCACCTGATCTTCGGCGAGCGCGCCAAGGATGACCTGATCGCCAATCGCCTGGTGATCGACCTGCAGCCCGAGGAAGACATCTCCCTGCTGCTGATGAACCGCCAGCCGGGCATCTCGGGCAACCGGCTGCAGGCCCTCCCGCTCAGCCTTTCGCTCGATAGCGGCGGCCGGCGGCGGATCGCCTACGAGCGGCTGCTGCTCGACGTCCTCGCGGACAACCCGGCCCTGTTCGTGCGCCGCGACGAAGTTGAACTGGCCTGGGCCTGGATCGACGGCGTCGCCGACACCTGGACCGACCTCGCCATCGCCCCCAAGCCCTACGCCGCCGGCAGCTGGGGCCCCGCCGGCGCCTTCGCCCTGCTGGAGCGCTCTGGCCGGGCGTGGCTCGATGAGTAGCGGCGCAACCTCCCTTCTCCCCTCGCGGGAGAAGGTGGCCGCGAAGCGGTCGGATGAGGGGCCGCGCCGGCCGCGACGCTTCCCTGCACGCCATTTCCGCCTCCACCCGTCGACCCCTCATCCGTCGACTGCGTCGACGCCTTCTCCCGCAGGGGGAGAAGGATGAAGCTCGAAACCTTCCCCACCACCGACGCCGCCGGCCAGGTCGCGGCCGACGCGATCGTCGCGCAGCTGACGCCGCCGGGGCCGAAGCGGCTTGTTGTCACCGGTGGCCGCACGCCCGGAAAGGTCTACGACAGCCTGGCGAAGACCGACCTCGACTGGTCCCGCGTCACCATCACCCTCAGCGACGAACGCTTCGTCGCGACGGACTCGCCCGACAGCAACGAGCGCCTGGTCCGCGAGCGGCTGCTGCAGCACCATGCCGCCAAGGCGACCTTCGTCCCGATCAAGGGCGATAGCCCGACGCCCGCCGCCGATGCGAAGGCGGTCGAGCCGGCGCTCCGGGGCCTGGTCCCGTTCGACGCCACCTTGCTCGGCATGGGCGACGATGGCCACATTGCCTCGCTGTTTCCCTCGACGCCTGACGTCGCCAAGCTGCTCGATCCGAAGTACGAGCACTTCGCGGTCGGCGTGGACGCTGGATTAGCGCCTTTCGTGCCGCGCATCAGCTTGACCGGGCCCGCGCTGCTGGGCTCCAAGCTGATCCTCGTGCTGGTCAGCGGCGAGGCCAAGAAGACGCTGCTGGAGCGCGTGCTCGGCGATCCAGACTTCGCGCCCCCGGTCTCGGCGCTGATCCGCCAGACACGCGTCCCCGTTCGCCTGCTATGGTCGCCCGGCTAGCCAGAGGAGGCTTTCCCGTGCACGCCGTCACCGCCGAAGTCACCGAACGCATCAAGGCCCGCAGCAAGGACAGCCGCGCCGACTATCTCGACCGGATGGAGTCCGCCCGGCAGTCGGGCCCCGGCCGCGCCAAGCTCACCTGCGCCAACTTCGCCCACGCCTTCGCCGCCTCGCCCGACGGCGACAAGGCCACCGTGCGCAATCCCACCGCGCCCAACATCGCCATCGTCTCGTCCTACAACGACATGCTCTCGGCCCATCAGCCGCTGGAGCGCTTCCCGCAGCTGATCAAGGCCGCGGCGCGGGAAGTCGGGGCCACGGCCCAATACGCCGGCGGCGTGCCGGCCATGTGCGACGGCGTCACCCAGCAGCGGCCGGGGATGGAGCTGTCCCTGTTCTCCCGCGACGTGATCGCCATGTCGACCGCGGTGGCGTTGACCCATGACGCCTTCGACGCGGCGCTGCTGCTCGGCGTCTGCGACAAGATCGTGCCGGGACTCTTCATCGGCGCGGCCCCATTCGGCCACCTGCCGGTGATCTTCGTGCCGGCCGGCCCGATGACGTCGGGCGTCTCGAATTCCGACAAGGCCAAGGTCCGCGCCCTCTACGCTGAAGGCAAGATCAGCCGCGAGGAACTGCTCGACGTCGAGATGAAGGCCTACCACGGGCCCGGCACCTGCACCTTCTTCGGCACCGCCAACTCCAACCAGATGGTGATGGAGATGATGGGCCTGCACCTGCCGGGCGCCGCCTTCGTGCACCCCAACACGCCACTGCGCGACGCCCTCACCGCGGCGGCGGCCCGGCGCGCGGTCGAGATCGGCCCCGGCTCCAACGCCTACACCCCGTTTGCGGCGGTGGCGGACGAGAAGAGCTTCGTCAACGGCGTCGCCGGCCTCCTGGCCACCGGCGGCTCGACCAACCACACCCTGCACCTGGTGGCGATGGCGAGAGCGATGGGCATCGTCCTCACTTGGGAGGATTTCCACGACCTCTCGCAGATCACGCCGCTGATTGCGCGGGTCTACCCGAACGGCGCGGAGGACGTGAACGCCTTCCACGCCGCCGGCGGCATGGCCTACGTGGTTCGCGAACTGCTGCGCGCCGGCCTGGTCCACGACGACGTCTCCACCGCCGCCGGCCACGGCCTGCACCTCTATCAGCGCGAGCCATTCCTCGATGACGGCGCGCTGGTCTGGCGCGACGGCGCGGCAAAGAGCCTGTCCCCCGACGTGCTGCGCCCTGCCGACGACCCGTTCGACGCCGAGGGCGGCATCCGCATCCTCAGCGGCGGTCTCGGCCGGGCGGTGATCAAGGCCTCGGCGGTCAAGCCCGAGCACCATTTGATTGAGGCGCCGGCGATCTGCTTCGATGATCAGGAACAGCTGCTGGCGGCGTTCAAGCGCGGCGAGCTCGATCGCGATTTCGTCGCCGTGGTCCGCTTCCAGGGCCCCCGCGCCAACGGCATGCCCGAATTGCACAGCCTGACCCCGACCCTCAGCCTGCTGCAGGACCGCGGCCGCAAGGTCGCCCTGGTCACCGACGGCCGCATGTCCGGCGCCTCCGGCAAGGTCCCAGCCGCGATCCACCTGACCCCGGAGGCGGCCTGCGGCGGCCCGATCGGAAAGGTCCGCGACGGCGACATCATCCGGCTCGACGTCCGCGCCGATGCGCTGACGATCAAGGTCGACCAGCGCGAACTACTGGCCCGCGAGCCGGCCACCAAGCGCTCGGAAGGCTTCGGCTACGGCCGCGAACTGTTCGGCTGGGCGAGGTCTACCGCCAGTCCGGCGGACGAGGGGGCGTGCACGCTGTTCGCGCAATAATCCTCCTTCCCTCCCCTTTATGGGGAGGGACAGACCGCGCAGCGGTCAGGGTGGGGGAGTCTGAAGACACACCAGCTCTGCCCGAGAATCGTTGACCCGTCTGACAGTCCCACCCTGCCGGCGCTCCCTCCCCATAAAGGGGAGGGACGGCTCTCAGCACAGCACCATCACCACCCCATCGTCCCCCAGTTGCGCGATCCGATCCGGGTCGATCCCCCAGTCGGCCAGCACCTCGAAGCTGTGCTCGCCCAGGCCCGGATCGGGCCTGTCGTAGCCGCTGGCGCTGCGGGAAAAGCTCGCATAGGGCCGGTCGGTCACCGGGCCATGGGGCGTCTCGCGGATCGGGTCGAGGAAGTGGTTCTCCTGCAGCCACGGATCGGCCAGCACCTCGTCGCCCTCCTGCGCCGGGGTGGCGCGGACGCCGACGGCGCGAAGGGCGGCGATGGTCTCGGCCATGGTCTTCCACTTCAGCGCTTGCTCGATCTGACCGGCGAGCGCGCCGTCGCGCGGCTCGGTCATCATGTCGAAGTCGGTGGCCCACTCTGGATGCCCGAGCGCCTTCGCAAGCGCCTCAGCCTCGGCGGAACGGCTACAGGCGATCAGCAACCAGTTGTCCGAGGCGGCATAAAACCGGTCCAGCGCGGCGACGCCGAGGCAGTCGCGCGAGCCCTTCACTGGCGCCGGCGCGCCGGGCCAGGTGGTGAGGTCGCCGCACTGGAACATGGCGCTCTGGTTGGTGAGGCTGGTCTCCAGCACCTGGCCCACGCCGGTCCGCTCCCGGGCGTTCAGCGCCGCGATCACCCCGAACGAGGTCATCGCCGCCGAGGCGAAGTCGTTGACGGCGATGATGTGAAACACCGGCTCGGCGTCGTCGCCGCCCTGCGCCGCCATCAGGCCGCTGCGGGCCTGCAGCAGCGGATCGAATCCCGGCCGCTTGGTCTCTTCGCCGATCGAGCCGTAGGTGGTGATCGAGCCGGAGATCAGGCGTGGATTGGCCGCCCGCACCGCGTCATGACCGATGCCGAGCCGGTCGCGCACGCCCAGCCGGTAGTTATCCAGCACCACGTCGGCCTGCCGCGCCAGGTCGAGGAACAGGTCGCGTCCGGCCGGCTGCTTGAGATCGACCACCAGGCCGCGCTTGCCGCGGTTGAAGGCGGTGAAGCCGACGCCGCGGTCGCGCCACGGATCGCCCTCGGCCGACTCGACTTTCACCACCTCGGCCCCGAGGTTGGCCAGGATCGCGTTGCAATAGGCCCCGGCGATCACCGTGCCGAGGTCCAGCACCTTAAGGCCGGCCAGCGGCCCGGTCTTGGGAGCTTCCGCCGGCGCCGTAGTTGCGGCCTCCGGTGCGCCGAGGAAAGCAGCCACATCGGCGTCGGTAGCATCCCGCACCAGATGCCGCACCGAACCCGCCGTCTGCTTCAGCTTGATCGGCACCCCTGGCATCTCGACCGGACCCCGCGCCTGGTCCTCGATCACCGCCCGCATGTCGTTGTTGGCGATCAGTTCGCTGGCGAGCCAGTCCTCTCGCCGGCCCACCGGTCCCACCGGCACGTCGGCGTCGCGAAGGATCTCCAGCCATTCGTCGCGGCTCTTCTCCAAAAACCGCGCCTCCATCGCCTCGGTCACCTCTTCCGGAAACACCTCCTCCGCCAGGGCGATGTCGGTCAGGCCCATGGCGTTGAGGGCGCGCTTGAAGAAATAGCTGAACAGGCTGGCCAGGAAGAGAAACTCGCCGTCGCCGCACTCGTAGAGCCGGTACGACGGCGAGGCGCCAAGCGGCTTGCGGCCTGGCGGCAGGAAGGTGCCGGACGCGCCGCCGACCATGGCGACGGCGTTCAACCCGCTCACCGTCACCCCTTGGCCAAGGCCGCTTTTGGATCGCTCCAGCAGCGCCGCGCCGGCCGAGCCCGCGGCCATGCAGGCCTGGGCGTAGTGCAGCACCGGCGCGATCAGATAGACCGGCTGCTCCTCGTAGCTCGACTGCCGGAACGCGGCGCCGGTCAGGGAGATCAGCGCGCCATGGTGCGCCTCCATCTCGCTCCAGTCGCCGCTGGTCCCGTAGGCCGGGGTCCAAAGCCGCACCAGCCGCGGATGGCGGGCGGTGTCCAATAGGTCCAGCGCCTGCATCCGCTTCGGCGAAAAGTCGAACACAGCCAGATCGGCCGCCGAGAGCAGCTGTTCCAGCCGCTCACGTCCGGCGGCGCTGTCCAGATCGAGCGTCAGCCGGCGCTTGTTGCGGTTCCACATCTGGTAGCCGGGCTTGTCGGCCACGCGGTCGCCGCCGGGTGGCTCGACCTTCAGCACCTCGGCCCCGAAATCGGCCAACAGCATCGCCGCCATCGGCCCAACCAGGCCTTGCGAGCAGTCCAATACCTTCAAGCCTTGAAATGCGCTCATCCCACACCCGTCGAAGCCGCTAACCGCGGAAAATCACATGTTCCCGCGCCAGCTCGACAATCCGCTCGCGGGGTACGCCATAGTCCTGCAGCACCTCGACCCCGTGCTCGCCGAGGTCTGGGTGGAGCGTCTCGAAGCGCAAGTGGGCGCCGTCGAAGCTGGCGAAACCGCGCGAGGTGATCATCTCGCCTTCGGCCGGGTGGGAGCGCAGCTCGTAATAGCCGTTCTCCCAGAAATAGTCGGAGCGCTGCGCCTCGGCGCCGCGCAGCACGGGCGCGGCCGGCACGCCGGCGTCGCAAAGCAAATCGACCGCCTGGTCGCGACGCAGCGCCGAGAACGCCGCCGCGATCTCGGCGGCGAGGTCGCCGTCGCGAGGCTCGGCCAGGGCGGTGGCGCCATCCCATCGCGCGGTCCAATCAGTGTGTCCGAGCGCCTCGGCCAGGTCGGCGAAGTGCTTCGGCGTCGTGCAGGCCAAGGTCACCCAGCCGTTGGCGCAGCGGTAGAACCGGTCGAGCGCGGCGAAGCCCAGGCAGTCGCGGCCGCCCTGCGCCAACGGCGGACGGCCCGCGTACCAGGTCAGGTCGCCCGACTGGTAGAGCGCGCTCTGGGCGGCGAGGCTGGTCTCGGTGTCCTGGCCCTGGCCAGTCCGTTCCCGGGCGTTCAGCGCCGCGATCACGGCGAAGGCGCCCATGGCCGCCGTGGCGACGTCGTTCACCGGGATCGCGTGGAACACCGGCTCGCCCACGTCCCCGCCCTGCGCCCACATCAGGCCGCTGCGGGCCTGCAGCAGCGGATCGAACCCCGGCAGCCGGGCGTCGGCGCCGCGGGAGCCGTAGGTGTTGATCGAGCAGGAAATCAGCCGCGGGTTCAGCGGCGCGAGGGCCGCATAGTCGATGCCGAGCCGCTCGCGAACGCCGTGGCGATAGTTGTCCAGCACCGCGTCGGCGCCGCGGGCCAAATCATGGAACAGCGCCTTGCCCGCCGGGTGCTTCAGGTTGAGGCCCAGGCCGCGCTTGCCGCGGTTGTAGTTGATGAAGCCGCCGGAGTAGCGGAACGGGTCGCCGTCCTGGCTCTCGACCTTGACAACGTCGGCCCCGAAGTTGGCCAGGATCGCCGAGGCGTGCGCCCCGGCCACCACCGTGCCGAGGTCCAGCACCCTGACCCCGGCCAGCGGCGGACCGGCGCGAACTTCCAGGTCATTTGGGATAGACCGCGTTGCGGTGAACTCGGCGAGATCGGACTCGGTCGCGTCTTCCAGCGGATGCCGCACCGAGCCGGGCGTCGCGTGCAGCCAGGCCGGCACGCCGACCATCCGCACTCGACCGTGAACTGGGTGATCGAGTTCGGCGGCAAGGTCGTTGGCGCGGATGACCTCGCTGGCGAGGAAGTCTTCACGGTGCTCGACCGGGCCAGCCGGCACATCGTGTTCGCGGAACGCCGCCAGCCACTGGTCGCGCGGCCCGCTCATCAGCTTGGCCTGGATCGCCGAGCCGAGGTCCATCCGCAGCGGCGCGCGGTTCAACTCCAGCGCCTCGATCGCCCGCTCGAAGAACCAGGAGAACAGCGTTGCCAGAAACAGCCACTTGCCGTCGCCGCAGGGGTAGAGCCGGTAGCTGGCCGAGCCGCCGAGCGGATGGCCGCCGCCGAAGTCCGGATAGCTGACGTGGGAGACCGGGCAGGCGGTCTCGGCCATCGCGTGCAGACCGCTCACCGTAACCGCGCGGCCCTTGCCCTGCGCGCCCCGTTGCAGCAGCGCCGCGCCGGCGGCGGCCGCGGCCATCACCCCCTGAGCGTGGTGGACAATCTGGGCGACGTGCCAGACCGGCTGGTCGGCGTAGCTGCCTTGCCGGAACGCCGCGCCGCTGAGGCCGGTCAGTGTGGCGTGATGCGCCGGCAGTTCGCTCCAGCGACCGGTGGTCCCGTAAGGTGGCGTCCAGAGATGGATCAGCCGCGGGTGGCGCTGGCCCACGGTCGCGGCGTCCAGGCCCAGCGCCTCCAGATCGCGCGGCGAGTGGTCGAACACGGCGACGTCGGCGGCGGCCAGCAGGTCGCCCAACCGGCCGCGCTCGGCGTCGTCAGCGAGATCAAGCGTCAGCCGCTTCTTGTTGCGGTTCCAGGTGATGTAGCCCGGCTGGTCCATGGCCCGATCGCCGCCGGGCGGCTCCACCTTCAGCACCTGCGCGCCGAAATCGGCCAGCAGCATCGTCGCCAACGGGCCGGCCAGCCCCTGGCTGCAGTCCAGGACGCGGATGCCCTGGAACGCGCTCATCCAATGCCCGCGTTCATGCCGCCATCGACCGGCAGGATCACGCCGGTGATGAACTTGGCCTCGTCCGACGCCAGGAACAGCGCGGCATAGGCGACGTCCCAGGCCGTGCCCATCTTGCGGCCCAGCGGCACCAGCGCGTCGCGGCCGGCGCGGATATCGTCGGTCGAGCGGCCCCTCGCCGCCGCATTGCCGCCGACCGCCATCGGCGTGTCCATCAGTCCCGGCATGATGCAGTTGCAGCGGATCATATAGCGGGTGTTGGCCGCTGCGGTGGCGCGGGTCAGCTTGTTCACCCCGGCCTTGGACATGCCGTAGGCGATCAGGTTCGAGGCCGCCACCGCGGCCATCGACGAGATGTTGACGATCGAGCCGCCGCTCTCCTGCTCCCGCATGATCGGCAGGAAGTGCTTGATGGTAAGCCACATGCCTTTGAGGTTGGTGGTGACGATGTGGTCGAACACCGCCTCGTCGAGCTGGGTGATCGAACTGTCGCCGCGCCCGACGCCGACGTTGTTGTGCAGGATGTCGATCCGACCCAACCGCGCCTTGGCTTCGGCGGCGAGCGCCTGGCAGGCCGCCTCGTCGGTGATGTCGGCCCGGTAGATGCTGGCCTTGCCGCCGTCGGCCTCGATCATCGCCGCGGTCTCGGCCGCGGAATCGAGCCGGCTGTCGACGCAGAGCACACTCGCCCCTTCCCTGGCGAACAGCAGCGCGGTGGCGCGGCCGTTGCCGATGGTCTCGCCCGGCGTCTGGCCGGCGCCGACCACGACGGCGGTCTTGCCGGCCAAACGGTCAACCATCAGGCGGTCTCCAGCTTGAGTTCGCCCAGGAAGTCGAGCACAGCGGCGTTGAACGCCGCGGGCTGGTCGATGTTGGAGGCATGCCCGGCCGCCGGGATCACGACCTTCTTCGCGCCGGGGATCTTGGCCGCCATGTAGTCCGAGGCGGCGATGAACGGCGTATCGTCAGCGCCCACCACCACCAGCGACGGAACGTGGATGTTCGGCAGGCTCTCGATCACTCGGGCGTCGTGCTGGGTCAGCATGCCCCGCGCGGCCTTGGCCAGGCCCTCGGCGTTGCGGTGCGGCGCGGTCCGGGTCTCCGCGCCGCCGCCCTTGGGCAGACCCTGGGCCTCGAGCTTCTCGGCCCGCTTGATCGAGGTGACGTTCCAGCCGGCGCGGGGCTCGTCCTTCTTGTAGCCCGGCCCGGTGTCGATGATCAGCAGCGCCTGGGTCCGCTCCGGGTGCGCCAGGTGGAACGCCAGCGACATATACCCGCCCAGCGACAGCCCGCCGATCACCGCCGTCTTCGCCCCGACCGCATCCAGGATCGCCGCCATGTCGGCCACGGTCTCGGCCTCCGAATAGGCCGCCTGGTCGGCCGGATAGTCGGTGTGGCCATGCCCCCGCATGTCCCACGTGATCAGCTTGTAGTGCTTCGAAAACGGCCCGACCTGCCCCTCCCACATATGCGAGCTGGACGAATAGCCGTGCGTCAACAGCACCGGCGGTCCCTTGCCGTGGACCTCGTAATACAGCTCGACACCGTCACGGTTCAGCTTGGGCATTCGCGTCTCCTCCTTCCAAGTTTCCCTCCCCTTTATGGGGAGGGTGGACGCCGCGAAGCGGCGGACGGGTGGGGGAGTCCGACGCGACAACGATCGTCATCAACAACCTCGCACCTCACCTGACTCCCCCACCCGACCGCTGCGCGGTCTGCCCTCCCCTTTATGGGGAGGGTGGACGTCCGTGCTCTCCGTGGTCAATTTCTTCCCTACGCCCCCACGAAATTCCCCGCCCGCCGCTCGCCCACAGCCTTCACCCCCTCGGCGAAGTCCTTGGTCTTGCGCAGCCAGGATTGTTCGATCAGTTCGTGGTCGGTCTGCGCCTTCACCGCCTCGGCGATGCCCTTGCGGAAGGTGGCGCGGGTCGATTGCACCGCCAGCGGCGCGTTCTCGGCGATCTCCTGAGCCAGGCGCAGCGCCTTGGCCGGCAGTTCCTCCAGCGGCGCGAGCACGTCGGCGAGGCCGATCTCCAGCGCCTGTTCGCCCGTCACGCGCCGGCCGGTCAGGCAGAGCAGCGCCGCCTGCTGCTGCCCGATCAGGCGGGGCAGGGTGTAGGTGATGCCGAAGCCGGGGTGGAAGCCCAGCTTGACGAAGTTGGCGGTGAACCTGGCCTCCGGCGCGGCGACGCGGAAGTCGGCCACCAGCGCGAGCCCCAGCCCAGCGCCGACCGCGGCTCCCTGCACCGCCGCCACGATCGGCTTCTTGGCCGAGAACAGCCGCACCGCCTCGACGTAGAGCGGGTTGATCCCCTGCATCCCCTCAGCGCCGACCCCGCCAGGGCTGACCAGATCGGCCCCGGCGCAGAACACCTTGCCGGCGGTCGAGAGCACGCTGGCCCGCAGGTTCACCTCGGTGTCGATGTCGACCAGCGCGTCGGCCAGATCGCGCATCAACTCGACCGAGACGTGGTTGTTGGGCCGGCGATCGAGCGTGATCAGGGCGACATGCCCTTCGGTAGTGACCGAGACGTCGCCGTATTGGGATTTCATCGTTGGCTCATCTTTCCGATTGACGCGATTCAAAATGCGGCGTTGTTAGTCACTAATGGTAACGAGTAGCGGCTCTTTGACATCGTGAAATTGTGCGGCGGCCTTGCGCCCCCTCCGTCACGCGTCGCTACGCGCCGCGCGCCACCTCCCCCGCGCCGCTTCGCTTTGCGGTGGAGGAGCAAAGCAGCCGGATCCTTCTCCTCCACCGTGTAGCGCAGCGAAACGGGGGAGGTGGCGCGGCGCGTCAGCGCCGTGACGGAGGGGGC
>Ga0302314_10013218_pt1 | contig 14205 bp, 6 predicted proteins | sample III_Palsa_N2_3_FD_200533 | JGI IMG/M metagenome (GOLD analysis project Ga0302314, IMG submission 200533) | Peat permafrost microbial communities from Stordalen Mire near Abisko, Sweden - III_Palsa_N2_3 | ecosystem: Environmental > Terrestrial > Soil > Palsa > Peat permafrost | place: Sweden... | reverse complement strand
TGTTGGAAAAGAGTCCAGCGCCTGAAAGAAAGTGGCATGATCCGAGCGCAGGTGGCGCTATGCGATGCGGCCAAATTGGGCGTGGGCACAACGGTGTTTGTCTCGGTCCGCACCAATCAGCATAACGAGGCCTGGGCCAAGCAGTTTCTGAGTGCGGTGCAGAGCGTGCCCGAAGTGGTCGAGGCGTACCGGATGAGCGGTGAAACCGATTATTTACTGCGCGTGGTGGTATCCGACATCGGCGACTATGACCGGGTCTATCAGCAATTGATACGCGAGGTGTCGCTAAGCGATGTTACGTCCAGTTTTGCGATGGAGCAGCTCAAATATTCGACGGCCTTGCCTGTGCGGTGAATCTGCGGCCTCGCAGCGTACAATTGCTGCCGACCGCTAGGTGCAGGCGCATCTGTGGTCGCGGAATTTTTAATCAGGGAAAATCAATGGCGAATCAAGCAAGACGTAAAGACCCGACGCGTGGCGTGGCGATCTTTTTTGTGGTGGTCATCGTGTTGGTGTTGGCCACCATTTTGTACAAAAGTATCAGTGGGCGTAATGCATATGAAGCTGAGCAGCAGGCGGCGCGTGCCGCAACTGTCGTACCGGCTGCGGGCAGTGTGGCCGGCGGCTCGGTTGCGGCTTCTGCCGCAGGGGCTTCGCAGGCTCAGTAAAATCAGCGCTGCCGCTCAGGCAGCCGCTTATGTCGCCGGTAAGCTGATCTTGCAGGTGTCGCGCCGTATCAGCCAAGAGGCCGCGATCATCTGCTTGCATTGATGCGCGAGCAGCTTGAGCTCGTGCACCATGTCGATCGATACCGCGTCGGCGTTTTCGGCCAACACCACCATTTCATCGAGTTCATGGTTCAGCGCGCGCTCTTGCTCAAGCTGGGCGGAGGCCGCCGCCGCGGCTTCTTTCGGCGAACTTGGTTTGGCATCGCCCAAAGCAGTGCCGGCACTGCCGGCATATTCAGCCTGCTTTAAATTGTCGCGCACCACGCTAAAGGCACGCTGCAACGGTTGCAGCAAGGCTTCGTTGGCGGGGGTGGCGAGGGTCGCCACCAATGGCGCCGCTGCAGTGATTTGCGAGGCCAATACATGGCTTTGCACCAGTAGTTCATTGAGCTCGGGCACAAAGCGCTGCTGTGCTTTCGGCTCCATCATCATGCGCTGGAAGGCATTGCCGAGATTGGCAAAGGCGATATGAACATTTTTGCGCGTCAAACGGTAAAGATAATTGCGGTCGAGATCGGCATCTCTGACCGGCGACGGCGTAGCAGGAGCTTTTGCCGCAGGGCTTGGCGGTGCGCAGACGGCGTCGAAATATTGCCGGGTCGACGCGATCATGGCTCGCACCAGCTTGCCCATCACCCGGTATTCCCAATACGGGAACAGATAGCTGGCGCCCACCGCCAAAGCCGAGCCGATAAAGGTGTCGATGGCGCGCTCGCCGATGATGCGTATCCCGCCGGGGGCGTGCAGATGCAGCAACAACAACACCCACGAGGACGTGAACGCGACACTGGCGGCATAGTTGAACAGCACCAGGCTATAACTCATCAGCATGCAGATAAACATCGCCGCCAGCAGCAGATGCGGCGATTTGACCGTCAAAATCAGCGCCACCGTGGCGGCGCAGCCGAGCACCGTGCCGATCATGCGCTGGGTATTACGTTGCCGCGTCAGCGAGAAGCCCGGCTTCAAGATGATGATGGTGGTCATCACGATCCAATAGCCATTCGTGACCGGCAGCAGTTTGCCGATCCACAGTCCGACCGCAACCGCCAAGGTAACGCGCAGGGCATGCCGGAAAATCGGCGAGGCCAGCGTCAGATTCGAAAAAACCAGGCCCACGGCAAAACGCCGGCTGGATAGAAAGCGGTTCAGCGCCTGGTCCACACGCATCGCGGTTTCGGTGGTGATTTCGCTGACGCGGGTATTGCGATGCATCTTGTCGGTCAGGCGCGAAGCACTCCAGATGCGCCGATACGTCGCGACCACGGAGGCATAAACTTCAGGCTGTTTGGTGGGCGCATCGTGCTTGCGCAGCAGCTCGATTTCATACTCCAAGGCGCGCAGTTCGGCCTTGACGCTGACCTTGGGATAGGACGGGCGTCCTTCCAGCACCGCGAGGCCGACGTCCTCGAAATCGTAGGCGACTTTGTGTACTGCATCGCGCAAAAACAACATGGTGTCGCATCGGCCCAGCGTGTCGCGTAGTTGGGCGTAGTCGATATGGGCAGCGACCATGGTGTCGTGCAAGTCGACCGAATTGATAAACAGATTGAATAGTCCGCGGCGCAAGGTGTCGAGCTCGCCGCTGCGAAACTCCGGTAAATTACGCAAGACAATATCGCGCGCCGCTTCCTGGCGGTCGATGGCGGCAATCTGACGCGTTACCAGCAAGTGGTAGCTCTCGTCGAGATCGATTTCAAGGTCGTAGAAATCCCCGCGGGTACGCAGGTAGGCGGCCGTGGCAAACATGCATTCGGCAATCGCCTGACGCTCGATGCGCAGCCATTGCCAGCGGCTGACGAAATTGCTCCACCAAGTGTACCAAAGGCTGCCGGCCAGTATCCAGAGCGCATGCGTGGTCGCGTCGACGGCATCGTATTGCTCGCCTAGCGTGAGCACCATGATCAGCAGCGCCGCCAAGCTGATCTGCTGCCATTTGTTGCCGTACACCTGGATGATGGATAGCACGAAGGTCATCGGCACCACTGTCAGCCAAAGCGTAAACGAATCGGCCGTGGCAATCCCGGTCAGCAAAGCGGTGACAAAGCCGATCAAGCTGCAAGCCAGCATGTCGTTGGTCTTGTACTTGAGGGGGCCGGGCATGTCGAGGATGCAGGTCGCGACCGCGCCGAGGGCAATCGTGAAGCCGATGGCTTGATTGTGAAACAGTAAAATAGCCGCCAGTGCCGGTGCGGAAACGCCGATGGCGGTGCGCAGGCCGCCGAAAAAATACTGGCTGTAGAGAAACTTCTTGATCTCGGTCGAATAGCGCATGGACTGGGCGTGAGCGGATTCTTATAGGTATCAGGGCGATCAAGCGGGGCGACCAAGCGTATCAAGCCGGCGGCTTAAACGCCAGACTGAGCGAATTATACCGTCTATGATTCGCGTCACCATCGGTAGCTGCCACAATATCCCCCGGCAGAACCCTGCACGACACAAGCACTCTGCTATGCTTGCTGTCGCACAACCCCATACCTATTTGCCGCCCGATGCTCACGCTGTTTTATTCGAATCGTTATGAAGCGCTGACCGAGGCTTTGCTGGAAGGATTGTCCGATGCGCCCGACCCCTGGGTGCGCGAATCGGTGATCGTGCCCAGTGCCGCCCTGCGTCGGCGGCTCGAACTCGATATCGCAACGCGTCAAGGCATTTGCGCCAATCTCGATTTTACCTATCTGGCCCAATGGATTTGGGCGCGGATCGGCGCCGTGATCCCGGTGCCCGAGCAATCCCCGTTTTCACCGGACCGGCTTGCTTGGCGCTGTTACCGTTTGCTCGACCCTGCCGTGTCGCGTGGCTCCGCCCGGCTCGACGCTTATTTGTCCGGAGCCGATGAGGCGATGCGCTACGAATTGGCGCGGCGTGTGGCAACGGTGCTCGATCACTATCTGACTTACCGGCCCGAATGGCTGACTGCCTGGCAGCAGGGCCGGTCGATCTTTGAGCGCGATAGCGATGCTGCACGCATCAACCCGCGCTTGCTGGACGCCAGTGATACACAGCGTGACGATGAGCATTGGCAATCGGCACTCTGGCGCGAGCTGCTGCTTGAGGTCAGCCATAGCGACGCGGAGGGCGCCGTCCCGACCTTGGAAACGCCGCCCGCGTATCGCTTTCTGGCCGAAGCCCGCTACCTCGATCTCGATACCGTGGCCCGTGCTGCTTGGCCTGCCAGGGTCAGCGTGTTCGCTTTACCGACCATGCCGCCCTTGCAAGTGGCGCTGTTGCGCGAGCTGGCACGCTGGATTGACGTGCGCATGTATGTGTTTAATCCTTGCCGCGAGTATTGGACCGATATCCTGCCCGAAGCCCAGGTCGATGCCTTGGCGATGCGCGGTGCGGCTGATTATCACGCCGTCGGCAATCCGCTACTGGCCGAATGGGGGCGGCAGACCCAGGCGCAACTGCATATGCTGCAGGAACTGACTGAGGGTGCTGCCGGGCGCGAAGCCTCTTATTACGAACGCAATGAGGCCGGGACTTTGCTGGCCGCCTGCCAGAACGCTATTTTGGAGTTGGCGCCGCAGCCCGTGCTGGCACCCCATGCGGATAAGCTGGACACAGCGCTTGAAGTTCACGTCTGCCATAGCCTGTCGCGCCAGCTTGAGGCTTTGCATGACCGCTTGCTTGCGCTGTTCGACGCGCAAGCTGATTTACAGCCGGGCGAGGTGATGGTGGCGGTGCCTGATCTTGCCGGCGCCGCACCGTTGATCGATGCCGTATTTGGTACGGCCGCGCAACGGCGTCGGATTCCTTATCGGATTTCAGGGCTGCCGCCTTCCCGTGTCAATCCCATTGCCTGTGTGTTGCTCGATCTGCTGGTCGCGCCGATCGACGGCTTGGCCGCCGCCGACCTGATCGAATGGCTGCGGGTTGACGCGATTGCCGAGCGCTATGAAATCGATGCCGGCGAACTGGAAACTGTGCAGACCTGGCTGGCCGCAGCCGGTGCGCGACGCGGTCTGGCGCCCGACACAGGCGACCTGCCGGTCGCCGATGTGCCGGTGCCGCGTCATACTTTGGCCGACGCCTTGTTGCGGCTCTATCTGGGTTATGCCATGCCGGACGCGGCCGATCCTATCGCCGACTGTTTGCCGGTGCCGGGCGCCGAGGGCGCGCAAGCCGAATTGCTGGGCCGTCTGGCCCGCTTCGTCGATCAGGTTGAGCACTTCGCGCGCGTTAGCGCGCAGGCCCGGACGCCTGTGCAATGGGCCGCACTATTGCGCGATGCGCTGGATACCTTGTTTTCGGCCGATTTGCAATTTGCCGACAGCCTGGCTGCGGTACGCGATGCCATCGATCAGTTGGCGCAGGTCATGAGCGAAGGTGCGGCCGAGGTCTTGCTGCCGGCCGCCGTGGTGCGTGCCGCGCTGTCGGCGACACTCGACGATCCGGCGCGCGGTGGGGTGCCATGGGGCGGTGTCACCTTCTCGGCACTGACCAGCTTGCGCGGTTTGCCGTTCCGGGTTATTTGCCTGCTCGACTTGAATGACGGTGCTTTGCCTAGTGTGACGCGCGCCGACGAGTTCGACTTGATCGCGGCCTTCCCCAAGCTCGGCGACCGCCAACGCCGCGACGACGAACGCAATCTATTTCTCGATTTGCTGCTGGCTACCCGCGAGCGCATGTTGATCTATTACACGGGGCGCAGCATTCGCGACAACACAGCACTGCCGCCGGCCGCGATGGTCGACGAATTGCTCGATCATCTGGCCCTGGCGACAGCCGGCTCGGGCGCGGGTCCCGAGGCCGTGCGTCAGGCCCGCGCCGCACTGATCACCGAACATCCCTTGCAACCGTTTGCCGCACAGTATGCGTTGGCGCAGCAGGGCTTGTACACCTTTGACCCTGATCGTGCGCAGATCGCCGCGGCTCTGGCCGATGGTGCGCCGCGCCGCATCGCGCCGTTTTTTAGCGGCCCGCTGCCTGCCGCCCTACAGGATTCGCCCGGCGTGGCTGATACCGTCAATGAAATCGAATTCGACGATTTCGAACGCTTCTGGCGTCACCCTGCGCGCACTGTGTTGCGCGATCAGCTCGGGATTGCCCTGTTCGATGCGCAAGCCGCGCTAAGCGATAGCGAACCGTTTGAACTCGATTGGGACGCGCGCAATGCCTTAGCCGAGCGTGTGTTACCGGTCTTGCTCGATGAGCTTGATACCGGTGCCGCACGGACCGTCGCCGCGCTGTCCGATGCCACACGGGCCAGCCGGATCGCCCGTGCCAGCCCTGAATTACCCGGTGGCGCGACCGGCGCGGTCTGGCGCGGCCGGACGCTGGCCGGTTTGAGTCAGTTGGCCGGGGCGGTACATGGGGCGCTTGAACCGGCGTCGCGTCGCATGCCGTTTGCGCTGGCGATCGATCCGCGCTGGCCGATTGATCAGTCCGATCCGGACGACCCTTTTGCCAGCGACAGTCTGGCGCGACTGGCGCCCTTGCACGACGCGACACCGTTAGTCTTGAGCGGCGTCTTGCGCCATGTGGCAGCACATGGTCAGGTGATTTATCGCTATGCGCGTCCCACCGCGCGCGACTATCTCTCGGCTTGGCTCAGTCATCTGGTGTTGTGCGCTTGCGTAGTCCAAGGTGAGCAGGAGGTCGAGCCGCGCACGCTATGGTTTGGCGACGATGCCGCGTTTGAATTGACGCGCGTGGCCGCGCCCCTGGAGCGGCTGGCCGAATTGTTGGCCCTGTATCAAGTCGGCTTGCGCACGCCGTTACCTTTCTTTCCGCGTAGCACGTGGGCGCAAGTCAGCGCGAGCGAGGTCGAGGCGCGCACGACCTGGCTGGGCAGTCAGATGTCGACGGGCGAAGTGGAAGATGCCTATTTGAACATCGCCCTGCGTGGCCTCGCGGACCCTGGTGCGGCACTCGACCCGGTCTTCAAGCGGCTGGCACAGATCGTCTTCAAGCCCTTGATCGAACATCTGCGCGAGCCGGACCTATCATGAGCCAGGCCCACGAACTCGATGTATTTGCCTGTGGACTCGATGGCGTCAACCAGATCGAGGCCTCGGCCGGTACCGGCAAGACCTGGAATATCTGCGCGCTTTACCTGCGGCTCTTGCTGGAAAAGCGCCTGACCGTCGAACAAATTTTGGTGGTCACTTTTACCAAGGCGGCCACGGCAGAATTGCACGAGCGGATTCGCGACCGGCTGGTGGGCGTGATGCTGGTGCTCGACGCGGCGCTTGCCCAGTTAGCGGATGTATTGGGCGACGCATTCAGCGACTCGTCGTCCAACCCCGAAGCCGGTGAAGCTGATGCACTGGCTCAGTTCGCGGCCGAAGGTCATGACCTGGCCGAGCTGCTTGATATGGCGGCGCTGACGCAGGGCGATCCGTTTATCGAGCGCCTGTTCGAAACTGTGATTGGCTTCGAGCCGCATCATGTGATCGGTATGGGCGAAGCGCGCTTGCGTTTGCAACATGCGGTACGCGGTTTCGATCAGGCAGCGATTCACACGATACACGCGTTCTGCCAGCGGGCGCTGCAAGAAGCGCCGTTTGCCGCCGGGCTGCCGTTTGAGTTCGAATTGGCCACCGACGATCGCGCTTTGCGCTTCGAAACCGCGGCCGAGTTCTGGCGCACCCAAGTCGAACCTCTGGCCGCACGTGAACCGGGGTTTGCGGATTGGCTGGTGGATGGCCGAGTGCACCCCGAGGCACTCGATGCACAACTGGCGCGTCGCATGAAGAAGCCCTTGGCTCGGGTGCTATGGGGCGATCAGGTGCCTCTGCTGCCGGATGAATCGGGCACAGGCAGAGCCTTGATTCAAGCGCTCAGCGATGCTTACGCACGGGCTGCCGCGCTGTGGAATAACGATTACCTGGAAATTGTGCGCGTGCTGGAACAGGCTCAACCGAGCTTGAAAAACACCTCGCATAAACCGGAGCTAGTGCGCGCCGCGCTTGACGCCTGGGCCGCCTATTTTGCGGCGAACCGCAGTGCGCCGCCGCCGGCTGCCGCGGTGCGGGTCAGCTTGAGCGCACTTGAGAAGGCGCGCAAGAAAGACGGCGTGCTGCCTGAACATCCCTTCTTTGCAGCAGCCGATACCTTGATCGCCGCAGCGCTTGCCGCGCGGCAATGGCATGGCCGGCTGTGGTTGGGCCTGGTGCGGCAGTGGCTGACATGGGCGCCGCCGGTCTTGCGCGAGAAAAAGCGCGCGCGCCGCACCGTGTCATTTGACGATTTGCTGGCCGATCTATACCAGGCGCTGGTGAGTCATGCCTGGCTTGCGACAACAATCAGGCAACGTTATGCCGCGGCGCTGATCGATGAGTTCCAGGACACCGACCCACTGCAATTTGAAATTTTCACCCGCGTGTTTGCGCCATCGGCGGACGAGGTGACCGCGCCTAATGGCAAAGGCGCGCCGCTCTTTCTGGTGGGTGACCCCAAGCAAGCCATTTACAGTTTTCGCGCGGCCGATCTGCACACCTATCTGGCTGCGCGCGAACGTGCGTCGGCGCGTTATACCCTGGCCGTCAACCAGCGTTCGACCGCCACGCTGATTACGGCATGCAATCAGATTTTCTCCGCCAACCCCGAAGCCTTTATTTTGCCGGGGCTGGACTACGAAGCGGTACGCGCCGGGACCCGCGCTCGGCCGCCGCTGCTGGAACAGGGCCGCGCCGCAGGGCCTGATTTCCATATCTGGCGTTTGCCGGGCGGCGACGCCGCGATCTCGAAGACGCAAGCGCAAATGCGCGCCGCCGAGGCGAGTGCGGCGGAGATTGTGCGGCTGTTGAACGGTGCCCGCGAACAGCAGGTGACGATAGGCGATCGACCGTTGGAGCCCGGCGATATCGCGGTGCTGGTGCAAACCAATAAGCAAGGTGGTTTGGTCAAGCGCGTGCTGGCCGCATGGGGTGTCGGTAGCGTCGAGCTGGGCCAAGCTTCGGTGTTCGGCTCTGAAGATGCCGCCTGTCTGGAGCGCTTGCTGCAGGCCATCGATACACCGGGTGATCCACGCCGTTTGCGCGCCGCGCTTGCCACGGAGTGGCTCGGTCTCGATGCCCATGCGCTATGGCAACTCGACAATCTGGTGCCGGCCGAAAACACTGCAGGTTCAGGTCAAGCACCCTTGACCTTGGCGCCCTCGGCGACGCCCCAGGCCCTGCAAGCGAGGGTTGCCGGCAGCGAACTGGAAGCGTTCGATGCCGCCTCATGGGTCGAGCGTTTTACACGTTACCGCTTGCTTTGGAACGAACGTGGCTACGCGATGATGTGGCGCACGCTGCTGCATGAATTGCAGATTCCGCAGCGCTTGGCGCGCTTGCCCGATGGTGAGCGTCGTTTGACCAATCTCGCGCATCTTGCCGAGCTGACACAGACGCAAGCGGCGGGGCACAGTGCCAGCATGGCAGGCATCGCGCCGGTGCTGCGCTGGCTGGCCAGCGAGCGCAATCAGCCCGGCGGCGGGGAAACGACACAATTGCGCCTGGAGTCGGATCGCAATCTGGTGCAGATTGTTACCGTGCATAAATCCAAAGGATTGGAATATGCCGTGGTGTTTTGCCCCTTCCTGAATGACGGCGCGCTGCGTTCTCGCGCCGGCAAGCCCGGCGACAAAATGCCGGATGCCTGTGAGTATCGCTTGGACGGCCAAGCCGTGCTGCATTATGACGGCGATGCGCAAACCTTGGAGCAGGCCGGCGAGACGGCGCTGTTGGAACAGGCTGCCGAACGTGCCCGCTTGATTTACGTGGCGCTGACGCGCGCCGTGTATCGCTGCTATCTGGTCAGCGGCGTGTATACGAGTGGCCCGGCGGCATCGACTTCGGAGTCGCGTAAAAGTATTCTCGATTGGCTGGTCGCCGGCAGCGGACACCTGTTCTCCACTTGGCTCAGTAAACCGCCGGAGGCCGAAGCCATCGCCCTGCGCTGGCAGCAGTTGGCGGGGCCGGCCATTTCGCTGGGGCCGCTGCCGCAGATCGGCCGCCGCACCCCGTTCGCCGGTCTGGTCTCGAACCCCTCGGAATTTCGTGCGCGCACGGCGACGCGGGCCTTGCGCGATAGTTGGCGGATTGCGAGCTTTAGTGCACTGGCTGCCGCGAGTTTGCACGGCAAGCACGGTGAAGCCACGGCTCACGATACGGCTGAACTCAGGCCGGACCATGATGCCTATGCTCAAATGATGGTCGAGTCGAATGCCGTGGCGGTGGTGATGGAAACCGATGCTGCGCTGTTGCCCGATGGCGATGTCGATGGTCTGTCTTTTCTCGATGCGACAGACCATGGTGAGGGCTTGGCGCCGATACGCGGCACTGACGATATCCTCGACTTCCCGCGTGGTGCCGCCGCCGGCGAATGCTTGCATCGGATGTTTGAGTTGGCCGACTTCACCGAGATACAGACTTGGGACGGCGCCATCGCCCGCGCACTGCGCGAGCGTCCCGCACCGGCTGCGCCCGAGGTGCGCGAATACCTGCCGGCGATGATGGCGCGCTTGATGCACGATGTGACTGCCACTGAATTATTGCCGGTCGAGATGCCCGGCATGACGCTGGCGCAGGTGCCGCTAACCCGGCGCTTAACCGAGCTGGAATTTTCGTTTCCGGCACGGGCGGTCGATTTGGCTCGGCTCAGGCGTCTGCTGCAGGCGCACGGTTATCCCGACATGCCCGAGTTGGCTTATGGCAGCGCTGGCTTGCTGGATGGCTATCTAAAAGGCTTTATCGATCTGGTGTTCGAGTATGGCGGGCGCTATTGGGTGCTCGACTGGAAATCGAATTTCCTTGGTGATCGCGTGACCGATTATGGCCCGTCACCGATGGCTGCCGCCATGGCCGGTCATCTATACACGCTGCAGGCGCTGATTTATACGCTGGCGCTGCATCGCTATTTGCGCCTCCGCTTACCCGACTACGACTACCACCGGCATATCGGCGGCAGCGTGTATTTGTTTATCCGCGGTGTGCGTCCCGATTGGGTCTGCGAGGGCCGGGCCGCAGGCGTCCATGCCGACTGTCCGCCGTTTGAACTGATCGATGCGATGGATAGCTTGATGCGGGGGCCAGGGGTATGAGCGAATCTATCCGAGAATATGAGCGCGAAGCTGCGCGCGCTACGCTGCCGGTCGATTTTGCATTTGCGCTGGCTCAGGGTTTTGCTACGCGTCTTGGCGTGCTGGCGCGCCATGCCGGAGCCAATCCGTCCAGCGTGCGCTGGCTTGAACGCGCCGCGTTTGCCGTTAGCCGTGCAACCTCCGATGGCCATGTCTGTGTCACGCTGGATGCGCTGCTGAAAGAGCAGGATGAATGGCTGGATAGTCCTCGCCAGGCGCGCTCGCGTTTGCGCGCGGCGTTGCTCGGCAGCGGCATGGTGTGCGATGGACAAGCCGCGTCGGCGGAGTTGACGCCGCTGGTGCTCGATCAGAACAACCGCATTTACCTGGCGCGCTATTACGACTACGAACGACAGCTTGCGAACTCGCTGGTGCAGCGCGCTCAAATCTCTGTCGGAGATGGTGTCGCAGGTTCTGTGAGAGAAGATGCAAGCGCACTGGCGGTGCAACTCGAGGCGTTTTTCGGGGCGCCCGAAGCCGATCAAGTGGATTGGCAGCGTGTGGCGGCGGCGCTGGCTTTATCGGGCCGTCTGACGGTGATCAGCGGCGGCCCCGGTACGGGTAAAACCACCACCGTGGTGGCTATTCTCGCTTGCCTGTTAGCGCAGGCCGCGCGCGATCGGCAGCCTTTGAGGATTGCGTTGGCGGCGCCCACCGGCAAGGCCGCGCAGCGCATGCAGGAGGCGCTGCTGGAGCGCGCCGGCAGTCTGCCGCCGGAGTTGGCGGCTCATCTGCCGCGCCATTCCTATACCTTGCATCGGCTACTCGGGGTGGGGCCGGGCGGACGTTTTCGCCATCATCGCGATGCGCCGCTGCCCTACGATGTGATCGTCATCGATGAAGCGTCCATGATCGATGTGGCTTTGGCGGCGCGGCTGGTCGACGCGGTGCCGCCGGCCAGCCGCTTGATCATGCTGGGCGACAAGGATCAGTTGTCCGCGGTCGAGGCGGGCGCGGTGTTCGCCGAATTGAGTGCGCGCCCGGCCCTGTCGCCGAAGCGACTGGACAGTCTGGCCCAGGCCTTGGCGCTGACGCCAGCGCAATTGGCGGCGGCTTTGCCGGATGCATCACCTAGTGCGATGTCGAATGGCTTGCCAGGTGCATTACCTCGTGCGGCGCCGAATAGCTTGCCAGGCGCATTACCCAACGCGGCGCCGAATGGCTTGCCAGGTACAGTGCCCGGCGCCGGCCTGCAGGACGCCGAGCCGAAGGGTGGGGCAACCGCCGCGGCGCCATTGATCGATTGCGTGGTGTGGCTGGAGCGTAATTATCGTTTCGGCTTGGCGTCGCCGATTGGCCGCTTGTCGCTGGCGATCAAGGACGGCGCAGCCGGCGATGCGCTGGCGGTGTTGTCCGGGCATCCCGACAGTGCGGTGTTATATGAAGATGGTGGTCGCGACTTGAATGCCGCGTCGCTGGAGACGCTGGCTGCCGGTTATCAGCCCTACGCCGAAGCGTTGCGACAAGCCTTGGCTGCGGCACACCACTTGACCGGCCAGCGCCTGCCCGACCCGGGACCGCTATTCGATGCCTTCAACCGCTATCGGGTACTGTGCGCTGTGCGTGCCGGCGCACGCGGCGTGGATGCGTTGAACAGTGTGTTGGCCGGGCAGGTGCGACATGAGGTGATGCTCGGCGCACCGCTCGAGGGCGAGCTCGGTGGTGTAAGGGGCAGCAACGGCGGACCTGCCGGCCAGGCCGTTGGCATCGGCGGCGCCGTACCTCATGACGCCGCGTGGTATGCGGGCCGTCCGGTGATGGTGACGCGCAACGACTATGCACTCGGCTTGTTCAACGGCGATATCGGTATCGCCATGCCGGCAGGGCAGACCTTGCGTGTCGTGTTCCGCAAGGCCGATGGCAGCTATCGGGCGGTCTCGCCGGCGGCGCTGCCGCCGCACGATACCGCCTTTGCGATGACGGTTCACAAGTCGCAAGGCTCGGAGTTTATCCACGCTGCCTTGGTCTTGCCGGCCACGGCAAGCCGTGTGTTGACGCGTGAATTGGTATACACCGCGGTGACGCGCGCCCGCGAGAAAATCGCCCTATATTCGGCAATCGAGGTGTTGGCGCAAGCCATTGTGTCGCGAACCGAGCGCGATTCGGGCATGGCTGCGCGCTTGGCGGAAGCGGCGCAAGCGTTACGCGAAGAAGTGTGAAAACCCAGCTGCGGCTTGCACTACCGCCGAGGCCATTCCATTCGGCGCGCTGCGACAGCCTGACGCAATTCGCGTGGGCTTAATCCGAATCGCCGCTGCTGCGGCTGCGGCCCGCCTTGATCTCACTGCGCCGCGTTTTGCCTTCCAAGCGGCGCAAACGTGAGGCGCGAGTCGGACGGGTGGCCACGCGCGCGCGCGGCGCCACGCTGACACTGTCGATCAGTTCGGCCAGCCGCTCGAATGCGGCGATGCGGTTTTGTTCCTGGGAGCGCGATTCTTGCGCCTTGATCACCACCACCCCATCGCGCGTAATCCGATGGTCGCGCAATTCAAGCAAGCGCGCCTTGATGTCCTCGGGCAGCGATGAGCTAGCTACATTGAAGCGCAGATGAATGGCGCTGGAGACTTTGTTGACGTTTTGCCCCCCGGCACCCTGAGCGCGGATGGCCGTAATTTCAACTTCGTCAGGCAGGATGGTCCAGTGTCTCATAGCGGTGTATTGCAGCAATAAATAGAGTTCGGCACTATGTTAGTCTTTTTGTTCGATGCCCGGCGCGCTATTGTTTTGCGCTCCGTGTATCGATAACGCATTGATCAGAGATCCCGATAAAGTATGAATGCTGCCAAACGCAAAGCCTTGGTGATTGAGCTGCTGGTCAATTTTCTTTTGCCCTGGCTGATTTACCGCTATACCCAGGCGCAATATGGCGAAACACAGGCGCTGATACTGTCCGCAGTGCCGCCGCTGCTGTGGAGCTGCATCGAATTAGTGCGCTTTCGGCGTGTTGACGCATTGAGTCTGATGGTGCTGATCGGCATAGTGCTGTCGCTCGCTGCGATGGCCTTGGGGGGCGACGCGCGCATGCTGCTGATGCGCGAATCGCTGGTGTCGGGCGTGATCGGGCTGGCGTTTCTGTTGTCCTTGTTCTGGCCGCGTCCACTGATTTTTTATTTGGCGCGCGCAACCGTGGCGCGTGAGTCGGGCGCCACACACGATGCTGGGCGTCGTTTCGACGATCTCTGGGAACAGCGTCCGGCGGTGGCCAAGTCGCTGACGCTGATGTCGCTGGTGTGGGGGCTGGGGCTGCTCGGTGAAACGCTACTACGCGCCTGGCTCGCATGGACCTGGCCGGTCGAGCGCTTTCTATTGATTACGCCGTTTCTGAGCTACGGCATTTTTGGGGCCCTGGCTGCTTGGACCTTTTTATATCGTAAAAGAATGCGTAGCAGCTCAGGCTACGTTCCG
>Ga0302314_10013217_pt1 | contig 14206 bp, 12 predicted proteins | sample III_Palsa_N2_3_FD_200533 | JGI IMG/M metagenome (GOLD analysis project Ga0302314, IMG submission 200533) | Peat permafrost microbial communities from Stordalen Mire near Abisko, Sweden - III_Palsa_N2_3 | ecosystem: Environmental > Terrestrial > Soil > Palsa > Peat permafrost | place: Sweden... | reverse complement strand
GGATCGATATAGTCGACCCGTCGCATCATTCTTCGCAAGTGAAATCGAAAAATCAAGCTGCGGCACAATGATTGATACAAGTAATCGGCCGGTTTGATTCGGGCCGTCGTCCAATCTGTCGTTATGCTATGGATGTCGCGTTCAGTAATCTCTAAATATTCGCGAGATAGAAGACAGAAAATTGATGAATTTAGGCCTCGAAGACAAGGTGGTCGTAATCACCGGCGCAGCCAAGGGAATGGGGCCGGCCATCGCTGCCGCGTTCGCGGACCAGAAAAGCCGGATCGTGATAGCGGGTCGGGACATGGCCGCGATCGAGGATTTGGCCGGACGGTTGCGGGCCGGCGGCAGCGAAGTTCTGACAGTCGCCTGTGACGTTACCAAGGACAGTGACACGTTCGCGATGGCCGAACAGGCAACCCGGCGGTTCGGACGCATCGATGTGCTGGCGAATGTCGCCGGCGGGACCGGCCCGGTCGGCGCCACTAGCTGGGCCACATCGCAGGTGGAGTTCGACCAGATCGTCGAGCTGAACCTCACCGGCTGCTTCAACACTATGCGCGCCGTCCTGCCGGGCATGATCGAGCGCCGGTACGGCAAGATCGTCAATGTCGGCGGCACGTTCGGCATGCGCGGCCGGGCCGGACGCATGGCCTACTCCGCGTCCAAATGGGGCCTGCGGGGCGTCACCAAATCGGCGGCGCTGGAGGCCGGCCCGTTCAATGTCAACGTTAACTGCGTTGCCCCCGGCATGGTCGACGGGCCGCGATTCCGCACGAAAGTCATCCCCGATATCATGAGAAAGAAGGGGCTGACCGAGGACGAGGCGGTCGAAAGCCTGGCGTCGGAATATGCGCTGCGCCGGATCAGCACCGACATCGATGTCGCCAATGGCTGCTTGTTCCTCGCCTCCGACGTCTCGCGGCAGATTACGGGGATCGATTTGCCGATCGACGGCGGTTGGGCGATGCTTTGATCCATCTTACTACGGAAGCGCAATCATGATCGCAGACTTGGTCATCAAAGGCGGCACAATCGTTACCGACAGATCGCAATTCCGCGGCGCGATCGCGATCAAGGACGGCATTGTGCTCGCGATCGGCGCGGACGACGCCATGCCTGCGGCCGCTGAGGTGCTGGACGCCTCCGGCAAATACATATTGCCGGGCGCGATCGATGCCCATGTCCATTTCCGCGAACCGGGATACACGCACAAGGAAACCTGGCAGACGGGAACGGCGAGCGCGGCCATGGGCGGGGTCACCACCGTCTTCGAGATGCCCAACACCAACCCGCCGACTGGGACGCCAGAAGCGCTGAAGCTGAAGCTGGAGGCCGCCAAGAAGGCTTATGTCGATTTTGGAATCTATGGCCTGTTGGCCGAAAACAATCTCGACCAGCTGGAAGCACTGATCGAGGGCGGTGTCGCCGCCTTCAAATGCTTCATGGGCAATACGTTCGGCAATCTGCCCTCGCCGCCTACCGGCGCGATGCTGGAGGGCTTCGAGATTATCGCGCGCCACGGCTATCGCATCGCACTGCATGCCGAGAACGCCTCGATCATGGCGCGGCGGCAGGCCAAGCTGAAGGACGCCGGCCGGCATGACCCGTTGGCGCATTTGGCGGCTCGGCCGGCGGTGGTCGCCACCGAGGCGGTGTCGCGCGCCGCGATCCTGGCGGAATGGACCGGCGCCCGCATCCACATCCTGCATGTCTCCTCGGCCGACGAGTTGCGCCCGCTGCGCGAGTCGAAATTGCGCGGCGTCGACATCACCGCCGAGACTGCCCCTCATTACCTTCTACTGGACGAGCACGCCTATACCGAAAAAGGCTCTCTGATCCGGGTCAATCCTCCGGTGCGCGAAAAGCGCCACCAGGATGCACTGTGGCTTGCCGTACAGGATCGCACCATCGACATGATCGCCACCGACCATGCACCCCATGCAGCTCACGAAAAGTATAAGGACGACATCTGGGCCACCGATTGCGGCTTTTGCGGTGTCGAAACCCAGATGCCGCTGATCCTGACCCAGGTCGCGGCGGGGCGGCTGACCCTCAACGACTATGTCCGCATGACGGCCACGGCGCCGGCGACCGCCTTCGGGCTTTATCCCTTCAAGGGCGTCCTATTGCCGGGATCGGACGCCGACATTGTCGTGGTCGACCTCGACCGCGAGGAAACGGTGGATTCCAGCCACCTGCAGTCGCTTGGTTCCAGTACCCCCTTCGATAAGGCCAAGGTGAAGGGCGTTCCCATCCACACGCTGGTGCGAGGTCGCTTCGTCATGAAGGACCGAACATTGGTGAGCGACGCCGTCGGCCATGGAAAGTCGGTGCGCCGTATTCAACGGATGCCGCCGGCCTGTCCGCGCAATACCGACCAGACGACGGCGGCGATCACCAGCGAGGCCGGCCATAACAGCGGCGGGTGACACGACACTGATCGTCGGCGGCGCGCTGCCCGTCCCCGGCGGCCAGCCGCCGCTCGGGCCGAGCGCGATCCGGATCGCCGGCGGCCGCATCGCCGCGATCGAGCCTTTGGACCCCGAACGGTTGGATTCGACCGCGGCCGGCCTTGTCGCCATGCCCGCGCCGACCAATGCCCACGATCATGGAAGGGGGCTGAGGACAATTGCCTTCGGCGCGGCGGACGACCGGCTGGAATGCTGGCTGTCAGCCTTGTCGCGCGAACCACCATCGGATCCCTATCTTAACGCCGCCGTCGCCTTCGCCCGGATGGTTGAGGGTGGAATCTGCGCCACCAACCACTGCCACGGCACTCAGAATCGCGCGCGCCTGTTCGAGGAGGCCGAGGCTGTCTCGCGCGCAGCAAAGGATGTCGGGATCAGGGTCGCCTTTGCAGTCCCATTCATGAACCGCAATCGCGGCGCCTACGGCGATATCGCAAAGCTGATCGGCTTGCTGGATGCCGGCGATCGCGATGCCTTCGTCGCCGGCCTCGGCACTCCCCAGCCGGTCGCCGAAATGCTGGCGATGGTCGAGCGCATCGCAACGCTGGAGCACGACCTGTTTCATGTCCAGTATGGCCCGGTCGGGGCGCAATGGATCAGCGACGAGGCCTTGGTCGCGCTCGCCCAGGCATCTGCCGACACCGGACGCCGCATGCATATGCATCTGCTCGAAACCCAGCGTCAGCGGGAATGGGCGGACGGCGCCTATCCCGGCGGGCTGATCGATTTCCTGGACGAGATCGGTTTTCTTCGCCGCGCCTGACTGTCGCCCATGGCGTCTGGCTGACGCCGCGGGAGTGCGAACTGCTGGCGAGGCGCGGCGTCGCGCTTTCGGTCAATCTGTCCTCCAACCTGCGGCTGCGCTCAGGTTTGCCGCCGGTCCACTCGTTCCGAGACGCCGGCCTCTCTTTCGGCATCGGCCTGGACGCGTCGAGCTTCGATGACGACGAGGACATGCTGCGCGAAGTCCGGCTGGTCTGGCGGAGCTATCGCGGGTTCGGCGACGCCGACCTACTCGGCCGGCGCGATGTCTTTGACGCGGTGCTGGTCGATGGCCGCCGCACGGTCGTTGGCGAGGATGGCGGCGGCAGATTGGTTGTCGGCGCTCCGGCGGACATCGCGGTGCTCGACCTGGCAGAGATGAGCGCGGATGTCCTTTATTCGGGCTTCGATATCGCTGACCTGCTGCTGACGCGCATGGCCAAGCGCCACCTGAAGCGCCTGATCGTCGGCGGTCGGACTATCGTCGAAAATGGAGCGTGCGTATCCGTCGATCGCGCCGACCTCGAAGCAGCCTTATTGCGGTCGGCGAAGGCCGCACGCGCCGCAGCGCCACCCGACGACGGCCGGATCGCCCGCCTCCAGGGCGCGGTCGAAGCCTATTACGGCGCGGGATTCCACAAGCAGGGTGGACGATAGTGTCACCAAGTTTCGTCGAAAAACACAGCCTGTCGACGCCGGACCGGGTGGCGGCGGCAAAGGCGGTCGAAGAACAGATTCGGCATGACGGGACCCAGGTCGTCCGCCTGTCGTTCGTCGATCAGCACGGCATCCTGCGCGGCAAAACCGTCGTCGCCGCGGAAGTTGCCCGGCTGATCGATAGCGGCCTTGGTGTGCCGTCGTCGCTTCTGCTGAAGGATACGTCGAACCGCACCGTGTTCGCGACTTTCACCCCCAAGGGCGGTGTCGGCATCAAGGAGATGGAGGGCGCGGGCGATATGCTGATGATCCCCGATCCCAGCACGTTCAAGACTTTGCCGTGGGCGCCCCATACCGGCTGGATGCTGTGTGATCTGCGCTTTGGCGCGGGCGCGGCTGTGCCGTTTTCCACCCGGGACCTCTTTCGCGCCGCACTGGAACGGCTGGACCAGCGGGGGCTGGCATTCGTCGCAGGCGCTGAACTTGAATTTCACCTGTTCCGCCTGACCGACAAACAGCTGCGGCCGGAAGACGCCGCCCAGCCCGGTAGGCCGCCCAACGTCGAGCTGACTACCCAGGGCTTCCAGTATCTGGGCGAGTACAGCTACGACGAGCTGGACCCGATCTATGAGAAAATCCGGGTGGGTCTTCAGCAGCTGGGCCTGCCGCTCTGCTCGCTCGAGGTCGAGTTCGGGCCGAGCCAATGCGAGATCACCTTCAACCCCGGCGTCGGCCTGGAGGCGGCGGATATCGTCGTACTGGCCCGCAGCGCCATCAAGCAGATCGCCCGGCGCAACGGTTATCACGCTACCTTCATGTGCCGGCCACGGATTGCCAATGTCGTCTCCAGCGGCTGGCATCTGCATCAGTCGCTGCGCGCCGTCGCAGATGGCGCGAACGCCTTTCTCACCCACGAGCCGGGGGAGATTCTGTCCCCGCTGGGCCGGGGCTATCTGGCGGGGCTGCTCGCCCACGCCAACGCCGCTGCATCGTTCAGCACCCCGACGATCAACGGCTATAAGCGCTATCGCCCCTATTCGCTTGCCCCCGACCGGGCGATCTGGGGTCGGGACAATCGGGGCGCCATGCTGCGCGTGGTCGGCGAGGCCGGGAGCGCCGCCACACGGATCGAGAACCGCATCGGCGAACCCGCGGCCAACCCCTATCTTTATATGGCCAGCCAGATTGTCAGCGGCCTGGACGGGATCGACCGGGCGCTTCAGCCGCCGCCATCGGCCGATACGCCCTATGAAACCGAGGCGCCGGCCCTGCCGGGATCGCTGGATGAGGCATTGGTGGCGTTGGATCGCAGCGCCTGCCTGCGCGCCGGCTTCACGGACGGGTTCATCGACTATTGGCTGCATCTGAAACGCGCGGAACTCGCCCGCTTCAACGCCGAGGTGTCGGAATGGGAACAGCGCGAATATTTCTCGATCTTCTGATCGCCGTAGCCCGTCGCGCACTGCCGCCGCTCGAAAATAGCACATCCGGAGTTGGGACGCCGATTGGTATGATCTGCCCGTCTTCTTGGCATGACGATTGGCTCCAGCCATGGATTTGGTGAGACCTTCCCCCAGCGCATCGTTCGACCGGACCGACCCCGCCGCGGTGCGCCGCGCGATCCGGGCCGGGCTGTTCCGCGATTTCACCAACACGGTCGCTCCCGGCTTCGTACAGGGCAACCTCGTGATCGTGCCCGCCGCATTCGCGTCGGACTTCGAGGACTATTGCCGCCGCAACAGCCAGGCGCTGCCCATCGTCGGGCGTTCGCAGCCAGGATCGCCGCATATTCACGAATTGGCGTCCGACCTGGACCTGCGCACCGATGTCGGCGGCTATATGGTGTTCCGCGACGGCGTGCTGACCGATACGCCGACCGACATCGCCGATATCTGGCGGGACGACCTGGTCGCGTTCGTGCTGGGCTGCTCATTCTCGTTCGAGGCCCTGCTGCAAAGTCACGGCATCACCTTGCGCCATCTGGACGAGGGCAATGTTTCGGCGATGTACGTCACCAATCTCGAAACCATCCCCGCCGGACCGTTCCGGGGGCCGCTTGTCGTCTCGATGCGGGCATTGCGCCCGGCCGATGCGGCGGCGGCCAGCGCGATCTCCGAACGCTATCCGCAGTTCCACGGCCGGCCGATCGCGATCGGTTCGCCCGAGCGGATCGGCATCGACGACCTGTCCCAATCTTATGGCGGCCACGGGCTGACGGCGTTGCGCGGCGACGAGATACCGGTCTTCTGGGCGTGCGGCGCCACGGCGCAACTGGCCGCGCTGGAGGCCAAGCTGCCGTTACTCATCACCCACTACAAAGCGCACATGGTCCTGACGGATTTGCCGATCCCAGGTCCAGGGGCGGAGGATCTGCCATGACCATCGATGACGTCGTCGCGCAGTATGATCGGGACGGTTATGCCCTGGTGCAAAATCTGTTGAGCGATGCCGAGGTCGGCATGCTCCAGGCTATTACCGACCAGGTGTCCGACCAGGCGCTGGGGGTCGAGGGCGAAACCCCGGTGTTCGATTTCGAGGACGGACACGCACCGCAGCAGCCGCGCATCCAGCGTATCAAGAAGCCGCATCGGGTCGATCCGTTCTACAGCGCGCTCGCCCGCCATGCCGGCATTCTGTCGATCGTGCGCCGGGTGATCGGTGAGAACATCCGCCTGAGCCACAGCAAGATCAACATGAAGGCGGCCCGCCTCGGCTCGCCGCTGGAATGGCATCAGGATTGGGCGTTCGCCCCCCACACCAACATGGCGACCTGCGTCGTGTCGGTGATGATCGACGATACAGATGTCGAAAACGGCGCGATGCAGGTTCTGCGCGGCAGCCACAAAGGGCCGTTGATCGAACATCACGACGACGAAAATTACTTCGTCGGCGCCATCGCGCCCGGCGCGCCGGACATGGATCTGTCGACCGCCGTCAGCCTGACCGGCAAAGCCGGGACGATCTCGTTCCATCATCCGCTGACCATCCACGGATCGGGCGCCAACCGCTCGGGCCGGCAACGGCGAATCCTGTTTCTGGAATATGCGGCGGCCGACGCCTTCCCGCTGTTCTACCAGGTGGACTGGGCCGAATATAATTCGCGGATCGTAGCCGGAACGGCCGGGCCGGAGGTCCGGGTCGAACCCAATGTCGTCAAGCTTCCGTTCCCGTCGCGCGCGGGAAGTTCGATCTACAAGTTGCAGGCCGGCGTCAAAGCCAAATTCTTCCAGCCGGCAGTCTGATTGTGAGCGGGACTGACGTGCGGTCGCAGGTCGCCCTCGTGACGGGCGCCAGCAGCGGAACCGGGCGGGATACAGCATTGGCGCTAGCTGCGGCCGGCTACGATGTCGGCCTTGTCGGTCGCCGCACCGAAGCCCTGGACGAAGCCGCCGCGCTTATATCCGAAGCAGGACGCCGGGCGCTCGCCTTGCCGGCGGATGTCACCGACGCCCAGGCCGTCGCCGAGGCGATAAAGGCGTTCCTGGCCTGGTCGGGCGATCGCGCCGATGTCCTGGTCAACGCCGCCGGCATTACCGGGCCACTGGGCAACCCGATCAGCGAATACGCTGTCGAGGATTTCGACGCCGTGATCGCGACCAATCTGCGCGCGCCTTTCCTGACCATGTCGCACATACTGCCGGTGATGCGGCGGCAAGGCTCAGGCCGCGTCGTCAATATCGGCGGCAATCACGGCATGCGTGGCCGGGCCGGGCGATCGAGCTATTCGGCGTCGAAATGGGGCTTGCGCGGACTGACGCGGAGCGCCGCGCTAGAGGTCGGCGGCTTCGGGATCACCGTCAACTATATCGCGCCCGGCCCGATCACGGTCGCCCGCATGCGCGCGCGCTGGGCCGCAATCGCCAAGGCCGAGGGTGTCTCGGAACAGGCGGTGGTCGACCGCTATGTCGCCGATATGGGCATCGCCACGGGCAGGGCGAACGAGCCGCAGGACGTGGTCGCGATGGTGATGTTCCTGGTCGGCCCCGGCGGCCGCAACATCACCGGCCAGGAACTGGTCGTCGATGGCGGCGTGATCGTCTGAGGCGGCCTACGGCGTGCGCGTGTAAATCGCGCTCGCCGCACCCGGCGACACCAGCCCGTCCGCCACGTCGTCATCCAGCTGGGCAGCCGGCCGCGTCGCCGGATCGCCCAGGCCACCACCGCCCGGCAGTTCAAGAACCAGGCGGTCGCCCTTGGGGATGCGCTGCAACCCTTTGGCTTTCAGCAGTTTCCCCGAGGCCAGCCGGACGATTCCGGCCGCGCCATCCGCGCCGCCGTCGCGGCCGCGGGCGGGCGTCTTGACCCGTTCGAACATCGCCAGCACTTCGAAGGTCTCGTCATTGCGCGCGCCGACCTCGACGGTCTGGCCCAGCCCGCCGCGCCGCTGGCCGGCGCCGCCGCTGTCGGCGCGAAGCTCCTTGCGCCAGATCACGATCGGCGCGCCGGCCTCGGTCACCTCGACCGGCATGGCGCGCACCCCGCTGGGGAAAGCCGTGGCCGACAGCCCGTCCTGACCGGCGCGGGCGCCGGAACCGCCGCTGTTGAAGAACACCGTGTCGAACGATTCCGGCAAGCCGTTGCCTTTCGCCACCGCGCCGCGCAGCTGGACGCTCCATAGGCAGGACGATCCCTCAGCCGGCACGCGGTCGGGCAGCGCCTGGTTGAGGCAGCCGAAGACCAGGTCCGGAAGCATCTGGCCGATGACATGTCGCGCCGCGACCGGCCAGGGCCGCTCGGCATTGAGGATGCTGCCCGGCGGTGCTTTCACCACGAACGGCTGCAGCGCGCCGGTATTATTGGGCACTTCCGGCGACACCAGGCATCTGAGACCGAACATGGTGTAGGCGCGGCAGTAATTCAGCACGACATTGATGCCATAGGGCACGGCGGAATCGGTGCCCTCATAATCGACCGCGATCTCGTCGTCGCCGATGGTCAGGCTGGCGCGCAGCATGATCGGCTTGTCATAGCCGTCGACCGCCATCTCGCTGCGCCAGGTGCCCTTCGGCAGCCTGGCGATCTGCGCCCGCGTCGCCGCCAACGACTGTCCGACGATGTAGTCGGCGATGGACTCGATATCCGCCAGTCCGAACTCCGCCAGCATGGCGCACAGCCGCTTCGCGCCGGCCTCGTTGCTGGCGATATAGGACAGCACGTCGCCCTCGACCTGGAGCGGGGTGCGGACATTGACCCTGAGGAACGCCATCAGGTCTTCGTTGATGCGGCCGCGCGATGCCAGTTTCATCAGCGGGATCTGCAACCCCTCCTCATAGATCGACCGGCCGTCCGGCCCCTGGCCCAACCCGCCGATATCGAGCTGATGGCAGCAGCAGCCCAGCACCGCGACCAGTCGGCCTTTGAAGAATACCGGGCTGACCACCGTGATGTCGTGGAGATGACCGGATGTCAGCCAGGGATCGTTGGTGATGTAGTGATCGCCCTCGGCCATGGTCTCGACCGGGAAGCGGGCGAGGAAATTCCTGATGCCCTCGGCCATCGAGTTCACATGACCGGGCGTGCCGGTGACCGCCTCGGCGATCAGCCGGCCCCCGGCGTCGAAGACCGCCGCCGATAGGTCGCCAGCGTCGCGGACGGTGGTCGAAAAGGCGGTGCGCATCAGCGTCTGCGCCTGTTCCTCGACCACGGAAATCAGGCGCGTCCACATCACCTGCATCCGCAGGCTCGACAATGTCGGGTTTTCAGGGGCCGCGTTCATGGTGTCATCCCATCCGTGGCGGTGGTTCGCGTCAAGACGATATAGCCGCGCGCATCGATCATGGCGTCGAAGCTCGGCGAGACGACGGTTGTCGTCTCGTCCTCGACGATCAGTGCGGGGCCCTTGATCCTGTCGCCGGGGCGCAGATCGGCACGTCGGAACTGCCCACAGGACAGGATGTTTCCGTTGGCCGGATCGAGCACGGAACGCCAAAGCGTCGGCGCCACATCGCGGCCGCCATCGGGCTCGGTCACGGACGGCACGGAGCGCGGCCTAGTGGCGACGGAGACACGCCAGGTCAGGATCTCGACCGGCAGCGCCGCGACCACGCCGCCATATTGCCCACGATAGACCGCTTCGAACGCCGCCTGCAGCAATTCCCGATCGGCGGCCGTCAAGGCGCGTACCGGTACTTCGACCGGGATTTCGTAACCCTGGCCGCAATAGCGCGCGAAGGCAGTGTGCGTTTCGATCCGCTGCGCCGCGGGATCCCCGCGCGCGACGATCGCGTTCGCCTCATTGGACATGTGCGCGAGCATCGCGTTCACCGCCGCGAAGTCGAGTGTGCCGATCCGCTGATGCAGGCTGCGCGCGATCTCATAGGCAATCGGCGCACGCAGGAAGCCGACGGCGGACCCGACGCCGGCGCTTCGGGGCACGATCACCCGGTCGATGCAGAGTTTTTCCGCAACCCGTGCGGCATGCAACGGCGCCGCGCCACCGAAGGCGACCAGCGTGCGTTCCTCGACGGTGGTGCCCTGTTCGACCGCATGGACGCGGGCGGCGCTGGCCATGGTCTCATCGACGATTTCGCTGACGCCCAGCGCCAGCATTTTCGGGTCCGTGTCCAACGCGGCGAGCGTGCCAAGCGCTGTCTCGGCCGCCGGCAGATCGAGCCGGAAGGTTCCGCCGGCGAAGCTGGCCGGATCGATCCGCCCCAGCACCAAGTCCGCGTCGGTGACGGTGGGCCGCTGTCCGCCGCGGCCATAGGAGGCCGGTCCGGGTTCCGATCCAGCGCTGTGCGGCCCGACTGTCAGGCGGCCGACAGTATCCAGATGCGCGATCGAGCCGCCGCCGGCGCCGATCTCGACCATCTCCACCACCGGTATGCGCAGGGGAAGACCGCTGCCCTTGCGGAATCGGTGCATCCGCGCGACCTCGAAACCCTGGGAACGCTGCGGCTTGCTGTCGTCGATGAAGCAGATCTTGGCGGTCGTCCCGCCGACATCGAGCGCCAGCATCTTGGAGATGCCGAGTTCCTGCGCGACGCCGGCCGCGAAAATCGCGCCGCCGGCCGGACCCGATTCCACCAGCCGCACCGGAAATCGCGCGGCCGTTTCCACGGTGGTGAGCCCGCCCGACGACAGCATGAGGAACAACGGACAGCGGAAACCGAGTTCGGCAAGCCTGGCGTCGAGCCGCAGCAGGTACGAGGCGACGATCGGCTGCACATAGGCGTTCGCAGCGGTGGTCGAAAAACGCTCATATTCCCGCATCTCGGGCGAGACTTCGCTCGACAGCGACAGGCTGATACAAGGCATCTCCGCGCGCAGGATCGCTGCGGCGGCCTGTTCGTGGGTGGGATTCACATAGCTGTGCAGGAAGGCGATGGCGACGCTCTCGACACCGGCATCCCGAAACCGCGCGGCTGTCTCGCGGACTGCAGCCTCGTCGAGCGCCAGCAACACCGACCCGTCAGCCGCGATCCGCTCGGCAACGCCATGTCGCAGGCGGCGCGGCACCAGCGGCGGCGGCTTATCCATCGTGATGTCGTACTGATCGAACCGGCTTTCGGTGCCCAGCTCCAGCACGTCGCGAAAGCCCTCGGTTGTCAGCAGGCCAGTGCGGACGCCGCGCCGTTCGATCAGCGCGTTGGTCGCCAGCGTCGTGCCATGGACGAACAGCGCGACGTGTCGGGGTTCCAGCTCCGCCTGGGCGAGCAGCCGCGCCACCCCTTCCAGAAGGGCGCGCTCCGGCGCGTCGTAGGTCGTCAGTATCTTGGTCGAATAGCGCCGATCATCGGTCTCCAGCACGATATCGGTGAAGGTGCCGCCGATATCCGAGCCGATCCGCGCCGAGGGCTCAGCCGGGCTCACTGTCAGCGGTCCAGCTCACGGGGGTCCTTTTCCAGAACGGCATAAAAGCGCGCCAGATGTTCGCCCACCGATACAGGTGGATAGGCGGGCTCCTCGCCGGGCTCCATGAGTTCGTTCAAGGGCTCGACGACGACGTCGCGGTCGGGATTGAGGAAGAACGGGATCGAGAACCGCTCAACCCCGGCCCGGTTCTTGACCCGGTGATAGTTGGACAGATAGCGCCCGTTCGACCACCACATCATCATGTCGCCGATATTGATGACGTAGGCGTCCTTCACCGGCGGGGCGGCGATCCAGACCCCGTCGCGGCGCTTGACCTCCAGCCCGCCGATCTTGTCCTGCGCCAGGATGGTCAACGGCCCCTCGTCAGTGTGCGAGACAGTGTTGGAAACCTCGACATCGGCATCGGGCGGCAGCGGAATATAATAAAGCAGGCTCAGCTGGCAGAGCGGCTTGCGATAATACTGGTCGAAGCGGTTTTCGGGCAGGCCCAGCCCGAGCGCGAAGGCGCGCAGCAGCGCGCGCGACAGTTCCAGCATCGCCCGCCAATAGGCGGTGCTGGTCTCACCGAAGGCCGGCAGGTTTTCTGGCCAGCGGTTGGGCCGGTAGAAGATGTGGTTGTTGTGGGCGTCGTCCTCCGGCTCATATTCCGGCTGGATGCGATATTGCTCGAACAGCCGGCTGCTGCGCGACAGCGGCGCGGGCTCGGGCATCGGTATCCAGCCGCGATACCATTCGGGTGTGGCGGCGGCCTTCCGGCGTTCCGCGATCGGCTTGTGAAAGAAGGAAGCCGACTGGTCGAAGGCCGCCTGGCGCAGGCTCTCGGGGACATCGTGTCCCTTCAGGTAGAAAAAGCCGATCTGGCGGCAGGCGATACCGATCTCGTCCGCGACCCGCTGTTTGTCGGCCTGGGTTCCGTGCAGGAACGGCGCAAAATCAATCATCGGGATTTCCGCGAGGTCGACGGCTTGGGCGAGCACCAGGTCGTCGGCGCCCTTCGTACTGCGGCTCATGGTTATGCGATCTCCATGCGCAAGCAATCGGCTTGCGGCAATTGGAGGTTACATCATCGACCCGGCCCGGGGAGGTGCCAATTCAGTCCGCATAACCGCCCGAATCGTCAACGCATGTCTGGCGATGAGCCGTGTATAGTGCAGTCGTGCCGCCATTGATGGAGAGCGAAATGACCGATGCGCTCGTCACCTCCGCCGCGCCGATGCGCGGTCGCCGCGACACGCTGCGCCGCCTCGCGTTCTGGGGCCTGAGCGCGGCGACGGCGACCGGCATCGCGACTCTTTCCGTTCGCGGTTTCGCCCGCTATGGGGCATCGGACGGCGTCGCCTCCTTCACAAAGATTTCGCATCAGCTCGGCTGGCTGAAGGGCGTCCAGTTCGGCGGCGACTTCATGGCCCAGGATCTGGGCTATTTCGCCGATGAGGGGCTCGAGGTCCATTACACCGCCGGCGGGTCTGGCACCGATTATCGCACGATTGTGTCCAGCGGACGCGCCCTGGTCAGCGAGAGCAACCCGCCCGGCATGGTCGATGGCTATCTGCACGGCCAGCCGCTGGTCGCCTTCGCCGCTGTGATGCAGCGCGACCCCGCGGCCTTCATGAGCAGCGCCGCCAATCCGATCCGCTCACTGCACGACATGATCGGCAAGACGATCGGCGTGACCGACAATATCCGCAGCCAGATCACCGCCTTGCTGCGCCGCGCTTCGATCGATCCGGCCCTGGTGCATTTCGTGCCGATCGGCAGCGATCCGGGCCAGTTGATCACGGGACAGGTGGACGCCTATTTCAACTGGGCGACCACGGGCGTGCCGCCGCTGCGGCGCGCCGGGTTCGAGCCCTATGTCATGCATCTGTCGGATATCGGCGTTCCCAGCTATGGCGGCGTCCTGATCGCGCGACGGGATCATCTGGAGCAGGAGCACGACACGTTCGTGCGCTATACGCGGGCGCTGAAAAAGGGTTGGCGCTGGATGATCGATCATCCCGACGAAACCGCCGAAATACTGGTGCGCAAATATGCGCCGATCGGCACTAACCTGCAGGAACAGATCGCCGAGGCCGGCCTGATGCGGGATTACATCCTGCATGGCGATGCCCTGACCAAGGGCCTGCTGTGGATCGATCCGGCGATTTTCGAGGGCAGCGTCGCGCTGGCGCGCGAAGCCGGGACGATCCCGCCCGGCGTGGAAATCGACGTTTCGCGCTTCGTCACCCAGAGCGTCGTCGAAGCAGCGTCGCGCGATGCCTAAGAGGTGTCTGCGACGCGCATAAACGGCACCTCCCAAGACGCGGAACGGCGTGTAGCGTGCAACGCTATCGAGGCCGCGAGACTGATCGGATATTGATCGTCGATGACAGACATCCAGCCATATATCGACCGGGCCGTACTTGAAGCAACGGCGCAGCCATGAGCCGGCTGAGCGTCGCCGGCGTTTCGAAAAGCTTCGATATCGACGGCCGCCGGATCGAGGCGCTGCGCGATATTGA
>Ga0302314_10013216_pt1 | contig 14207 bp, 8 predicted proteins | sample III_Palsa_N2_3_FD_200533 | JGI IMG/M metagenome (GOLD analysis project Ga0302314, IMG submission 200533) | Peat permafrost microbial communities from Stordalen Mire near Abisko, Sweden - III_Palsa_N2_3 | ecosystem: Environmental > Terrestrial > Soil > Palsa > Peat permafrost | place: Sweden... | reverse complement strand
TGCCCGTCGCGGTGGTGGTCCCGGTCGTGCCGGTGGCCGTGGTGGTCCCGCTCGTGGTCGTGCCGCTCGTGGCGGTGGTGAAGCTCGCGCTGGTGACCGTGCTGGCGGTCATGCCGCTGGCCGTGGCCAGGGCGTTGACAGTGGTCGTGGCCGAGACCGAGAAGGCGGCCGTATAGGTGGGGGAGGAGATGGTCGGCACGCTGCCGTCGGTGGTGTAGTGGATCGCGGCGCCGGCGGTCGTGCAGCTGAGGCTGACCAGGACCGGGCCGGACAGGACGCCGCCAGCGGGACTGATGGTCGGGGCGACGACCACCGCTTCGCCTGCGAGCAGCACGCCGGCGGAGAAGGGCGGCAGGCTGAAGCTGTAGGAGCCGACCGTGCCGGCCGTGAGCGTCTGGGTCTGCGGGACCACCACTTCGGAGACGTCGTTGGAGAGGTTGATATCCGCGCCGGTGAGCTCGATGAGCTGGGTCGGGGTCATGGACTTGGTGATGGTCACGCTGCTGGCGGTGGAGCGGCTGCGATTGATCAGGATGATGGCATGGCCCCCGCTCGGCAGCAGGTAGGCGTAGCACGCCAGGGTCGGCACGGCGGTCTGTCCGGTCGCCTGGTCGCTCCAGGTCGAGCCGCCGCTGATGGTCGAGGCCACCAGCGTGCCGCCGGCGCAGGTGTCGAAGAGCTTCAGGGCGTAGAAGTCGGGACGGCGGTTGCGCGCGGGGAACTGCGTGATGATCCCGTAGCAGTCGCTGACCATGTGGAAGACGTTGGCGAAGGTCAGCCCGGCGGTGTTGGCGGCGCAGAGGTTGTCGAGCAGCGAGACCCCGGAGCCGAGGCTCGTCTCCTTGGGCACCATCGGATCATAGCCGCTGCCGGCGGCGGCGTATTCCGAGTAGCCCGGCCCCCACTTGGACTGGCCCTCATACATGCAGGTCTCGATCTGGTGGCCTGCGGCGGTGGCGAAGGCGCTGCGCATGCTCGTGATCTGGCTGGCGAAGAGCGGCGCCTGGGCGAAGAGCCCGCCGTAGATGTACTCGTCGGTGTTGCCGGTCCCGCCGGCGCCGTAGTAGAGGTTGACGGTCGAGAAGTCGGTCAGGGCCTTCAGGGCCGGCACCAGGGTGTAATCGTAGGACCCGGGCCACTGGCCGATGAACATGGTCGGGCCCGCGCCGCCGAAGCCGACACGCATGTTGCTGCGCCAGCCCGGCCGGGCCTTCATGACGGTCATGCGCGCCGTGCAGTAGGTCGCGTAGGTGTTCATCATGTCGTCCTCGTTGGTGTCCGTCCCGATGTTCATGTCCCAGTCGCCATTGGGCGTGCCCCAGACCTCATTGCCCATCTCGTAATAGACTTTCGGCACCTGCAGGTCGAACCGCGAGAAGCCCTGGCCCTGGCGGATCGCCCCCCAGGTGGTGGTGGAGTCGCCGCCGACGAAGTCGACGAGGTTGCCATGGTCGGCGGTGCCGTTGGCGACCACGCTCGCGGTGAGATCGCCCAGCGCCGCATCGGCGGGTGTCGAGAAGGCCGGCGGCACGGTGATGAAGGCGCTGGCGCCGACCTCGGCGCACAGCGTGAGGAAGGTGCCGAGGTCGACGTCGTCGGTGATCGGCGGCGGACCATAGCTCAGCGTCCAGGGATGGAAGGTGGCCGAGAGCAGCGGGATGCCGTTCACCCCGAGCCCGCCCCAGCGCAGCATGCCGGGCTTGAGCTCCTTCAAGCGCGCGACGAAGGTCGCATCCAGCCCGGTGAGCGGATCCATGGCGCTCGGGGCCCAGGCGATGAAGTCGTCGATCCAATAGGTGGTGACGGTGTTCATCTGCAGCAGCACGCCTTGCAGGAGCACGGTCGTGGTCGGCGTGTAGGTCCACGAGTAGGTGGCCCAGCCGGTGGTGATGGCAATAGGAGGACTCATGGCGTTGCCGCCCGCGGTCTCGAAGCCGAACGCGACCGTCGCCGCGGCGCTGGCCTTGAGCTGGGCCTTCATGACATAGGCGGTGCCGGCGGTGAGGGTCATGACCGCCGGCGCCTGGGGCAGCGCGGCGTGGTACTGCTGCAGGACCGCCGGGGCGGTGGTGACCACCAGCTTCTGGCTCTGCACTCCGGAGGTGAAGGTGGAGATGTCGACACTCGCGGTCACCGCGTTGGCGGGGTAGGTGTCGTTCGGCCAGCCCGACTGCGAGAGCCCGTTGGCGTCCGCGGGTCCTTCGAAGCAGGCGTTGTTGATGAGGTTCGCGCCCAGGGGAGTGTACCAGGAGTCGGCACCGTTGACGTTGACGCCGAAGGTCGAGGCCGGCGCGATGGTCGCGCCGTCGTTGATGGTGATGGTCTCGGCCCAGGAGCATGCCGGCCAGGCGGCGACCATCACAAGCAGGATCGCGGTGAGAACAGGATGTCGGGTCATGGAGTCACCTTGCGGGTGTGGGCGCTGTCCGCGCGAGCCAGGCAGGTGAGCGCCGCGGATGGCGATCCGCCGCAGCACCGGGCACTGGCCGCAGAGACAGGGAAGTGATGACCATAGGCCGACGCCACCAATCGCGCCAGCCGAGGTTCATCCGTTCATGGCACTGCTCCACACAGCATGACATGAATTGTCATGCATGTAACACGGGCGCCCGGGTCCTCGACAATACCGATGAACCATTTCGTGGACGCATGCACCCCGCCACGGTTCCAGGCGGTGCGGCCGTTGCCCGCATCTGCACCATCTGCTGCGTGCCCTCACGCCGGTGCATCAACCGACGCATTCGCCGGGCGCGGTGATGCAGGTGCTCGCGAGTCGTGCACGGGACAAGGAGGGCGACCGCGGTCGCCGAGGCGCTTAGAAGGGCCGGAAGCGGAACCACACCGGCAGGCTGAGCGGCACATCGCCGGCCTGGGGCGGACCAGCCGGGGTGTCGATCGGACTCGCGTGCCCGAGGATCAGGAACTGCCCCGTGGTCGGCCGGTAGACGGCGATCTCGTCATGTCCCACGCCGTCGTAGTCGGCCGGCACCGGGATGTCGAGGAAGGGGAAACCCCAAGTGATCGGGGTGGTGTGTCCAGCGATGAACCACTGGCCGGTGTCCGGTCGGTAGACGGTGATCTCGGCGTGTCCGACACCGTCATAGTCCGCCGGGACCGGGAGGTCGTGCAGCGGCCAGCCGTAGGTCAGGCCGTTGGGCGAGACCGGCGTGAACCACTGGCCGGTGTCGGGACGGTAGACCGCGATGTCGGTCTGCCCGGTGCCGAGGTAGTCCGCCGGGACCGGCACGTCATGCCCCACCCAGCCGTAGGTCAGGCCCGACGGGGTGACGGGCGTGAACCACTGCGCGGTGGATGTTCTGAATACGGCCTCCTGGGCGTAGCCCTGGTCAAGGTAGTCACCAGGGATGGGCACATCCCCGGGGATGCCATAGGGGCTGCCCGGTGACGTCGGGGTGTACCATTGTCCGGAGGTCGGACGGTAGACGGCCACATCGCAGATGCCCCCGCCCTCATAGTCCGCCGGGATGGGGAGATCGACATCCGGATACCCGAAGAGCGTCCCGTAGATGCCGCCATCACTGAGATCCATATACCAGGCGCCATCGGCCGGGCGGTAGATGCCGCACTCGGCGTGCCCATCACCATCGAAGTCGAAGGCGGTCGCGCGTGAGGAGGGATGATAGAAGAGCGCGATCGCCCCGTCGGTCGCCGAGTCGTTGGCGATCACGGTGTGCTCCCCGTAATTCGTCGTCAACATCCAGGGCACCCAGGGCGTCGCCGGCGGCCCGGCGGTGGTGCTCAGCTGGATATTGACGAAGGCCGTGAGCGCGGTCTGCGGGTAGTCGTTGGGCTGGCTGAGGTTGTAGGCTTCGAGGGTGATCACCGGCTCGACGAACGGACTCGGATTGCTGACCTCGATGAGCGTCGGGGTGACGCCGATGAATGCGCAGATGCAGGTGTAGCTGTTGCCTGCCTTGCTTTGCAACAGCACCCCGGTCAGGACCTGGCCCGGGTTCACCACCACCGGGACGGTATGATAGACCTCGGTGTCCCCGGTGACGTACCAGCTGGCGATGGTCCAGTAATTGCCGCCCCAGGTCGGGTCGCCATCGAAGTTCGAGCAGCCCCACTGCAGCACCGGCTGGATGATGCCCTCCTTCCCGCCGGTCGAATCGAGCAGCCCGTCGAAGAGATAGATGAGCTGGTTCTCCTGTTCGAGCGGCGGCAATGGCACCTGCCAGTCGGCCTGGAAGGTGGTGATCGGCTGCGAGACCTGATCGGGCCAGTAGGCGGCGGTGACCCAGCCCGGAGCAGAGGTGCTGCCGGGGACCTGGGCTGGTGACTGCTCGGACGTGCGGGCCACGCGCTGCAGCACCAGGCCCTGCGCATCGGTGATGCTCATCGAGCCGTCGCGTTCGCGGCGCAGCTTTTGACCGGGCGTGAGCGTATGGACATGAGCACGGTCGCGGGCGCCGAAGGGGGTCATGACGGTGTCCGGATCACGGATCGCCGCTGGCGGTGCCCCGGCGGCGGGGGCGCCGACATCGGCAGCCGGCATGCTGGTCACGATGAGACAGGGCAGGAGCAGCGCGGACCGGAGCCAGCGCACGGCGATGCGGAGGGACATGGGGGTGATCCTGGAGGGATGAGCGGGAGCAGGAGGCGCGGACGGACGGGGAGGGACGACGACGGCCACAGCCCGGCATGACGAGGTGGGCCCGAGCGTTGAGAAACCGGGTCGCTGATCCACCACTGTCCAATCTTCGCTTGTACGGCCCTGTACTCGCGAGCGGTCGCGCGATGGAGGAGAGGATGTGTCAGCCCAGTGCATGCGAGGCAGGCGTTCGTGCAGCGCGGCGGGCGATCGTACGGTGCAGCCGGAGAGCATACGGGCACCTGCCGGTCGCGGATGTCGTCATCGCGACCGGCTGCCGTTGGGCTTGGCGGGCAGGCGGGTGGCTTGGCCCGTCGCCATGGATCCGCGCTTCGCGTCGCGGTCCGAGCGGCTCGTCAGCGCGCATGCAGATCGCGGGACGCAGCGGAGAGCAGAGCATCTGCTAGAATCATAAGATAAAAGCCGGAGCGGGCGCCGATCGATCTCCATGAGCGCCGACCATGATAAAAAAGAAACCCTGTAACTACTTCTAGTTACAGGGTTTATGGTGCCCGAGACAGGACTCGAACCTGCACATTATTGCTAATACTAGGACCTGAACCTAGCGCGTCTGCCAATTCCGCCACTCGGGCTTGTGACGGGCAGGAGGGTAGGAAGGCAGGAGGCGGATGCAAGTCATCCCCGGGCCTGTCCCTGGGGAAAGGGGTTGAGGCCGGGCGCCGTGCCCGCTGAATGCGCAGCCGTTCCCGCCGCCCATGCGCCTGAAGCCACCGCCCCTGCTCGTCTATGCCCTGGCCCGCTCGGTCCTGCGCTCGCTGCACGTCCATCGCTTCGACACCGGGCACCTGCGCGAGGCGGTGCACCTGAGCTCGACCCGCACCGTGATCTACTGCCTCTGGCACCAGAGCATGCTCGCGATCCTTGCGCGGCACCAGAATTCGCGTCTGAAGATCGCGGCCCTGGCCAGCCTCTCAGGCGATGGCGCGATCATCGCCGACTACCTCGAGCGGGTCGGCATCCGTTCGATCCGCGGCTCGAGCGCGCGCGGCTCGGCGCGCGCCACCAAGGAGATCTACGGCATCCTCCAGGAGGGCTGGCACCTGGTGATCGCCGCCGACGGCCCGCGCGGTCCGGCCCGCCAGGCCAAGGCCGGGGCCATCGAGATCTGCCGGCGGCACCAGATCGCCCTCATGCCGGTCGCGGCGCGGGCCTCGTCGGAACTGTGCTTCACCGGCGCCTGGGACCACTTCCGCCTGCCCTTGCCCGGCGCGCACGTCGCCATGGTCTACGGCAAGCCGATCCTCTTCCCGCCCGATGAGGTGTCCGAGGAGGTCATCGAGGCGCGCCGCCAGGCGCTGTCGCAGGAGATCGACCGCCTCGAGGTGCGGGCCACGCGCCTGGTGCAGCGCTTCGCGCCGCGCGGCCGCCTGCGCCCGCTGGACCGCGGGCCTAAGCCCGTGAGCCCCTGAGCCCTGCCCGTCCGTTGAGCTACAGCTCGCCCTGGGCCGAGGCCTTGAGCTGGAAGAGCAGATCCAGCGCCTGGCGCGGCGTCAGGTCATCCAGGGCCAGGGCCTTGAGCCGCTGCAGGGTCGGGCTCTCGTTGGCCTGGAAGAGGCTCAGCTGCATCGCCGCCGCGCCGGATGACGCGAGGCCGAGCCGGGCCGCGGGCCGCTCGCGCTCGGCGAGGCTGAGGTTGAGCTGCTCCAGGGTCGCCAGCACCTCGCGGGCGCGCGCCACCACGCTGCCCGGGACCCCGGCCAGGCGCGCGACATGGATGCCGTAGCTCTTGGCGGCGCCACCGGGCACGATGCGGTGCAGGAACACCACGTCCTCATCGTGCTCGGCCACCGCCACGGTCAGGTTGGCGATGCCCGGACGGTCCTCGGCCAGATCGACCAGCTCATGGTAGTGGGTGGCGAAGAGGGTGCGGCAGCCGATGCGGTCATAGAGGTGCTCGGTGATCGCCCAGGCCAGGCTCACCCCGTCGAAGGTCGAGGTCCCGCGCCCGACCTCGTCGAGCACCACCAGGCTGCGCCGGGTGGCGTGGTTGAGGATCGCCGCCGTCTCGGCCATCTCGACCATGAAGGTGCTGAGGTTGCGCGACAGCTCGTCGCCGGCGCCGACCCGGGTGAAGATGCGGTCGACCAGGCCGATGCGCGCCGCGGCGGCCGGGATGCAGCTGCCGCACTGCGCGAGGATCACCGCCAGGGCGACCTGGCGGATGTAGGTCGACTTGCCGGCCATGTTCGGCCCGGTGATGACCGCCAGCCGCGGCTGCGCGGGATCGGTGGAGAGCGCCTGCAGGGTGGTGTCGTTGGCGACGAAGGCGCCCCGGCCGACCACCTGCTCGACCACCGGATGGCGGGCCTCGAGCAGCTGCAGGTCGTGCGACTCCTCGATCACCGGCCGGCACCAGCCGCCGATGCGCGCGCTCTCGGCCAGGGAGCACAGCACATCGACCATCGCCATGGCGCGCGCGCACTCCTGCAGCTCGCCGACCAGGCCAGCGGTGCGCTCGCGCAGCGCCGAGAACATCGACAGCTCACGCTCCCGGATGCGGTCCTCGGCGCCGAGCGCCTTGTCCTCGTACTCCTTGAGCTCCGGGGTGATGTAGCGCTCCGCGCCGACCAGGGTCTGCTTGCGGATGAAGTGCGCGGGGACCTTCTCGCCGTTGGCCTTGGAGACCTCGATGTAGTAGCCGAAGATCTTGTTGTAGCCGACCTTGAGCTTGGCCATGCCGCAGCGCTCGGCCTCGCGCCCCTGATAGGCCGCCAGCCACTCGCCGGCATCGCGGCGCAGGCCGCGCAGCTCGTCCAGCGCGGGATCGACGCCATCGCGGACCATGCCGCCGTCGCCGATGGCCAGGGGCGGCTCGTCGACCAGGGTCGCCTGCAGCTCCTGGCAGAGCGCCGGACAGGCGCGCAGCCCGGTGATCGATCCGGCCAGGAGCTCCGGGCGCGGCGCCTGCTCAAGGCTGAGCGCCAGGGCTGCGGCGGCGGATAGGGAGCGGCCGAGCTGGACCAGGTCGCGGGCGTTGACGCGTGCGGTCGCGACCCGCGCCAGCAGGCGCTCGAGGTCGTAGACGTCCCCGAGCTGCTCGCGCAGATCGGCGCGCAGCACGTCGTCCGCCCCCAGGCAGGCGACCGCGTCCTGGCGCGCGCAGATCGCCGCGACCCGCGCCAGCGGCCGCGACAGCCACTCGGCGAGCAGGCGTGCGCCCGGTGCGGTGCAGGTGCGGTCGACGGCGGCCAGCAGCGTGCCGCTGCGGCTGCCGTCGCGGCTGTTCTTCAGGATGTCGAGGTTGCGCCGGCACACCGCATCGAGCACCAGGTAGTCGGCGTGGTGCATCCGCACCAGGGTGCGCACATGGTCGAGGCTGGCGGTGCCGACATGGGTCAGCGACTGCTCGTGGCCGATGCGCAGCGCGCCCTCGGCGTAGCGCAGCGTCGCGGCGGCGGCGGCCGCCAGATGGTCCTCGGAGGCGCCGATGCCGAAGCCGTCGAGCGAGGCGACCTTCAGGCGCAGGCAGAGGTAGCGGCGCGCGTCAGCGCCCTTCCAGGCGTACCCGGGCAGTCCCGAGAGCGGCGGCGGCGTGGGCAGCCAGGATCCGAGCAGCTCGCGGCTGGCGGGATCGTCGCGCAGCTCCTCGGGCAGGAGCAGCTCGGCCGGCTGCAGGCGCGCCAGGGCGACCTGCAGGTGCGCGGCGTCCGGCGCCTCCTCGACGGTGAAATGGCCGGTCGAGACGTCCAGGCAGGCGATGCCGATCACGCCCTCCAGGGCGGTGCAGGCGACCAGGTGGTTGGCCCGCGTGGCGTCGAGCTCATCGAGCATGGTCCCGGGTGTGATCACCTGGGTGATGCCGCGCCGCACCAGGCCCTTGGCCAGGGCGGGCTCCTCGAGCTGGTCCATGATCGCGACGCGCTTGCCGGCGGCGAGGATCGCCGGCAGGTAGGACTTCAGGCTGTGGTGCGGCACCCCGGCCATGGCGATCGGCCGGTCGGAGTCCTTGTTGCGGCTGGTCAGGGTCACGCCGGTCAGGCGCGACAGCTCCTGGGCATCCTCGAGGAAGGCCTCGAAGAAGTCGCCCATGCGCATCAACAGCAGGCACTCCGGGTGCTCCGCCTTGACCTCGAGATACTGCCGCATCATCGGCGTCTCGAGCGGTGAGGGTCCTGGCTTGGCCATGACGGCGGATACGGGCGCCGCTGACGGCTCAGGCCGTCAGGCGCTCGTCAATTCTTCACCAGATGGATGGTGTCGACCTCGATCAGGGGCACCTTGCGGCCGATGCCGTGCAGCGCCGGATCGAGATCCTTGACATCGCCTTTGACGCCGACCCAGCGCCAGATGTATTCGCCGAGGTTGATGGTCGAGCCGGCCTTGGGCACCAGGAAGGCCACCGGGTTGCTGTTCGGATCGAGCAGCACATCGGGAGCGTTGACCTTCGGGTAGTCGGTGTTCTCGGTAACGCAGCCGACCGCATCGTACGCGATCGGGGCGTCGGCGGGCGCGCTGGTCGTGGGCTGGACCACGACCACGCCCGGATCCGCCTGGGGCGGGGTGACCAGGGGCTGCGGCGCATCGATGTCGATGTGGTGCATCGGGCCGTCGGCGGGGGCCGGGGCGCCGGTGCTGCCGGCCGCGGTGGTGCCGCCGCCGGTGTTGGTGGCGACCGGCGGGGTGTCCGCGGTCGGGGCCGGCGTCGGCGTGGGGCTGTTGACCCCGCCGGTGTCCTGCACGGCCTTGCTCTTGGCCGCGACCAGCTCGATGCCGTCATGGATGCGGCTGGCGGCCTGGCGGATGGCCGGATCGGGATGCGACTGGGCGACCTGCTGCAGATCGGACAGCAGCTGCGTCCAGTCGATGCCGACCGCGGCGCTGGGATTGGCGGAGATCTGCTTGTAGATCTGCGTGTAGGTCTGCTGCGCGGACTGCCACAGCTCATCGATCTTGGAGGCGTTTAACTGCTGCTGCTTGATGCTGGCCGCGTCGGGGATGTTGATCACGCTCTTGTAGACGTAGGCGATAGCCGACGGCACGTAGACGGCGTGCCAATAGCCTTTGATCGCATTGCGGTCCTCGAGGATCTCGCCTAATTTGAGTTCGGCGACGATGTTGCCCCTGAGCGTCGAGTCATCGCGGGCGTTCACGCCGTCAGCCGTGACCTTCCAGCGTTTGCCGCCGTCGACCGCGACGAGGTGCTTTTCGCTGACCCAGACGATGCCTTTCTGCGGAAAATGGATGACATACCAGCCAGGCACCGGGGCCGGACCGACGATCTCGATCGGATCTCCGCTATTGAGCGTGCAGGCGGTGCGCGCGTTGGTGTTCGGTCCGAAGCGCACATGGGCGCGCTTGGACATGGTCGTGGAGATGCCACTGAGATCGGGATCCGTGCTGGCCGGGGTCGCGGCGGGTACGGCCGGCGCGGTGTCAGGAGAAGCGCTCGCGGTATCCTCGGCCGGCAGAACGCTGAGGGCGCCGATCAGAGCCAGGGCCACCGGTAGGAGTCGACGCATGGAGAGCCTCCGCGGCGAAATGTACGGATCGTTTGCGACTTGCCAGCGACTCCCGGTGCGCCCGGGAGGCGGACCAGGCAGTGCGGGGAGGCCTCCTTGGACGCCGCTGCAGAGCCCCTACCATCGCCAGGAAGGGGATGGGATGGTATTAGACCGACTGCGGCGCCAGGCGACTGGCCGGGATCCGAAGAAGATCCCCGACGGCCTGTGGGTGAAATGCCCCGGCTGTTCGAAGACCGTCTTCAAGCGTCTGGTCGAGGAGCGCCTGGACACCTGTCCGGAGTGCAACTTCCACTTCCCGATGCCGGCCGTGCGCCGCATCCAGGTGCTGCTCGACCCCGACTCCTGGAAGGAGTGGGACGCCCAGCTCGGCAGCCTCGATCCCCTCGGCTTCGTCGACACCAAGCCCTACCCGGAACGGGTGGCCCAGGCGGTCGCCAAGACCGGCCTGAAGGACACCGTGGTGTGCGGCACCGGCCAGATCGATGGCCAGGGCCTCGGGCTCGGCGTCACCGACTTCGCCTTCATGGCCGGGTCGATGGGTTCGGTGATGGGCGAGAAGATCGCCCGCATGGTCGAGCGCTCGACCGCGGCCAAGGTCCCGGTGGTGATCGTCTCCGCCTCCGGCGGCGGGGCGCGCATGCAGGAGGGCGCGATCTCGCTCATGCAGATGGCCAAGACCAGCGCCGCCCTGGCCCGGCACCACCAGGCCCAGCTGCCCTTCATCTCGATCCTCACCAACCCGACCATGGGCGGGGTCATGGCCAGCTACGCCTCCCTGGGCGATGTGATCATCGCCGAGCCCAAGGCCCTGATCGGCTTCACCGGCCCGCGGGTCATCAAGGAGACCATCAAGCAGGAGCTGCCCGAAGGCTTCCAGACCAGCGAGTTCCTGCTCAAGCACGGCCAGATCGACCTGATCGTCACGCGTCAGGACCTGCGCACCGAGCTGTCGCGCCTGCTCAGCTACCTCATGCACGGCGCGAAACGCTAGAGCCGGCACCATGCCCGACCCCGCGGTTCTCGAGGGCTGGCGGAGTGCGCAGGCGGTGTGCTTCGATGTCGACAGCACGGTCAGTCCCGAGGAGGGGATCGACGTCCTGGCCGGCTTCGCCGGGGTCGCACCGCAGGTCGCCGAGCTGACGCGGCGCGCCATGGAGGGGGGCATGCCCTTCCACGAGGCGCTGCATGCGCGGCTGGCGATCATCCGGCCGTCGCTGAATCTCATCTCTGGCTGCCTGGCGGCGCACCCGCCGCGCCTGAATGTCGGCATCAGCCAGCTGGTGTCGTGCCTGCGCGCCAATGGCGCCCAGGTCTACCTCGTCTCAGGTGGCTTCGAGCCGATGATCCTGCCCCTGGCCAAGGCCCTGGGCGTCCCCGCCTCGCACGTCTTCGCCAATCGCCTGCACTTCACCCCGGAGGGCGAATATGCGGGTTTCGACTCGCAGCGCCCCACCGCCCAGGCCGGCGGCAAGGGCGCGGTGCTGTTCCGCCTAAAGCGGCAGTTCGGCTACCATCCGCTGATCATGGTCGGGGATGGCGCCACCGACCTGGAGGCCAAGCCGCCGGCCGACGTTTTCATCGGCTATGGCGGCATCGTGGTGCGCGAGAAGGTCAAGGCCCAGGCCGACTGGTTCGTCACCGACTTCGGTGAGCTGATCGCCGCCCTGGAAGACCCATGACATACTGGCTGATGAAGTCCGAGCCTGAGGTCTTCGGCATCGAGCATCTGCGCCGCAAGGGCGTCTCGTCCTGGGATGGGGTGCGCAACTACCAGGCGCGCAACAATCTCATGGCAATGGCGGTGGGCGACCGGGTCTTGTTCTACCATTCCAATGCCGCACCGACTGGCGTCGCAGGCGAAGCGGAGGTGGTCAGACGTGCCTATCCAGACCACACCGCATGGGACACCACCAGCGACTATTACGATGCCAAGTCCACCCCTGAGAAGCCGCGCTGGATGATGGTCGATGTGCGCTTCGTCTGCGTCTATCCCCGCATCGTGACGCTGGAGGAGATCCGCTCCATGCCGACGCTGTCCGACATGGTCCTGGTCAATAACAGCCGTCTGTCGGTGCAGCCGGTGACGTCCCGGGAGTTCACCATCATCCAGCGCCAGGCCGCGATGCCACCCGCACCCGCACCAGCGACACGGGCGGGGCGCACGGCGCCCCGCCCGTCATCTCGTCGCTCACCCTAGCCGAACCGTCCCGCGGCCACGGCCATGGAAGGCCTCGCGATCCGCCGTTCAGCTGTCCGCGGTCTCTGACGATGAACGCTTGCTGGGGGCCGAACTCGCACTGCGCTTCTGGGCATGACGGCCCTTGGCGACCGGCAGTTCATGGGTCGAGTCGCGTTCAATCGATCCGTTCTCCGCGTTGCCGCTGGTCTCGACCGCATCCTCCGCGGGAAGCTCCTGGTCGCGATCGGTTGCCGGCTGCTGTTGAGCGAGTTCGCGGGCATCGGCATCGAGCTGGCTCTGGTCCGAGCTGCCGGAGCGGCCCTTGCTCGCTTGGCCGGAGGCGGCGGACTTCTTGGCCTTGCTGGGGCGCTTGTGGCTGGAAGCGGCTTGGTGTGAATTCTTCATGGGAACCTCCTGGGTAGGCTGCTATTTTACCGACCCACATCGCGCGGTCGTTCCCACGCTGAAGGGACCTTGCACATTCAACCAGCGGACTCGGATGCGTTCCGACCGTGTGGGCCCACCACTCCTTGCCACCGCACGGCGATCGGGGCGGTGCGGCGTCGGTCCAGCCACGCCCGGCAGCGTCATGCGGTGCAGCTGATTATGACGCAGCAGAAACCGTCACCGGCATGGTGACGGTGAGGTCCGCCCATTACCGTAGTTTGTAATGATACCTCCATGAACTGATGGGATTCGTCGGTGGAGACACCCCCGAGTCGTGTGCGTGTCCGACGTTGACCGTGGATAGCAGGAGGTCTCCGGCAGCCCTTCATGGACAAGAAACCGGCTGTCATGTGTTCAAACGGTACGGATCAGCCGCTAGGGGCTCAGCTCTTGTAACCCCGAGCAACGCCATAACTTTGGTTTAGAACGAACTTTCGTTACCGAACCGTGACTGGAGATGCCTTGTCGCCATTGCCGTTGATGCTTCGACTGTTGGCGCTCAGCTGCCTAATTATTAGTGGGCTCACTGCACAGACTGAAACCTGGATAGGAGGCACAGGGTCGTGGAGTACCGCCAGCAACTGGTCGCCAGCGGGGGTCCCGGCCACGGGTGATGACGTCATCGTTCCCACGGGCGGGACCCTCACTTTGACGGTCGCCACCAACGCGGTGAATTCGGTAAGCCTGGTCGGCACCATGATCATCGGCTCCGGGGGCAACCTGACCGTCTCCGGCACCGTCACCATCAATGGCGGCATCCTGAGCATGCAGAGCGGGACCCTCACGGACGCCACCGTGCAGTTCGGTTCCGGCGGTTCCTTTCTGGGCACGACCGGCGGTGGGACCCTGACCGCGGTTACGATCGGCGCCGGGACGACCTTCGATCTCACCCAGGCGGCGGGCGTGCGTTGCAACATCGGCAGTGGTCTCGTCCTCAATGGGACAATCGCCATCGGCTCGCCCACGACGACCAATTATGGCCAGCTCTACATCGTCGGCAGCCAGTCCTGGTCGGGAACCGGCTCGCTGGTGTTCGGCGATTCGGGCAACAACAGCATCAACAGCAGCGGCGGCAATGATGTCTTCATCCTGCCCGGCGGCCTGTCGATCATTGGTAACAGCGGGACCATCAACTTCAACTCGGGCGGGGATTCCTTCACCAATAACGGCACCATCGATCAGACGGTCAGCGGCGGGACGATGGCGATCTCGGCGACGAATTGGACGAATACCCACATCATCGAGTGCGGCACCGGCGGAGCCCTGTCCTTTACCAGCGGCACCCAGGGCACCAATGGCGCCAACGGCGAGATCCTCTCGCCCAATGGCGGCACCATCGCGTTCGTCTCCGGAGCGTGGGTCAATGACGGCACGATCGCGGGCGCGGGCACGACCTACGATCTCAATGGCGGCTTCACGACCGCCTCGGGGCTGAGCCTGAGCACGAGCGGCAGCAACATCATCAACATCCAAGGCCAGGTCG
>Ga0302314_10013215_pt1 | contig 14207 bp, 14 predicted proteins | sample III_Palsa_N2_3_FD_200533 | JGI IMG/M metagenome (GOLD analysis project Ga0302314, IMG submission 200533) | Peat permafrost microbial communities from Stordalen Mire near Abisko, Sweden - III_Palsa_N2_3 | ecosystem: Environmental > Terrestrial > Soil > Palsa > Peat permafrost | place: Sweden... | reverse complement strand
TCCCATCGCGGTCATAGCCATCAATCCAGGGAACATCGACGTCGGCGCCGATCGACTTGCTGAGCATCCACTGGCCGTTTCGGCGCAGGTAAAGGCTCCAAAGTCTCTGGCTCGAGTTGTAGAGGGTCTCAGCGAGCGGCTGGCCATCGACGTCTGTCATCCAGCCCCGAGTGTCCTGCTGACCATGCGCGATGACCTGGGTGTCGTTGGTAACAAGGTCGATGCGAACCAGTGACCTGACGTTGGCCACGGCTCGGATCTCTTCGGCCTCAACGAAGATATAAGCCCGCCCATTGACGACGCGGGCCCAGGGGTAGCTGTCGACCATGTTCCAGATGTTGGGGAAATTCTCGAGCCGTTTCGTCAGCCGGCCTGTTGGAACGTTCAGCGTTTCGAGGAAATACCATTCGCCGTGGCCGACATGCGTGCCAGATTCGCGCGCGTCCACACCGGTGGTTGCAGATGTGGTGATCATCAGATTCTGCGGCCCAATCCAATTCAGGTCGCGAACCTTCACCTTGCCGACCTCGGCGACGATCAAGGGCTTCTGGTCGGATATGCGGACCACGGCGATCGACCTTTGACCATCCGCCGCGGTGTCAACGAAGGCGATGCTGCTTCCGTCGGGCGAAATCTTAAGGTCGGCCAGAGATGGCAACCGACCGTAAGCCTCCAGCGACGCCGCCGTCGCCTGCCCGAACACGCCGCAGGCCAGCGCCGCGACGACTGCCAAAATCCGCCCCACCAAATCAACCCCCGATGCACAATCTCCCAACTAGCCTAGCCATGCGGGCGCTGGGCCTCAAGCGGCGAGCTTGGCGAAGCGGCTTGCGCCTCTTAGGTTGCGGCGTTGTTGTTCGGGGAGCGCGCATGACCTTCAGACGCTTGGCCAGTCTCATTGCTGCGGGGGCGCTCGTGGCCGCTCTGGCCGCCTGCTCTCCGGCCAAGTCGCCAACGGCCGCCAATGGCCTCACGCCCATCAAGTTCGCCACCGACTGGCACGCCCAGGCCGAGCAAGGCGGCTTCTACGAGGCGCTGGCGACGGGCGAGTACAAGAAGCGCGGCCTGGATGTGACCATCATCCAGGGCGGGCCGGCGGTGAACGTGCCGCAACTGCTGGCCACCGGCGCCATCGACATGGGCATCGGCTCCAACAGCTTCATCGTCCTGAACCTGGCCGCCGCCAACGCGCCGGCCAAGGCGGTGATGGCCTCGATGCAGAGCGACCCCCAGGTGCTGATCGCTCACCCGGACGCCGGCATCCACACCATGGCCGACATCAAGGGCCACCCGGTGCTGCTGGCGGACGCTTCAATCACCGGCTTCTGGGCCTGGCTGAAGGCCAAGTACGGCTTCACCGACGATCAGGTCCGCAAATACGACTTCTCACCCGCGCCCTTCCTGGCCGACAAGACGGCCGTGCAGGAGGGCTATCTCACCAGCGAACCCTACACGATCGAGAAGACCACCGGCATGAAGCCCGCCGTCTTCCTGCTCGCCGACTATGGCTATCCCGGCTATGCGGCCATGGTGGTGGCGTCGAACAAGCTGATCGCGTCCAATCCGGCAGCCGTAAAAGCCTTCGTGGATGGCACCGCCGCCGGCTGGAAAGCCTACCTCTATGGCGACCCCAAGCCCGCTGATACGATCATCCTGAAAGACAATCCGGAGATGAGCCAGGACCTGCTCGACCAAGCCCGCGCCAAGATGCGGGACAAGGGCATCGTGCTGTCCGGCGACGCCAAAACCCAAGGCATCGGCGCCATGACCGACGCCCGTTGGGCGCAGTTCTTCGACATGGCCTCGAGCCAGCTGCCGAACGACTATCCCAAGAGCCTGGACTACAGAAACGCCTACACACTTCAGTTCCTGCCCACGGGCGTGAAATAGTATGCGGCCGACGCCGCGTTCCAATTGCTCCCCCGTTGGGGGTCGAGGCGCATACGCCGAGGGTCCGAAGGGACTGAGGGGGACTATTCCGCTACGCCGACGTAGCGGCCAGGCCCCCTCCGTCACAGCGCTTCGTTACGCCACGCACCGCACCACCTCCCCCATCGGGGGAGGAATTATTTCATGACCGCCATCGCCGAACTTGACGGCGTCGAGGTCGATTATCCGCGCGGCCGGGCGCTGGGGCCTTTCGACCTGGCGCTCGCGCCCGGCGAGATCGTCGCCCTGGTCGGCCCGTCCGGCTGCGGCAAGTCCACCGCTCTGCGCCTGCTGGCCGGGCTGGAGGCGCCGACTCGGGGGGCGGTGCAACGCGCGTCAGGCCGCGGCGAAACCTCGGTGGTGTTCCAGGCGCCGACCCTGATGCCCTGGGCCACGGCGCTGGATAATGTCGCCCTGCCGCTGGAACTGGCCGGCGAGACGAAGGCCGTCGCCCGGCGAGCCGCCGGTGAAGCGCTGGCCCGGGTCAAGCTCGCCGGCGTGGAACAGGCCAAGCCGGCCCAACTCTCGGGCGGCATGGCGATGCGGGTCTCGCTGGCCCGCGCCCTGGCGACCAATCCTCGCCTGCTGCTGCTGGACGAGCCTTTCGCCGCCCTGGACGAGATCACCCGGCGCGATTTGGCGCAGGACGTCCACGCCCTGTGGGCTCAATCGAAGCCTGCCATCGTCTTCGTCACCCATAATGTCGAGGAAGCCGTCTTCATGGCCTCACGGGTGGTGGTGATGACTCGCGGTCCGGGTCGCATGGCCGGCGCGACGTCCATCGACGGCGCTCTTCCACGACCACAAGGCTTCCGCACCACGACGGCGTTTCGCGACGCCGCGGAGGCGATTTCCAACACCCTGGACGCGGCGATGGCGGCGGCATGAGCCGGCTGCGGTCGATCTTGGCGCCCTGGGTGCTCGCAGCGATTCTCCTGGCGATCTGGGAGGCAGCCTGCCGAGCCCTGGCGGTGCCATCCTTCCTGCTGCCGCCCCCCTCCGAAGTCGCGGTCGCCGCCGTTCAGAACCTGCCGCTGCTCGCGTCTTCGGCCTGGAACACCCTGTCGGTGGCGATCATCGCCTGGGTTTGCGCCAGTCTCGCAGCCAGCGGCGTCGCGCTGGCGGTCAGCCTGGGTCAGCTGGCGGAGGACGCCGTGCGGCCCCTGGCGGTGGTGCTGCAGGTCACCCCGATCGTCGCCATCGCCCCCCTGGTGAACATCTGGGTCGGCTTGGAGCATCCCGAGCGCGGCGTCATCCTGCTGGCCGTCGTGGTCGCCTTCTTCCCGATCTTCTCGGGCGCGCTGACCGGCCTGAAGGCCGCCGACCCGGACCTGGAGCGCCTGTTTGACCTCTATGGCGCGAGCCGTCTGCAACGGCTTGTTCGGCTGCGCCTGCCGTCCGCCGTCCCCTACATTCTCGAAGGCCACAAGGTCGCCGCCGGCCTGGCCATCGTGGGCGCCGTGGTGGCGGAGTTCGTCGCCGGCAGCGGCGGCGCCCAGGGCCTGGGCTGGCGCATCCTGGAGGCCAGTCACCGGCTGCAAACCGCGCGCATGCTCGCCGCCCTGTTCGTCCTGGCCGGCATGGCGCTGACGCTCTACGCCCTGCTGCAAGTCGGGGAGCGGATAATTTTGCGGCGTTGGCGCGGGCGTTAGCGAGGGGTTAAGCGACGCCGTCTAGCTTGGCAGGTCTTGGCTTATCGGTTTCCTCGAGCATGCGTCGCGCCCTTCCCTTCTTCGCGATGACGGTCATCGCCATGTCCCAGACCGCCAGCGCCTGGGCGGCGGATTCGTATGGGCCGGCGTTCGTCCATGATGAGGCTCAGTCCACACCGACTTCGATGCTGACCTGGCCGGGCAAGACCGCTCGTGCGCCATTGGCCGATGTCAGGGAAACCAGCCCGCCGCAAACGGCGCCGATACAGGCCCAACCGGCCCAAGCCGAACCCGCGCGAGCCACGCCGACCAGCCTCTATGATACGCCGCCTCCCCGCTGGCGCGCCAACGACGCTCGGCCAGTAGAGCCGCCGCCCCTTCCACCAGCCCCCTCGCCGGCGCCGACCCAGTCCGCCGGAGCCGGCCAGCCGCCGCATTTCTATTCCGTCGCCCGGCAATATGGCGTCCAGCCTGATCCCGTGCAGCTTTCGTCACAATTCCTGGCGGAGACGCCCCAGGCCGACATGGCCGAGCCGCCGCCGCTGCCCCCGCCGCATACCTTGGGCGCGCAGTCGGCCAACATGAGCACCGCCGCGGAGACCAACCAGATGCGCCAAGCCCAGGAAGCCGCTGCTGACGCCGATTCCGCGGCGCTGGGGAACTGACAGAACCGATGTCCTCCAAGCTTCACGATCTCATCGACCTGGCCAAGGAGCCGTCCAGCGAGCGGCGGCGCGAGCTGCTGCGCGAGGTCACCAACCTTTTCTTCTCCGGCGACGGCGCGCAGAGCCCCACCGAGCTGGGCATGTTCGACGACGTCATGACCCGGCTGGCCACCGACATGGAGGAGGAGGTCCGCGCCGAGCTTGCCTCGATGATGGCCGACGCCACAGTTCCGCCGCACCGGCTGCTACTCGGCCTGGCTTCCGACGAGTCCGCCGCCGTGGCGGAACCGGTCCTGAGCCGCTCGAACGCGCTGAGCGATGACGATCTGCTCGCGGTCGCCCGCACCCGCGGACAAGATCACCTGCGGGCCATCTCAGGACGCGCCTTCGTGTCCGAGGCCGTTTCCGACGCGATCGTCGAGCGCGCCGACGACGACACGCTTGGCATCCTTCTGCGCAACCAGAACGCCAGCCTGTCCCGCGAGGCGCATGAGACCGCGGCTGAACGTGCGGCGGCCAATCCGCAGCTGCATGGCGCGGTCGTCGATCGCCAAACCCTGCCGCCGGATCTGCTCAACGACCTCTATTTCGTGGTCGAGGCGCGCCTGCGCGACCGCATTCTGGAACGCAACGCAGCTCTCGATCCGGCCGAGCTCGACGCGGCCTTGGCGGCGGGACGCACCCGGATCGCCTCGCGCGACGGCGCGCTTCCACCCGACTACGCCATCAGCGAGGCGGCGGTTCGGGCCATGCGCGCGCGAGGTCCGATCGAACCCCAAACCTTGGCGGCGCTGCTGCGCAATGGCGAGACCACCAAGTTTCTGGTCGCCCTGGCGCTGGCCGCGGACATCGATTTCCACAGCGCCCAACGCATCCTCGAAAAGCGCGAGCTCGACGCCCTGGCCATCGTCTGCAAGGCGGCGAACTTCGACCGCGCCCTGTTCCTGACCTTCGCCCTGCTGATTCTGGACCGAGACGCCGACGCCATGGGCCGGGCGCGGGAATACGGCCAACTTTACACCGACCTGCCCATGGATGTGGCCAGCCGGACGATCCGCTTCTGGCGCATGCGTCGCCAGACCGGGGATGTGGCCGCCGCCTAGAGGCCAAGCTTGATAAGCCGCCACCTCGGGTGGTGATTCCAGATTTCGCCGACTCACGAGCCCGGCCGCTTCCCTTCGCCAAGTTGTGGGTGGGCCGCGTTGCTGCATTGCTGCCGCCGGGGCGCCGCGAATTGTCGCGGGGAAGACCGTTTTCCGTGCAAAGCCTGCCTAACCAACGGTTCAACTCGAAGAGCCGCGGCCAAAGATGACCAAGTCATTAACTTTTCACTGGACCGCCCCGTTAAGGTTGTGTTTACTTTGACTTCGCCGAATGTTTTGGCCGGAGGGATTGCTTATGGAAAAAGTGTTTGTCGCTCAGCGAGTTAACTCGAAGCTGCAGGCGACCGAAAAGTCGATCGACGTGGCGATGACCGAAGCCGCCGAATTGCTCACCACCCTCATCGAAGCTCGTCGTGAGCTGAACATGTCGACGGTGGTTGGCGACAAGGAACTGGCCAGCCTGACCCAGGCGCTCGTCGCCCTGGACGCCGCCCGTCAGTCGACGGTCGCGTTGCACAACGGCCTCGGCAAGATGGCCAAGGCGATGCGCATCCCGATCACCGCCGGAACCATCAAGCCGAATTTCGTGATTGGCGCCTCGGAAGACGCCGTGACGATGCGCGAAGCGTCCTGAGCGCTCGCGTTTCTTAAATATTCATCCCAATAGAGTACCCGCGCCTTAGCGATATGAGGCGCGGGTATGGCTTGGGCTATCTACTGGACGAGTTTCATCGCCACTATCGGGGCGAGCGTCTTTGCGATCGCCAAGGGTGATCCATCGGCGCGTTGGGGTGGCACGCTCAGACTATCGATGCTGGCGTTTGAGTTTTGCGTGCAGTCAGCGCTCGCCAACCTGCTCCCCCACAACAATGTCTGGATGGCCGTCGATGACATCGCGGACACAGCCATTGTCTCTTTTGGTTTCCTCTATATCGCCTTGAGATACGCGAGCCCCTGGCTGGCTGCCGCGATGGTCATTCAAGGGACAGCCTTTTATGTCGATCGAATGTTCCTCGACGTGAATCCAGGCAACCATCAGCTCTTTGTGCTGGAAGAAAATCTTATCGCTATCGGCGTCGCCGCCTGCCTGTTCGTCGCGACCGTGTCGGCGATCCGCCAAAGGCAGAAGCGCCGCCGCGCCGATGCCGAGCGCAAGCAGAAAGACGAGGCGCGGGCCGCGCGCATCGAAGCGTTATTGTCGGACCGCTATAGCGCCGCCGCCTGACGGTCAGGTCGGCTCTTTAAGCCGCTCCAAGCCTCGCAGAGCCACGTCGGACAGGCTTCGCAGCCCATGTTCCGTGAAGACATCCAGCGCCGCCGACAACGCCACCGCGGCGGAGCGTCTGGCGCGGCCGTCCGGACCAGTAAGGTCCGTGCGCGCTTCATAGAGCCTGGCGAAATTCAGCTGGCGCACGGCCCATCCCACCGGATCGGCGGACGGGTTCATCGACACTAGATCGGCGCGCAGCGCCGCCTCGGCCGCATCCAAAGCCTCCACCTTGCCGCTGAGCTCCGCTTGGCGAAGCATGCAGCTGGCCCGGCGGTAAAGGGCGTTAGCCCGGTCGAGAACGGCGGGCTGACGATCGAACACGGAAAGCGCCCGATCCAGGCAATTCAGCGCCTGATCGAACGCCGAGGCGCCATCGCTGACTTCGGCTAGCATCTGCAACGCGCCGGCCAGGGCCATCTGGGCCCGGGCCCAATCCATCGGACTGTGATCGCGGCTAACATGCTCAAGCACGCTGACGAGATCGTCGACCACATCCGCAACCACGCCGACGTCGCCCTCAAGGTCGCAAAGCGCCGCCTTGGCGCCGGCGCGCAGGGTCATCGCACGAGTCCAGCTCAGAGGTTCGTAATCACGATCGAGGCGCGCCAGAACAAGGTTCAGGCCGTCGAGCGCCATGCGCAGCAGCTGCGGGTCCTTCAGCCGGTCGCCACAGGCGGTGAGGAATTCGGCGCGGTCCGCGCGGGTCTGGGCGGCCATCAGCCGACCGATCGGATGTTTCTTTCCGTACGCGTCCAGCGCTTCGGCCGGCGCGTCGAAGCGGGCGGCGACATCCAGCGCCAGGACGCGGTTGGCCGAGGCCATGGCCGTGCGGGCTTCGATCAAGGTGCGGCCGGCGTCGGCGAGCGTCGCGGCGAGGCTCGACTTGCCAGAAACTTGGCCAGAAACCTGGGCCTCGGCGAAGGCGATATCGGCGGCGGCGTTGAGGCCGTCGTCACCGAACAGTTCGGCGCCCAGCACGGCGGCGGCGGCCTGTTCGCACCGCGCCCGCGCCCACAATTGCGGACGACGGTCATGTCCGAAGCCGGCGCAGGCCAGTTCGCCAGCGGACGCCGATTTGCGCAGGGCGATCGCGTCGCCGGTGCGGCGGGCGATCTCGCGCCAGATACCGGCGGCCTCGAGCTGGCGAGCAGGCCGATCCTCCGCGCCGATACGGGCGGCCGCGACGTCGGCGGCGCGCGCCTCGCTCATGAGCAGGTTCAGCTCAAGCAGTTCCAAAAGACTCGGGTCGCCGGCGACCAGGCCGTCCTTAAGGGATTCCGGCTGGAAGAACCGCTTCAACTCGCGACGGAACTCGAACATACGCACCGCTCCGACCCCGCCGGACGCGCCAAATCGGGACGCCTACGCGGGGTTCGAGCTTCATTCAGCAAGGTCGAAGCCGAATTTGTAAAGATGCGTTAACGAATTCGGTTCCGCGCGGACCCCGAAACGCTGGTTTTGGCCGCTAGAACAGCACTCTGGGGTTCATGATTCTGTACGGATCCAGCGCCAGGCGCACGGCGCGCTGAGCCGCCACCTCGACGGGGGATTTGTAGGCCAGCGCCTCTTCGGTCTTCATCGCGCCCAGGCCGTGTTCAGCCGAAATCGATCCGCCCAACGCGGCGACCCGGTCATGCACGATCTTGGCGCCCTCATCCCGGCGCGAGGCGTGAGCTGCCTGATCGGCGCCAGCGGCCGCCAGCACATCATAATGGACGTTGCCGTCGCCGACATGGCCAAAGGCGGTGATGCGCACCTCCGGCCAGCGCCGGTGCAGGTCCGCGGAGGCTGCCTCGATGAAGTCGGCGATCTTGGAAACCGGCACGGACACATCGTGCTTCCAGGCCGCGCCCTCGGCCTTCTGGCCGGCCGACTGGTTCTCGCGGAGGGCCCAGAAGGCGCTCATCTGCGCCACCGACTGCGCAACGGCGACGTCCTGGATCAGATCGTCTTCCAAGGCGTGGGTCAGCAGTCGCTCCATCGACGCCTCGGCCGCGCCCGGCTCACCACTGGCCGCTTCGATCAATACATACCAGGGATGAGCCTCGGCGAGGGGATCGCGCTGGTTCGGGATATTCTTCAGCACCAGGCTGAACCCCAGCCGCGACATCAGCTCGAACGCCTCCAGCGCACCGCCGGTCTCGGCCTTGGCGCGGGCCAGCAGGGCTATGGCCTGCTTCGGGCTCTTCAGGCCCGCGATTGCCACGGCGCGAGACGGCAACAGTGGCCGCAGCTTCAGGCTGGCCGCCGTAACAACGCCCAAGGTGCCCTCGGCGCCGATCAGAAGCTGTTTGAGATCGTAGCCGGTGTTGTCCTTGCGCAGCCGCTTGAGGCCGTTCCAGATTTCGCCGTTGGGCAGCACCACCTCCAGGCCCAGCACCTGTTCGCGCATGGTCCCATAGCGCAGCACCTGGGTGCCGCCAGCGTTGGTGGAAATCAGGCCGCCGATGGTGGCCGAGCCTTCGGAGGCGACGCTGAGCGGAAAGCGGCGACCAGCGGCCTCCGCCGCCTCGTGCACCGCCGCCAAGGTCACGCCAGCCTCGGCGACGATCACATCGTCCATCGGATCCAGGTCGCGGATCGCGCGCATCCGCTCCAGCGACAACAGGATTTCCCCCTGCGGGATCTGGCCGCCGACCAGGCCGGTGTTTCCGCCCTGCGGGGTGATGGCGACGCGGCTCTCGGCGCAAAGGCCAACGATGGCGGCGACCTCGTTCACGTCGCGCGGCAGCAACAGCAGAGGCGTCGTCCCGCTCCACCGGTCGCGCCATTCCACCAGCTTGGGCGCAAGCCGATCCGGATCGGTGCTCCAACCGCCCTCGCCCACCAGGGACTTCAGACGCGACAGCACATCAGCAGGGACAGGAATGGTCATGGCGGTAAATTTACCGCTTTATCGTCAGCCGACAAAGCCCGCCGCGCGGCGCAGGCGGTCATTGATCGCCTCGCCGATACCATCTTCGGGAATGGGTGCGATGGCGATCGCCGTGGGCCGTTTCGCATCGGCCGCGCGCAGGAAGGCGAACAGGTTGGCGGCGGCCTCGCGCAGATCGCCGGATGGGCTGAGGTTCAGATCGCCGTCCGCCGCGCCAAAGCCGATCATCACCTCACCCGGCGCGGACTCGACGGCGTTGATCCTCACTGGCGCATCCGGCGCGTAGTGATGGGTCAAACGCCCCGGCGAACGCTTGGCGTCAGCTTCGGCTGCCGCCAGAGGCCCGATCAGCGCCTCGATCTCGGTCCGCGTCACCGCACCCGGCCGCAACAGGCGGGCCGGACCATCCAGCAAGGCGACCACGGTGGATTCCAGGCCGATGGTGCAGACGCCCCCGTCCAGAGCCGCCGCGACCGAGGCGCCGGTCTCCGCAACCGCGTCGCCGAAGGTTGTGGGACTGGGCCGCCCCGACCGATTGGCCGAGGGCGCGACCACCGCGCCTCCGAACGCCTCCAGCACCCGCTGAGCCATGGGATGGGCCGGTGCGCGCACGGCCACCGTATCCAATCCCGCTCGCGCCAGATCGCACACCAGGGACGCGTCCTTGAGGGGCAGGACAAGGGTCAGCGGCCCCGGCCAGAAGGCCTGGGCCAACGCGCGCCCGCGGTCGTCGAAGGCGGCCAGGCCTTCGGCGCCTCGCCGATCAGCGACGTGTGCGATCAGCGGATTGAAGCGCGGGCGCCCCTTGGCCTCGAAGATCGCCGCCACGGCCCGTGGGTTCGACGCATCAGCGCCGAGACCGTAGACCGTCTCGGTTGGCAGGATGACCAGTTGCCCCCTACGCAGGGCTTCGACGGCGTCCTGGATGTTGGCGGAAGTCAGTGGACCCGGTGCGCGATCAGGGCGACGTTCACCGTCACCTTGGTGTCCACTACCTCGCCCGTCTTCCACTGCCCCTGTCCCACGCCGAATGCCGTGCGGTTCAGCACGATCGCCCCATTCATCCTGGCGGTATCACCGCTGATGGCCAGGGTGAAGGGCAAGGTCACAGGCTGCTTGACGCCCCGGATCGTCAGGTCGCCGTCAGCGGCATATTTGCCGCCGCCAAGGTCACGGAAATCCCGCGTCACGAAGGTCGCTTGGGCGAATTTGCTGGCGGCGAACCAGTCGTCGGTGGGAATGGCCTGGTCGCGGTCGGCGTCGCCGGTCGCCGCAGAGACCACATTGACGGTCACCACCGCCTTGGAAGCCGCCAGGGCCTTGGGATCGAACGCGATCTGTGCGCTCCAGCGCCGGAAGGTCCCGTTGAACCCCTGCCCGTTCATGGCGCCCTGGAAGGTGAGCTTGGAAGCGGGATCGACGGCCCAGGTCGCGGGCGCCGCGAAGGCGGGCGCGGCGAAGGTCAAGCCAAGCGCGGCGAGCGGCGCCAGAGCGAGCAATTTGATCCGGCTGCGCATCACGCGGCCCTCCTTTTCAAGATGGGGATCATGCGCGCGACGACGTCATCGCGGCTGATGAACTGGTGCTTCAGCGCGCCGGCCACGTGCAGCACGATCAGGCCATAGGCCAGTTTGCCGAGCAGGCCATGCGCGGCCTCGAACAGGTGCTCGGCGCTCTTAGCCTGGTCAGGCGCCATGCTCGCCAGAGGTCCAATGGCGGGCCAGGGGATGAAGAATAGCTTGATCGGCAGAATGTGGTGCAGCGGGCTGGCCGAGCGCATCGCCCAGCCCGTGAGCGGTAGGCCGATCATGACCACATAGAAGCTCCAGTGGACGACGGTGGACAATAGTTTCTCCCATCCCGTCACATAGCCCGGCAGCTTGGGCGGCGGATTGACCAGCCTCCAGACCAGGCGCGCCACGCTCAGCACCAGCACCGTCAAGCCGATCGACTGGTGCAGGGCGATAGGACTTAGGCGCGCCATGCCGTGCAGGGTGTTGAAATACCAGGCGATGCCGATGTTGCTCAGCAGCAGTATCGCGATGGTCCAATGCAAGGCGATGGCCACGTGGCTGTACCGGTCTCTCAAGATCGCCATCCGCATCCTTCTCTAACGCTGCCTGCCAAGCTTATTTGCGAACGAACTCGACCTCGATCAAGAGGCGCACCGTATCGCCCACCAATCCTTCCCAAGCCTTGGAGCCGAAATCAGATCGCTTGAGGCTCGTGATCGCGGAAAATCCCATGCGATAGCCACCGATCCCGAACAGCCCCGGACCGCTGCCGTTGAAGGTCACGTCCATCGCAACCGGCCGCGTCACCCCGTTGAGCGTCAGGTCGCCCGCCAGCGTCCCATGGCCGGGATCAGTGGGCTGAACGCCAGCCGCGACAAAGGTGATCTGCGGATGCCTGTCCGCCCCCAGGAATTGGCGCGCGAACTGACGCCCGATGACCTCGTCGCCCACGTCCAGGGAGTTGGCGTCGATCGTCACCTCGATCTTCGACGCTGCCGGGCTGGCCGGATCGTAGTCATAGCGGGCGTCAAACCGGTCGAACCGCATCGTGTAGTAGGACAGCCCCATGTGGCTGACCTTGGCCAACAGGCTGGCGTGAGTGTGGTCGAGCACATAGTGGCCGGCGGGCGCGCCGGCGGGGTCCGTGGACGCGGGCTTGGGCTCGGCCGCCATCGTTGGCGACAGGCCCGTCAGAGCTAGCGCCAAGGCGAGGATCAGGGCGTTGCGCGGCATGGACTTCCCTCCAACCGTTTCGAATCCGCCCCCTGGTAATGTCGCGCATTCTGGTGAATTGGTGAGGCTCAAGAGGCGTAAAGACACGCCTTTGTGAGACGCCCCGGCGTTTGTGAGCCGTCGACGTGTGAGGAGCCTTCCATGACCTTTCGAGCGCCGGTGCGCGACCTCCTATTCTGCCTGCATCAGATTGTGGACGTCGATCGGTTGATGACCCTAGACGCCTTCAGCGATCTGGACGCCGAAACCCTGGCGGCGGTGCTGGATGGCGCCGGGGCGCTGGCGTCGGATGTGCTGGCGCCGCTGAACCGCGGCGGAGACCAGATCGGGGCGACCTATCAGAACGGCAAGGTCACCGCCGCGCCAGGCTTTGCGGGCGCCTACAAGGCCTTCGCCGAGGGCGGTTGGGGCAGCCTCGCCGCCGATCCGGCCTATGGCGGCCAGGGCCTGCCCAAGGTGGTCGAGCTGGCGGCCTTCGAGATGATGCACGCGGCCAACATGGCCTTCAGCCTCTGCCCCATGCTCACCGGTGGCGCGATCGAGGCGATCCATGCCCACGGAACAGACCGGCAGAAGACCCTCTTCCTGCCCAAGATGATCGCCGGGACCTGGACCGGCGCCATGAACCTCACTGAACCGCAGTCCGGATCCGATTTGGGTGGTCTCACCACCCGCGCCGAGCCGGATGGGAACGGCGGCTATAAGCTGTACGGCCAGAAGATATTCATCACCTGGGGCGATCACGACTGCGCCGAGAACATTATTCACCTGGTGCTGGCTCGCCTGCCCGACGCGCCTCCGGGCAGCCGCGGCGTGTCGCTGTTCCTGGCGCCCAAATATCTGGTCGGCGAGGATGGCGCCCTGGCCAGCCAGAACGACCTGAGGCCCGGCAGCATCGAGCACAAGCTGGGCATCCACGGTTCGCCCACCTGCGTCATGCTCTACGACGGCGCCAAGGCGGAGCTGATTGGCCAGCCCAATCAAGGCCTTGCTCACATGTTCACGATGATGAACGCCGCCAGGCTGAATGTCGGCATGGAGGGCGTCGGCATCGCCGAGCGCGCCTACCAACAGGCCCTCGCCTTCTCGCTCGAACGCCGCCAGGGCCGATCGGCCTGGACCGGCGAAGTCGGCGCGCCGATCTTCGATCACCCCGATGTGCGGCGAATGCTGGCGGGCATGAAGGCGCGCATCGAGGCCTCTCGGGCGATCTGCTTCCTCACCGCCGCCAACGCCGATCTGGCCTCCGCGGCGCCCACCGAAGACGAGCGCCGCGCGGCCAAGCTGCGCGAAGAGGTGCTGACGCCCATCGCCAAGGCCTGGTCCACCGACATCGGCGTCGAGGTCGCCTCCCTCGGCGTGCAGATCCACGGCGGCATGGGCTTCATCGAGGAGACCGGGGCGGCCCAGCACTATCGCGACGCCCGCATCGCACCAATTTACGAAGGCGCCAATGGCATCCAGGCGATCGATCTGGCCGGCCGCAAGCTCGGGCTGGAAGGCGGCGCCGGCGTGCAATCCCTGCTCGCCGATATGCGCACGACGGCCCAGGCCCTGGCCGAGATCGACGCGCTAAAGGCGATAGCCCGCCGCTTAAGCGCGGCTGTCGACGCCGCTGAGGAGGCCACGACATGGCTTTCGCAGAATCGCGGCGCCCCTGAAGGCCTTGCTGGCGCGACGGCCTATCTCAAGCTGATGGGAGAAGTCACGGGCGGCTGGCTGCTGTCGAAAGGCGCGCTGGCCGCGGCCAAGGGGCAAGCGCCCGATATCGCCTATGGCCGGGCGCGCATCGACCTGGCCGCTCACTTCGCCGAGACCGTGCTTGCCCAGGCGCACGGCCAGGTCGCCGGGATCGCCATCGGCGCCGAGGGGCTGTCACGGCTGGACGCCGCCGCCCTCGGCGCCTGATCCGACGCCCAGGCAGTATGCGTGGTTCGATACGCGCTACGCGCTCCTCACCAAACTG
>Ga0302314_10013212_pt1 | contig 14211 bp, 14 predicted proteins | sample III_Palsa_N2_3_FD_200533 | JGI IMG/M metagenome (GOLD analysis project Ga0302314, IMG submission 200533) | Peat permafrost microbial communities from Stordalen Mire near Abisko, Sweden - III_Palsa_N2_3 | ecosystem: Environmental > Terrestrial > Soil > Palsa > Peat permafrost | place: Sweden... | reverse complement strand
TGCGCGCGAGGTCGAAGAGCTCTCCGGTGCCGAGCGTCATGGGCTCAGTACAGCGGTGACCACGCTGCGCTGCGCAGCAGCCGGCTCTCCCAGCAATCGCGCACCTCAAGGGCGTCGTGCAGCCAGGTGCCCGGGGCGGATGCCTCCGGCGGGAGGTCGTGGCCCAGCATCCACATGACTGCCTTCGTGTTGACCACGCGCTGCCACAGGATCACCTCGGTCGTCTGGTGGGTCCCGAGGACGGGCTGGAAGGCGGCCTCGAGCTCGATCATGCCGATGCCCTCCTCCTTCTGGCTGCTCAGTGTGTGGTCATAGAGCGTGCCCGCCTTGGCGAGGTAGGCCTGGAGGCCGCCCTTGAAGGGCCAGGCGGTGTCCTCCATGAAGAGGGAGTTCTTGTGGGTCTCGCCGTTGACGGGGACAGTGCTGAGGTCGATCTCCTGCAGTGGGGACCACGGCACTGGCCGGACGATCTTGCCCTCGTGGCTGTGCCGCATGGCGTCGACCTCCGAGGACCACTCGACCAGGTCACCGACCCGGACGCGCTCGGAAAGCTCCTCCCAGGCCACCGCGTCGCGACAGCCGGTGATGGTGACGATCGTGTAGGCCTGGCCGCTGCCGTGGGACAGGCGCAGGTACCACAGCAGCCTGCTGCCGTCCGACTTGGCCAGGGCCGGGATGAGCTCGTCGCGGTAGGCGTCGTCGAAGGCGTCCTCCTTTGCGCCGGCGACGCGGTGTACTTCATGCAGCAACAGCACGGTGCTTCCCCCTTTATCGGTACGGCTCTTCTCGGGAGTACGGCTCAGCGAGTGGTGGCGATGCCCCCATCGACCGGGATGACGGCCCCAGTCAGATAGGCCCCGGCCCGTGACGACAGGTAGATCGCCGCGCCCGCCATGTCGTCGGGGCGGCCGATGCGGCGCAGGGGTGCGCTGGCGGCGATCTGCTCGCCGAAGGCTTCGAGGGTGGCCGCCATCATTTTGGACTCGAAGGGCCCCGGCGCGATCGCGTTGACCGTAATGACGGGGGCGAGCCGCTTGGCCAGGTGGCGCGTGAGCTGGTGCACGGCCGCCTTCGACGCCGAGTACGAGTACGTCTCGAGCGTCGGCACCTGCAAGCCGTCGATCGAACCGATGTTGATGACACGGGCCGGTGCCTCGACCGACCCCGCCTTCTGCAGCAGCGGCACCAGGAACTTGGTCAGATGGAAGACACCCTTGACGTTGAGGGCGAGCACGCGCTCGAACGCCGCGTCGTCGAAGTCCTCGAGCGGAGCGCCCCAGGTGGCGCCGGCGTTGTTGACCACGATGTCGAGGGCGTCCTCGCGCGACGCCACCTCGTCGGCCAGGCGCCGGCATTCCGCCTCGGTGGAGAGGTCGGCCGGGATGCCGATGCAGGTGCCCTTCTTGGACAGCTCCGCCGCCACCGCCTCCACCACGTCGGCCTTCCGCGACGAGATGTACACCTTCACACCGGCGTCCACGAACCCCTCGGCGATCATCAGCCCGATGCCGCGGCTGCCGCCGGTGACGAGCGCCGTCTTCCCGGCGATGTCGAAGAGGCTGGAGGCGGTCATCGCCTCAGTGTGGCAGTCGCAGTCATGGCGCGGCCAGTGCCAGCGCGCTGCGCACCAGGACGCCGGCCCCGACGCGCAGTGACTCGTCCTCGACGAGGAAGCTCGGGCTGTGGTGCATGCCGCTCGAACCGTCGGCTGCGCCGCCGCCGACGAAGAAGTAGCAGCCCGGCAGGTGACGGAGGAACTCGCTGACGTCGTCGCTGGGTGCGACAGGCGGCATGCGGAAGACCTGGTCGGAGCCGAGCACGACGCTGGCCTCCGCCTCCACGACGGCGGTGGTCTCGGCGTCGTTCACCACGGCACGGGTGTGCTCGGGCACTTCCAGCTCCACGTGGACACCCTGGTCGTCCCCGACGCTGTCGCACAGGTCCTGCAGGCGGACCAGGGCCTCCTCGTGTTGGGCCTCGGTGAAGGTACGCAGCGTGCCGGTCACCCGGGCCGAGGTCGGCACCACGTTGACGGCGGTGCCGGCGTGGATCGTGCCGGCGCTGCACACGCAATCGGTCTCCTCGTAGCGCAGGCCCGAGGCCGCGTCGCCCAGGCGGCTCACCAGCTCGGCCGTGGCCCGGATGACGTCACCCTGGGCCGAGGGCATGGCGCCGTGCCCGCCCGGCCCCGTCAGGGTGATGCGCAACGAGTTGGCCTCGGACATGGCGATGCCCGCCCGCAGGGCCACGAAGCCCGCGGGAAGCTGGGAGGTGACGTGGAACCCCACGAGACGCGAGTCCTCCATGGCGGTGAGCGCCCCGCCCTCCAGCATCGCCTTGGCGCCGCACAGCGCCTCCTCGGCGGGCTGGAAGAGAAAGACGTAGCGGCCCGGGAGCTCCTCGCGCCGTGCCGCCAGCAGCGAGGCCGCGCCGAGCATGGAGGCGACGTGCACGTCGTGGCCGCAGGCGTGCATGACGCCCTCGACTTCCGAATGCACGGCGCGCGCCTCGTCCTCCTGCACCGGCAGGCCGTCGATGTCGCCCCGTAGGACGACGCTGCGTCCGGGGCGCCCGCCCTCCATGGTGAAGATGCCGCCGGTCTCTGTGGTGCGGAGCGTCTCGGCGATCCCGAGCGCCGTCATGTGGTCTCGGATCATCGCCGTCGTCTCGTGTTCGGCAAAGGCCAGCTCGGGCCGGCGGTGGAGTGCCCGTCGCCGGTCGACCATGTCGTCGAACACGCCGTCGGCGGGGGCGGGGCCGAACAGGTCGGTCATCTCACCGGCTCAGCAGATCGCGGGCGATGTGGGTCACCTGGATCTCGTCCGTGCCGGCATAGATCTGGAACACCTTGGCGTCGCGGGCCAGCTGTTCCACCCGGAACTCGGACATGTAGCCGTTGCCGCCGAAGAGCTGGACCGCCTCCATGGCGACCTCGGACGCCGCCTGCGCCGAATACAGCTTCATGGCCGACGCCTCGGCGAGCGTCAGGGTCTTGCCGGCCGAGCTCATCTCAATGTGGCGGAACACGAGGTTCTCCACGTTGAGGCGGGCGATCTCCATGCGGGCCAGCTTCAGCTGAATCAGTTGGAACTCCGCAATCGGCCGCTCCCAGAGCAGGCGGTCCTTGGCGTACTGCACCGAGAGCTTCAGGCACTCTTCGATGAGGCCGAGCGACATGGCGGCGACGCCGGCCCGCTCGGTGACGAAGTTGCCCTTGGCGCTGTCGCGTCCCTCGTTGCCGCCCTTGCCCTCGGTCTCACCCAGCAGTCTGTCCTTGCCCACCCGCACGTCGGTGAGGAAGAGCTCACCCGTCGGTGACGAGTGCAAGCCCATTTTGCGGAAGGGCTTGGACTGCTCCAGCCCGGGCAGGCCGCGGTCGAGGATGAAGGTCAGGACCGGGCGCTGGCGCAACGGCGTGTCGCTGCCGTCGTCGAGCTTGGCGTAGAACACGATGGTGTCGGCGTAGGGGCCGTTGGTGATGAACGTCTTGTTCCCGTTGAGCACGTACTCGTCGCCGTCGCGCAGGGCCGACGACTTCATGCCGCCCAGGGCGTCGGAGCCCGAGTCGGGCTCGGTGATGGCCCAGGCCCCGACCTTGTCCAGCGTCAGGAGGTCGAGCCCCCAGCGCTCCATCTGCGCCGGGGTGCCGCCCTTCATGATGGTGCCGCCGGCGAGACCGGTGCTCACCCCGAGCGCCGTCACGATGCCGGGGCAGTAGTGGCACAGCTCAATGATGGGGATCAGCGTCAGGGCGGCGTTGCCGCCGCCCTCGGAGCGCTCGGGCGCGGCCGCACCGGACGTCTTGCGCTCGAGCGCCCGCTTGAAGGAGTCCCGCGCCAGGGCGTCGAGGCCGAAGGTCCGGTAGAGCTTGCGGATCACCTCGTAGGGCGGGGTGTCGCCGTGCTCGAGCTCCTCGACGTTCGGCTTGACCTCTTCCTCGACGAATCGTCGTACTGCATCACGGATCGCCAGCTGGTCTTCGGACCACTCGAACATGACGTGCCTCCCTGCGGCCTGCATCCCCGCCGGCGCCGACCCTACTGGTCGGGCCTAGGCGTCGGCGATCTTGCGCAGCGTGTTGCCGTCGGTGTGGATCACCTCGTCGGCGACCCGGGCGTGCTTGATCTCCGTCGTTTCGGTGTAGGTGAACTCGTCCTCGACGCTGGTGTCGATCGTGACCTCGTAGCGGATGGCCTGGGCATTCTTGTCCAGCCAGTTGTTGGAGAGGATGCCGTAGGTCTGGCTGCCCACGTTGGCGTGCAGGGTGAACTTCGTGTCGTCTGCTCCGACCACCGCACCGGCCACGATGGCCGAGCCCCGTGGGATGAGGAAGCAACGGACCACCTCGCTGTCGCGGGCGTCCCACATCCAGTACCCGACTTCGGTGTGGAACGGGCTCTCCTCCTCGCCCCGCCAGGCCGCCATGCGGTAGTCGAGGCCGTAGAGCACCTGGCTGCCGTTCTCCACCGGCCCGAAGGGCTTGAAGTCGATGTGCTCGCGGTAGGGGGTCAGGCCGATCTTCCCGTCCTCGTTGGCGTAGGCGACGTCCTCGCCCTTCTCGCCCTCCCAGATCCCCGCCAGGCGGGCCAATGGTCCCCATTCAGGTCCTGCGCTCAACGTTCCTCCTTGTCGCCGGGTTGGTCGACCTCACCTTAGGCGGGGTCGGAGGCGCGCTTCCCGGCGTCGGGACACCCCGGGTCCGCTCAGCGGTTGATGGGAAGGTCGACCAGTTCGACGCCGCCGTCGGGCGGCGCGGGCCCAGCGGGCTTCGGGGCCCGCGGCGTGCGGGTCTTGGTACGGGCCCCCTCGGCGTGCCGCTGGGTCCGCGCCACAATGATGCGGCTGGCCACCAGGAGGAGCAGCACCATGACGACCAGGATCAGGGCGGCGTCGTAGGCGAGGTAGTGGTACGAGACCTGCGAGGAGTCGTAGAAGGAGAACACGACGTAGGTGAGGTAGGGGAAGGAGGCGTGCGTCACTGAGTGGGGGAGCTTGTTGGCGAAGTTCGCCGTGTAGATGAGCGGTGCCGTCTCGCCGCCCGCGATGGCGAGGGCCAGCAGGAGGCCGGTGACGATGCCGGGCAGCGCGGTCTTGAGGACGACCTTGCGCAGCGAGTAGCCCATCGACATCCCGAGGGCCTCGGCGCCCTCGCGGTAGCCAGTAGGCACCTGGCGCAGCGAGTTCTCCGTCGTCTTGGCGATGTAGGGCACGACCATGACGGACAGGATGATGACGGCCGCCAGGTACGAGAAGCCCCAGTGGAAGTAGAGCACCAGCGCCGCGTAGCCGACGTAGCCGAGCACAATGGACGGGAAGCCCGAGAGGATGTCCGAGGCCGTGCGCAGCAGGCCGCCGCTCGCTTTGCCGTTCCTCTTGATCTTGGCCATCTCGGACAGGTGGATGCCGGCCAGCACTCCGATCGTGCCGGCGAGGATCAGGACGCCCGCCATGAGGAGCAGGGTGCCGAGGATCTGGTCCCGCAGCCCGCCGCCGCCGGCGGTGAGCGGCGTCCACAGCACGTCCCAGCGCCAGTGGCCGAGCGCCCGGAACAGGACGCCGAGGAGGATCCAGACCGCGGGGGCGATGATGAGGACGAGCGCGCCGTAGGTGAACACCTTGAACCCGACGGAGGAGACACGCCGGCGCCGGGTGGCCGGCCCGCCGGCCAGCGACGTGTTCGTCGTCATGCGCCGCTCCCCACGGGGCCCCCGGTACGGCTGGTCCGGCTGATGATGGCCCGCGCCGCCAGGTTCACGGCGACCGAGATCACGGCGAGCACGAGGGCCAGCTCGGCCAGGGTGGCCACGGCGAAGCCGGTGCCGTCGGCCTGGGCGCCGTCGAGCTGGGTCAAAATCGTGGCGGCAATGGTGCCGAAGGGCTGGTAGATGTTGGGCGCCAGGCGCAGCGACGCACCGCCGACGAGCACCACGGCGATGGTCTCGCCGAGCGCGCGGCCCAACCCGAGCACGGTGCCGCCGATGATGCCCGAGCGCACCCAGGGCAACGTGATGCGGTTGGCGACTTCCCAGTGCGTCATGCCCAACGCCTCGCCGCCCTCCTTCGGCAGCGTGGGCACCTGTATGAAGAGCTCACGTGTCGTCGAGGTGATGATGGGGATGATCATCATGCCGAGCACGAGCCCGGCCGTCAGCAGGCCCTCGCCGGTCCCGACGGGTTGGCGGAAGTAGTTGAAAGGCTCGACATTGGGCAGATCGCTCGCGATGCTCGCCAAAGTCGGGTAGATGTTCTTGGCGAGCCAGGGACCGAAGGTCAGCAGGCCCCACAGGCCGATGACTACGGAGGGGATCCCGGCGAGGATCTCAATGGCGTACCCCAAGGGCCGCGAGATCCACCCCGGCATCCGCTCGGTGAGGGCGAAGGCGGCACCGATGGAGAGCGGCACGGCCACCACGATGGCGATGAAGGACGATTGCAGGGTGCCCGCGATGATGGGCCAGGCGCCGAACTGCGCCCCGGCGGCGTGGGCAACGCCGTGCGTGTGGACGGTGGCGCCGTAGCTGTCCCCGTAGGTCCAGTTCTTCCCGTAGAGGAAGTACCAGCCGTTGACGCGGATGGCCGGCCACGCCTTGAGGGCGAGGACGGTGACGGCGAAGACCAGCGCCACGAGGGGCATCAGGACGGCCACCCGGGCGCACCAACGCCAGCCCTTTTCCTCGTTCGCCCGGAACACGTCCGCCGCCCGGCGGAACAGCGACTCCCGGGGTGCGGCGCGTCCGGGCGGCGTAGCGGGGACGTCCCCCGCTACGCCGCCGACGGACGTCACTACGAAATGCTCAGGATCTGCTTCACCGACTGCGCCTCGACCTTGGAGGGCAGCGGCTGGAAGTTGACTTGGGCCAGGTACGTCGTCGCGGCGCCGAGCTTCGGGTTGATCGCCCACTCCAGGAGCGAGCGGATCCCCTTGGCCGTCGTGCTGCTCGACTGCTTGGTCGAGACGATGGCGTACTCGTAGTTGACGATCGGGTAGCCGGCCGGCGCAGGACCGTAGATCAGCGAGATCGTCCCGTTGGCGGGCGTCTTCGCGACGAAGGAAGCCGCCTCGGCCGCGATGGATGCCGCCGTCGGCACCTCGTACTGTCCCTTGGCGTTCTGCAGCGAGGCGTAACCGAGCCCGGCCTGCAGCGCCTGCGTGAGATAGCTGATGCCGACGTAGGCGATGCAGCCCGGCGTGGCCTTGCAGCCCGTCACCATGCCCGAGTTGCCGGTCTCACCGAGGGCACCGGGAGCAGCCGGCCATGGCACCGTCGTGTTGTAGGCGATTTTGGCGCCCCAGCCCGACGGGTCCGTCTTGGACAGGAACTGCGTGAACAAGAACGTGTCGCCGCTGCTGTCGGAGCGGTGCAGCGTCACGATCGGGATGCTCGGCAGGGTGATGCCGGGGTTCAAGCTCGCGATCTGCGACGCGTTCCACGTGGTGATCGTGCCCTGGTAGATGGCGGAAAGCACCTTGCCGGTCAGCTTCAGGTGCGAGAGCACGCCCGGGACGTTGTAGGTCACGATCTGCGACGAAATCGCCAGCGGAATGTTCTTCAGGTCGGGGCTGGCCGCCGTGACGCTGGGCGCCAGGTAGGCATCGGAGGCACCGATGTTGATCGTGCCGTTCTCGGCGTCCGAGATCCCGGTCCCCGAGCCGGTTCCGGCCGTCTGCACCGTGACGCTGGGATACGTCGTGTTGTAGCCGCCCACCCACAGGTTGAAGAGCGGGTACAGCAGTGTGCTTCCCGTCTCGGTCACCGTGCCGGCGGGAGGCTTCTCGACACCGCTGCTCGGGAGCTTGACGCTCGCCGACGCCGCCGTGCTGACGACGACCGAGCTCAGCGCGAGGCCGGCCGCCGCCAGGGCGATCACTCCTACCCGCAATCGCGTCGCGCTCATCAGTTTTGTCACAGGTTCTCTCCTTGTGATGTGGGTTTGGTTGGTGTTGCTCTGGTTGAACCGGTTGCTGCGGCTCGTGGTGTGCACGGGATTCGACCCCTCGCGGGAGTCCGGATCCGCCTACCCCATCCGCCCCGTGACGTAGCGCTCGGTGTCCGGGTGCGAGGGCCTGTTGAACAGGTCATCGGTCGCTCCGTACTCGATCAGCGCGCCCTGGTAGAAGAACATCGTCTGGTGCGAGACCCGCATGGCCTGACCCAGGTTGTGCGTCACCACGATGAGGGTCAGCGCTGGGGCCAGCGTCTTGAGCAGTGCTTCGATCGATTCGGTCGTCACGGGGTCGAGCGACGAGGTCGGCTCGTCGAGCAACAGGACTTCCGGCCCCACCGCGAGGGCGCGGGCCAGGCAGAGCAGTTGCTGCTGCCCACCCGACAGCCGGAAAGGCGAGTCGTTCAGGCGGTCCTTGACCGCGTCCCACAGCCCCACCTCGGTGAGGCGGCGTTCGCACACCACGTCGAGCTGCTTGCCCTTGGCGATCCGGTGCGCCTTGACGCCGGCGACCACGTTGTCCTTGATCGACATCGGGAACGGGTTCGGCCGCTGGAACAACATGCCGACCCGCCGCCGCAGCGTCAGGAGGTCGACGTGCTGGGCCCACAGGCTCTCTTCGTCGAGCGTCACGTCGCCTTCGCGCTGGAAGCCGGGTACGCGGTCGTTCATGCGGTTGAGGGTGCGCAGGAAGGTGGACTTCCCCGAACCCGTCGGCCCGATCAGCGCCGTGATCGAACCCCTCTTCAAGTCCACGTTCACGTCGTTGAGGACGGTGCGGCCGGAGAAGCCGAGGTTCAAGTTGACCGAGCGCATCACGCACTCCGGCCGCGTGGCGTCGGGGTCGAGGGCCTGCAGCGCGCGGTCGACATCGGACTGTGCCGCCGTTGTCACGGTATTGAGACTTGCCTGGGTGCTCTCGCCGTCGGGCATTGTCAGGACCGTAGCGAGACAAGGTGAACGCCAGGCAACAGGAGCGCAATCCTGAGGTGAATAGTTGGTGTGTTTTCGTTACGGGCAGCCTCAGTTGCGCTCCTGCCCGTCGTGGCTCAGGCCTGCAGCACCCCGGTGTCCGCCGCCTGCATGCCGAGGATCTCTTGATGGGCGGCCGCGATCGCCAGCACAATGCCGGGCGCCCAGGCGATGACGGCCAGGCACGCGACCGCCGCCGGGATGGACAGGACGAGGGCGGCCCCCGTGGAGAAGAGGGCGAAGGCACCGGCTCCGGAGCTGAGGAAACCTGCGAGGAGCAAGGCGATCCACCAGTGCAGCACCCGGGGCCTGTGCGGGTGCTCGGGCGGGAGGCAGTCCCGCACGGCCAGGTAGGGCATCCACAGGTTGACGACCGGCACGAACCAGCACCCGACGCCCCAGGCCGGCGAGAACTGGGACGGGATGCCCAGAGCACGCCCGGCCGATGCGGCCTTGTGCTGCCAAATGCAGGCGAAGACGACCGCCACCACGGCGACCAGACCGACAACGAGGCCGATCGGCGTGAACGAGCTGCTCGTTGCGTGGTACTGCGGGGGCGTGATGCCGTGCTGCGCGTCGCGCCAGTCGATCCGGAACTGGTGACCGGCCGACCGCAATTGGTCCGCGTTCACGCGTTGGAGGAGAAGGGTGACGAGGTAGTAGACGCCCGGAACGGCCACGGCGAAGCGCGCCACCGGTACCATGCCGCGCTCGTCGTCCACCCGTTGCGTCGTGGTGAAGGTGTTGAGGCGCTCCGAGGCCACGGCCCACGGCGCCACTTGCGATGCCGGTCCCTGCGGCGCGGCCGCGCCCGTCCACGGCGGCGGCGGCGGATGCTGGGGCAGCACAGTGGCCTCCGACCAGGAGTAGCCGTCCCACCAGCGTTGACCCGGCCCACCGGCGGGGTCGTCGTACCACCCCGGGGGCGCACCGGGGTACCCGCTGTGGTCGCTCACGCACCCATTCTCTCAAAGCCGGAGGGTGGATCCGGACCGGCCCCGCCTACAGCAGGATTTCCGCCATTTCCGCCAGCGCGGCAATGTGCGCGTCGGTGTCGGCCAGATCGGCGTGCATCGTGTTGAGCGACAGGTGGGTCGCCCCCGCCGCCTGCCAGCGCCGGGCGTGCTCGGCGATCGTGTCGTGGTCGCGCACCGAGTATTCGAGCCTGCCTTCGAATTCGAAGTTCGACAGGTCGCGCCCGGCCTCGGCGGCCCCCTCGTGAATGTGCTCGAGCGCGGCGTCGAGGCCGCCGCCGGGCCGGACCATGGGGAACCAGCCGTCGGCGATGCGCCCCACCCGGCGCAGCGCCGCCGGGGCATGCCCGCCGATCCAGATCGGGATGGGTCGCTGTACCGGCAGCGGCGCCAGCCCGGACGCCCTGATGTGGTGGTAGCGGCCGTCGATGGTGACGCTCCGTTCGGTCCACAGGGCACGCAGCACGGCGACCTGCTCCTCCAGAATGCCGGTCCGCTCCTCGAACGGCACGCCCAGCGCGTCGTACTCGAGCTTGTTCCAGCCGATGCCGAGCCCCAGCCGGAAGCGTCCCCCGCAGAGCAGGTCGACCTCGGCCGCCTGCTTGGCCAGCAACGCGGTCTGGCGTTGCGGCCCGATGAGGATGGAGGTGGCGAAAGCGAGGTTGGTGCACCCCGCGAGATAGGCGAACATCGTCAGCGGTTCGCGGAAGGTGTTGTCGATGGTGTACGGGCCGCCGAGATCGCCCAGCACCTCGATGTCGCCACCGAGGACGTGGTCGTAGGCAGCGAAGTGGCGGTAGCCCAGGTCCGCGGCGGCCTGCCCGAGCGCGCGTACCGAGCCGTGGTCGCCGCCCACCTCGGTCTGGGGGTAGATGACACCGATATGCATGTCGCCAGTCTGGCCCAGCCCGTCCCGGGACGCCCCCGGTAACGTGAGCCCATGAAACTCCGCATCTTCGTGGAGCCCCAACAGGGTGCCTCCTACGACCAGCAGGTGAGGATGGCGCAGGCCGCCGAGACCGCCGGCTTCGACGCGTTCTTCCGCTCCGACCACTTCCTGGCGATGGGTGGCGACGGCCTGCCCGGGCCGACCGATGCGTGGCTCACGCTCGCCGGCATTGCGCGCGAGACCGACCGCATACGTCTCGGCACCATGGTGACCTCGGCCACGTTCCGCCTGCCGGGACTGCTCGCGGTGCAGGTGGCGCAGGTCGACGACATGAGCGGCGGGCGCGCCGAACTCGGCCTCGGTGCCGGCTGGTACGACGCCGAGCACACCGCGCACGGCGTGCCGTTCCAGCCCCTGGCCGAGCGCTTCGAACGGCTGGAGGAGCAGCTCGCCATCCTCACGGGGTTCTGGGACACGCCGGTCGGGCAGACCTTCGACTTCGACGGGCGGCACTACCAATTGAAGGACAGCCCGGGTCTGCCCAAGCCAGTGCAGAAACCCCATCCGCCGTTGATCGTCGGGGGCGGCGGCCCCAAGCGGACGCCCCGCTTGGCCGCCACCTTCGCCGACGAATTCAACATCCCGTTCTCGTCCGTCGCCGCTACCGAGGCACAGTTCGCCCGGGTGCGCACTGCCTGCGAGGAGAAGGGGCGTGACCTCGGGACGCTGCGGCTGTCGGCCGCCCAGACCGTGTGCTGCGGCGCCAACGATGCCGAGGTCGAGCGTCGCGCCGCCAGCATCGGACGCACGGCGGACGAGCTGCGCGCCAACGGCGTGGCCGGCACTCCCGACGAGGTGGTGGCGCGGCTCCAGGAGTTCGCCGAGGTCGGCGCCGGGTCCGTCTACCTCCAGGTGCTCGATCTCGAGGACCTGGGTCACATCGCCCTCCTCTCAGAAGAAGTGCTCCCCCGGGTCGCCTGACCAGGGGGGCCGCCTCCACGGGCCCACGGGCCGCGTGCCCGGGTTGGCCAGCCGGGTTGCTCGGTACGCTGCGGGAGGCCGGGTGGACAACTCCTGATCCGCTCGGGCGGTGGTGAGCGGCGCAACGGGGAGGGTGACAGACATGACCATCACGAGCCGGGGGGCGGTGGGCCCGACCAGTGATCGGGCCGGGACGGGGTCTGCCGCATCGGCGGCGGGAGCCGCACCACTCGATACGAGCGCGTTGAGCGCCATCGTCGACGACGTCGCCGACCGCGCTGTGTCGTGGGCGAAGACCGATGCCGCGGCCCGCGCCGATCTCCTGCAGCAGGTCATCGTCGACACCATGGCCGTCCAGGACGAGTGGCTGGCGGCCGCCTGCGCGGCCAAGGGACTGCGGCCCGGCACGACCGAGGCGGGTGAGGAGCTGTTCACCGGCATCGGGACGTTCGTCCGCCTGGCGCGTCTGCTGCGCGACTCCCTGCGCGACATCGCCAAGGACGGCAAGCCCGCCTTCGCCGGACCGGTGCGCGAGGCGGCGGACGGTCGGCTGCGGGTCCAGGTCTTCCCGTCCGGCGCGCTCGACCGGATCACGTTCCCCCAGACGACCGCCGAGATCTACATGCAGCCTGGCGTCACCCGGGCGTCCCTCGCCTCCGGGCAGGCGGCGGCCTATGCCGACCCCGTCGCCCACGCCGGCACCGCGCTGGTCCTCGCCGCCGGCAACGTGGCGTCACTCGGGCCGCTCGATGTCCTCTCCAAGCTCTTCGTCCAGGGCAAGGTCGTCGTGATGAAGGCCAATCCGGTCAACGACTACCTGGTGCCGTACTGGAGCCGCGCCCTGGCGGCCTTGGTCGACACCGGCGTGCTGCGCATCGTCGACGGTGGCGCTGCGGTCGGGCAGTACCTGACCGAGCACGCCCGCATCGACGAGGTGCACATCACGGGCTCGGACAAGACCTACGACGCCGTCGTCTTCGGCACCGGTCCCGAGGGAGCCCGCCGCAAGGAAGCGGACGAGCCCGCCCTGCACAAGCCGGTGACGGCGGAGTTGGGCAACGTCTCGCCGGTGGTCGTGGTGCCGGGCAAGTGGTCCACCGCCGAACTGCTCTACCAGGCCGAGCACGTTGCCACCATGCTGGTGAACAACGCCGGCTTCAACTGCGTCACGGCCCGCCTCGTGGTCACGCACGCCGCCTGGCCCCAGCGCGAGGCATTCCTCGGGGCGCTGACCCAGACCCTGGTCGGCCTCACCCCGCGTCGGGCCTATTACCCGGGCGCCGGCGACCGGCGGGACGCCTTCCTGGCCGCCCACCCCGATGCCGAGGAATACGGCGGCGGCCCGGACGACGCGCTGCCCTGGACGTTCATCCGGGGTGTCCCCCCGGGCCAGACCGGAGACATCTGCTTCAACGTGGAGTCGTTCTTCGGGCAGGTGGCCGAGACGGCCCTGACCGCTCCCTCGGCGGCGGCCTTCGTCGACGCGGCGGTGGCCTTCTGCAACGACGTCGTCTGGGGCACCCTGGGTGCCACCATCATCGTCAGTCCTTCTTCCCTCGAGGATGAGGACGTGGCCGAGAGCGTTGATCGGGCAGTGGCGGATCTGCGCTACGGCTCCATCGGCGTGAATCTCTGGCACGCCCTGTCGTTCGCCATGGGTTCGACAACGTGGGGCGCCTACCCGGGCCACGTGCGCACTGACATCCAGTCGGGGACCGGCGTCGTCGGGAACGCCGCGATGTTCGACCGCCCGCAGAAGTCGGTCGTGCGCGGACCGTTCCGGGCCCGGCCCAAGCCTCCGTGGTTCGCGACGGCCGCCGATTCCTACGACGTCATGCGGCGGTTCGTCGCCTTCGAGGCCGAACCGTCCGCGGCGAAGATCCCCGGATTGCTGCTCGCCGCAATGCGCAGCTGAACCGGTTAGTTCGCCGCCCCTGTCCGCTCGCGCAGTGGGGGGATGGCGTAGGGCGCCGCGGCGACGATGGCGGCGATGAGGCCCAGGAAGGCCCCGAACTCCCAGCCGACACCCGAGCCGCCCGGCTTGAAAATGAAGGCCAGGAACACGACCACGAGGTTGATCAACGTCGCCACCAACATCGTCGTGAGGTGTGGAAGGTTGAGGCCGCCGGGCATCTCGACCCACCCGGCACGCAGGACGAGGTAGGCCACAATGAGGATGCAGACGACCAGCACCAGGTAGAGGTACCCGTGCGCGGAGAGGCCACTCGCCGTCACGGTGATGCCAATGACGGAGATGCCGAACCAGGACAAGAACAACGAAATGAACAGCACGATCGTGGCCACCCCGGAGATCCGGTCAGCCAGCGACCAGCGGGCCGCATCGAACTTATAAGCCGGCATGGTGGACGCTCCTCGTGTCGCCGCCGCCGGCGTTCCGGTCGCTCCCGGAGGAGGAGCGCCCGGAGCGGGAGCGGGCTGGGCGGTCGACGC
>Ga0302314_10013210_pt1 | contig 14214 bp, 8 predicted proteins | sample III_Palsa_N2_3_FD_200533 | JGI IMG/M metagenome (GOLD analysis project Ga0302314, IMG submission 200533) | Peat permafrost microbial communities from Stordalen Mire near Abisko, Sweden - III_Palsa_N2_3 | ecosystem: Environmental > Terrestrial > Soil > Palsa > Peat permafrost | place: Sweden... | reverse complement strand
CCTGGTCTACCAGATGTTGAACCTGACCAATCAACCAACCCGTACGTATTTCGGCAATTCGTCGGAAACCGGCACGATTCAGTACTTCGGGCGCACGTCCTACTTCGGCGTCAGCTTCAGCATGTAACGCCGAGCGCACCAGGAATAGCAGGCTGCGCATTCGTCGCGCAGCCTGTCGACCGTAAAGACGGAGAGCATGCATGCGAAGGTGTCGCGATATCGGAAAAGCGTGGCGCTGCGTGTTTGCGCTTGGCCTGGCTTGCACTGCGGCGCAGTCGTTCGCCACCGAATTGTCCGCACCGAACGACCGTCCGGCCAATACCGCCGACTCCGGCGTCTACTACGAAATCTTCGTACGCGCGTTCGACGACAGCAACGGCGACGGCATCGGCGATCTCAACGGCATTACCGACCGGCTCGACTACCTCGCCTCGCTCGGCGTCAGCGGCCTGTGGCTGATGCCGATCAATCCCTCGCCGAGCTACCACGGCTATGACATCACCGACTACTACGGCATCAATCCGCAGTACGGCAACATGGCCGATTTCAAGCGGCTACTGGACGAGGCGCACAAACGCCACATCAAGGTGATCATCGACCTGGTGATCAACCACAGCAGCAATCAGCATCCCTGGTTCGGCGCCGCCAACCGGCCCGGCGATCCGCGCCACGACTGGTACAGCTGGGCCAAGCCGGGAACCGACCTGCAGGCGATCAGTGCCACCGATTCGCCGGCCTGGCACGCGACGCCGGATGGTAAGTCCGATGCAAAACAATATTACCTCGGCGTGTTCACCGGCGCGATGCCGGATCTGAATTACGACACGCCGGCCGTGCGTGCGGAAATGATCAAGCTGGGCCGCTACTGGTTGAACTTCGGTGTCGACGGTTTCCGGCTGGATGCGGCACAGCACATCTACTGGGATTTCAAATCGCAGAAGCACGACCCGGCGATCCTCAAGAAAAATATTGCCTGGTGGTCGCAGTTCCGTCGCGGCATCGATGCCGTGAAGCCCGATGCCTACGTGGTCGGCGAAGTGAGCCGCGACGATCCGGAAGAACTCGCACCGTATTTCAAGCCGCTCAGCGCCGCATTCGATTTCCCGCTGGCCAAGCAGCTAATCGCCAGTGCAAGCGACGAACGCGCCGGCGGCCTCGGCGCCTTGCTGACGCGCACCGAGCTGGCGTACCGCAAGGCCACCGGCAAGTCCGGTGTCGACGCGCCATTCCTGTCCAACCACGACCAGGAACGCGTGATGAGCCAGCTCGGCGGCAACGCGCAGCACATGCGCATGGCCGCCGCGATGCTGCTCACCCTACCCGGCCATCCGTTCCTCTACTACGGCGAGGAACTGGGCATGCGCGGCGAGAAGCCGGACGAGAACCTGCGCGAACCGATGCGCTGGCATCGCAACGATCACGGCGATGGCGAAACGCGCTGGAAAAATTTCAGCGCGGGCGACGATGCCACCGTGTCGGTGGATGCCGAACAGGCCGATACCGATTCGCTGCTCAGCTTCTATCGCCGGCTGATTGGCTGGCGCAAGCAGGTGAGCGCGCTACGTGATGGTGCCTTGCGCAACTACCCGCTCGCCGATCCGCGGCTGGCCGCCTGGGAACTGCACGATGCGCACGCTGATGTGCTAGTCGTCCACAACCTGTCCGGCACAGCACGCAGCATCGAACTGCCGCGCGATAATCATCGCTTCGGCACTGTGCAGTTGCAGAGTACTTCAGGCGCCACGATCGACCACGGCAAGCTGCAACTACCGCCGTACAGCAGCGTGATCCTGGATTAGGCCGGCCACTCCAACACATGCACAGCACCGCGCTAGTCGTCCGCCTCCAGCGTGGCTCGCGCCAGCCACGGGCTCACGATTGGCACGGTGAGCATGGTGCTCGCCACCGCCATCAGCAGCAGCGCGGTGAAGGTGGCACTGGTGATCAGCTGCCGATCCAGCAGCACGTTGACGAAGATGATCATGATCAGCGCCTTGGTCTGCAGCAGCCAGCCGATCGTCCAGGCGTCGCCCTTGCGCCAGCCGAGCAACCGGCCCGCCAAGTGCACGCCGGTCAGCTTGCCGCTCACCGCAGCCAGCAGCAGCACGAAGGCGGCGACGAACACCGCCGCACCACCCACATTCCAGTCCGTGCGCAGGCCGGTCGACAGGAAGTACACCGGCATCGCCACCAGCAGCACGTTATGGCGCAGCTGGTCCAGGTGATCCTGCTCGAACCATTCGCGATCGCTCACCGCGCCGGCCAGGAAAGCGCCGACGATGTAGTGCAGCCCGGCGCGATCCGCCAGGAAGCCGCAGACGGCCAACCAGATCAATGCCACGTACCAGCGATCGGAAGCCGGCAGCCAGCGCATCAGCCTCCGGAACAGCCACGCGCCCGGCACGAACAGCGCGAGAAACGCCGCCTGCAGACCGACCCGCTGCCAGTCCAGCAGGATCAACGCCAGCACCGCCCAGATCGCGATATCGTCAAGACTGGCGTAACGCAGCACGCGCTGGCCCAGCGGTTGGCGCAGAATGCCGAGCTTTTCCATCAACAGGATCAGGATCGGCAGCGCGGTCACCGCGCAGGCCATGCCGATGCCGAGCACGAACTGCCACGCCGCCGCTGCCGGCCCGATCCAGCCATCGCGCCAGGCCAGCAGGCCAAGCGCCGCGGCACTGCCGAACAGCAACGGCACGCCCAGCGCCAGCCCGGCGGTGGTGCCGCATTCGCGCCGCTGCAGCCACACCTGCCGCAGGTCCAGCTCCGTGCCGGCGATCCACACGAACACCATCACCGCCCACCATGCGATGCCGCTGAGCGCCTGGATCACCGGCGGATTGAAGATAGCCGCGTAGTAGCCCGGAAACACCGCGCCGAGAATCCCCGGCCCGAGCAGAATGCCGGTGAGAATCTGCACCACCACCAGCGGTGCGTAGTAGTCGGTGCGGCCGATCCGCCAGATCAGGTAGGGCACCGCGAAGATGAGCGTCATCGCGATCAGGAAAATATCGGTCTTGTTCATGCGGTCCCCAGATTGCACGCCATGCGAGCATACCGAAAGCGTCGCCGGCTGCATCAGTCGCCGCGCTCGCTTGCGCAGCAGGGTCGCGCCATCGAAAACGGGCTCATCCTGATTGCAGCATCGCCGACCACCTCTTCCCCTCGTTGCTGGAGTTCCTAGTGATCCGTTCGTCTCGCGCCGCTTCGCTGCTCGCCTTCTTGTTGCTCGCGCATGCGGGCAGCCTTGCGGCGCAGACCGACACACCTGCGGGCCATCCCGCCGACAAGTCCTTCGATATCCGTCTCGGCAACGACAGCGTACGTGTCGAGCTGCTGGGCAGCGATGCCGTGCACGTGCAATTCCGCGCGAACGGTGTAGCAACGCCGACATCGATGGTGATCGATCCGGCGCGCGTGCCGGCCAGCGCGAGTGCTGCCATGCAAGTCGCAGATACCACGACACAGCAACTGGATTCGCCGACTTTGCATGTGAGCTGGGATCCACACGCGGGCGAGCTGCGCATCACCGATGCCGATCATCACCTGTTGCTGAGCCAGCGCGACCTGTTCGACCTGCACGAAGGCCGCCTGCGACTGACCCATGCGGCCGGCCAGCCGATGTATGGCATCGGCGGCTACGACGCGTTCGAGCAGGCCGGCGGCTTGCTGCGCAGCGGTCAGCAGATCGCCAACGCCGGCGAGCAAGGCCACGCAGGTGCGCCGTTCGTCTGGACCACGGCCGGTTACGGCGTCCTGCTCAATAGCGATGGCGCGCAGTTCGCGCTCGATGACACGCACATCGATGCCGCCGCCGGCGGCAACCTGGATTACTACGTGCTGACCGGCCGGCCCGCGACGATCTTCCGCGCGCTGGCGGAAATCAGCGGACACGCGCCGCTGTTCCCGAAATGGGCGAGCGGCTTCACCAACAGCCAGTGGGGCATCGACCAGAAGGAACTGCTGAGTCTGGTCGATACCTATCGCGGCAAGCACATCCCGATCGACAACTTCACGCTGGATTTCGACTGGAAAGCCTGGGGCGAGGACTACGGCGAGTTCCGCTGGAACCCGGTGAAATTTCCGGATGGCCCAAATGGCAAGCTCAAGCAGCAGCTCGACCGGCGCGGCCTGCACCTGACCGGCATCATGAAGCCGCGCGTGCACGTCGACACCGTCGAGGGACGCGACGCCACCGCACACGCTTTATGGGTCGCCGGCGAAGCAGCCAGCGACGATTATTTCTCGCACAAGCCGGTACGCGACATCGACTTCAACCAGGCGGCCGCGCGCGCCTGGTTCTTCAACGACACGCTGAAGCAGTCGTTCGATACGGGCATCGTCGGCTGGTGGAACGACGAGGCCGACTACACCGGCAGCAACACCCAGTTCACCAACATGCAGCGCGCGCTGTACGACGGCCAGCGCGCACACTCGCCGTTGCGCGTGTGGTCGGTCAATCGCAATTTCTATCTTGGCGCGCAGCGCTACGCCTACGGCCTGTGGTCGGGCGACATCGCCACTGGCTTCGCCAGCATGGCGGCGCAGCGCCAGCGCATGCTGAGCGCGGTCGACGTCGGAGCCATGCAATGGGGTATGGATGGCGGCGGCTTCCAGGGTCATCCATCGGACGAGAACTACTCGCGCTGGATCGAGTTTGGCGCGTTCACGCCGATCTTCCGCGTGCACGGCACCTTTGGCGAAAAGCGCCAGCCATGGACCTACAGGCCGATCGCCGAACAGGCCGCGACTGCGGCGATCCGCCTGCGCTATGCGCTGGTTCCGTACATCTACAGCTACGCGCAGCGATTGCACGCGGATGGCGTCGGTCTGGTGCGTCCGCTGCTGTTCGACTGGCCCGACGATGCTCACGTGCGCGATGACGTCGATGCCTGGCTGTTCGGCGACTGGCTGCTGGTTTCCCCGGTGGTCGCGCAGGGCCAGACCGCGAAGGACATCTACCTGCCCGCGGGCCGCTGGACCGACTGGTTCAGCGGCAAGGTCTACGCAGGCGGCCAGACCATCCATCGCGCGATCGACAGCACGCACTGGCAGGACATTCCGCTGTTCGTGCGGCAGGGCGCGATCATCCCGATGCAGCCGCCGATGGATTATGTCGACCAGCACCCGCTGACCGAGCTGGCGGTCGAACTCTTTCCGGACGACCGGCGCAGCACGTTCGACTATTACGACGACGACGGCGCCAGCTACGACTACGAACACGGCCAGTTCTTCCAGCAGTCGCTGTCTCTGCAACGGCAAGGCGAAGCGGTGAACATCGACATCGACGCCGCTACGGGCAGCTATAAGCCGGCGCTCGCGTTCTATCTGCTGAAGGTCCACGGCGTTGCCGCCAGCGCGGTCAGCATGGACGGCCACACGCTCGGCCCGCTGCGCCATGGCGACGGCCATGACGGCGACGAGGGCTGGACGACCGGCCACGACCGCTTCGGTCCAATCACCACCGTGCGACTGGCTGCGGGACGCGAGCACCACCTCGTGCTCCACGGCCGGCCGATCCTGAGAGCCGGTCTAATGTCTCTCCGTAGCCCGCGTTGTTCCGCTGTGGTCGTCAGGCGGTGGTGCGTGGCGCAGCGCCTGACTGGTGGTCAGGTCAAGCCGCGCGCTGCCGCATGGCGACCACAGCGGAACAAACCTCGGGGCCGGGTCTGTTTGCCCCCAGGCCCGCGTCATCACTCGGTCGTGTACGGACGTACGCTCCCTCACTCTTCCTTGGCCTGCGCGCAAACAGCTCACGGCGCGGGCTACGGAGAGACATTAGACCGGCTCTAAGCAACAGGATGGAGGCTGATCCGCATGAACTACTCGAAGATCCTCATTGCATTACTCGCTTGTGCCGGCCTCGCCGCGATCCCCCTGGCACCGGCACAGGCGGCGATCAACAGCATGAGCCTGGGCGCCAGCTACAACGCGCAGAAAACCAGCATCACCTTCCGCGTATATTCCTCCCAGGCCACCCGGCTCGCGCTGTATCTGTATGCGAACGGCTACGGCGCGCAGGAAGCCGCGACGTATACGCTGAGCCCGGCCGGCAGCGGCGTCTGGTCGGTCACCGTGCCGGTGTCGGCGATCCAGGCGGCGGGCATCAGCGGCACGGTGTATTACGGCTATCGCGCCTGGGGGCCGAACTGGCCGTACAACGCGAGCTGGACCAAGGGTTCGTCGGTTGGCTTCGTGTCGGATGTCGACGCCAACGGCAACCGCTTCAATCCAAACAAGCTGCTGCTGGATCCGTATGCGCTGGAAATCAGCCAGGACCCGCTCAACCCGTCCAACCAGAACGCCGACGTATTCGCTACCGGCGCCAGCTATCGCGCGATCGACAGCGGCACCTACGCGTCGAAGGGCATCGTGCTTACGTCCAGCACACAGAGCACCGGCAGCAAGCCAACCCGCGCGCAGAAGGACGACGTGATCTACGAAGTGAACGTGCGCGGTCTGACCGAACAGGACAGCAGCATCACGGCGGCATACCGCGGCACCTATCGCGGCGCCGGACTCAAGGCCAGCGCGCTGGCCAGCCTCGGCGTCACCGCGGTGGAGTTCCTGCCGGTGCAGGAGACCCAGAACGACGCCAACGATGTGGTGCCGAATTCGGATGCCAACCAGAATTACTGGGGCTACATGACCGAGGCGTATTTCGCGCCCGATCGCCGCTATGCCTACAACAAGGCGGCGGGCGGCCCGACCGCCGAATTCCAGGCGATGGTGCAAGCCTTCCACAGTGCCGGCATCAAGGTGTACATCGACGTGGTCTACAACCACACCAGCGAGGGCGGCACCTGGAGCGGTTCCGATCCGACCACCGCCACCATCACCTCCTGGCGTGGACTGGACAACGCGACCTACTACGAGCTCGCTTCGGGCAACCAGTACTACTACGACAACACCGGCATCGGCGCCAACTTCAACACCTACAACACGGTGGCGCAGAATCTGATCGTCGACTCGCTCGCCTATTGGAGCAACACACTGGGCGTCGACGGCTTCCGCTTCGATCTCGCCTCGGTGCTCGGCAACAGCTGCCTCAATGGGGCCGCCGTCGCGGGCGCGCCGAACTGCCCCAATGGCGGCTACAACTTCGATGCTGCGGACAACAATGTCGCGATCAACCGCATCTTGCGCGAGTTCACGGTGCGCCCGGCGGCTGGCGGTAGCGGCCTCGACCTGTACGCGGAGCCGTGGGCGATCGGCGGCAACTCCTATCAGCTCGGCGGCTTTCCGCAGGGCTGGTCGGAATGGAACGGCGTGTTCCGCGACAGCCTGCGCCAGGCACAGAACGAACTCGGCAACATCGCCGTCTCGATCGGCCAGGAGGCAACGAATTTCTCCGGCTCGTCCAATCTGTTCCAGGCCAGTGGAAGGTCGCCGTGGAACTCGACCAACTTTATCGACGTACACGACGGCATGACGCTCAGCGACGTGTATGCCTGCAACGCCTCGAACAACAGCCAGGCCTGGCCGTACGGTCCATCCGATGGCGGCACCAGCACTAACTACAGCTGGGACCAGGGCGGCGCCGCGCTCGACCAGCGCCGCGCCGCGCGTACCGGCATGGCGTTCGAGATGCTATCGGCCGGTACGCCGCTGATGCAGGGCGGCGACGAATACTTGCGCACGCTCCAGTGCAACAACAACGCCTACAACCTCGACTCTACCGCCAACTGGCTCACCAAAAGCTGGAGCAGCGACCAGTCGAACTTCTACACTTTCGCACAGCGGCTGATCGCCTTCCGCAAGGCGCATCCGGCACTGCGTCCGGCGACCTGGTACACCGCCAGCCAAGTCGTGTGGTACCAGCCGAGCGGCGCGGTCGCCGACAACACCTATTGGAATAACAGCAGCAACCATTCGATCGCCTACACCATCAACGGCTCGTCGCTCGGCGATGCCAACTCGATCTACATCGCCTACAACGGCTGGTCGGGCAGCGTCACCTTCACCCTGCCGGCGCCGCCCACCGGCACGAACTGGTACCGCGTGACCGACACCTGCAACTGGAACGATGGCGCCAACACCTTCGTCACTCCCGGCAGCGAGATCCTGCTCGGTGGTGGTGGCAGCACCTACGGCCAGTGCGGGCAGTCGCTGCTGCTGCTGATTTCGAAGTAGACGGCGATGCTTCCGTGAGGAGGCCGAGCTAGCCTCCTCACGCGGCAATCCCGGGAGTAAGCTGAGCTTGCCCGGTTTCCCCACGACCGGGTATCCCCGCTATTTCCATCGTCGCTCATCCGGGAGGAAGAACCATGGCTTTCTCTGCACGCCTCGAAAATCCCGCCATCGCGCAGATCAATGTCACGCCGCTGGTGGATGTGCTGCTGGTGCTGTTGATCATCTTCATGCTCACCTCGCCCGTGCTGATGCACAAGGCAAAGATCGACCTTCCTCAGGCTGGCGGCGCGCCCCAACCGGCACCCGATCCGATCCGACTGGCCATCCACGCGGATGGTTCGCTGTACTGGAACGACACGCCGCTCGACGCAGTGCAACTCGACACGCAGTTATTGATCGCCGCGCAGATGACCAAGCAGCCGGCGCTGCACATCGAGGCCGCCGACGGCGTGGCCTACGAGTCTGTGGCGCGCGTGCTGACGGATGCAAAGGCGAACGGCCTGAGCAAGATCGATTTCGTCGGCAGCCTCTGAGTTCCGGTCAGGCATGGCGAACCGCACGCCATGCCTGACAGCTGCCACTGCCCGCGCGACGATCCTTCGGATAGCCTTTAGATCGCCGGCATGCCGACAATCTCGCCATCCCAGATGGTCTCCGGGGAATGAGCTAAAGGAATTTTGTGCCGAAGCGTCTCAGAAAAGTCGTTCGCGCCATGCTGGTCAGCATGCTTGCGCTGGTCATGGCGTTGGTCGTTGTGATCATGTGGAAACGGCCCGACCGAGCCATTCAGATCGGCACCTCGAATGTCGCGCAGATCCTCTGCGCGGATGTGTTCGTTTCCGGCCTGGCGCCGGACCGCGTGTTCGCCGAGAACCTCGCGCCCGAGCAGGGCATGCACCTTTTGCTATCCCATCTGCACTACACGGTCGATCGGCCGGGCCGGAAAGTCACCGCGCAATGGTGGGGGCATTTTCGCAGCGAGGCGACTTACTACCCCGGCTATGGCTGCGCCCTGCCTCTGCTGACGCCGGATGCCGCCACACTGCAGGCCGCGCACGAAGTCGCCGCTGCCGGATCGCCGGATGCGGATACGCCCGTCGTCATCGGCCCCCCCGCGATCGCCGATGCGATGACCCGGGCATTCGCAGAACCGGCCAGCGGGCCGCAACGCAACGTGCACGCGATCGTGGTGCTGCACGATGGCAAGCTGCTGGCCGAACGCTATGCCGCCGGGTTCGGCCCGGATACGCCACAGCTGGGTTATTCGGCCAGCAAATCGGTCGTCAACGCGCTACTCGGCGTCCTCGTCCGGCAGGGCAGGCTCGACATGCAGACCGCTGCATCGGTGCCGACGTGGAGGGCGCCCGACGATCCCCGCCACGGCATCACGCCGGACCAGTTGTCACGGATGATCTCGGGGCTCGACTTCGCCGAGGAGGACAATGGTTTCGATCCGGTGTCCACCATGCTGTTCCTGAAAAAGGACATGGCCGCCTACGCCGCCAGCGCCTCGCTCAGTGCCCCACCGGGGACGCGCTGGGAATACACCAGCGGCAATACCTTGATCCTGGCCGGCATCGTGCGCGACCTCGTTGGCGGCGGTGCACCAGGCCTCATCCGCTTCGCTCATCGGGAACTGTTCGATCCGCTCGGCATGCACAGCGTGCTGATGGAATTCGACGGCGCGCAGACCATGGTCGGTTCCACACGCATCTACGCCTCGGCGCGCGACTGGGCACGCTTCGGGCAGCTCTATCTGGACGACGGCGTGGTCGATGGCCGCCGTATCCTGCCCGAGGGATGGAGCGCCTACGTCAGCAAGCAGACTCTGGACAGCATCTACGGTGCCGGCTTCTGGACCAATACGGGCACCGCAGCGGACGGCAAGCCGATCATCGATGGCATGCCCGGTGACGCCTACTTCGCCTCCGGCATGAACGGGCAACGAATCGTGATTGTGCCGTCAAAGCGGCTGGTGATCGTGCGGCTGGGCTCCACCGTCGATCCGCCCAATTTCGACATACGCGGTCTCGTGCAACTGATCCACGATGTTTCGGCGGCGATCGATGATCGAAGATAAGCATGCGCGTCGCCGACACCGTTCCTTCCCGTTAAACGCTGTCCTTATCGCACGTATGCCCTCCGCAACTCCGATTCACTGGATACCGAGCACGACGATGATTTTGCGCGCCTTGCGCGAGGCCAGCGTGACCATGCTGGCAGCTATCGCCACGCTGTTCTGTGCGCAGGCGATCGTGCCGGGACCGGGTTCGGCGATCCTGGCGGTGGTGCTTTGCCTTTCACTTTCGCGCAGCCACCTCGACCGCGACCGGCGCGGTCGCATCGAGGCGGCCATCGCGTTGCCCGTAGTCGGCCTGGTCGCGGTGGGCGTCGGCATGCTGCTGCATCGAGCGCCATGGTTTGGTGCGCTGGTCTTCGTGGCCGGCATGTTCCTGTCGATCTGGCTGCGCCGGTTCGGCCCGATGGCGCGCCGGGCCGGCTCGCTGATCGCACTGCCCTTCGTGGTGCTGCTCACCACGCCGCATATCCAGGCACCGCCGACCGGCATCGTTCCGGCGCCGCTGGCACCGGTGCTGATCGCGCTGCTGGCACTGCTCTGGGTGAGTGTGCTGCATGCGCTGGCGCGTCGCCTGCATGTGCTGCCGCCGGCGCGCACGGCGAAACACCAGCCCGCCGCTACGGAGCCTGCGCGGCAAAGTTCGATGCGGCCGATCGCGAGCACCCGGATGGCCATCCAGATGGCAGTCGCGCTCACCGTGGCCTTCGTGGTCGGCTATGTTTTTTTCGCCGAACGCTGGGCGTGGATCGTGCTCACCGCCTTCATTGTCATCAGCGGCAACCGCGGTCGGCTGGATGTGGCCTATAAGAGCGTGCTGCGCGTGCTGGGTGCGGCCGTCGGCACCCTCGCCGCGCTGACGCTCACCGTGCGGCTCGGCTCGCACGACACGGCCACCGTGCTGCTGATCTTCGGTGCGATCTTTTTCGGATTGTGGCTGCGTCCGCTGGGTTACGGCTGGTGGGCATTGTTCGTCACCCTCGCGCTGGCCCTGCTGCAGGGCTTTTCCGGCGCGCCGGCACCACACATCCTGTGGCCGCGGCTGGAAGAAATCGTGCTCGGCGCGATCATCGGCGTGGCATCGGCCTGGTTCGTGCTGCCGGTGCGCTCGACCGCCGCGTTGCGAGGACGGCTCGCGGACGCCTTGGCCGCACTCGGCACCGCAGTCGACCCGGCGACTCCCGAACGGACTCCCGACGATTTCGTGTCGGCGCTCGCCAAGGTCGAAGAAATGGCTCCGGCGTTCCGCGCCAGCCGGCTGGTGACGCGACGCTTCCGCGCGCTACAGCCGGCGGACTGGGTGGATGCGTTGCTGACCTGCCGCGATCCCGCGATCGCCCTGATCGAAAAAGCCGAGACGCCGGCCAAGGTCCGCCGTGCGGTCGGCGCGGCGCGCAAATCGCTGCGCGAGCCCACGGAGCTGCTGCCGGCACTGCAGCAACTGCAACGCTCGCTGGCGGAATGATTCGATTCGACCTCGCATGGACTTTATTGCTTTGCCGCATGGACAGCCGAGGCCGGACTGTAAGACACTCCGAACTTCTCGAGTAAACGTTTACGTCCGCATACCGCCTACATCGGTGCTCAGCCGTGCCGGCGCTCAAATCCTCACCCGGAAGCCTGCGATGATCCGACTCCCTTCCCTGCGCCAGCTTGCCGTATCCGCCGCCTTGGTCACCGCTTTTGTGCTTGGCGTCGACACTGCAAGCGCCGCCACGTCGACCGATACCGTGCAAATCCATTTCAACGCGAAGGCGAAGGCCAGCGCCTTCCCGCATTTCTGGGAGCAGATGTTCGGCTCCGGCCGCGCGGCACTGTCGCTGCGCGACAACTACCGCAAGGACCTCGACACCGTGCGCCAGGCGGCGGACTTCCGCTATGTGCGCTTCCACGGCATCTTCGATGACGATGTCGGCATGTTCAACCGTGACAAGGACGGCAAGCCGTTCTACAACTTCTCGTATATCGACCAGATCTACGACGGCCTGCTCGACCACGGCGTGAAACCCTTCATCGAACTGGGCTTCATGCCGGGGGCGATGACCTCCGATCCGAAGGCATTGCAGGATTTCTGGTACCACCCGAACGTCGCGCCGCCGAAGAACTACGCCGAGTGGGACGATATGCTCACCGCCTTCGCCAGGCATCTGATCGAACGCTACGGCATCGACGAAGTATCGAGTTGGTACTTCGAAGTGTGGAACGAACCGAACATCGGCTTCTGGATGGGCACGCCGGCGCAACCCACCTATTTCGAGTTGTATGACCACAGCGCGCGCGCACTGAAGGCAGTCAGCTCGCGCCTGCGCGTGGGCGGCCCGGCCACCGCGCAAGGTGCGTGGGTCAGCGCTTTCCTGAAACACACGCACAAGGACAAGGTGCCGGTCGACTTCGTCACCACCCACATCTACGGCGACGATACCGCGCAGAACGTATTCCACACCGACGAGAACATTCCGCGCGCCGACATGGTCTGCCGCGTGGTGGACAAGGTGCACAAGGAAGTGCTTGCCTCGCCTTATCCCAAGCTGCCTTTCATCATGAGCGAGTTCAACGCCTCCTACGCCAACCTGCCCAACGTCACCGACAGCGTCTACATGGGTCCGTGGATGGCCAACACGATCCGCGAGTGCGCCGGCAAGGTCGACCTGATGAGCTACTGGTCGTTCTCCGACGTGTTCGAGGAACAGGGCGTCGTGAAGACACCGTTCTACGGCGGCTTCGGCCTGATCGCCGCCGGCGGCATCCCGAAGCCGGCCTACAACGCCTTCGCCCTGCTGCACCGGCTCGGCGACCAGCGTCTCAAGATCAACTCGGATACCGCCCTGGTCACCCGCCGCGCCGATGGCACGCTGGCGCTGGCGTTGTGGAACTACGCACCGCCGGTTGGCGAGAAGGTCGGTGACATGGCCACCTACACCGCCGGCGCGCCGATCGGCTCCCGCAAGCATTTCAGCATCGACGTATCCTCGCTGCCGGCCGGCGCGCATGCCGAAGCCTGGCGACTGGACCCGGAGCACGGCAACGTGATCGCCGCGTATGACCAGATGGGCCGCCCCGCCTTCCCCAGCCGCGAGCAGATGGCTGAACTCCGCGAAGCCGGCAAGCTGTCAGCACCCGAACAGCTACCCGTGCGCGACGGCAAGTTCGACATCGACATTCCGCCGCAAGGGCTGGTGCTGATCGAGCTGCACTAACTCGACATCGACGGGTTGAAACACACAGGCTGCTCGCAGGCCTGCGTGTTTCAACCCAAACGAGCGAAGGGCACCGAAGCTACTGTTGCTTGCCGCATTCGCAGTGATCCCGCATGCGTACGTGCACCGGAACACAAGCGGCATTCAAAGGAACGTAGGCCGATTCCTGCCCCCTCTCCGCCCATACCAGAACCTTCATCGCAGGGGAGTAAGGTGGCTTCGTCGCCGACTCCGCGTAGCTCGCGTCTGGCCGCGGCACTTGTGCGACTAGCCTTCCACATCGATAGACTAAGAATCGTCGCGAGCGATAGTCGGTATACAACTCCACCAACGTGAGGATGTCGAACGATGAACAACAAACCTACCATTGTCCTGGTGCATGGATTCTGGGGCGGCGCCGCCCATTGGAGCAAGGTCATCATCGAATTGACGCGCAAGGGCTACACCTCCATCCACGCCGTCGAAAACCCGCTGACCTCGCTCGCTGACGATGCCGAGCGCACGCGCAAGATGGTTGCGCAGCAGAAAGGCCCGGTCCTGCTGGTAGGACATTCTTACGGCGGCGCCGTGATTACGGAGGCCGGCGACCTGCCGAACGTCGTTGGCCTGGTCTATATCGCCGCGTTCGCTCCCGACGCCGGCGAAAGCCCCGGCGGCATCACCCAGCAACACCTGCCCGTTGCGGCCGCCAATCTGGAACCCGACAGCGATGGCTATCTATGGCTCAAGGCCGACAAGTTCCATGAGAGCTTCTGCCAGGATCTGACCGCGGACGAGGGTCTGGTGATGGCGGTGACGCAAAAG
>Ga0302314_10013209_pt1 | contig 14214 bp, 13 predicted proteins | sample III_Palsa_N2_3_FD_200533 | JGI IMG/M metagenome (GOLD analysis project Ga0302314, IMG submission 200533) | Peat permafrost microbial communities from Stordalen Mire near Abisko, Sweden - III_Palsa_N2_3 | ecosystem: Environmental > Terrestrial > Soil > Palsa > Peat permafrost | place: Sweden... | reverse complement strand
CGCGGGTCCCTCCTGTGCACTACGTGGATAAGCCCATTCTCAACGCACAGGTGGGTCATTATTGGACGCGAAAAGGGGTCGTGATTGGATGCGAATTGACAGTTTGGAAAAAAGAATGCCGCCGGGGGAAGACTCCCCCGGCGGCATTGGATCGAGGAAGCGGCCTATCGCGCCGACTTCAACTCCGATACTGCCAATTTATCGGTAGATTTTTCGGAGTCAAGAAATTAGAACAAAAACAGAACATGATCGTCGATCGCAACGGGAGTCTTGCCCGCGGCGAGCCGTGTGGAGCAAAGCGGCAGTTCAATTTAGTCGCATTCTAAGTTGAAAAATGCTGTTTTGTCGCATTCTTAGCTAATAATAATTCGCATCCTAAACTGGAATTTCTGGTCGTTCCGCCTCACGTATCGCAAACCAAACTGGAACCGACACATATTTTGATGCGCGATCGTTTTGGCGCGGCCAATGGCAGAGCCTGATGGTGATGCGTGTCGGCACTGAAATCGGCTCTCTGTGTCCTCGAATTCTTCCCACGCTCCGCGCGATATCGAGACCAATCGGGATAATCTCGACCATGGCCGGCTCCTTCGAGATGAAGGTCCAACGACCTCATTCTGGCACACCGATGCCGCGTCAGGGGCCGTTCCACAGCATCACCGAAATCCCATCACCGAAATCCCGATCCCGGACTGAGGAGCAACGACGGTCGAGCGTTCCCGGTTAATCCTTTGGTCCCCAGCGCCAGCGTGGTGGCTCACCTTTGATATAACCAACGGCCATCACCGCGATGATTAAGACCGCCATCCAGGCCATGAACAGCAGGTGCGCCGTTCGCATGTCGCCGCCCGTTCGCCTCCAATACTGAAGAACGAGGACACCAACCGCCATAAGAAGACCAAAAGCCCCGATGACCAGCCACCCCTCCCAGGATACCGGTGTCCAGCCCCATCCATAGTCTCGTGCCCGGAACCAGTGTTTGGACATAAGCGTGTCCCTATCGGGAGTGGGTGACGCCACCAGTTGAACCGCTTTCGGTTTGCTGGCGGCCGATCGGCTAAGGCTATACTGCGATGGGCGTATCGTCCAACCTAGCGCGCGAAGGCTCCACCATCAGGCGGCGCAACATAGTCGGTCGGGCGCACCAGCACGAGGATCGCCGTCAGCATGATGAACAGCGTCGGGATCGCGAGAGCCAAGCGTTTGAGGAGATCGCCGATCATGCCGCCACGCGTTTCGCCATCAGGCGCTCCGGCGCAAAACCCGCGATGTGGCGCTGGGTCCCGCCTTCGACGATGAGGTCACAGAGGATCGCGCCGACGACGGGCACGAGCTGGAAGCCGTGGCCGGAGAAGCCGAACACATGGAACAGGCCGGGCGTGTCCGGCGAGGCGCCGATCACCGGCAGAAGGTCCCGGGTCTTGGCCTCGATACCGGTCCAGCTACGCGCGATGCGCACGTCGCCGACCATCGGGAAAAGATCGACCGCCGCGCGGGCGCCCTTGGCCAGCATCGCAAAGTCGACGCTGCTGCTCTGGCGGTCGAGATCGGCCGCCCCTTGCAAGCCACCGCCGATCACCAGCGTTCCCTGGTCCGACTGCTTGAAGGACAGCGCGCGCCCGACGACGCTGACGACCGGGCCCAGCAACGGGGCCAACCGTTCCGTCACGATCATCATCGAGGCCTTCAGGCCGAGTTCGATCTCGTCGCCGAACAAAGCGGCGAGCTTTCCGGCCCAGGCGCCGCCGGCGTTGACGACGACCGGCGCGATGACCCGGCGCGTGCCCGAGCAGAGCAGCCAATCCGACCCGCGCCGCTCGACCGCGTCGAGGCCGCAGCCCTCGATGATGGTGACCCCCGCGGCCTCGCAGGCGCGGCGGAAGGCGGCGATGGTTCGGTGCGGATCGGCGGCGCCGTCGCGGCGGGCGACGAGCGCGCCCACGCAATGCGGGCTCAAGGCCGGCACCAGCCGGCGCAGCTCGGCGGCATCGACCAATTCCTCGTGGGCATAGCCGAGCGCGCGCATGCGGGCCTCGCGCTGGAGCAGATCCGGCCAATGGGCGTCAAATTCGGCGACACGGATCTGGCCTTCGGCATGGAAGCCGCAATCGTCGCCGACAAGGGCGGCGATCCGGTGCCACATCTCCATCGCCTCAAGCGAGATCGGCACCTCCGCCGGGTCGCGCCCGAGCGTGCGGACGCCCGCGGCGGTCGCACCGGAGGCGTGCCGGCCGACCCAGGCGCGCTCGAGCAGGATTGTGCGCCGGCCGGCCCGGGCCAGATGAAGGGCCGCCGATAGACCATGCAGCCCGCCGCCGATCACCGCGACATCGAACCCCGGCACGCTCACGAGACCGGCCCCGTCCCGTCGAGGCTGGCGAGCTCGCCGAGCGTCACGGGCTTCAGCGGCGGTCTGATGCGATAGAAGCCGACGTCGCCGACCGGGCGCTCTTGTACCGCGGCAATGATGTGCATCACCGGATAGCCGCATTGCCGGCCCTGGCACGGCCCCATGCCGGCCCGGGTGAAGGCCTTGAGCTGGTTCGGGCCAGGCCGCCCCAACGCCGCCCGGGCCCGGATCTCGCCGGCGGTGATCTCTTCGCAGCGGCAGACGATGGTTGCATCGGTGGGCGCGAAGACCTGCGGCCTCGGCGCGAACAGCGTATCCAGGAAGGGGCGCAGCGCCAGCGCCCGCGCCAGGCGGCGACGCAGCGGGCGCGCTTCATGCTCGGCCGCGGCTTCGCCCAGGCCGCCGACCGTGACCGCCGCCTTCAGCCCGGCAAGGGATCCGCGCAGCTCCGCCGCCTCGGCACCGCCGATCCCGGCACCATCGCCGGCCACGAAGACGCCGGGCTGCGAGGTCAGGCCCCAGGCGTCGAGCTTTGGGACGTAGCACTGCTGCAGCGCGTGCCACTCGACCGCGCAGCCGAGCGCCAGAGGCGCGTGAATGCTCGGGACCACGCCCTCGTGGACGAGCAGGACCTCCGCCGGAACGGAAGTCTCGCGGCCCTCCTCGGTCCGATAGCGCAGGGTCTGGAGCTTGCCTTCACCTTCCGCGGCCAACTCCGCGACATGGCGGAACACCCGCACGCCGGCCCGCTTGAGCGCCCATGACCAGGCCAAACCCTTGACGAGGTCGCCCAGGCCGGCCAACGCGCGCGGCAGGTGCGGCAAAGCCGCCGCCATTCGACCCCGCGGCGTGGTATCGAGGAAGCCCGCGATCTTGCCGCCGGCGGCCAGGAGCTGCGTCATGTAGAGCAGCGGCAGCGGTCCCGAACCGGCGATCCAGACCGGCTGTGCCGGCACCGTGTCGGCGGTCTTGAGCAGGATCTGCGCCGCACCCACGGTCAGGACGCCCGGCAGCGTCCAGCCCGGGAACGGCACCGGGCGTTCCTGGGCGCCGGTCGCCAGGATGACCGCCTTCGCCGTGACGGTGCGAGCCTTGCCCTCGCGCGTCAGGAAGGCGCGGAAGCCCGGCTCGATCTGCCAGAGCTGGCTGCCGGGCTCGTAGGTCGCACCGCACGCCCGGAAGGCCGCGGCCCGCTCGGCACCCGAGCGATAGGCAGTACCCAGGCGGGCGCCCCGCGGCGTGGCGGCGACGGTCTCGACCGCGCGCCAGATCTGTCCGCCCGGTGCCGGCTGGTCATCGACGACGAGGACGGTCAGGCCGTGGCGCCGAGCCGCGACGGCGGCGGCCATGCCGGCGGGGCCGGCACCGACGACGAGCAGATCGACCGCGCTCATGCCGTGAGCACCCGACGACCCTGCTGGCGGGCGACGCGCATGCCGGCTTTCACCGGCGTCAGGCAGGTCTGCACGGAAGCGATGCCATCGACTTCGGCCAGGCATTCGAAGCAGACCCCCATCAGACAATAGGGCGCGCGCGGGCTGCCGGAAACCGGCGTCGTCCTGGTCCAGGCTTCGGGCTGCCGCAGCAGAGCGGCGGCGAGGCTTTCACCGGCCTCGGCGGCGACGGCCTCGCCGTCGATGTAGATCGTCACGGCGTCGGCGCCGGGCTCATGCAGCTTGCGGAACATCGAAACGACTCTGATGAAAGGGGGAAAGAGCGTCCGGCAAGCTGCCGGCCGCGATGGCGGCGGCAAGCCCGTCGGCATGGAAGGCGGCGAGCGTGACGCCGGAATGGCAGACCGCGACGAAGGCGCCGGGATGGCTCTCAGACTGGGCGTAGATCGGATAGCTGTCCGGCGTCAGGACCCGCAAGCCCGCCCATTGCCGGACGAGCCCGGCCCCGGCCAGGGCTGGAACGATCAGGACCGCCTTCCGGCTGAGACGGGCGGCGGCATCCCCGGTCGTCGAAAGGTCGTAGCCGACGTCTTCATTCGTCGCCCCGATCATCACCGTCCCGTCCGCGGTCTGGCGCAGGCCGCTTCCCGGCAGCGGCAGGAACGGATCCAACCGCTCGGTGACCAGGATCTGCCCCCGCTCGGGCCGCAACGGCACATCGAGGCCGACCTGCCGGGCCAAAGCCGAGGTGCCGAGCCCGGCGGCGATGACGATGCGGGGGGCCACGATGACCTCGTCGCCGACAGCCAGACGGAAATCGGTCCCGGAACCGACGATCTCGCGCACGCTCGCATTGCTGCGGATAAGACCGCCGAGCCGGATCACCGCGGCATGCAGCGCCGCCAGCAGCCGGAGCGGATTGGCATGACCGTCGCGGTGGCCGAAGCTCGCCCCGGTCACGTCCGGTCCGAGCGTCACCTTCGGCAGCAGCCGTTCCAGTCCCGACCGGTCGACCATCTCCCAATCCGGCTCGCCGCCATCCCATTGATTATGGAGGCGCTGCAACGCACCCTGGCGCTTCTCGAACCCGTCGGCGCCGAGGCAGAAAGCCAGCCCGCCGTTCTGCTCGTAGCAGAGGCCCGTGTCGCTGCGCGCCTCCAGCCCGTCCGCGAAGCCCTGCCAGGACCCGATGCTTCGTCGCGTCAGCGTCTGGTAGGCGGGCATGCCCAGGCCTTTGCCCTGCAGCCAGACCAGACCGAAATTGGCGCGCGCGGCCCGGAAGTCGCCGTCGCCGCCGTCGAGCAGCAGGACACGCTCGCCGCGCACGGCCAGACCATAGGCGATCGCCGCCCCGACCGTGCCCGCTCCAACGACGACGATATCAGGCCGCATGAGATTCTCCCTTGCCGGCCTTGACGCTAGAACCCCATGTTCCATTGCGTCAAAGTCATTTTTCTTCGTACCTTATTCTCAGGAGTTATGGCATGGCGCGGCGGATCAATCTGAGGCAGATCGAAGCCTTCAAGGCCGTGATCGAGCACGGCACGGTCAGCCGCGCCGCGGAAATAATGAATGTCTCCCAGCCCGCGATGAGCAAGCTGATCGCGCATCTGGAAGAAGATACGGGCCTGCGGCTGTTCGATCGGCTGAAGGGACGCTTGGCACCGACCGGTCGCGGCATGCGGCTCTATGAAGAGATCGACCGGGTCTTTGCCGGCATCCGGCAGGTCGAGAACGCCATCGACACGATCCGCCGCGACGAGCAGGGGCGGCTGCTGATCGGTGTCATGCCGGCACTCTCCGGCTCATTCATCCAGCAGGCGACCAGCAGGTTTCTCGCCCGCCAACCGGATGTCTTCTGCTCGATCCAGTCGCGCAGTTCGCAGTGGATCACGGACGGCATCGTCACCCGCAAGCTCGATGTCGGGCTCGTCATCGCCCCGATCGACAATCCCTATATCGTTGCGGAGCCGATGATGGGGCAGCCGGTCGTCTGCATCCTGCCGCCGGGCCATCCGCTCGCGGCGAAGACCGTGATCGTGCCGACCGACCTGATCGGCGTCCCGTTCGTCTCCTTCGACCCGGAAAGCCACACCCATCAGCGCGTCACCAGCGTCTTGAAGGACCACGGCGTCGAACCCAACACCACCATGGTCGTCAGCGTGTCTCCAACCCTGTGCGAGTTCGTCGCCGCCGGCGTCGGCGTTTCGCTGGTGCATCCGCTGATCGTTAGCGGCCTGCGCGAGAAGCTTGCCATCCGGCGCTTCGAGCCCACGATCCAGCTCGATTTTTATCTCTGCTATGTGCGCGACAGCCGGAACGCCCGCCTGGTCGAAACCTATCTGGAGGTGACGCGCGAGACGGCTGCTGCGATCTCGCGCACGATCCTCGCCGAAGCCTGAAGCCCCGCTCCGCTCAGTGCGGCTTCACCGTCGACATCTCGGTAATCGGCGGCGCGAGGTTCAGGGCACCCTTGAGATCGTAGCCATAGTCGAGCCGATCGCTATGGACCCAGACCTGCCGCAGCTCGAACAGCGGCACGGCGCAGACATCCGCCATGATCTTTCGCTGCGCCTCCTGCCACATCGCCTTTTGCGTGTCCGCGTCGGGCGCGACGCGCGCCGCCTGGATTTCATGGTCGGCGACCGCGCAATGGGAGAAGTTGCTGGCGGCGGTCGGCGTGCCGACGATGGCGCTCGAATCGAAGAACTCGCTCAGATAGGTATCCGCGATCGGGAAGCGCGCGGCACCGTAGAAGACGAGCGCGCTCAAGTCCCGTCGGATCTGGCTCTGATAGGTCGGATGATCGACGATCTGCAGCTCCAGCTTGATCCCGACCTTGGCCAGCTGCGCCTGGATGACCTCCATGAATGGCTGCTGGGCCGAGATGTTCGAGACGATCGCCTTCAGGGTGATCCCGTCGGGATGGCCGGCTTCGGCAAGCAGCGCCTTGGCCTTGGCGGGATCGAACACGTAGCTCCCGACCGAGCAATCCTCGCCGAGATAGCCGGGCGGGACGATCGAGCACCCCTTCGGGCCGACATCCTTGCCGACATAATGCACGAGGTCGTCGACATTGATCGCGGCCGCGATCGCCTGGCGCACCCGGATATCGTTGAGCGGCGGGATGGTCTGGTTGATGTGGAGCAGCCGGTACTCGCCGGGCTGGAAGATATCGACATTGAAGCCCGGCCGCCGGCGCGCGGAATCGACCCAGCGCTGCTCGCGCTTGCCATACATCAGGTCGAGCTCTCCCGAAGCCATGGCGAGCTCGCGGGCGCTGTCGGACGGGATGTTGCGCACGATGATCGCATCGATCTTCGGCTTGCCGCGGAAATAGGCCTCGTGGGCCGCGAGCTTGACGTACTGCTGGGTCACCTCCTCCACGAAAGCGAACGGGCCGGTGCCGACGGGGTGGTGACCGAAATCATCGCCGAATTTCTCGGCCGCCTTCTGGCTGACGATATTGCCGCCGTGATAGTTGGAGACGCGGCCGAGGAAGCTCGCATCCGGATATCTGAGGGCCACGCGCACCGTGTCGTCGTCGAGCTTGGTGACGCTTTCGACCGAAGCGAAATCCGAAGAGAAGGTCGAGCGCTTCGGATCGGCGGACCGATTGAGCGAATAGACCACGTCGTCCGCCGTCAGCTCGCCCCAGCCGCCCTGGAACTGGACGCCCTTGCGCAGATGAAAGGTCCAAGTCTTGCCGTCGGCCGAAACGTCCCAGCGCTCGGCGAGGTCGGGTTCGAGATCCCGCGGATCGGCGCTGCCGGGCTTGAAACGAACGAGGCCGTTATAGATCCAGCCGATCAGTGTCATGTCGCCCGTCGCGCTGGCGCGGTGGGGATCGAGCGTCGAGACATCCCCTGATCCGACGCCGACCTGCAAGGTGCTTTCCTGTGCCAAGGCCGGCAGGGGAAGCCAGAGTACGAATAGCAGGCAAGCGATCCGGGCCGCGACCTTCAGCATGCTTCCACCCTGGTTACGAATGAACTGGGATCGAAACATCATCAGGCCGCAGACAGTATGTCCAAGTCCAAAACAACTCGACCTTATTCTCGGAGGTTATACGCACAGCGGGCATCGTGCCAGGAGATCGCGGCTCGGCCTGACCTTAATGCGGTGATGGGGTGGACGGCCCCCGAATTAGCCGGGGCTCTCTCGAGCCCCGGCCTGAAGGGCATCTTAAAGTGCGGTCGTGACCGCCTTGGTCTCGGTGTAATTGTGGAATACCGCTTCGCCCATCTCGCGCCCCCAGCCCGATTGCTTGTAGCCGCCGAACGGCAGGGCCGCGTCGAACACGTTATGGCAATTGATCCAGACCGTGCCGGAACGGATCCGCGCGGCGAGCTTGTGCGCGAGCCCGCCGTCGCGCGTCCAGATGCTGGCCGCCAGCCCGAAGATCGAGTCGTTGGCCTGGCGGGCGATCCGCTCGATATCGTCATCGTCGAACGGCTGGGCGCAGACCACCGGCCCGAAGATCTCCTCGCGCACCACGCTCATCGCGGGGTTCGTGTCGGCCAGCACGGTCGGCCGGACGAAATAGCCGTCGCCCTGGTGCTTGCCGCCGGCCAGGAGTTTGGCGCCGTCCCGCTCGCCCTCGCCGATATAGCGCGATACCCGGGCGAACTGCTCGTCCGACACGAGCGGACCCATTTCCGTGGTCGGATCGAGGCCGGGGCCCATCTTGATCTTGCTCGCGATGGATGCCACGCCATCGACCACCTCGTCGTAAATCTTGCGATGAACGAACAGGCGCGAACCCGCGCAGCAGCATTGACCATGGTTGAAGAAGATCGCGCTGGCGACGCCGGGGATGGCCTTCGACACGTCGGCATCCGGGAACACGATCGCCGGCGACTTGCCGCCCAGTTCCAGGCTGACCTTCTTGAGGTTGCCGGTCGCCGCATGGACGATCAGCTTGCCGACCTCGGTCGAGCCGGTGAAGGCGACCTTGTCGACCAGGTCATGGGCCGCCAGCGCCGCGCCGGCCGTCTCGCCGAAGCCGCTCAGAATATTGACCACGCCGGGCGGGAAGCCCGCTTCCAGCACCAGTTCGGCCAGGCGCAGGGCCGACAGCGGCGTCTGTTCCGCCGCCTTCAGCACCACGGTACAGCCGGCGGCCAGCGCCGGGGCCAGCTTCCACGCCGCCATCAGCAGCGGGAAGTTCCAGGGGATGATCTGCCCGACCACGCCAACCGGTTCGCGCAGCGTGTAGGACAAGTAATCGCCCGGCATGGACAGCGGGATGGTCGAACCGGTCAGCTTGGTCGCCCAACCGGCCATATAGCGGAACATATCGACCGCCAGCGGCACGTCGGCGGCGCGGGCGACCGCGACCGGCTTGCCGTTGTCGAGCGATTCCAGTTCGGCGAACTCGTCGGCATGCTGTTCCAGCAGGTCGGCGAGCTTCCACATCAGCCGGCTGCGCTCGTTCGGCTTCGTGCGCGGCCAGCCATCCTCATCGAACGCGCGGCGCGCGGCGCGGACGGCGCCGTCGACATCCACGCTGTCGGCCTCGGCGACCGAGCAGACCACGGTGCCGGTCGCGGGATTATAGACCGGGAAGCTCTTGCCCGAAGCGGCCGGCACCAGCTTGCCGTCGATCAGCAGTTTGCCGACCCGGTTCAAAAAGGCTCTGGTGTCCGTGCTGAGGCGGGGATCGAGGGCGATCGTATCCATAGTCGTCTTCCTCCTTGGCGCTGGGTGCGGTTGCCCGAGATGGGTCCGTCACCTCTGATCGGGGGCTCGGCGCTGACTCCGGCCCGGATGGCATCAGGGAGAGGCGTCGATGGTCGCGGAGCATCCAGCGCGCATCTCTCCCCAGGGATAAGGAAAGCACGACGCTATATTCCTACGAATAGCGCGATTGGGCCAGAGCGATCGGGACGTCCTGCGACGATTCGGCTTCGGCGGAGCCGGCCGACAGCGTCGCCGACCAAGGTGTCGCCCTGTTTGATTCGGTGAAAATTTCGACGTCACCTGGCATCCGGGGCTCGCGATGCCCAAATCCCAGGTCGCAAAACGGCCGGCGCCGGTGCCGCCGGCGGATGCCATCGTGACGGAAGGGAGCCTCGTGCATGACCAAGCAGCTTCATCTGGGCGCCTTCATGCGCCCGATCGGGATCCATACCGCGTGGTGGCGCTATCCGGGCGCCTACCCGGATGCGAATTTCAATCTGCAGCATCTGGTGACGTTCATCAAACAGTTGGAGGCCGCGAAGTTCGACGCCTTCTTCATGGCCGACCATCTGGCCGTGCTGAACATGCCGATCGAGGCGCTGCGCCGCAGTGCCACCGCGACCTCGTTCGAGCCGCTGACCCTGCTGTCGGCGCTCGCCATGGTGACGGAGCGGATCGGCCTCATCGCCACGGCCTCGACCACGTTCGACGAGCCCTATCACATCGCCCGCCGCTTCGCCTCGCTCGACCATATCAGCGGCGGCCGCGCCGGCTGGAACGTGGTGACCACATCGAACCCGGACGCGGCGCTGAATTTCGGCCTGGACGATCATGTCGAGCATGACGAGCGCTATCGCCGCGCACGCGAATTCCACGGCGTCGTGACCGGTCTGTGGGACAGTTGGGCCGACGATGCCTGGCTGGAGGATCCGGCGAGCGGCATCTTCTTCGATCCGGCCAAAATGCACGTGCTGGATCACAAGGGCGAGCATCTGTCGGTCCGGGGGCCGCTCAACATCGCCCGGCCGATCCAGGGCTGGCCGGTCATCGTCCAGGCCGGCGCATCGGACGCCGGCCGGCAACTCGCCGCCGAAACCGCCGAGGTCGTGTTCGGCAGCAGCCGCACGATCGAGGACGGCCAAGCCTTCTACAAAGACGTGAAGGCCCGCATGGCGGCGCTCGGCCGCCGGCCGGAACAGCTCAAGATCCTGCCCGGCGCCCTGGTCATCGCCGGCCGCACGACAGCGGAGGCGCAGGAGAAAAAGGCGCTGCTCGACAGCCTGGTCCATGCCGAAAGCGGCATTCCGAACCTGTCGATCCGCCTGGGCGTCGATGCCTCCGGCTTCGAGCTGGACGCGCCGCTGCCCGACATCCCGGAGACGAACCAGAGCCGGAGCGGCCGGGCGACGCTGGTGGCGCTCGCCCGGCGCGACAATCTGACCGTGCGCCAACTGGCTACTCTGGTCGGCGGCTATGCTGGGCTGCAGATGGTCGGCACGCCGGTCGAAATCGCCGACACGATGCAGGAATGGCTGGAGACCGAGGCGAGCGACGGCTTCAACATCATGTTCCCGACCGTGCCCGCCGGGCTCGACGATTTCGTCGAGCTGGTCGTGCCGGAACTGCAGCGGCGTGGGATCTATCGCCGGGAGTACGAAGGCAAGACGCTGCGAGACCACCTGGGGCTGGAACGGCCGGAGAACCAGTTTTTCAAATAGCCTCCCCTTCCGCGTCCCTTCAGTTCATGCGGCGGTGCGCTCCAGTAGGGCGGCGGGGCTTCGACCCTGCCGCCCGGTTCGGCCGCCGACCCCGCTGTCCGCAATCAGGACCCGATGCAGAATGGGCCGGTAAGGGATCGGACATCGGCGATCGAGCGTTACCCACCGGAACGGCGCAATCACGGTGTTTTTGAATGATCGATCGTATCGACCACTTCGTGCTGACCGTCCGGTCGCTGGAGCAGAGCTGCCGCTTCTATGAGCGCGTGCTGGGCTTCGAGCGCAGGGAGGCGCCCGGCAGGCCGACCGCGCTGAAGTTCGGGAGGCAGAAGATCAACCTGCACGAGGTTGGCCATACGTTCGAACCGAAGGCGTCGGCCCCCACGTCCGGCGCCGGCGACTTCTGCCTGATCACCGACGATCCGATCGAACAGATCCATGCGCATCTGCTGGCCTGCGGCATCGTCGTGGAGGTGGGGCCGGTCGCGCGCGACGGTGCCGAGGGCCCGATGACCTCGCTCTATTTCCGCGATCCGGACGGCAATCTGGTCGAGGTCAGCCACTATGACGTGCCATCAGCAAAATAATGCGACGGTGCCGGAAATCTGATATCGCATGATCGCTCCTGAGCGGGCCGCTATCCAGGCACAGGCGCGAAATTTTCGGATGTTTGGCTCCAATATGATGAACGAAAACGAAAACGATCTGGCGCTTTTGATTATCGACACCCTGAATCTGGATTTCGATATTGAGTCGGCCGAACCGGCCACTCCGCTTTATGGCGAGGGATTTGGTCTCGATTCAATCGATATCTTGGAAGTGGCCCTCGCGGTATCGCAGCGCTATGGCGTCAAATTGAAGTCGGACGATAAGAATAATGTCGCGATATTCAAGTCTCTGAGTGCCCTGAGCGCCTATATACAAGAAAACAAAACCAAATAGATGCGCGCTCGAGTCAAGAGCGTTTTTCGGATTTCATTGACGTCGATCATCATCGCGTTGCCGTTGATCACGCATTTTGCGCTTACGGCCGAGCAATGGGGCGTAACGGCCTATGCGCTTGTTCTGGGCCAGGCGACGCTCGGCCTGTGGCTGGTGCTGACCCTGGTCCGGCAGCCCTATAAATATGCGGCGGCGGCGGCCCTGCTGGCATGTTCTCTGACGCTCTCGATCCTGCATCTGAAGAGCGGGCTCGTGCTGTCGTCGGGCCTGCCCCATGCGCTGGTCAATCTGGGCCTGCTGATCGTGTTCGGCCTGTCGCTCCGGCCCGGGCAAACGCCCGTGATCACGGCGCTGTCGCACCAGATTCATGGCGATCTGGCGCCGACCATCGACCGCTATACCAGGCGGGTCACCTGGTCCTGGTGCCTGTTCTTTCTGTTCGAGCTGGCCGGTTCGGCGCTGCTGATGGCATTCGCCCCGGTCGCCTGGTGGTCGTTCTTCGTCAATGTGCTGAACGCCCCGCTGATCGCCGTCCTGTTCGTCGGCGAAAAGCTGACGCGATCTTTCTGGGTAACTAATCCACCGCACGAACGTTTGAGCGATATAGTTCAGATGGTCGCGTGGGTTAGCGACCGGCTGACGAAGCGCGGTCGTCGCGGTCTAAGCGCACGGGAATCCTGAATGCAGCACGTTTTCTATCCTTTTCTCCGCCACAGCTGCCGCACCGCCACTCTCGTCCATGGCGCGACCGGACCGGTTACGGTCGAACGCTTCCTGGGCGATGTCGCGGCCCTCGCGGCACGGCTGCCCGAAGCCCCCCATGTCATCAACCTCTGCACGGACCGCTATCGCTTCACCGTGGGATTCGCGGCAGCACTGTGCCGCCGGCAGGTGACGCTGCTGCCGTCGAGTGACGCCGCGGCACCGCTCGAACTGCTGGCCCGGCAGTATGACGGCGCCTATTTCCTGCATGACAGCGGCTTCGTCGCGGCGCCCGACCTGACCGCGGCCGCCTTTCCCGGCGACCTCGCCGGCGACGGCACGGGGCCAGTGCCCAGCTTTCCGGCCGACCAGATCGCGGCCATCCTGTTCACCTCCGGCTCGACCGGCGATCCGGTGCCGCATCCGCGTAGCTGGGGCGCCCTGGTACTCAGCACCCGCGCCGCCGCGCGCAGCTTGGGCATCGCCGATCTGGCCGGGGCCACCTTGCTGGGCACGGTGCCTCATCAGCATAGTTACGGTATCGAATCGATTGTGATGCTGGCGCTGCAGCATGGCTTTGCCTTCCATGGCACGCGCTCGCTTCTGCCGGCCGACCTCGTCGGCCAACTGTCGGCGCTGGAAGCCCCGCGCATCCTGATCACCACGCCGGTCCATCTGCGCAGTCTGGCGGCCTATGACGGCGCGCTGCCGCCGGTCCATTGCATCGTCAGCGCGACCGCCCCGCTCGCGACCGAGCTGGCACGCCAGGCGGAGCAGCGCTTCGAGGCGCCGCTCTATGAGATCTACGGCTGCTCCGAGGTCGGCCAGATCGCGGCGCGGCGCACGGTCCGGACCGAGGAATGGTCCTGCATCGACGACATCGTGCTCGACGCGCGCGACGGCGACGTCTGGGCCTCGGGCCCGGCGGCGGCGATCGCGGCCCCGCTCAACGACCTCATCGAGCTGAAGGGCCCGAAGCACTTCCTGCTGCGCGGCCGCAAGCAGGACATGATCAACATCGCCGGCAAGCGCAGCTCGCTGTCGTATCTGAACCATCGCCTGAACGCGATCGAGGGCGTGAGCGACGGCGTGTTCATGCTGCCGGACGGCGACGGAACCACGCGGCTTACCGCCTATGTCGTCGCCCCGGGCCTGACCTCGCGCCAGATCCTGGCGGCGCTGCGGCGGGAGATCGATCCGGCGTTCCTGCCCCGGCCGCTCTATTTCGTCGATGCCCTGCCGCGCAACCCGCTCGGCAAGATCTCGCGCCATGCCATGGAGCAGCTCAGCCTTGAAACCATCGAGCGCTGACCAGGCCTGGTCGTCGGTCGAGCATCGCTTCGATGCCGCCCATCCGACCGCGGCCGGCCATTTCCCCGGCAACCCGATCATTCCCGGCGCGCTGCTGCTCGACCATGCTCTGGGC
>Ga0302314_10013206_pt1 | contig 14216 bp, 11 predicted proteins | sample III_Palsa_N2_3_FD_200533 | JGI IMG/M metagenome (GOLD analysis project Ga0302314, IMG submission 200533) | Peat permafrost microbial communities from Stordalen Mire near Abisko, Sweden - III_Palsa_N2_3 | ecosystem: Environmental > Terrestrial > Soil > Palsa > Peat permafrost | place: Sweden... | reverse complement strand
CGGGCCCAGGTCTTGATGGGCTGGCGTGCGCCAGAGGTCTTCTGCTTCTCGACCTTGCCCAGCAGCTTGAGGTCGACGTACGGGCCTTTGCGTGAGGAACGGCTCATATTACTTGGCCTTCGAGAAGGTCTTGCCGTCGCGACGGCGGATGATGAAGAGATTGTTGCGGTTCTTGCGCTTGCGCGTCTTCAGCCCGTCGACCAGGCCCCACGGCGAGCAATGCTGACGACCACCGTTGGTGTGGCCTTCACCACCGCCGAGCGGATGGGCGATGGGGTTCATGGCGTTGCCGCGCACCGTCGGGCGGATGCCCATCCAGCGGCTGCGTCCGGCCTTGCCGAGATTACGGGTGTTGATCTCGGCGTTGCCGATCTCACCGATGGTCGCGCGGCAGCGCGAGGGCACGCGGCGCAGCTCGCCCGAGGGCAGGGCCAGGATCGCGTACTCGCCATCGATGGCCATGAAGCGCGCGTAGTTGCCGGCCGAGCGCGCCAGCTGGCCGCCACGGCCAGGCTGCAGCTCGACGTTGTGCACGGACAGGCCCTGCGGGATGTTGCGCAACTCGAGGGCGTTGCCGTTGTTCGGCTCGCCGGTGCCCGAGTAGCTCTGCACCTTGGTGCCGACCGCGAGGCCCTTGCAGGCCAGGATGTAGCCCTTGCTGCCATCGGTGTAGCCGAGCAGGGCGATGTAGCAGTTGCGGTTCGGATCGTATTCGATCGCCTTGACGGTGGCTTCGATGTCGATGCGGTTGCGCTTGAAGTCGATCAGGCGGTACTGGCGGTCGTGCTGGCCGCCCTTGTGGCGCACCGTGATGCGGCCCTGATTGTTGCGGCCGGCATGATAATGCAGGCGCACGCAGAGGCTCTTCTCGGGCTTGCCCTTGGTGATCTCGGCGAAGTCCGGGATGGTGGCATGGCGCGCACCGGCGGACGAGTTGGTCAGTTTGCGGAAAGCCATGTCAGATTCCCTCGATCTTCTGGCCTTCGACGAGCCGGACGATGGCCTTCTTCCAACCGGCGGTCATGCCGGGAAGACGAGTGCGCATGCGCTTGGACTTGCCGAGGCAGCTCATGGTATTGACGGACGTCACCTTGACTTTGAACAGCTTCTCGACGGCTTCGCGGATCTGCGTCTTGTTGGCGGACGGATGCACCTCGAAGGTGAACGCGTTCTGCTTGTTCTGCAGATACATCGTCTTCTCGGAAACCACCGGACGCTTGACGATTTCGTAAGGATTCATGCGAGCTCCTTCACCAGCGCATCGAGCGCGCCCTTGGTGAAGATCAGGTTGGCGTGGGTCATCACGATGCCGGCATTGAGCAGGCGGCGTTCAGCCACGGAGATCTTGGCGATGTTGCGGGCGGAGAGCCAGAGGTTCGGCTGATGCGTCTCCGAGACCAGCAGGGCGCCCTTGCCCTCGAGGCCGATCTTCTTCAGGAACGTGGCGAAGGTCTTGGTCTTGGGGGCCTTGTCATCCAGGCCTTCGACGGCCAGGATCTTGCCCTGCTCCAGCTGCCAGCGCATCGACGAGGCGAGCGCCAGGCGGCGCTGCTCGACGGGAAGCTGGTAGCCGTAATCGCGCGGACGGGGACCATGGGCGCGACCGCCGCCAACCCACTGCGGGCTGCGGGTCGAACCCTGGCGGGCGCGGCCGGTGCCCTTCTGCTTCCACGGCTTCTTGCCGCCGCCGGCGACTTCGCCGCGGTCCTTGGTCTTGTGGGTGCCCTGGCGCTGGCTCGCGAGATACGCGATCAGCGCCTCCTTGAGCAGTCCGCGACGGACGGTGCTGTCGAGCTTGTCGGCCTCGAGGCTGACCTCGCCGGTCTTGGAGCCGAGTGCATTGTAGACGGTGATGCTGGCCATGGCGTTTACCCTTCCTGCTTGATGGCGACCAGGCCGCCGTTGGGACCGGGGATCGCTCCCTTGATCACCAACAGGTGCTGCGTGGCATCGACCGAGACGATCTTGAGATTGCGGATCGTGACCTGCTCGTTGCCCCAGTGGCCGGCCATGCGCAGGCCCGGGAACACGCGGCCCGGATCCATGCGGCAGCCGATCGAGCCGGGACCGCGATGGCTCATCGAGCCGTGGGTCATCTTGTGGCCCTTGAAGTTGTGGCGCTTCATGACGCCGGCGAAGCCACGGCCCTTGATCAGGCCGCTGACATCGACCAGCTTCTTGGTGTCGAACATGTCGACGGTGAGCTTGAGACCCGCCTTCGACTCGACATTGGCGGGGACCGGGATCTCGCGCAGGAAGCGGCGCGGGCTGACATCAGCCTTCTTGAACTCGCCGGCGATCGACTTGCTCGGCTTGCGGCGCTTCGGGCCGACCGCGACCTTGAAGGCGTCGTGGCCATGCTTGTCGAGCGTCTTCACTTCGACGACTTCGTTGGGCATGACCTGGATGACGGTGACCGGGACGACGACATCGCCGTCGAACACACGGGTCATGCCGACCTTGGTGCCGTAGAGGATGCGCTCGGCGGCGACAGGAGCTGCGCTTGCCATTGCTTACCTCACCGTCTGCTTGATTTTGAGATCGACACCGGCCGGGACGTCGACCTTGGAGAACACTTCGTTGGTCTTGGCGGTCGGCTCGAGGATCTCGATGATGCGGATATGGGTGCGCAGCTCGAACTGCTCACGCGACTTCTTGTCGACGTGGGGTGAGCGCTGCACCGTGAAACGTTCGATATGGGTCGGCATGGGCAGCGGGCCGGCAACTTTTGCACCGGTGCGCTTCGCCGTGTCGACGATGTCCTGGGCGGCCTTGTCGAGGATACGATGGTCGTACGCCTCAAGCCGGATCTTGATCTTCTCTTTCACATTCTCTCCCGCGACGCAAAGCAGCGTCGTGCCAGCCTTTTTCACCCCTGGATGCGCGGTGTTGGCTGCAGTGGGCCCAAAAAACCTGGTCAGCGTTGATTCCGCTGATTCCTTGAGGGAACCGGGCGGACGGTGACCGCGCGAGGAGGATGGGCTTGTATCCTGATCGCGGCCCCCAGAGGTAGGAGTCGTAAGACCCCTACGTGGGTGGAGGGGCGAAGGATAGGAAGAGATCCTTCGGCGCAAGTTGTTTCTCGGTTGGATGTCCAGGGCCGCCTGAGCGAGGCTCCACGGCCCCGGCCGGTACTCGCATTGTCTTAAGAATACAAACGACTGCGCTCGTATAGGAGCACATGAGGCCGGCCACGGGCCAACGCCCCCACATGCGGGCTGTTTGCTTGCAGGGCGGCTCCCGCCCGGGACCGTCGCCGGCCCGCCATGCCACGCCGCATCCTCGTCACCTCGGCCCTGCCCTACGTCAACGGCCACATCCACCTGGGCCACCTGGTCGAGCACATCCAGACCAACATCTGGGTGCGCTTCCAGCGCCTGCGCGGCCATGAGGTGCTCTATCTGTGCGCCGACGACACCCATGGCACGGCGACCATGATCCGCGCCCGGCAGGAAGGCCGCAGCGAACAGGCCATCATCCAGGACATGTCCAAGGCCCATCAGGACGACTTCCGGGCCTTCGGCGTCGAGTTCGACCACTACGGCTCGACCGACAGCGAGGCCAACCGCGCCCTGGTCAGCGAGTTCTGGGCCGCGCTGCGCGCCGCAGGCAAGGTCGTCGAGCGCGACGTCACCCAGCTCTACGATCCGGTCGCTGGCAGCTTCCTGGCCGACCGCTTCGTCCGTGGCACCTGCCCGGTCTGCGGCACCAAGGACCAGAACGGGGACAACTGCGAGAAGTGCTCCTCGACCTACGCACCCACCGACCTCATCGATCCGGTCAGCATCCTCTCCGGCGCCAAGCCGGAGCTGCGCTCCGCGCGGCACTACTTCGTGCGCCTCGAGCCCTTTCATGAGTTCCTCTCGCAATGGACGCGCTCCGGGGTCATGCACCCCGACATGATGCGCTGGGTGACCAACACCTTCCTGGTCGATGAGCTGCGCGACTGGGACGTCAGCCGTCCGGCCCCCTATTTCGGCTTCGAGATCCCCGACGCCCCGGGCAACTACTTCTACGTCTGGCTCGATGCGCCGATCGGCTACATGGCCGCGACCCAGGAATGGTGCGTCGCGCACAGTGACACCCTGGCGCGCTGGTGGAAGAGCCCGGAGTGCGAGATCCACCACTTCATCGGCAAGGACATCGCGTACTTCCATACGCTGTTCTGGCCGGCGATGCTGCAGTGCGCGGGCTATTCCCTGCCCAAGCAGGTGCACATCCACGGCTTTCTGCAGGTCGCCGGCGAGAAGATGTCCAAGAGCAAGGGCACCTTCATCCGCGCCAGCGCCTACATCGAGCACCTCTCGCCGTCCTACCTGCGCTACTACTACGCGTCGAAGCTCACCGCCAAGGCCGAGGACATCGACCTGAACCTGGTGGAGTTCGCCAACAAGATCAACAGCGACCTGGTCGGCAAGGTGGTCAACCTGGCGAGCCGCAGCGCGCGTTTCGTGCCCGCGCTGACCGCGGCCTATCCTGAGGATGGCGGACTGTTCGCCACCGGAGCGGCCGCATCCGAGGAGATCGCCGCGGCCTATGAGGAGGGCGACTTCAACCTGGCGATGCGCCTGATCATGGGTCTGGCCGACAAGGCCAACGAGTATGTCGAGCAGGCCGCGCCCTGGGCATTGAAGAAGGATCCCGCCCAGGCCACGCGCTTGGCGGAAGTCTGCACCGTGGCGCTCAACTGCTTCCGCCAGCTTGCCGTCTACCTCGCTCCGGTCCTGCCCCAGTTCGCCGAGCAGGCCGGCGCGCTGCTCGGCACGCCGATCACGGCCTGGTCCGATGCCCAGGCGCCGGTGATCGGCAACGCCATCGCCCCGTTCGCGCGCATGCTCGACCGCGTCGATCCGGCCAAGATCGACGCCATGGTGCTGGCCAGCAGGCAGCAGGGCGACGACGCCCTGCCGGCGGCCTCGCCCGCAACGCCCGCCACGCCTTCGGCACCGGCCGCACCGGCGCTGGCCAAGGCCGCCGTGGGCGCGACGCCGATCGCGGCGCTGGTGGTGCCGGCCGAGGATGTCGCGCTGTCGGTGCCCGAAGGCGAGATCGAGCGCGAGAGCGATTCGGCAACACTGCGTGAGGAGCCGATCGCGCCGCGCGTCGCCTTCACCGACTTCCAGAAGCTCGATCTGCGCGTCGCCGAGGTGCTGCTGGCCGAGGAGGTCCCCAAGGCGCGCAAGATCATCAAGCTGACCCTGGGCCTGGGCGGCAGCGAGCGGCGTACGGTCTTCGCCGGCATCAAGAGCGCCTACAAGCCCGAACAGCTGCAGGGGCGGCTGATCGTCTTCGTCGCCAACCTCGAGCCTCGCACCATGTCCTTCGGCATCTCCGAGGGCATGGCCATCGCCGCCGGTACCGGCGAGCAGGAGATCTTCCTGCTCAGCCCCGACAGCGGGGCCAAGCCCGGGCAGCGCGTGCATTGACCTCACGAGGAGCCGGCGGCGTCCGTCCGGGCGCCGGCCGGCGAGCGGATCAATGGTGCTTCTGCGCGTCCTCGAGCTTCTGGGTCAGATCGCTGATCTTGGCATCCTTGTCATCCGCCGCCTTCTTGGCATCCGTAGCGGCCTGCTCGGCGTCGTGCTTGTACGACTCGAACTTCTGAGCGTCCTGCATCTTCGCGGCGGCCATGTCCATCTGCGCCTTGTCGAGGCCGCTCTTGGCCTCATCGGCATCGCTCTTGGCCTGGTCGAGCGCCACCTTCTGGTCGTGCAGCTGCTGGTTGAGATCGTCGATGTCCTTGTGCAGCTTGTCGTTCTCGGACTTGGTCGCGCTCTCGCTCTGGGTCAGGGCATCGATGCGCCCATCGCTGGACTCGAGCTTCAGGTACAGCACGCCGCATACCGCCATCAGGATCACCAGCAGCGCCAACCCGGCGATCAGCATGCCATGGGTCTTGAGCAGGCCGGGGCTGGCCGGACGACGGGTGAGGGCCTCGGAGTCCTGCTCGGCATCGACGCGCGGCGCCGCCTTGCGGGAGCCCTTGCCGGCGCCGCCGGCCGATGAGCTCTCGGTCTCGGCCATCGGCCGCTCGGCGCGCGCATCGCTCGGCTGGTTGGCGGTGGACGAGTCGGACTCCTTGCGTGGGGTGAGCTCGCTGCGTGCGGTCGGCTTGTCGGCGGCGGCTGCGGCGAGATTGCCCAGCGAGCTGCCGCGGCGCTTGACCACGCTGCCACGCCGCGCCTGCGGGATCGGCGTGACCGGGCCCAGATCAAGCAGGTCCTCGTCCTTGTGGGCGCCGGCCGGGGCGTCCTTGGCCGGCAGCTTGGCGACCGGGTTGCCGGTCGGTGGCAGGGTCTCCGTTTCCGCGCTGGGCGAGACATCGATCTCCAGGCCCGGCTCCTCCTGCTTGGCGGCCGGAGGCGCGACGATCTCGCCGCTGGGACGCTGCGTCGGCGCGGAGAGCGGCAGCGGTCCGGCACTGAACTCACCGCTCGGCCGCTTCTTGGCGGGCGGCGTGGCCGGGCCCTTGGCCAGGTCGACGCGGCTGACGCTGACCGTCCGGCCGGTGGCCTCCTCCATCGCTTCCGAGAGCGGTACCGCCCCGGGGACGCCGCATTTCGGGCATTTTATCGTGGTGCCGGCGTATTTGGCGGGGATGCGCGCCCGCATGTTGCAGGCCGGGCAGGTGAAGAGGACCTTGTCGCTGATCTCCAGCTGGGGCGCGGGGGAGGAGGTTTCGGCCGGGGCGGAGGAGGCCGCCGCGGCGGCCAGCAGCGGGGTGCCCTTGGCGGGCGTGGTCGCAGTGGTGACGCGCTGCAGCACCACGGTGCCGCCGGAGGCGGGCGGGGTCGGGGCCTGCGGCGCGACCTGGGTGGCGTTGCATTTCGGGCAGAAGATCGATTTGCCGGCATAGATCAGCGGGATGCGGGCACGGAAGGCGCACGCCGAACAGACGAAGACCAGGGTCGGCGAGGCGCCGCCGCTCGGCTGCGTGGCCGGAGGCGGGGGCGAGGACGGGGCCGATTCACGTCCGAGCGGGGCGGCGGCGGTGGCGAGTTTCGCGGCCGAGCCGGCCGCGAAGGCCGCGTGCGGCTGCTTGGCCTCATCAACGGTGAAGGGCAGGGGTGTGGTCGCCACGCGGGTGATCGACACGGTCTTGCCGGTGGCCTCGCTCTTCTCGACCGGGGTCTGCACGGTCTGGGCGGTGGCGCACCCCGGACAGCGGATCGACATGCCGAGGTAATTGCCCGGGATCTTGGCGCGATAGCCGCAGCCTGGACAGACGAAGAGGATTTTTCCGGAGGCGTCCATGAGGCTGCTCGCGTTCATGCGTCCAAGGTATGGGCTCGTGGCGCCTGATGTAACCGCAAGGGGGCGCGATTCCAACAGGGTAGCTCATATACCACGCACGGCGCATGGGGCAGGACCCCGGCCGGGAACCGGTCAGGGCTTTCGCAACGATTGGAAATGCTTCAGCTAGGGCGATGTCCGAGATCTCCAGCTGCACGCTCGACGGGCCGAGGATGCCCGGGCCCCTGCCTCCCGCGGTCGAGAACAGCCGCCCTACTAGCATCCTAGGCACCCTGTGGTGGGCGCTGTTCGGCATCGACACGCGCAGCCTGGCGCTGTTCCGCATGGGTCTGGCCCTGCTGGTGCTGACCGACCTCTACTTCCGAGCCGGGAGCATCCGCGCGTTCTATACCGACAACGGCCTCTTCACCCGCGCCCAGTCGATCGAGTTCTCGGTCGACAACCCCTACCTGATCTCGCTGCACATGCTCAGCGGCGCCTACTTCGTGCAGGCCACGCTGTTCATCATCGCCGCGGTCTTCGCCGTGATGCTGCTGGTCGGCTACCGTACCCGCCTGGCGACGGTGATGTCCTGGATCTTCCTGTGCTCGATCCATGCGCGCAACCCGCAGGTGCTGCAAGGCGGCGATGTGCTGTTCCGCTGCCTGCTCTTCTGGGGCATGATGCTGCCGCTGGGCGCGAGCTTCTCGATCGACCGCGCCCGTGCCAGCAATGTCGCCCAGCCCATCCCGCGCACCATCTCGACCATCCCCTGCATGGCGCTGCTTCTGCAGGTCTGCTTCCTCTACCTGTTCACCTCGGCCCTGAAGTCGCACAGCGACTGGCGCATCGAGCGCACCGCGGTGTTCTTTGCGCTGTCCATCGACCAGCTCGCCACGCCCTTCGGCGAGTGGCTCTTGCAGTTCCGCGGCCTGCTCAAGGGCCTGACCACGGCCACCATCATCCAGGAGAGCTTTGGCGTCTACCTGGCCTTCGCGCCTGGCATCCTGCTGGCGCTGTGCGGCCGCTGGCGCCTGGTGCCGGTGGTGACGCAGTGGGCGCGGCTGGTCACGGTGACGCTCTTCGTCGGCTTCCATATCGGGCTGGCCAGCTGCATGGAGCTGGGACCCTTCCCGTACATCTGCTGGGTGGCCTGGACGCCCTTCCTGCCGACCATGTTCTGGGACGGGCTGCGCGCGCGCTGGGCGCGGCGCGCGCCGACCGGGCTGACCCTGTGGTACGACGAGGACTGCGGTTTCTGCAAGTCGATGACCCGTCTGATCGAGACCTTCTGGCTGCTGCCGCCGCATGCGGTGCGCAGCTGCCAGTCCGATCCCGAGGTCTTCGAGCTGATGGGCCGCGAGAACTCCTGGGTGGTGACCACCGGTGACGGCCGGCGCCACGTGCGCTTCGCGGCGGTCAGCGTGCTGATGCGCCATTCGCAGCTGCTCGCGCCGTTCGCCTGGCTGGCGCGCCGTCCTGGGCTGCGCGCGCTCGGCGATCGCGCCTACCGCCTGGTCGCCGGCCACCGCGCTACGGCTGGCAGGGTCCTGGTCTTCATGCATCCGCACGAGCTGTTCGTCGAGCTGCGCCCCAGGGCGCAGCTGGTCCTTGACCTGCTCGCGGCGGTGCTGATCTACTACGTGCTGCTGTGGAACTTCCGCACCCTGCACGCCGGAAAGGACTTCGACACCTGCTGGGCGACGCGCTTCTTCCCGACCGCCGACAACTGGATCCTCGAGATCCCGCGGCTGGACCAGTACTGGAGCATGTTCTCGCCGATGCCGCTGCGCGACGATGGCTGGTATGTGACCGTCGCGACCCTGGCCGACGGCACCAAGGTCGACGTCCTGACCGGCAAGACCCCGGTCGACACCTCGGTGACGCCGCCGCACCTCGCCAACCAGTACCACGACGAGCGCTGGCGCAAATACCTGATGAACCTCTACAGTGCGGATTTCAGCAAGTGGAAGATCGTCTATGCGCATTGGCTGGTCAACGAGTGGAACCGCAAGCACGGTGCCGAGATCGGCAAGATGGTGGTGCACCTCGAACTGGTGTTCTGGAAGAAGACCAACCGCTACGACGGCGCGCCGGTCATGACGCGCCTGTCGCTGGCCAAGGTCAACTAGGACCTGCCCATGGATGAGATCCCGCATTACTCGCCCAGCCACCGGCCGTGGTTCTGGATCACCCTGGTCGCGATCTCCGCCGCGTGCCTGCTCGGCGCGCTGCACCTCTTCCCGCGCGCCTTCCCGATCCTCGACCTGCACATCACCATGGAACGCCGCGCGGCGCTTGCGGCCGCCGAGCAGCTCTGCCGCGCCCAGGGCCTCGGACCCGCCCAGGCGCAGTCGGCCGCGGTGTTCAGCTCAAACGACCAGCTGCAGAACTATGTCGAGCTGCGCGCCGGCGGCGTTGCCGCCTACCGGAAGCTGATCAGCGGCGGTGAGGTCTTCCCCTACCTGTGGTCGGTGCGCCGCTTCCTGCCGGGCGAGGTCCGCGAGGTGACGGTCTCGTTCACGCCCGACGGCCGGCCCAGGTCCTTTGGCGAGCAGCTCAGCGAGACCGCGCCCGGCGCGGCCCTGACCGAGGCCCAGGCCCGGGCCATCGCCGAAGGCGCGGCCTGCGCGCCGCCCTGGAGCCTGTCCTTGACCCCCTATCGGCGCCTGCCGACCTCGCGCATCGAACGGCCCGCCAAGCGGGTCGACTACACCTTCGGCTATGAACGGACCGACCTGACCATCGGCGAGGCGCCGGTGCGGCTCTACCTGACCGTCTCGGGCGACCATTTCAGCGCGCTGTCGCATGAGACCGAGATCCCCGAGGCCTTCGACCGCTCCTATCAGGCGATGCGCGCCACCAACGACCTGGTGGCGACGGTCGACATGATCGTGGTCGGGATCCTCGACTGCATCATCGGCATCATCACCGTGATCATGCTCTCACGCCGCCGCATGATGGCCTACCGTCCCGCCGTGCTGTGGGGCCTGGGCGTGGGCCTCGGGCTGGCCCTGGCGCAGCTCAACGGGCTGCCGCTGGAGTGGATGGGCTACGATACCGCCCAGTCGCCGTCCTCGTTCCGCGCGCAGGCGGTGGTCGCGGCGCTCTCCTCCGGCCTGGTCATGGGCATCCTCTTCAGCCTCTCCTTCCTGATCGCCGAGGGCCTGTCGCGCCTGGCCTTCCCGCAGCATCCGCGCCTGTGGTCGGTGCTGTGGGGACGCTCCGCGGCCTCCAACGCGGTGCTCGGCCGGCTGCTGGGCGGCTACCTGCTGGTCGGACCGCTGCTGGCCCTGGATGTGCTGTTCTATGCGGTCGTCAACGGGCGGCCCGGCTGGTGGTCGCCGGCCGAGGCCCTGACCGATCCGAACATGCTCGCCAACTGGCTGCCGTGGCTGGGCCCGTCGGCCCAGGCCATCCAGGCCGGGATGTGGGAGGAGTGCCTGTTCCGCGCCGTGCCGCTGGCCACCGCCGCGCTGATCGGCCGCCGTCTCGGCTGGCCGAAGCTGACCATCGGCATCGCCGTCATCGTGCAGGCGGTGATGTTCGGCGCGGCGCATGCGAACTACCCCAACCAGCCGGCCTATGCGCGCCTGATCGAGATCGCCCTGCCCTTCACCGTGGTCGGCCTGGTCTACCTGCGCTATGGGCTGCTGGTGGGCATGATCATGCATGCGACCTATGACCTGGTCCTCATGTCGCTGCCGCTGTTCGTGGCCAGCGGGCCGGGGATCCTCGGGCAGCGCCTGGCGGTCATCGGGGTGCTCCTGACGCCGCTGGCGATCGCCTTGGCCAGCCGCGCGCTGTGCCGGGGCCCGGCGCGGGTGGTGCGCAATGGCGATGCGGCTGCGCCGCCGCCTGCCGCCGTGGCGGGGCCTCCGGCGCGCAGCGCGGTGGCGACCGGACGCCGCACCGCATTGGCCATCCTGGCCTGCGCGCTCCTCGCGGTGGTGGCGGCGGTCGTTCAGGGCGTGTCAGGCCACCAGGGCCGCAGCGTGCCGCGCCTGTCGCTCACCCCGCGCCAGGCGACCGCCCAGGCCCAGGCGCTGCTGCGCGCCCAGGGCGTGGATCCATCCCAGTGGCAGGCCCTGACCACCACCGGTGCCCAGGACCCCGGCGAGAGCGACCGGATCGTATGGCGCACCCAGCCTGGGCACTTCGCGCAGCTGATGCGCCAGGGCTGGCTATGGGGGCCGAGCACCACCACGCGCTTCGTGCACTTCAGCGGCGCGCTCGAGACCCGCACCGAGGAGTGGTCCATCACCCTCGATGCCGGGGGACAGCCGATCGGCATCGCGCACACCCTGCCCGAGGATCGCCCGGGCACGGCCCTCGGCGCGGACGCCGCCGTGGGCCTGGGCAAAACGACCTTGATGCAGCGCTTTCCTGCCGATGCGTCCGCCATGAGCCTGCTGTCGGTCCTGCCGGTCACCCGCCCGCACCGCCAGGACTGGATCCTGGTCTATCATCGCGACGACCCGGCCATGCCGGAGGCGCTCGGCGAGAAACGCATCGCGGTCTCGCTGGCCGGCGACCAGGTCGTCAACGCCTACCGCTACCTCAACATCCCCGAGGCCCTCAGCCGCCAGGACCAGGCGCGCGCAGCCAACCTCGCCATCGCCAGCGAGATCGCCGCGCTGGCCTGCGGCGCGGTCTTCGTGCTGGTGGTGATCGGTGGCATCGTCGGCTGCCTGCGCCGCGAGCGGGGCGGCCGGCGCTGGCTGTGGGTGCTGTGCGGGATCGTGCTGCTGAGCATCGTGCATCATGCGCTCGGACTGCCGGCCATGCTTGCCGACTTCACCACGGCGCGGCCGCTCGCTGCGCAGCTCGTAACCGCGGTGCTCGGCGCCATCTTCGTGTCGCTGCTCGTGGCCGGAGTGCTGGCGCTGCTGGTGGCCGGCTACGGCCGGGGCTTCCACGGCCAGGGGACGCGCTGGTCGCGTCTGGCCGGGAGCGGCTGGGCGGTGCTGGTCGTGGCGGTGACCGAGCTGCTCGGGCAGGACGCTGCTGCCGGTCCGCCGTGGCCGTCGCTGTCCGACAGCGATGCCCTTTCACCGGCCCTGGCGGTGTTCCTGCATGGCCTGCTGCTGGGCGTCGTGATCATCATCGGGCTGGTCACCACGACCCGCTGGTGGAGCGACCAGACCGCCGACTGGCGCGGCGCGCTGCGCTGCACCCTGGGCTACGCGCTGTGCGTCGTGCTCGGCGCGGCGCTGGCCGTCGATGTCGAGCCGACGACGCCGGCGCGGTACCTGCTCGATGCACTGGTCCTGGGCGTGGTGCTGATCGTCTCGCTGCGGGTGGTGCTGCGCGACGTCCAGGCCTGCCTGCCATGCGCCATCACGCTGGCCTGCCTGATGATCAGTCCCGAGGTCATCCATCCGGGCTTTCCCGGCGACCGGGCCGCGGCCCTGCTGGCGGTCCTGGCCACCATCCTGGCCGGGCTGTGGCTGGGCCGGGACGGCCGCGACGCCTGAGCGTTGATTGAGCGTGGCCGCCTACTGCTGATGCCAGCAGCCGCCCTCGCGCGGGATCAGGACGCGCGGCACGTCGGCAAGGCTGAGCGCCTGCACCAGGTGGATGCCTTCCCCGCCGCTGTGCGTCGGGGCACCGACCAGGACCACTCCCCCCAGCCCGGCGGTGGCGGCGGCGGCGATCGCCTCCGGAATATCCGTCACCAGCCAGCTCTGGCGCGCATCGAGCGATTCCTGGCGCACGGCGCCGAGGTAGGCCTTCGGGGCCGGCCCGGGCGTGGTCGCGCTTAGCAGGCGCGCCGCCACGCCCTGCAGCGCCAGCGCGTCCACCGCCGCCTGGCTCCAGGTCAGCAGCAGCACGGCGGCGCGGTTCATGCGCAGCAGGAATGCCAGGCCCGCGGCGTCGGGCGCCTGCAGCAGACCGGGCGCGATGAACAGCGCCGCACGCCGCGCGGGCTCGGGCGTGGGAGGCGGGGGCGGGGCTGCGGACTGGTCGAGGCTGCTCATCGTGGCAGCGGCTTAGTACAGCGGCTCGGGGGTCGCCAGGATATGGAAATCATCCAGCGTGAAGGCGTGCTCGGGATCCTCCAGGCGCAGCAGGCGGCCGCGCCCGGTAAAGGCCGCCCACGAGCTGAACGAGCTCGGCGGCCCGAGGATCCACGCGCAGGCGGCCAGCGCCTGCTGGTCGGCGACCAGATGCCCGGGTCCGCCCGCCCAGGTCAGGCCGTCGAAGTCGTCGGGACGGTGCTGGGCGTTGGAGCACACCAGGAAGCCCGGGCGCAGCGGCGCCAGCAGCGCGACCATGCGCTCCATGAACAGGCGGTAGCGCGCCACCGGCCAGAAGAAGCGCCCGCCGAGATGCTGCTGGTAGTCGCCATGGCGGATGTGCACCCCGACCACGGTGTCACAGCGCGCGCGCAGCTGCTCGACCGCCATGCGGCCCTGGCCGGCCCACGGCTCGGCCGCGGCCAGGAAGGAGCGGATGAAGCCGTCCTGCTCGAGGCAGTAGGGCGCATGGCGGAAGTGATAGCCCTGCAGCACCAGGTAGCGGCAGCCGCGCTGCTCCGCCGCGTCGATGACCTCCTTCAGATCGAGGTGCTCCTCGTTGCGGGCGCGGGCCACGGCGAGCCGCCCGAGGGAGAGGTGCTTGAGCATCTTCGCCGACTTGTAGGCGGTGCGCGCCGCCACGTATGCCAGCGCGCGCGCGCGCGGCGACGGCTGGTGGGCACCCGGTCCGGGCAGGCGGTCGGCGCCGGCCAGGGACGCCTGGGGTCCGACGAAGAACGGCGCATACTCGCCGAAGGCGGGATTGAGGAAGCGGTAGCCGCGCGCGCGCGCCGCGGCCAGGCAGTGCGCATAGACGGTCAGGCGGTTGCCGAGCTGCCCGGTCTTCTTCGACAGCAGCATCCATCTGCTCATGGGGCCGGGGCCGCGGGCAGGCGCGCGCGCAGCCGCCGCCATGCGGAATGGATGAACTCGTCCGAGAGCGTGTTCAGGCAGATGTTGTTC
>Ga0302314_10013205_pt1 | contig 14217 bp, 11 predicted proteins | sample III_Palsa_N2_3_FD_200533 | JGI IMG/M metagenome (GOLD analysis project Ga0302314, IMG submission 200533) | Peat permafrost microbial communities from Stordalen Mire near Abisko, Sweden - III_Palsa_N2_3 | ecosystem: Environmental > Terrestrial > Soil > Palsa > Peat permafrost | place: Sweden... | reverse complement strand
TATCGGCGGTTTGTGGCCGAGCCGGTTGGAGATGGGGGTTTGATTCCGCTCTAGAGACTGCTCCGGCCAACGCGCCGCTGCCCCCGCCCGTCATCGCCGGGCTTGTCCCGGCGACCCATCTATCGGCTCGACGATCAATTGGGAGCAGCGCGCCTGATCTGGCCATGGGTGGCCGGGACAAGCCCGGCCATGACGGTAAAGGGGCTGGAACCCTAAGCCTTCGGTACGTCCGCCACGATTGTTTCCGCCTTGGCGAACAGCGCCGGATCGATCACCAAATCCGCCGCCGCCGCATTGTCATCCAACTGCGACGGGCGGCTCGCGCCGACGATGGCGGAGGCGACATTGGGTTCGCGCAGCACCCAGGCCAGGGCGAATTGGGCCAGGGAGCAGCCGGCTTGCTCGGCCAGGGGCTTCAGCTTCTGCACCGCCTCCAGCACCGGCGCCTCCATCCAGCGCTGGATCGCGCCGCTCATGGAGTCGCTGCTGGCGCGGCTGTCGGCCGGCGGCTTGGAGCCTGGCGTATACTTGCCCGTCAGCACGCCCTGCGCCAGCGGCGACCAGACGATCTGCGAAATGCCGTTGGCGGCGCTGATCGGGATCACCTTCGCCTCGGGCCGGCGATAGAGCAGCGAATATTGCGGCTGGCTGGAGACGAACTTCTCCACGCCGGTCAGCGCCAGGGCGTCCTGGATGTTCTGCGGCGACCATTCGCTGAAGCCGATGTAGCGGGCCTTGCCCGCCTTCACGACCTTGGTCAGCGCCTCCATGGTCTCTTCCAGCGGCGTGTTGGGGTCGTAGCGGTGGCATTGGTAGAGGTCGACATAGTCGGTCTTCAGCCGCTTCAGCGAGGCGTCCATCTGTTTGGCGATCTGGTCGGCGGACAGGCCCTGGTCGGTGTCGCTCATCTGGCCGAACACCTTGGTGGCCAGGACGTAGCTGTCGCGCTTGCGCCCCGCCAGCGCCTCGCCCAGGAAGCTTTCCGCCGCGCCGCGCCCATAGACGTTGGCGGTGTCGATGAAGTTGATCCCCAGCTCGAAGGCCCGGTTGACGCAGGCCGTGGCGTGGTCGGCTTCCACGCCCACGCCATAGGTCAGCCATGATCCCAGCGAGATCACCGACACATTCAAATCGCTCGAACCCAATTGGCGGAATTTCATCTCACGTTTCCTCAAAATGACTTTGGTTATCTTTATTAGGCGTCGGCTTCGGCGAACCCGCGGGCGCGCATCAGCGGCTCTATGGTGTGGTCGCGGCCGCGGAAGCGGCGGAAGGCCTCGCCCGCCTCGACCGTGTTGCCGACGCTGAGCACGTTCTCAAGCAGATTTTTCGCCAGCGCCTTGTCGAAGAAGCCGCCGGGAGATTCCGCGAAGGCTTCGGCGGCGTCGGCCGTCAGGGTGTCGGCCCAGATGTAGTTGTAATAGCCCGACGCATAGCCCTCGCCGGAAAAGACGTGGGCGAAGTGGGGCAGGCGGTGGCGCAGGATGATCTCGCGCGGCATGCCCAGCCGTTCCAGCGCCTCGCGCTCGAAGGTGCGCGCGTCCGGCGCCTTGTCGGCCAGCAGGTGGTATTCCAGGTCCAGGATGGCGCAGGCGAGGTATTCGGCGGTGTGGAAGCCCTGGCCAAAGTTTTCCGCCCGCTTCAGCTTATCGACCAGGGCCCGCGGCATCGGCTCGCCGGTGCGATAGTGGACGGCGAACCTGGACAGGATCTGCGGCGTCGGCAGCCAGCGCTCGTAAAGTTGGCTGGGCAGTTCGACGAAGTCTCGCACCACCGAGGTCCCGGCCAGGGACGGGTAGGTCGCATTTGACAACAGCCCGTGCAGGCCGTGGCCGAACTCGTGGAACAGAGTCACCGCGTCGGTCCAGGAGATCAGCACCGGCTCGCCCGGCGGGGCGGGAATGAAGTTGGAGTTGTTGGAGATGATGGGCGTCACGCCCGCCAGCTTCTCCTGGGTGCGGTATTCGCTCATCCAGGCGCCGGACCGCTTTCCGGCGCGGGCGAAGAAGTCGAAGTACCAGACCCCGACCCGCGCGCCGTCTCGCGTCACCTCATAGACCTCCACGTCCGGGTGATAGACAGGCATGTCGTGAAGTTGTGTGAAGGCGAGGTCGAACAGCTCGCCGGCGGCCCAGAACATGCCGTCGCGCAGCTTGTCCAGCTGCAGGTAGGGTTTGATCGCTTCATTGCTGAGGTCGTATTTCGCCTGCCGCACCTTCTCCGAATAATAGCGATAGTCCCACGGCTCGATCGGCTCGTTGGAGCCTTCGGCGGCGGCGACCTCCTGCATCTCGGCGACTTCTTCGGCAGCCCGGGCCACGGCCGGCTTCCAGACCTGGCGCAGCAGGTCCATGGCGGCGTCGGGGGTCTTGGCCATCTGGCCGTCGGCGATCCAGTGGGCGAAGCTGTCGTGGCCGAGCAGCGCGGCCTTCTCGACCCGCAGCTTCAAGATCTCGGCGATGATGGCGTTGTTGTCATACTGGCCGCCGGAATCTCCGCGCCCGGCCCACAGGGCCAGGCCCTGCTCGCGCAGGTCGCGCCGGGCGGAGAAGGTCATGAAGGGCTCCATCGAGGAGCGGGTGTTGGCGATCACCCAGCCGGTCTGGCCGCGTTCGCGGGCGGCGCTGGCCGCCGCCTCGATCAGATCGTCGGGCAGGCCGGCAAGGTCCGCTTTGGAGTCCAGCGTCAGCGCCTGGCCCTCCTCGTCGCCGAGGATGTTCTGGCTGAAGTCGGTGTAAAGCGTGGCGAGCCGCTGGTTGATCTCGGCCAGGCGATGCTTCTGCGCCGGATTCAGCGCCGCGCCCTGGCGGACGAAGTCCTCGTAGATGACATGCGCCAGACGCTGTTGCTCGGCGCTCAGCCCGCTTGAAGCCCGCGCCGCATGGACGGCGGCGATACGGTCAAACAGGGTCCGGTTGTGCAGGATCTCATCGCCGAAACCGGCGAGCTTCGGCGCGGCGTCGCGCTCCACCGCCTTCATGCCGGCGTCGTTCATGGTGGTGGTGAAGACCCCCATCAGCGAGGTCGCCTGGCGGTAGTCGCGGCCGGCGCGCTCCATGGCTTCAAGGGTATTGGCGAAGGTCGCTGGCGCCGGATCGTTGGCGATGGCCCCGATCTCGGCCCGATAGCGGGCCATGGCCTGATCGAGCGCTGGTTCGAAGTGGGCGGCTTTGATCCGGTCGAACGCCGGCGCGCCGCCGTGAGGCCCCGTCCAGGGCGCGAGCACGGGATTGTCGAGGGCGTCGGTCATGGCGGGCTCCGGGGATGGCGAGCCGGCACCCTATCGCCTTCGTCTCGGCGCCGCCAAGCGGGACAGGGACGATTGCGCCCCGCGACCAAGCAAAAGGCCGCCGCCGTGAGGGTTCACGACGACGGCTCTGTCAGGCGCTGGCCGCGCCCGGACCAGAAATTGAACGGGGTGCTGAGGCCGAGCTAAATTAGAAGGCGACGCGCACACCGGTGGTGAAGGCCGTGTTGTTGCTCTGGATGAAGCCATTCGCGAGCCCGCCCGTGACCTCGCTGTACATCACGCCCGTATATAGATCCAAGCGCTTCAGAAGACGCCAATCCAGCGCGGCGGACACTGCGAATTCGTTGCCGGAGCAGGCGGCGGCGTTCGCGCCTTGAGGCGCCGAACCCGTAATCGCCGGGTTCAGGTTCGGGCCGCAGCCGATGCCCGCCTTCGTGCCGCTGCCACCTGTATTATATTTCGTCGTGGAATTGGTGTAGGTATTCTGATCGATATAGTAGTAGGCGGCGTTGAAATCGAGATTGGGCAGGATGGAGTATTTGCCTGCAATCCAGGCAATCTGCAAACTCTTCGGATTTACATAGGTATTGGCCTGAACGACGGCGGGATAGCCCCCGTTTAAGGTGAGAGTTTGACCGGTCGCGGTCGCGGTCGCCCCGAACAGGTCGCTCGGCGAACTCAGCCGCGCGTAGGTGTAACCGGCATACACGGTGAACGCATGCCATTTATACTTCGCCGCGATCGCCTCGGCGCTGATGTTGGCGAGCGTCGCCTTGAGCGTGTCGGGGGTGGGCGCGCCGGAGGTGTAGTTGCTTACGGACACGGCGTCCTTGGCGTAGGCGTAGAGCGCATCCACCGAGAGCCTTCCGAGATCGCCACCGAGATCGAATTGGTAGGCGCTCTCCGCGTTGTTGTGTTGCGCATAGCCGCCAAGCTGACTGAGGGCGCCGAAACGGAAGCGGTCGTAGGTCAGCTGATATTTGGCCGACATATTATAGTGCGACAGCTCGGTGTCGCCGGTGCCGGCGACAAAGGTCGATGAGTTGCCGAGGGCCGAGAAGGCATAGGATCCGCCAAACGGATCATATTGGGCGGCAAGCTCGTTGCTGAACGACGTTTGACGCCCGACGGTCAGGGTGCCGAAGGTGGCGTTGCTCAGGCCGACATAGCCGCGCGAATTGTCCCAACCCGTGGAGCGCCCCGAGTCAGCGTTGGTGGTCTGCTTGGCGAGCGGAACGTTGTTGTTGTCGACCAGCGACTTCGGGCCGTTGGCCAGTTTCAGCGAAATGGGGTCGAAGCTGGCGTTGACGTCGCCGAACACAAACCAGTTCGGGGCGATCTCTTCCTTGATCTTGACGCCGAAGTTCGACTGGGTGAGGCCGTTCGGCACGCCCTGCCACAGGGCGTGGTTGTTGACCTTGGAAATCAACTCGCTGACGCCCGTCTTGGCGTCGCCATTGAACGGCGCCGCATGAGTCTCATAGCCGCCGCCGACATCGACCGTGCCGTAGACGGTCAAGCCGTAGGCGGACAACGGACAATCGGTGGCGCTGGCGTTGAGCCAGTTCGAAAAGCTCGCGAAACAGTCGGGCTTGGCGGCGGCGCTGGTCTGGGCGAAGGCGCCGCCGGCGGCGCCTGTCAGCAAAAGCCCGATGAGCGCGCCGCGGCGCGCTGCGGGAGAAGGCAGAAATTGCAATGGAAATCCCCAAGTCTGTCTGGCGTGGACGCCCCTGAAAGCGTCGGCTCTCTTAAAAATGCCATAAACCCCATCTGAGAAATGGAGATTAAATTCGTGAGACCCCAGATTTTCTGACGACCTGACGGTTGCGGGGTCTTGGCGAAGGAGGCGCCGCCTCGAAATGGTGTCGATCAAAGCGCCCAAGACGGGGGCAAGCTGTCGCCCCACGGCGTTCGTCTCCGCAACGCCAAACGGGGCCGGGACTCGCGGGCTTCCGGGTTGGTGGAATGGAGTTGGTCCGTATACGGTCTATTTGGGTGTGGCGCTTTTGCACCGTTTGAGCGCCGCGCCGCAGAGTCCCCGATCTATCACAAAACCGCAGCTTTACTGTCGTGGAACCTTCACAGGCCCCGAATATGGAGGCCCCACGCTTGGCCTTTTGACGTCGAGCCGGGAAATTTTGGGGATTCCACACACATGCAACGGAAGTTTACGCTGCTGGGCGGCGTCGCGCTGAGCGCGATCGCATCGTTCGGCCTGGTCGCTACGGCTAACGCCGAAGCGCCCGCCAAGAAGCACCATCACCACCTCGCCGCCAAGGTCGCGGTCGCTGACGACCGGGTCTCGGCCCTGACGGCCGAAGTCGAAACCTTGGAAAGCCGGCTGACCGCCGAGTCGCTGGCCCGCGAACAAATGCAGGGCCAGGTCCAATCCGCTCAAGCCCAGGCGCAACAGGCTCAGGCCGACGCGCAAGCCGCTCACCAGCAACTGGCCGAGCAGATCCAGACCCTGCCGGGCGTCGTCCAACAGGACGTCGCGGCGGCCAAGCCAACCTCGCCGATCACGGTGAAGCTCGGCGGGTTCGCGGCGGCTGAATCGGTTTACCGCACGAAGGACGACGTGGCGGACATCTCGTCCAACTATGCCAAGATCCCCTTCGCCAACTCGACCACGGCGCACACCGGCGAAACCCATCTGTCGGCCCGTCAGAGCCGCCTGTCGGTTCTTGCCTCGGGCAATATCGACCAGGACACGACGGCCGCCTTCTACGGCGAGTTCGACTTCCTGGGCGCCGCCCAGACCGCCAACTCGAACGAAAGCAACTCCTACACGCCGCGTATCCGCAACCTGTACGGCGAAGTGAACTGGAACGCCTCTGGCTGGCACTTCCTGTTCGGCCAGAACTGGTCGCTGGCGACGATGAACAGCAAGGGCATCACGCCCCGTAACGAAGTTCCTCCGCCCACCATCGAAGCGCAGTACGTCCCGGGCTTCACCTGGGCCCGTCAGCCGCAGGTTCGCCTGACCAAGGACTTCGACAACAAGCAGCTGTGGGTGGCCGTTTCGCTTGAAAACCCGGCGACCATCTACTCCAGCGCGGCCACCGGCATCGCCTCGACGGCCTCGGGCTTCACCGCCACCACCGGCGCGACCGGCGTGTCGGGCTACAACAGCGCCAACACCGTCACCTTCAACCACGTGCCGGACGTGATCGGCAAAATCGCGTTCGAGCCCGACTTCGGCGGCTCTCGCCCGCTGCACCTGGAAGCCTACGGCTTGTTCCGCAGCTACACCGACCGCGTCACCGTCGGCGCCAACACGCTGGGCGACACCGCCGGCATCTACGGTCACGAAACCACCAGCGGCGGCGTCGGCGCCGGCGCGACCTGGACCGTCGTTCCCAAGCTGTTTGATGTCGAAGCCAGCGTCCTGACCGGCACGGGCATCGGCCGCTACGGCACCTCCGGCCTGCCGGACGCGACCCTGTCGCCGACCGGCGCCATCCAGCCTATCCAAGAAACCATGTTCCTGGCTGGCGGCACCCTGCACGCCACCCCGTCGCTGGACATCTATGTGTTCGGTGGCCAGGAAAAGGAAAACGCCAAATACTACAACCTCGGCGTTGGCAAATACTATGGCTTCGGCGATCCGAACGCGACGATGTCGGGCTGCTTCGTCGAAAACGGCAGCTGCACCGCCAATCTGCAGTCGGTCTCCCAGATCACCGCGGGCTTCTGGGACAAGGTCTACACTGGCCCCTTCGGCCAGGTGCGGGTCGGCCTGCAGTATTCGCACACCGACCTGGACGCCTTCGCGGGCGTCGGCGGTTCGCCGAAGACCACCGACGACATGGTCTTCACCAGCTTCCGCTACTATCCGTTCTGATCCCCGTCAGGGATGGACTTGGAAAGGGCCGCGTTCGCGCGGCCCTTTTTATTTGGGCCTCGCCGATGCGCGGGCCCGGCTAAGGCTTGCCCGAGGCGCTCTTCATCCGCGCTTCGATCTCGCTGTTCTCGAACTGCACCACGCGTGAGAGGTCGGCGGCGTAGAGGGCCTTCAGATAGGCCGCATCGGCGTCGGTAAGCGCCTGGCGCGTAGGGTCGTCGCCGCACGTTGGCGACATCAGGTCGGTGATGCTGGGTAGGGTCTCGCACTGATCCGGAGACCCGGGACGCGACAGGGCGAGCAGCGCCACATAGTCGGCGATGGAGCCGATCTGGTAGCCGGCGACTTTGTCGGCGTCGGCGACCACCAGTACGCCCTTAAAGTGGCTGACGTAGCCGTTGGTGAAAGCGCTGTTGCGCCTGACAGGCGGCGGCGAACAACAGCTGTCGTCGAGATATTCCTCGCCCGCTTCATTGGCGGTGGCCGTGGCGTACCAAGCCTGAATGGGATGTTTGACGGCGGCCAGCTTCCTCGCCTCCGCATGCCAGTGGAAACCCAGCAGTTCTGGCGAATGTTTGCGGACGTCGTTGAGGAAGGCCTGCGGGTTGGGCGTGAACAGGATCTCGATATTGGGCTCGCAGGGCTGACGGGTCGGCACGGGCGCGCCGGCGCGGGCGGCGATCTCGTTGACGCGCTTGACGACGAAGGTGTTGAACGCGGGGTCGAGGCCGATCGCGACCGGGCAGACCGGATCGCTCCAGCGCGCCAACTGGCCAATGCGCACGCCGGCGAAGCCGTGCGAGCGGACATACTCATGGATCAGGGTCTGGGTCGGCGCCGCCGGTTTGGCTGGCGCCGCGACCGTCAGCCCCGAAACCGTCGTCGAAGGCGGCTCGGCGGCTCCAGCTGTGCCGGTCGAGACCAAAATCCAGCCTGCGCATATCGCGGTTGCGTCCATCAAAGCCGCCCCGACGCGGCGTCGCGGTGAACCCATGTCGAAGCGCTCCGAGCGGGCGGAATTGGCGCGAACAAGCGCCGCCTTTCCCTGCCTAACACCGGCGCGCGCCTGAAAAATTGCAATCGTTTCGGGCGGCTTCACGAAACCGTCTTGAGCGCGGCTCTTAACCTTTTGCGTGGCAGCGCCCATATCTAGCCAACCGAATTTTGGGGAAGCTTCCATGAAATATAATCAGCTCGGCCGCACCGGCCTGTTCGTTTCGGAAATCTGCCTGGGCGCCATGACCTTCGGCGGCGAGGCGGGCGCGGGGATCTGGAAGGCGATCGGCGGGCTGAACCAGAACGAGGTCAATTCGATCATCGGCAAGGCCCTCGACGCCGGGGTCAACTTCATCGACACCGCCGACGTCTATTCCTTCGGCCAATCTGAACAGCGCGTCGGCCAGGCGCTGAAGGACATCGGCGTCGCCCGCAAGGACGTGGTCATCGCCACCAAGGTATTCGGGGAGATGGGACCCGGCCCCAATGATCGCGGCGCCTCGCGCGGCCACATCATGGACTCGGTCTATGGCAGCCTGGAGCGGCTGCAGACTGACCACATCGACCTCTACCAGATCCACGGCAACGACACCGTCACCCCTATCGACGAGACCCTGCGCGCGCTGGATGACCTGACCCGCCAGGGGCTGGTCCGCTATGTGGGCGTGTCCAACTGGTCGGCCTGGAAGATCGCCAAGGCGCTCGGCCGCAGCGAGGCCGCCGGCCACGCCCGGTTCGAGACCCTGCAGGCCTATTATTCCATCGCCGGCCGCGACCTGGAGCGCGACCTGGTCCCCATGCTCACCGAGGAAAAGCTGGGCCTGATGGTCTGGTCGCCCCTGGCTGGCGGTCTGCTGTCCGGCAAGTTCGGCCCCGGCGCACCGACCGTCGAAGGCGCCCGCCGCACTGGCTTCGACTTCCCGCCGGTGAACAAGGACCGCGCCTGGGCCTGCGTCGCCGCCATGCGTGAAGTGGGCGAGGCGCACGGCGTTTCGGTGGCCCGGGTCGCCCTGGCCTGGTTGCTGTCCAAGCCGCACGTGATGAGCATCATCATCGGCGCCAAGACGGTGGAGCAGCTGGACGACAACCTGGCCGCCGTCGGCCTTGAGCTGACGCCGGAAGACATCGCCAAGCTGGACGAGGTCAGCGCCCTGCCGTCGGAATACCCCGGCTGGATGTTCGAGCGCCAGGGCGGCGCCCGCAGGCCCAAGCCCTTCAAGCCAGCAGACGCCTGACCGGCGCCCCGCGCCCTTCATGACCGGCCAAGCCCCGCCGCCGACTGACTTGGCTGGCCTGTTCCGAGAGGGGCAGGTCCGTCACCTTGACGGTCGTCTGGACGAGGCCGGAGCGATCTATCGCACCATCCTGGCGGAGGACCCCGACTATGCTCCCGCGCTGGGTTTGCTGGCCTTGACGCTCGCAAGCGATCTGGACGCGCCGGAAACCGAGGCTGTGGTTCTGCGGCACCTCGCCCTGCGGCCGTTCGATGGCGCCAGCCTGCGCCTGCTGGGCCAGATTCGAGCCAGGCAAGGCGATGACGCCGAGGCGGCGGCGTTGCTCGAACGGGCGGCCAACTGGCTGCCGACCCTCGCCCCGATCCACAACGATCTTGGGGTCTCGCTGCACCGCCTTGGCCAGACCGAGGCCGCGCTTGCCGCCATCGATCGGGCGATTGCGCTGGACCCGAACTACGCCGTCTTCCATGGCAATCGCGGCGATGTCCTGCACGCCGTCGGCCGGTTCGATGAGGCGCTGGACGCCCATTTCACCGCCCTGCGCCTTTCGGCGCGCGCGCCGGCCAAGGAGCGAGCCTCTATCCTGCACGCCGCGGCCAAGGCGGCCACGAAGGTTGGGCGGCTGGAGGCGGTCGCCGTCGCGGCCGACGCCGAATTGACGCTGGAGGACAATGCCGAGCTCGCCGAGCAGTTGGCCTCCATCCTCGACGACCTGGGCCGTGACGATGAAGCCAGGGGCATTCGCAACCATCAGGCCCGCGCCGCCGGGATTCGCCGCTCAGGTTCAAGCCAAACCGCCGGCGCGCGGGTGCTGGTGCTGGGCGGGGTTGGCGGCGGACACATACCGGTGCGCTATCTGCTGGATACCGACAGGTTCGAAACCTGGTCCCTCGGCATGCTGTCGCCAGATCAAGGCGACGCCCCGCTGGGCGCCGTGCCGTTCGAGACACTGCGCGACGCCGACCTAGTGTTCAGCACCCTCGGCGACGTGGACCGCGATGGCGGCCAGCTCGACGCCGCCCGCGCCCTGTGCGCCCGCCTGGGCCGGCCGGTGCTCAACCCGCCGGACGGTATCGGCAAGACCGCACGCGACAACGCGCCGGCGCTATTTGGCGGGATCGAGGGCCTGATCGTGCCCGAGGTCCATCGCACCACCCCAGAGGCTCTTGCGGCGACTCGGATCGACGCGCCCCAGCTGGTTCGCCCCGCGGGAGATCACGGCGGCGAAAACCTCACTCTTTTGAATGGCGCCGCTGACCGCGACGCCTATCTGGCGACGGGCGCCGGCAGCAACCTCGTCCTGACGCGCTTCCACGATTTCCGTTCGGCGGATGGGCATTGGCGCAAATACCGCTTCATCTTCGTCGACCGGCAAGCCTTCCCCTATCACCTGGCCATAGGCGACGACTGGCTGGTGCACTATTGGCGCGCCGAGATGGGCCGCTACGACTGGAAGAAGGCCGAGGAGGAAGGTTTCCTGGCCGACTGGCGCGCCGTATTCGGCGCGGCGGGCGCCGAGGCGGTCGATGCGGTCGCGCGGCGTCTGGACCTGGACTATGGCGGCATGGACTGCGCCCTGACAGAGGATGGCCGCGTGCTCTTCTTCGAGGCCAACGCCTGCATCCTGGTCCATCTGGACGAGCCGCCGAGGGCCTTCCCCTACAAGCACCGCTACGTCCCGCCGATCCGCGAGGCCTTCACACGGCTGGTTCTGGATCGCGCCGGCAGGTCCGCCGGATGAACGGGAGCTAAACGGCGGCCTCAGGCCTGGCTCAGCCGCGAAGGTTCACTCTCCATACCAACGGTCGCGATCCGCGCGGCGTCAGTTGGACGGGATGAGTCAGATGCGTATCGACTGGATGCTGTTGAACAGCCTGGACGGGGCCGCGGCCGAAGTCGGCGACCTGGTCTCCGCCGATGCGGGCGGCCTGCCCACCTATCGCGTCGTGGCGCTGGAAGGCGACCTCGCCCGCCTGCGGGATGAAGAGCACAGCCGTGAAGAGATTTCGCCTCTGAGCCGTTTTCGCTGGAAAGCCTGCCCTTCGGCGTCCTAATGGCGTTTGAAACTCCCGCCGACCCCAGGCTCGCCCTTGTGGCGACCGGCGCCGGACTCCGATAAAACCTCAACGCCAAGGACATTCCGTGAAGAGACAATCCCTCGGGCTTCTGTGCGCCGCCGCCGCCGTCCTGATCGCACCGGCCGCCACGCCGGTCGCCGCGCAAACCACCCATCATTCGGCCGCCCCCGCCGGCGGCAACGACGTGCGCTGCCTCATCTTCGCGATGAACATGGCCTCGTCCCAGGACCAGGGCGCCAAGACCGTGGGCTTCCTCGGCGTGGCCTATTATCTGGGCAAGATCGACGCGTCCGGCCGTTCCGCAAATCTTGAATCGCGGATGGAAGCCGAGATCAGTCAGATGAAGGATCAGAAGATCGCCGCGGGCCCGATCGCCCAGGCGTGTGGCCAGGAGCTCTCTGGCCGGATGCAGGCGATCAGCACGGCCGGCCAGCAACTGCAGCAGAAGTTCGCGCCCCAGGGCGCGGCGCCGGCGGCGCAAGCGCCGATGACGCTGAAGCCGATCCCGTCGCCTGGATCGCACTAAGGGCTCAAGCCGGGACCAGGCGTCAGGCTTCCATGCCGTGCATGGCGCCAGCGTGCGTTATCGCCCCTAGACGCTAGCGCTCGCCCCGCCATAGAGCGCCGCCAGAATCGCCCCGCCGTGGGCGGTGACGGCGGCGCGATCGGTGGGCGTGAGTTCGGCTGGCGCAATGTATTGGCTGGGCGAGAAGCCTCGCGCCTCTTCGCCCTGGAAGGTGTTGACCTTCACGTCGAACACCTCGCCGTTCAGCCCCGTGGCGCCGGTGAAGGCTTCGACGCCGGCGACGGTCCTGGCCGGATTGGCGACCATGTCTTCGTACTTGAGCAGCAGCATGCGCGGGTCGGCGCGCAGGTCCAGCACTTCACGCAGATTGGTCGCCCACTTGGCGCAGAAGGCCGCGACCTCTTCGTCGGTGGTGACGAACCGGCGCGCCTTGGCTGATTTCAGCGCCTCGCTCAGGTCGCGGAACACATAGATGATGCGCGCCTTGGGCATCAGCATCAGAAACGCCTTCAGCATGTCGCGGGCATAGTCCGGTCCTTTGAAGCCCCAGATCGGCCGGCCAATGCTCTGGCCATAGTCGGCCAGGGCGGCGGGGATTTGGTAGTAGGTCTCAGTCCAGGCGTTGAGCATCACCTGGGTCGGCGGCATCAGGCCGGGACTCCAGTTGGCCTGGTCGCCCGATAAAGCGCGCTCGAATTCGGCGTCCGCCGCCGCCCCGCCCCGCTCGAACTGCTGGATCAGGCCGATCATGAAGCCGGTCAGGGTGCGGACGTGCAGGCCGACTTCTTCGCCATAAAGGAAGCTGTTGTCGCCCGTGCACAGAAGCCGCTGCACCAGGGTGGTGCCGCATCGGGCGGTCGGAGCGGTGACGATGACGGGAGACAGCGCCAGATAGCGGTTGGGAACGTCAAGCTGCATCGCGGCGGGCCTTCTGGGCGAATCGCTAGTCAGCCTCAGAGAGACGATTCAACGCCCAGACCGTCAAGCATGGAGACCGTCAAGCATGGAGAAGGCCAAACATCGCAATGGCGAGATTGTGAGGGCCCCGGCTCTCTGCAAAGCCGGGGCCTTCTCGCTTCCGAATCTTTGGGGTGGGGCGCAATGATTCGAAAGCCGAACCATCGTGAGCCCGCGCCTTTGCACCCGAATGTCCGAAGCGCCGCATTGTGAGGTGATCACATTGCAATCGCTACAGATTGACACGAATGGGGCGAGCGACCTCTAGAACACCAGGACCTTGGCTTCCTTCACATGCGGCAGGGCTTCGACGTTGGCCAGCAGGGCGGGCGTCAGGGCCTGGTCGACGCCCACCAGGGCGATGGCGTCGTCGCCGGCGTCGCGGCGACCGAGGTTGAAGGTGGCGATATTGACGCCAGCCTCGGCCAACAGTGCGCCCAGTGCGCCGATGAAGCCTGGCTTGTCCAGGTTGTTGACGTACAGCATCGCCGGCAGGAAGGGGGAGTCCAGCTCCATGCCCTTGACCTCCACCACCCGCGGCTTGCCGCCGACCAGGGCGCCGGCGAAGGCGCGCTTGCCGAGTTCGGTGGTGACGGTGATGCGCATCAGGCTGTCGTAGACCGGCGAGGTTTCCTGGCGGGACTCCGACACGGTGATGCCGCGCTCCTTGGCCACGGCTGGGGCGGAGACCATGTTGACCTCCGACAGCATCGGCCGCAGCACGCCGGCCAGGGCGGTGGCGGTCATCGGCTTGGTGTTGAGGCCCGACACATCGCCTTCATAGGCGATGTCGATGGCCTTAACGCCCACATCGACCATCTGACCGGCGAAGGCGCCCAGCTTTTCGGCCAGGGCGATGAAGGGCTTCAGGCGCGGGGCTTCCTCGGCGTTGACCGAGGGGCTGTTGAGCGCATTGGCCACGGCCCCGGTCAGCAGATAGTCGCTGATCTGTTCGGCCACCTGCAGGGCGACATTTTCTTGGGCTTCGCTGGTGGAGGCGCCCAGGTGGGGGGTGGCCACAACCTTGTCGGAACCGAACAGCGGGTTTTCCTTGGCCGGCTCGGTGACGAAGACGTCGAAGGCGGCGCCGCCGATATGGCCGTCGTCGATCAGCTTACGCAGGGCCGCCTCGTCGACCAGGCCGCCGCGGGCGCAGTTGATGATCCGCACGCCCTTCTTGGTCTTGGCCAGGTTCTCGGCCGACAGGATGTTGCGGGTCTTGTCGGTGAGCGGCGTGTGCAGGGTGATGAAGTCGGCGCGGGCAAGCAGGTCTTCCAATTCCACCTTCTCGACGCCGATCTCGGTGGCGCGTTCGGGCGACAGGAAGGGGT
>Ga0302314_10013204_pt1 | contig 14218 bp, 11 predicted proteins | sample III_Palsa_N2_3_FD_200533 | JGI IMG/M metagenome (GOLD analysis project Ga0302314, IMG submission 200533) | Peat permafrost microbial communities from Stordalen Mire near Abisko, Sweden - III_Palsa_N2_3 | ecosystem: Environmental > Terrestrial > Soil > Palsa > Peat permafrost | place: Sweden... | reverse complement strand
GTCGAGCGCGGACTCGTCCAGCTCGCCTTCCGCCATCGGGTTGATGAGCTGATCGTTGAGAAGGGCCGCGTCGTGGGCGCCGAAGGTTCGCTGCTGGCCCGCTCGATGGTTGAGCGCGGACAGGAGAGCTCACGCGAGGTGATCGGTCGCTTCAGCGCCCGTGCCGGTGCCGTACTGGTCTCAAGCGGCGGCATCGGCCACAACCTTGAGCTGGTCCGCAAGTACTGGCCAGAGCGGCTCGGGCCGGCGCCGAAGCAGATGGTCGCCGGTGTGCCCGCGCACGTCGACGGCCGCATGCTCCCGATCGCGGAGCGCGCCGGAGCCAACTGGATCAACCGCGACCGCATGTGGCACTACACCGAAGGCATCCGCAACTGGGCGCCGGTCTGGGCCAACCACGGCATCCGCATCCTGCCCGCGCCTTCGTCGATGTGGTTCGACGGTGCCGGGCGGCGCCTACCGGCGCCGCTGTTCCCCGGCTTCGACACGATCGCGACGCTCGCTCACATCGGCGCCAGCGGCCATGAGCACACCTGGTTCATCCTCAACCGCCGCATCATTGAGCGCGAGTTCGCTCTGTCGGGGTCCGAGCAGAACCCGGACATCACCGGCAAGGATGTGAAGCTGACGCTGCGCACACGGCTGCAGCCTGGTGTCGTTCCCGACCCGATCCAAAACTTCATGGATCACGGCGAGGACTTCGTCGTGCGCGACAACCTGCGCGAACTCGTGGCCGGGATGAACGCCCTGACTGATGAGCCCTACCTCGATCACGACTCGATCCTCGAACAGATGGTCGCGCGTGACCGTCAGGTCGCTAACCCCTACTCCAAGGATCTGCAGGTGATGGCGATCCGCGCGGCACGCAAATACCTGCCAGATCGCCTCAGCCGCATCGCCGCGCCCCACCGGATCCTCGACCCGTCGGCCGGACCGCTGATCGCGGTCAAGCTGCACATCCTCACCCGCAAGACCCTCGGCGGCCTGCAGACAGATCTCGAAGCCCGAGTCCTCGACCCAACAGGCGTCCTGCTGGACGGCCTCTGGGCAGCCGGTGAGGCCGCCGGCTTCGGCGGCGGCGGCATGCACGGCTACAACTCGCTTGAGGGCACGTTCCTCGGCGGCTGCCTCTTCTCAGGCCGCGTCGCCGGTAGGTCGATGGCGAGCCGGGTCTAGTCGGTCTCCCGGCTCGACCCCGGCGGCTGCCCTGCCTTGGTTCCGGCGGCTGCCCCGGCTCCACCCGGACGGCTGCCCGTCTTGGTTCCGGCGGCTGCCCCGGCTCCACCCGGACGGCTGCCCCGTCTTGGTTGGGGCCAAATTCAGCTGGGGCCTGTATTTGGCCCCCAACCAGTCCTTCGCCCTAACCGCCCCGGGTCAGGAAGGCGGTGATCGCCTTGGCGATTGCGAGCGCCGCCCGCTTCTGGAAGCTCGCGGTGACGAGCATCGCCGCGTCGGTCGCGTTGCGCATGTTGCCGCACTCGATCAGCGCGTAGGGCACCTTCGTGAGGTTCTCGCCGGCCAGATCGTCCCGCGGCTGCAGCCCGTCCACACCGTCGTAGGTGCTGACCGGCATTCCCGTGTCGGACCGGAAGTCATCGCGCAGCGTCGCCGCAAACAGATGCGAGGGCGTGATCACACGGTTGTTGATTCCGTCGGCGACCGGTTCGAGCACGGCGAAGCCCCGCCCGCTGGGCGGACCGCCGTCCGCGTGGATCGCAACGGCAACGTCGACGTGGGCGCCGTTGAGGATCTGGGCGCGCTTGTTCACGCACGGCCCGACACCGTCGTTGTTGTGCCGTGTAAGCACCACGCGCGCACCCTCAGCGCGCAGGTCCGCGGCCAGATCTGTGCCGACATTCCAGTTGAACAGCGCCTCGGTGTAGCCGCCGTCGGTCTCGGTCCCGGTGGTGTTGCAGTTCTCCAACTCGCGGCCGTTCCAGATCTGATGATCGATGTAGGTGGGGTCCGACCAGTTGCGCCCGTTGTGCCCCGGGTCGACTCCGACGACCTTGCCGGCAAGCGGCAGCCTCTGGGCGACGACGGCCGGTGGCTGGGCGGTCCGGTGCTGCGGGAGAGGTGGTTGCGGCGCCAGCATGACGCCCCAATTATCCCCGTGTCGGTAGGGTCAGGGGTCGCATGAAGATCATCTATACCTACACCGACGAAGCGCCTGCGCTCGCCACCGAGTCGCTACTCCCGATCGTCCGAGCGTTCGCCGCCGCGGCGGACGTGGAGATCGAAACTCGCGACATCTCGCTCGCCGGCCGCATCCTGGCTCAGTTTCCTGACCTCCTGACCGCCGAGCAGCGCTCACATGACGCGCTGGCGGAGTTGGGCGAACTGGCCAAGACGCCGGACGCCAACATCATCAAGCTTCCGAACATCAGTGCCTCCGTGCCGCAGCTCAAGGCTGCGATCCGGGAGCTTCAGGATCAGGGATTCGCAATCCCTGATTACCACGACAACCCGACGACTGAGAGCGACCGCGACGCCCGCGCGCGGTACGACAAGGTCAAGGGCTCGGCCGTGAATCCGGTTCTGCGTGAGGGCAACTCCGACCGTCGCGCGCCGGCATCGGTAAAGGCCTACGCCCGCAAGCACCCGCACTCAATGGGGGCGTGGTCGAGCGATTCCAAGTCCCATGTGTCGACGATGAGCGAGGGCGACTTCCGCTCCACCGAGCTCTCGGTCACGGTTCCGGAGGCGATCACGGTCCGGATCGAGCATGTCGCGACCGACGGTACGGTCAGCACGCTTAAGGACGACCTCAAGTTGCTGCCCGGTGAGATCATCGACGGTGCCGTGATGCGCGCCGCCGCGCTGAACAAGTTCTACGCCGAGCAGATCAGCGATGCCAGGGAAAAGGGCGTGCTCTTCAGCGTGCACCTCAAGGCGACAATGATGAAGGTCTCCGACCCGATCCTCTTCGGGCATGCGGTCAAGGCCTTCTTCCCAGGGCTGAAAGCAGCCGGCTGGAATGCAAATGACGGTCTCGGCGCGCTGCCCGAGGGCACCGAAATTCCGTTCCCCGCCGAGGGCCCAGCACTGGCGATGGTCGATTCCGACCGGGGCATCACGAACCTCCACGTTCCCAGTGACGTGATCATCGACGCATCGATGCCGGCCGCGATCCGTGCCTCTGGGCAGATGTGGAACGCCGCCGGTGAGCAGCAGGACACCAAGTACGTGATCCCCGATCACTCCTACGCGCCGGTCTACGCCGAGACGCTCGATCACTGCCGGGCACATGGCGCGCTCGATCCCGCGACGATGGGCACCACCCCGAACGTCGGGCTGATGGCCCAGGCCGCCGAGGAGTACGGCTCGCACGACAAGACCTTCGAAATCGAGCAGGGCGGCATGGTCCGGATCATCACCGGCGACGGCAGGATCCTGATCGAGCACGACGTCGAGGTCGGCGATATCTGGCGTGCCTGCCAGGTCAAGGATGCGCCCGTCCAGGACTGGGTTCGCCTCGCGGTCGGCCGCGCTCGCGCGACCGGCGTGCCGACGGTGTTTTGGCTCGATGAGACGCGTCCGCACGACCGCGAGATCCTCAAGAAAGTCAAGTCCGCGCTCGCCGAGCTTGACGTCGATGGGCTTCAGATCAAGATTCTGGATCCGGCCGCGGCCACGCGCTTCACCTTGGAGCGCGCCCGCGCCGGTGAGGACACGATCTCTGTCACGGGCAACGTGCTGCGCGACTATCTGACCGACCTCTTCCCGATCCTCGAGCTTGGTACCAGCGCGAAGATGCTCTCGATCGTGCCGCTGATGGACGGTGGCGGCATGTTTGAGACCGGTGCCGGTGGGTCGGCGCCAAAGCACGTTCAGCAGCTGGTCAAGGAGAACCATCTGCGCTGGGACTCGCTCGGCGAGTTCCTCGCGCTCGCCGTCTCCTTTGAATTCCTGGCTGAAAAGACCGGGAACGCGCGCGCTCAAGTGCTTGCCGACACGCTTGACCGCGCCACCGGCAGCCTGCTGGAGGAAGGTCGCTCACCGTCGCGGCGCGTTGGCGAGCTCGACAACCGCGGCAGCCACTTCTACCTAGCGCTCTACTGGGCTCGTGAACTAGCGGCGCAGAGTGACGACGCCGAACTCGGCGAGCGCTTCGCAGCGCTCGCCGAAGAGCTGGCACAAGACGAGCAGAAGATCATCTCCGAACTGAGCGATGTCCAAGGCAGCAGCGTCACGATCGGTGGCTATTACCACCCCGATGTCGAAGCCGCGTCGAGCGTGATGCGCCCGTCGCCCACGCTCAACCGGGCGATCGCCAGCCTCAAGTAGTTCCGCCTGGGGTGTGGGCGCCTGCCGGCGCCCCCCCCACCCCAGGCCCTTCTTTGAACGCAGGCCGGCCCCGAGCGGGTCCGGTCTGCGCCGGTCTGCGCGTTCAATGTCTCTCCAAGTAACGATGTGTTACGTGGAGAGGCAACGAGCGTGCGCGCAGGCTCCTTTCGGGCCGCCCCCGGGCAAAGCGAACCCTCAAACCCGACCCAAAGCGAACCCTCAAACCCGACCCAAAGCGAACCCTCAAACCCGACCCAAAGCGAACCCTCAAACCCGACCCAAAGCGAACCCTCAAACCCAACCCGGAGCGAACCCCCAAACCAAAGCGAACCCACACCCTCAATAAACCACCTGCTAAAGTTACTTGCCAGCAAGCAACTAACCTCCCAGACTGGGTCCGCATGGCACCAAACGCAACTGAACTTGAGACCGCTCCGCGCCTGCGCGGCACCGTCGGCAAGCTCTCACGGCTGCTGCGCAGGACTGACGCGCTTGGGACCGATCTGACGCCGACTCGGGTCGCCGTGCTGCTGACAGCGGATCGCCACGGCCCGCTCCGGCTGGCGGAGGTTGCCGAGCGCGAGGGCCTCAACCCGACGCTGCTCTCACGCACGATCGCCGAACTGATCGCCGATCAACTGCTCACACGCAGCTCCGACCCGGATGACCGCCGCTCGGCCTGGGTCCAGGTCACTGCCGCCGGCCACGAGCTCGCCGAACACGTTCGCGGTGAGCGCACCGCCGCCATGCAGGGCGCAATCGACAACCTCGAGGCCTCCGACCAAAAGCTGATCGAAGCCGCGATCCCCGCCCTGGAGCGCCTCGCTCAGACGCTCTCAGAGGACGGCGCCAAATGAGCCCCGCGATCAAGCTGCTCAAGGGCAAGACCTTCGCCGCGCTCGAGGTTCCCAACTACCGCCTGTACATCAGCGGCCAGGCCGTCTCGCTGATCGGCACCTGGATGCAGATGGCGGCGCAGTCCTGGCTGGTCTGGACGCTGACGCACTCCGCCACCTGGCTTGGGCTGATCGTCGCCATGCAGACGCTGCCGGTGCTGTTCCTGGCGCCGTACGGCGGCGTGGTCGCCGACCGCGTCAACAAGCGCAAGATGATGATCGGGCTGCAGACCGCAATGGGCGTGCAGGCGCTGATCATGGGCGTCCTCACCCTCACGCACTCGATCCATATCTGGGAGATCGGCGTGCTGGCCGTGCTGCTCGGCTTCAATAACGCCTTCGAGAACCCCTCGCGGCAGTCATTCATGCTCGAATTGGTCGGGTCTGAGCACCTGCGCAATGCCGTCAGCCTCAACTCGACGATCGTCAACGTAGCCCGCGTGATCGGCCCGGCAATCGCCGGCCTGACGATCGCCGCCTTCGGTGAGGGCCCGTGCTTCCTCTTCAATGCCGCGAGCTTCGCGGCGGTGATCCTCTCACTGACGCGGATGGACCTCAGCGCGCTGAATCCGGTCACGCCCGCCCTGCGTGGCAAGGGTCAGCTGCGCGAGGGCCTGCGCTACATCAGCGGCGAGCCACGCTTGGCTCTACCGCTGCTGATGAGCGCCGTGGTCGGTTGCCTGACCTACGAGTTCCAGGTGACGCTGCCGTATATGGCTGCCCACGCGCTGCACAGCGACTCAGCCGGCTACGGCTTCATGACCGCTGCGATGGGCGTCGGCGCGGTCTTCGGCGGCCTCTGGCTCGCAACCCGCGGCAAGATCGGCTCGGCCGCGCTGATCGCCTCCTGCTCCGCCTACGGGGTCGCGATGGCGCTCGCCACGGTTGCGCCAAGTCTCGGTTGGGAACTCGTCGCGCTGCTGCCGGTTGGCGCCGCGGGCGTGATGTTCATGTCCCAGGCCAACGCGACCCTGCAGCTGAATGCTGCCCCGGAGATGCGCGGGCGCGTTATGGCGCTCTGGTTCGTCTCGTTCCAGGGATCTACGCCGATCGGCGCCCCGATCATCGGTGCCGTGATGGCTGGATACGGCGCCCGCGCAGGATTCGGTGTCGGTGGCGCCGCCTGCTTCGTGGTCGCCATCGCCGGCGCGTTGGCGCTGCGCAACCTGCGCGCGAGCCGTGCGGCCCAAGCTCAGGCAGCTCAAGCCGAGACAACCGTGGCCCAGGCGCCAGTGCCCAACGCCACGGACGAAGTCCCGCTCGCGGCGGTCTGAGGCCGCGGCCTCAAGGCGGCCGGCGAAGCGCCCGCGGCCCTAAGCGGTCGGAAGCGGCGTCTGCACCGTGGCGATCCGCCACGGCTGCGCATCGTCGCCGGAGAGCGAGAGCGTCCAGCGCTCGGTAAAGCCAACCAGCCGCGTCGGGCTGCCGAGCAGCACGCGCGTGGTGTCACGCTCTTCGATGTAGCGCCGCCCGCGCAGGTCCACGTCGATCGTCATAGCCGGCGGCGTCGCCGCGGCGTCGAGTCCGACAACCCGGATCCTCTGAACCGAAACGCCGCGCACCACCAGCCGCGTCTTCTCGCTCGGGTCGCCCGGGTGAAGCAGGTCGGATACAGCCTCGGGCGAAGCGAGCTTGCGCAGCTCGGTGTTCGGCCCGTCGACCGCGACCGCCCAAGCCGAAACCGCCCGGCGGGCCGCGATCTCGAGGATGTCCGGTGCGAAGCGCGCATCGGCAAGGCTCAGATCCATCGCGGCGGCCTGTGCGTCACCGGTGAACTGCAGGTCGGCCAGATCCGCGACGTTCATCCCGGCCGGCGTCTTCTCGGCGTTCGCACCCTCGACCATCGCCTCGTCGCGCAGCGCCTGATCGTCGGCCCACTCGGTCTGCACGACCTTGTCCTTGAGCGCGTGGCCACCCTCGCCACCCGACTCGATTGAGGCGAGCACCCAGTGGTTGCCGCGCCGCTCGAGTGTCCAGTACTCGCGCATCCGCGTCGTTTCCGTGAAGCTGCCGTCCTTCTTGATGTGGCGGCCCTGTCGGTCGACTACGTAGTCGCGCAGCTTCGCCTCGACCCGCACCACCACGCGGTCGGCGCTGCTTGCGTTGTGGCTGTTCTTGCGCTCAAGGCCGACGTACTCGACGGTCGGCGCTCCGACCGGCTCAACTTTGTTGCTCCAGCCCTTGCGGTCGAAATCGTCGAGGCGGCGCTCCCACTCGACCGCGAGCTCCGGCGTGATCAGGCCGCGCAGCTTGACGCGGTTGTCGGCGGACCAGGCCAGCTGGATCTCGGTGAAGAGCTCCGCGGCGGCGTCGCGCACCGCGCTTGGCCCGAAGATCGGGTTCTGGTCCTCAGCCTCGGCGGCCGCCAGTGAGACCTTGCGCTCCCGCTTCTTGGTCTCGCGTTTGTGCGAGCGGCCCTGGCGCTGACGCGCAGCCATCCAGCGCTTCACCTGTTGCTCGCCGCCGCGATTCTTGTACCACCACCAAGCAGCGACCGCGGCCACCAGGATCAGGCCAAATCCGTGCGTGGTGACCACCAGCAGGATCAGCAGGCGCACGACGATGTAAATCTCAAAGGCGCTGTGGCCACCGCCACCGCCGCCTCCTCCGCCACCGCCGCTGGTGAACCCGGCCGAGCCTCCACCGGCGCCGGCGAAGGCCGCCGGCGCAACCGCCAACAACACAACCGCGACCAGTGCCATCACCAACAGCACGGTCCGCGCGCGACGCCGCGGAGTCACTCTCGGTCGGCGGGGCGATTGCATCAACGCTCCCGAGATTCCTAAGCCGCGGCCCGCAGCGGGCCGACACCGGGCTCGCTCTGGGGTACGTGCTGGTCGGCGTGGTAACTCGAGCGCACAAGCGGGCCGGCGGCGATGTGGTCAAAGCCCATCTCGTAGGCAGCGTCCTCAAGTTCCTTGAACTCATCCGGGTGCCAGTAGCGCACGATCGGCAGGTGGTTCTCGGTCGGCCGCAGGTACTGGCCGATCGTGATCACCTGAACGTGGTTCCCACGCAGCGTGCCGAGCGCGTCGATCATCTCGTCGAACGACTCGCCGAGCCCCACCATCAGCCCGGATTTGGTGGTGACCTCGTCACCGCCCATCTCCTTGGCGTTGCGCAGTACGCGGTTCGAGCGCTCCCAGGTGGAGCCGCGTCGCGCGACCTTGTAGAGCCGCGGGACCGTCTCGACGTTGTGGTTGAAGACGTCGGGGCGCTCGTAGATCACCTTCGCCAGCGGCATCTCCTGGCCGCGGAAGTCCGGCGTTAGAACCTCAATCTTGGTGCTCGGCGACTGGCGCCTGATCTGACGGATCACGCCAACGAAGGCGTGGGCGCCGTAGTCATACATGTCGTCGCGATCGACGCTGGTGATGACCGCATGGCGCAGACCCATGCGGGCGACGCTTGCGGCAACCCGCGCCGGCTCGAGCGGGTCGTTCCAGGTCGGCCGGCCGGTCTTGACGTGGCAGAAGCCGCAGCGGCGCGTGCAGGTGTCGCCGAGGATCATGAATGTCGCCGTGCCGCGCTGCCAGCACTCGCCGATGTTCGGACACGCGGCTTCCTGGCAGACCGTGTGGAGGTTCTCCTCCTTGATCAGCGCCTGCAGCTCGCGGTAGCGCTCACCGCCTGGGGCGGGCACCTTGAACCACGGCGGCTTGCGGCCCTTGTACGGCTCGACGTCAGGCCCCAGAACCGTGAGGACGTCCTGAATCCCGCCTGGGTTTGATCGAGACCGGGTCGCGCTCATCTTCAATGAAGGGTACTGACAGCGCCCACCACGTCCGCGCCGGCGACGCTCTCGAGCCGCTCGCGTGTCACCAGTCGCTGTCGGTGGCCGAGCGCTTGAGCCAGCGCAAACGCGGCGCGCTTGCGAAAACAGATGATCCTCGGGCTCGCCGGACCGCATGAAACGGCCGCGTCCAGGATCGCGCTCGCGCCGCCGGTTTGGTTACCGGCGGCCTCGCTGCCAGTCGGCGGCGCTCCGCTCTCCAACGCGATCGAGGTCATCGTCACGGACGGCAGCCCACAGGCCACGACCCAGCTGAACGGCGTCAGGTCGTTGTCGACGTTGACTGCGAATCCGTGTGTGGTGACCCCCTTAGCCACGTGCACACCGATCGAAGCGATCTTGCGGTCTTCAACCCAGACGCCGGTGTAGTCCGGTCCGTCCTCCGGCCGCGCCCGCGCAAAGATCCCCTCGTCCTTCAGCGCGATCACCAGCGCCTGTTCGAGCACGCGCACGTAGGCCACGACATCAGTCACCTGCACGATCGGGTAGCCGACCAGCTGGCCGGGGCCGTGGTAGGTGACCTTGCCGCCACGGTTGGTGGTGATGATCTCGATGCCCTGTGACTCGTAGAACGCGTCACCCATGGTCAGCTCACCCGGGGCCGAGCGGCGCCCGCGTGTGTAAACCCGCGGGTTGTGCTCGAGCAACAGCAGCGTGTCGGGGATCAAGTCCTGCTGCCTGGCGGTGCGCAGGCGCTCCTGCAGCTCGAGCGCCGAGCGATAGTCGATCTGCCCGACGTTGCAAACCCAGAGCTCAGATTCAGACACGTACTGATCGTACTTACGCGCTACCGCCGGCAAAGCGCATGCCTGGGTGGGGCCAAATACAGCTCCCACCTGAATTTGGCCCCACCCAAGCGGCGGGCGCCGTCGCGCCGCGCCCTCGCGCCGCGCCGCGCGGGTGCTCGGAGCGGCCGCTTGGCCCCGACAGACAGTCGCCTTTAACCTCCAGCAATCGACGTCGCGTCCCTCACCCGTCTGCGCTGGCGCCTGCGTGGCGCCTGGATGTGGCCCTCCTTCGTCGTCTTGGCGATCGTTGATGGCGTGATCGTCAGCTGGCGACCGTTTCTCGGCGACAGCGGTTCGCCGGTGGTCGGCGTGCTGCTCGGCTGGGTCGCCAGCCTGGTGCTGATGACGGCGCTGAATCCCCCGCTCGGCTGGGTGTTTCGCAGGGTCCGCAGCGACATGCCGACGCTGGTGGCTCGTGACTACGCCGGCGCCGCGATCTGCCTGCTGATCACCTGCGTCCTGCTGGTCGGCGGCCTGATCCACCACCCCACAGCTGTCGCCGACCAGAACGCGCTGGAGGACGCGAGCGCCTACGCCGAGGCGTATATCGGTGACCACGCCCCGCGGCAGTTCCTCTCAGACCTGCGCCGTCTCAGCGCCTACGAGGTGCAGCCACCTGAGATCTACCGGATCTGTGCGCACGCGGTCAAGCTGCCCGCCGGCCGAACCGGGCCTGCCTGGTACTGCGTCAGCGTCGACCTCGCCAAGCCCTTCGCGAAGAGCGTCACCTACGCCGGCTCGGAGCCCAACAGCCTGCTCTCGCAGGGCACCGATTAGCTGCGTCCGCGTCCGCGCAGCCGCGCAGCTTCGCGCGCCTGCTGATGCTTCTCACGGACCGCGTCGCGTTGCAGCTCGTGTTTCTCGCGCGCGCTGACGCGATCCTGCGCAAGTGCGGCACGGTCGGCCTGCGCCGCGGCGCGGGTCGCTTCGCGATCTGCTCGCGACGAAACCCGGCCGGCCTCACGCTGCTCGCGCCGCGCGGAGTGTGCTGCCTTGCGGATATCGCGGAATGCCACCTTCGCATCCCGCAGCGCACTCATCACCTGCTGGCGGGCCTGCTCGGCGGCGAGGGCCGCCTCACGCAGCTGGTCCTTGGTCTTGCGCCCTTCAACCATCAGGTGGAACGACCAGAGGCCGGTGTCCAACAAGCGAGCGGCACGATCGAGGTCCGCGGCAACGGCGGCTTGCAGAGCGCCGGCGCCGATGTTTTCGCCGATGTGTCGCAGGGACGAGTCGTAGCTCAGCTCCAGCAGGCTGACCAGCGCCCGCGCGGCGCTGAGCGGCTCGGGGTCTCGCGGGTCAACGCCCGCCTCGTCGGCCAGGATCGCGGTCAGCGCTTCAACCATCCTGTAGCGATGCTCGCCCCAGGCTGAACGCAGCGCCGGCGTCTCACTGACCATCCGGCTGAATTCACTGAGGAACTCCAGTGCGTCGTCGCCGAGCCCAGCACTGAAGTGCGAAGCGTCGACCTTCAGCACGGCCACGAACGCGGCCGTGGGGGAGGAGCCGGGCGGGCGGTCTCGTACCGCCGCCGCCAGCCGCAACAGCTGCTCATCGGTCTGGTCGTAGACCAACGACTCCTTAGTCGGGAAGTAGTTGTAGATCGTCTTTTCGGAGACTCCGACCTTCTCCGCGATCTCCGCGATCCTGACGTTGTCGTAACCGCGCGCCACGAACATCGCCGTCGCCACATCTGAGATCCGCTGGCGCGTCAGGCGCTTCTTGCGCTCTCGCAGGCCTTCGCTGATGTGGTGACGCTGGTCCCATTCGTCGAGTCGCGTCCAGACCGCGTTGAAGCGCTGGGCCCACTCCTCGCCGAGCTCTTGGGTGACCAGCTCTCGCACCCGCCGCTTGCCTTCGTCACCGCCCAGCGACTCATCATCAGGCTCGAGTTCCGGGTCGCGCTCAGGGTTGGTCGTCACACCCAAAAGGATATAGCGAATTTTGCAGTTGCAGAATTTTTACGGCGACTGTAAGATTCTGCGCCATGACCGATCTTGCAATCGAGGCGACAGGCCTCACAAAACTTTTCGGCGACTTCAAAGCTGTCGACAACCTGGACCTCACCGTCCCCAAGGGCTCAGTCGTCTCGCTGCTTGGCCCCAACGGCGCCGGCAAGACGACAACCGTGCGCATGCTCGCGACGCTGCTGCGTCCCGACGGCGGTAGCGCCAGGGTCAACGGCTACGACGTCGTCCATGAGGCCAGCGCGGTGCGCCGCACCACTTCGCTCACCGGCCAGTTCGCTGCGCTCGACCCGAACCTCACCTGCCGTGAGAACCTGATCCTGATCGCCTGCCTACGTGGCATGCACCGCGGCGCCGCTGCCGCCAGGGCCGATGAGCTGCTCGAGCGCTTCGACGCGGCCGAGTTCGCGAGCCGCCTGATCAAGCGGGTCTCGGGCGGCCAGCGCCGCCGCGTCGACCTCGCCGCCAGTCTGATCGAGCAGCCAGAGCTGCTCGTGCTCGACGAGCCGACCACCGGCCTTGACCCGCGCAGCCGCCAGGTCGTCTGGACCACGGTCCGTGAGCTGGTGGCCGAGGGCATCACGCTGCTGCTCACCACCCAATACCTGGAGGAGGCCGACGCCTTGGCCGATCGCATTGTGCTGATCGACCACGGCCGTGAGATCGCCGCCGGCACGCCGGCGGAGCTGAAGGCCCAGGTCGGCGAGCAGCGGATCGACGTGATCGCCGCCGACACTCCCGCGTACGAGCAGCTCTCTCGCGAGCTAACCGCCCAGGGCTTCGAACCGACCTTCATGCCGGAGCTGCGGCGTATCTCCGTGGCGGCGCCAAACGAGGTCCAGGATCTGACCCGCGTCTCTGAGGCCGTTGCCTCAACCGGCATCGCGATCGATGAGATCGCCCTGCGCCGCCCGACCCTGGACGACGCCTTCATCGCCCTCACCGGGCACGCCGCCGAACCCACCGACAACCAAGCACCGGAGCTGGTCGCATGATCACCTACGCACGCGAGACCACGCTGCTGACCTGGCGCGGGCTGCGCGCCATCACCAGAGTCCCCGAGCGTCTGCTCGACGTCACGATCCAGCCGATCGTCTTCATCCTGCTGTTCCTCTACGTGCTCGGTTCGGCGATTCACATCCCGCACGTCGCTTACAAGGACTTCCTCTTCCCGGGCATCATCGCCCAGTCCCTGGCATTCGGGATCATGGGTACCGGCACCGCCACCGCGCACGACATGCGTGAGGGCGTGGTCGATCGCTTCCGTTCGATGCCGGTTAGCCGCCTCGCGATCATCAGCGGTCAGGTGATGGGGCAGCTCTGCGAGCAGCTGCTCGGCCTCGTTATCACCGTCGTGCTCGGTCTAATTCTCGGCTGGCGCCCGCACTTCAGTCTCGGTCACGGTCTGGAGCTGGCCGGCCTCGTCGCGATCTCGATGCTGGCCTTCACGTGGACTGGCGTCTTCTTCGGAATGATCGTGAGATCACCCGATGCGATGCAGGGCGTCGGCTTCATCGTCGTCTTCCCGCTGACGTTCATGGCCGGCACCTTCGTGCCGATCAGCGGTATGGCTGCGATCCCGCGCGCGATCGGTGACTGGGACCCTTTCTCCGCGTTCGTGGCGGCACTGCGCAGGCTCACGGAGAACATTCCCTCGTCTGGTTCCTGGCCGCTCGACCACCCGGAACTCGGGATGCTGCTCTGGAGTCTGCTGCTGCTGGGGCTATTCGTGCCGCTGGCGCTGCGGCGCTTCAACAAGGGCCTCGCGTCCTGAGGAAGCTCCCCGGGGGCGAATGGCTCCGCCATTCGCCCCCGGCGCTTTGCCATCCGCTCCGAGCCCGCTAGCGTCCAGCACCAGATGACCTACGTGGCATTGATCACCGGTGCGACCAGCGGGATCGGGGAGGCGACGGCCCGTCGTCTCGCCGCGCGGGCCGACGTCCAGCTCGTGCTGGTCGCGCGCCGCGAGGATCGCCTGCGGGCCTTGGCGCAGGAGCTGCCAGGCGACCCGACCGTGATCGTCGCGGACCTCACCGACCCGGCTGCGGCGCCGCGGATCGCCGAGACGGTTGAGCGCGACCACGACCAGCTCAACCTGCTGGTCAACAACGCCGGCGCCCGCTGGTCGTCGGAGTTCGAGGCCGGCGGCTGGGAGAACGTCGAGCGCCACATGCGCGTCAACTTCGAGGCGCCGGTGCGGCTGATCGAGGCGCTGCTGCCGCTGCTTCGCCGAACGGCGGCCGCGGCCAACGCGGATCCCGCCGTTCTGTCACTCGCGGCTGAGCTCGACCCGGCCACTCGCCGCCATCACCGCACAGGTATCGCCCCGGCGGCGATCGTCAACGTCTGCAGCACCTCCGGTCGTGTCTCACGCAAGGGAGTGGGTGCTTATTCGGCCAGCAAGTTCGCGCTCGCCGGCTGGAACGACGCGCTCGCGCTCGAGCTCGCCGCCGACGGCATTCACGTCGGCCTGGTGCTGCCTGGCTT
>Ga0302314_10013203_pt1 | contig 14218 bp, 10 predicted proteins | sample III_Palsa_N2_3_FD_200533 | JGI IMG/M metagenome (GOLD analysis project Ga0302314, IMG submission 200533) | Peat permafrost microbial communities from Stordalen Mire near Abisko, Sweden - III_Palsa_N2_3 | ecosystem: Environmental > Terrestrial > Soil > Palsa > Peat permafrost | place: Sweden... | reverse complement strand
GCTCACCTGGAAGGACGTTGAGGCCGATTACTCCACCCACACCTGGTTCGTCGACGTCTTCCACGCGGCCGGCCCGATCCAGGGCTCGACCGCGGGCGCGACCAGCACGGTGATGACCCCGGCCGAGATCAAGGGGCTGCTCGACGCGGGCAGGCTCACGATCATCGGCCACAAGGTCATCGACGGGCATTCGACTATCGGGCTGCGCCAGCCGTGGGCGCGCGGGTACCGGGAGCTGTGGGTCGACTCGACGACCTTCCTGCCGGTGCGGCTCATCACGGCCGACTTCGCCGACCAGAAGGGGCCGCTGCAGAACGTGATGCTGATCGACAACGAGACCTGGCTGCCGCGCACCCAGTCGCTGCTCGACGAAGTGAACCGGGTGCACATTCCGGCCGGGTTCACGCAGGTCGCGCCGCCGCAGTAACCGTCGGCGGCGTCGCGGCGGATGCCGCCGGCCTGCGTGCGCAGGCCGGCGGCAGCAGCGCCGATCGGCGACGATTGAGGTCTAGTCGGGGCAGGTCAGGTCGGTTAGCTTGTGGGGGCATGACATGGCAACCGGAACTGGATGAATTGCGCCGCCGCCAGGAGCTCGCCGAGCGGATGGGCGGGCCGGAGAAGATCAGGCGGCAGCGCGACGCCGGCCGGCTGACGGTCAGGGAACGCATCGCCGCGCTGCTCGACGAGGGTTCATTTCACGAGGTCGGTGCGCTCGCGGGTACCGCTGGCTACGACGAGTCGGGCGAGCTCGCCAGCTTCATCCCGGCCAATTTCGTGACTGGAACCGGACGCGTGGACGGCCGCAAGGTGGTCGTCGGCGGTGACGACTTCACCGTCCGCGGCGGCGCGGCTGACGCCTCGATCATCGGCAAGCAGATCTACGCCGAGCGCCTCGCGAACGAGCTCCGCCTGCCGATCGTCAGGCTGGTCGAGGGGACGGGCGGGGGCGGCAGCGTGAAGACCCTGGAAACCAGCGGGCACACCTACGTGCCCGTCAACCCCGGCTGGGACTACGTCGTGGACAACCTGTCGACGGTTCCGGTCGTCGCGGCCGGGCTCGGCCCGGTCGCGGGCCTGGGCGCCGCCCGGCTCTGCGCGGCCCACCTGTCGATCCTGGTCGAGGGCACGGCGCAGCTGTTCGTGGCCGGCCCGCCGGTGGTCAGCTCGGGTACGGGCGAGCAGGTCGATAAGGAGCAGCTCGGCGGGTCGCGCGTGCATGCCAGGAACGGCGCCGTCGACCTGATCGCGTCGTCCGAGGCCGAGGCGTTCGCGCTGATCAGGAGGTTCCTGTCCTACCTGCCGCCGAGCGTCTTCGAGTTGCCGCCGGTCGCGGCGAACGCGGACCCGGTCAGCCGGCGGGCGGCCGAGCTGCTGGCGGCCGTGCCGCGCGACCGGCGCCAGCCGTACCGGATCCGCCCGGTCCTGGCCGCCGTCTTCGACGCCGGCTCGGTCATGGAAGTCCAGCGCTACGGCGGCTCGATCGTGACGGCGCTGGCCCGGCTGGACGGCCATCCGGTCGGCGTGGTCGCCGGCGACCCGTACGCGGCGGGCGGCTGCCTGACCGTCGAGGGCTCGGAGGCGGTTACCCGGCTGGTCGATCTGTGCTCGGCGTTCCACCTCCCGGTGGTGACGTTCACCGACCAGCCCGGGCTCCTGATCGGCACCAGGGCCGAGCAGCGCGCGACGATCCGGCACGGGGTGCGGGCGATCGCCGCTGTCTACCAGGCCGGGGTTCCCGGCGCCGAGATCATCATCCGACGGGTTTTCGGGGTCGGCGGGGCGGGCCTGACCAACCGGCACCGGCTCACCCGCCGCTGGGCCTGGCCCTCGGCCGACTGGGGCTCGCTGCCGGTCGAGGGCGGCATCGAGGCCGCCTACCGCGCCGACCTGGAGCAAGCCGACGACCCGGCCGCGCTGCTGGCCGAGATCCGGGGCAGGCTCGACGCGGTACGCAACCCGATGCGCACAGCCGAGCGGTTCGGAATCGAGGAGATAATCGACCCGCGGGAGACCCGGCCCCTGCTGTGCGACTGGGTCCGCGACGCGTACGCGGTGCTGCGCGGCAATCCCCCCGGCCGGCCGGCATTCGGCCTGCGGCCCTGACGTCAGATCCGCACCCATCCTTGGCGGGCCCTCGGTTCTCCTTGACTGGCCGGGCTGCCGTCGTTTTACCCTGGTGCCGGGTCGATGCGGAGGGCGGTGCGGGCCGAGTGGGGCACGCGTTGGATGTCGTCATTGCCGGGGGCAGCGCCGCTGGCCTGTTCGCCGGGCTGCTGCTGGCCCGGGCCGGGCATCAGGTCCTGGTCCTCGAGCGGGACTGCCTCGAGCCCGCCCCGGACGTGGAATCGGCCGCCGCGTCGGCGTTTCGCCCGGCGGCGCCGCAGATCGTCCAGCCGCATATCGTCATGGCCCGGTGCCGTCAGCTTCTTATCGAGCACCTGCCCGACGTGTACGCGGGGCTGCTTGCGGCCGGGGCAGCCGAAGCTCCGCTGCGGACGCAGATGCCGGATTCGCTGTCGGACACCGCCGCGTGGCCGGGGGATGAGCGGCTGACCCCGGTGATGACCAGGCGGTCCACCGTCGACTGGGTGCTGCAGCGGGCCGCCGCGGCCGAGCCGCGGGTCACGGTGCGGAGCGGGGTGAAAGTCACTGGCCTGCTCGCCGCCGCTGGCCGGCCCGGCGGCCGGCCGCCGCACGTGACCGGCGTGCGCACCGACCGCGGTGACGTGCCTGCCGACCTGGTCGTCGACGCCACCGGCGGCCGTTCGCCGATCGATGACTGGCTGACCCAGATCGGCGCCCGGACCACCGCCACCTGGCGAGCCGAGTGCGGGATGGCCTATTTCAGCCGCCACTACCGGGTACGCCCGGGAGCTGACCTGCCCGCCCCGCTGGTCACGCGGATCGTCGTGGCGCTCGATGAGTTCCTGGTCGGCAAGTGGGGCGGCGACAATGGCGCGGTGCAGCTGGTGGTGGCGCCACTGGCCGCCGACCACCGGTTCCGCACGGCCCGGGAGCCGGAGGTGTTCACCGCCGTGCTGCGGACGATCCCCGCCCTCGCGGCCTGGCTGGATGTGATGGACCCGATCACCGGCGTGTTCCCGATGGCCGGGCTGCACAACACCCTGCGCCGCCTGGTGGCCGACGGCGCTCCCGTCGCCACCGGCCTGCACGCGATCGGCGACTCGGTCTGCACCACCAACCCGACCCTGGGGCGCGGCCTGGCGCTGGCCCTATCCGGCGCCGCCGACCTGGTCGATGCCATCGGCGAGAACGCCGCGGATCCAGCCGCGCAGGCGCTCGCCCTGGACCATCTCGTCGGCGCGCACGTGGTTCCGTTCTACCAGGATCAGGCCGTGATTGACGCCGCCCGGCTGGCGATGATGCGGCACACCATCTTCGGCGCGGCACCGCCCCGGCCGTCCCAGACTCCCGGCCGGGTCACCTATTCCCAGCTGCGCGCGGCCGCGTCCCTGGACCCGGCCGCCTTCCGCGCGCTGTGGAAGATCAACGGGATGGTCTGCCCGCCCGACGAGGTCTACACCGATCCCACCGTAATAGCGTGCACGCAGGAAACGCTCAGCCGGCCCGGCACCCTGCGGCCGGCCGCCCAGCCCGCCCGAGAGCAGCTCATCGCCGCCCTGACCCGGTAGCGGAATTTATCAAATACTTAGCGCTGAGAGCTTGAGCGGAATCTTACGGGGCCGATATATATGTCGGTCATGAAGACAGGCACGCGCAGGGCACTCGCAAGAAAGCCGGCGGCCCTGGCGCTTGCCGTCGCATCGCTCGCCGCCACCGCGGCGCTCACCGGCGGCGCCCCCGCCCGTGCCAGCGCCACTCAGACAGCCGCCGCCGCCTCGTCCAGCGCCATCTGCACCGCGCCGGCAAAGTACGCGTCCCTCGCCACCAAGCTCTCCAAGGACATCGCGGCCGCCATCAGGGGACGCTCCGGCTACATCGCCATCCGGGTCGAGGACGTGCGGACCGGCGTGGAGTGCCGGTATAACGAGGGGCACCGCAGCCACTCGGCAAGCGTGGTCAAGGCGACGATCCTGGCCGCGCTGCTGTACTGGCGGCAGCGCACCCACACGTCGCTGACGGGCACGGAGAAGCAACAAGCGACGCTGATGATCGAGGACTCGGACAACGACGCCGCCACTTACCTGTGGAATGACGTCGGCCATGCCCGGCTGACCCAGTTCGTCAAGGCGGCCTCCATGACCGAGACCGAACTCAACCCGGGCGGCTACTGGGGGCTCAGCGAGATCACCGCACGCGATGAGCTGCAGCTAACGCGGCTGCTCACGGAGCACAACTCGGTGCTCACCGACTCATCGCGCGCCTACGAGCTGAACCTGATGAACCACGTGGTGTCGTATGAGCGGTGGGGCGTCCCGGCAGGCGCGCCGAGCGGGACGACCGTCTACGTGAAGAACGGCTGGCTCAACGACCCGGTGCTCTGGGTCATCAACAGCATCGGCGCGGTCGAGGGCCACGGGCGTGACTACAAGATGGCGATCCTCACCTACGACAACCCGGGCGAGCAGTACGGCATCAACACGGTCCAGGCGATCGCCGAGGCCGCGAACCGTGACCTGAACGCCGGGCTGCCCGCGGCCGGGAAGCCGCTCGCGCCGACTGCGCTCCCCCGGGTCCTGCAGGGGCAACCGGACGAGGTACTCCCGAAGGGGGCGCACTAGCCCCATCGTTCCGCTCCGATGCGGCAAGGTGAGTCGCCTTGGCTGTCTTGGCCGCGGGCCAGGCTCGTCATCCTGCGGCTCATCGCACGATTGGATCAATGATGGAGAACCCGCCCGCGCACTTCCCCGCCTGGCCCGGCGACGCCGAGGTGGCAGTGGCCCTGACCTTTGACGTGGACGGCGAGGCTCCCTGGCTCAGCGAGGGACCCGCCTACGCCCGCCGGCTGACCACGCTGTCGCAGGGCCGCTTCGGCCCGGCCCGGGGCCTGAGCCGGATCCTCGGGCTGCTGGCCGAGCTGGAGGTCACCGCCACCTTCTACGTGCCCGGCCATACCGCCGACCAGCATCCCGGCGCCGTGGAGGCCATCCTGGCGGGCGGTCACGAGATCGGCCACCACGGGTACCTGCACCGCGGCACCGACGGCCTGGACGCCGCGGCGCAGCGCGCCGAGCTCGAGGAAGGCCTCACGGCGCTGGGGAAGCTAGGGGTCCGGCCGGACGGCTACCGGTCGCCCGGCTGGGAGCTGACCCCGGAGACCCTGGACCTGCTGCGCGAACTCGGCTTCCGCTACGACGCCAGCCTGATGGCCGACGACCGCCCGTACTGGGTGACCAGCGGAGATGAGCCGCTGCTGGAGCTGCCCGGCCACTGGAGCCTGTGCGACTGGCCCTACTTCGGCTGGACCTCCTACGACGGCGGGCTGCTGGCCGACCCGGCCGCGGTGGAGCGGATCTGGCTGGCGGAGTTCGAGTCGGCCCGCCAGGACCGCCGGGCGGTCACGTACACGATGCACCCCGAGGCCATCGGCCGCGGCTACCTGGTCCGGATGCTCGACAGCCTGATCACCGCGATGGCCGGACGGGGCCGCCCGTGGTTCGCCACCCACGCGCAGATCGCCGGCCTGGCCGGCACCTCGCCCATCGACTCACCTTGACGGCCGCAGGGATCGCCGCCACGCGAAACTTGGTCTCACCCGATCTGGCGGGGCAGTTTGCCGGGCGCCCGCACCAGGTCCAGACGGGTGACCCGGCCGGCCGCCACGGTCACGGAGGCGATCGTGACGAGTTCGCCTTGCTGGTAGACGGCGAACCCCGGCGCCCCGTTGACGATGACGCGGTCGATCTCGTCGCCTGGTTGTTCCTTGGCAAGGACGCCAAGCAGGAACCGCGCGACCCGGTCGGCGCCGAGGACGGGCTTGAGGGCGGACGTGACCAGGCCGCCGCCGTCGCTGACCAGGACCACGTCCGGGTCGAGCACGTGAATCAGCGCCGTCAGGTCGCCTGAGGCCGCCGCCGAGGCGAACGCCTCGACCACGCGCCGGTGCTCGGCCGGGTCGGTCGATGGCCAGGGGGATCGCTCGCGGACGTGCCGCCTGGCGCGGGAGGCGAGTTGCCTGACGGCCCCCGGCGCCCGGCCGACGATGACCGCCACCTCATCGAACGGCAGCCCGAAGAGGTCATGCAGGACGAACGCGGTCCGCTCGGCCGGCGACAAGGTCTCCATCACCACCAGGATCGCGTAGCCGACCTCGTCGGCCAGCGTCACCTTGTCCGCCGGGTCCGCGCCCGTCTCGTCGGGTGACGCGACCACCGGCTCGGGCAGCCACGGGCCGACGTAGCGCTCTCGCCGGACCCGAGCGGACCGCAGGACGTCAAGTGCCATCCGCGACACGGCCACGACCGCCCAGGCCTCCACATCACGCACCGTTTCGGCTTTGTCCGCCGCGGTCAGCCGGAACCAGCAGTCGGCGACGACGTCCTCGGCCTCGCCATGGCTGCCGATGATCGCGTACGCCACCCGGACCAGCCTCGGCCGCGCCTGGCTGTAGGCGGCGGCCAGCAGGTCCGGCTCGGTCGTCACAGCGTGCCCCGACCGCGCTGCTCGGCCACCCAGTCGGCGAAGGTCTGCGTCCCGCGCAGCCCGGGCCGGTCTGGCAGCCCGCCGCCCGCTGCCATGGCCCTGCCCACCGCGCCGGGCAGTCGCGCCGAGACGACCAGGCGCCTGTCCCCGCGGGCGCGGACGACCCGGCGGATCATGTCCGCCATTATCTCCTCCCGCGGGCCCGCGAGCTCGGACATCGCCGCCGGATCGCCGCCGGCGATCCTGGCCAGCGCGACGCCGACCTCGCGGGCGGCGACCGGCTGGGCGCGCCAGCGGGGGACGATCACGACGGGCCCTGGCATCTTGGCCAGGTACTGCCCCGCGAACTCGTGGAACTGCGCCGCGCGCAGGATGCTCACCGGCGCCGGCGACTCCCGCAGGACCTGCTCCTGGCGCAGCTTGCCCTGGTAATAGCCGTACGGCACCCGGTCTAGGCCGATGATCGAGAGCACCACGACGTGCCGCACCCCCGCCGCGGCGGCCGTGCGCATCAGCGTCCGCGCCGTTGCCTCGAAGAACTCGCTGCTGCGCCGCTTGCCCGATGACGCGACGTTGGTCGCGTCGATCACCGCGTCAACGCCCGCGAGCGCGACGTCAAGCCCCTCACCGGTCACCAGGTCAGAGCCGGCCGAACGGGCTATCACGATCGCCTCATGACCGTCAGCGCGCAACGCCTCGACCGCCCATCGTCCGGCGACGCCGGTTCCGCCTGCCACCGCGATTTTCATCTGCCCACCCCTACCGAGATGATTTGACGATTAACGCAGGTGGACGAGACCGGGTCGCGGAGTGTGACATCCGGGCTTTTCACACGGCTTCCCCACATTCGGCGGAGGCTGCCGAGCCCAGGCCCACCGCCGGCGCCCGCCACGCGATCCGACTGTCGGGCGACCCCGATCGCTGTCACTCCGGCAGCAAGACTGGGCGCCTCAGAGCCGAGGAAGCACCCTGCCGATTTAGCGCGGACCGGGAGCCGCTCGATGTGGGAGCCGACCCGGCGCAGAGGCACCCGATCTGCGCCCGCAGGTGGATCCTGAAGCCTGCTTCAGGATCATCATCGTGCAGTGCCGGTCCCGGCCTCCCGGCACAGCTGTGCCCTCTACGCCACGATGGCCTGTCCTGGTCAGGTTGTCCCGATCTCAAGGTCTACCGCTATCTCCTCGTCTGCTCCCTGGAACGTCAGCTTGATGGCACGGGCAAGCGGGTCCAGACGGGGCAGGAACTCCAGTGCAAGGTCAACTCGCCCCCCGCCGCTTTCCCGGGCGCTCTCCTCGGGGGTGAGGACACGGGTGTTCCTGGCGTAGCTGCCCACGTAGCTGCCGCCACGGTCGTCTTCGCCGCGCACCGAGAACGGGTCCTCCGCAAGACGGCCGGCCGGACCGTAGTCCCACCACTGCGGCCGAGCGCACAGGTACAGCAGCCAGCTGCCGGGCAGGGAGATCAGGGTGTCAAGGCGGATGCTCACGCCGTCGACCGCCGGCAGCGCGACTCCGATGTCACGGTAAAACCGCGGGCCGCCCGCCCGCGGCACCGCGCCGGGCATGACGGCCCGCCTGGCCGCGGCTACCCGGACGGGCCCGGGCTGGCCGATCCGCGCGGCCGCGCGAGGCGAGGGCAGCAGGCGCGCGGTTGCGCCGTCCTGGCCCCGCAGCTCGATCCATTCGGCCTCCCGCCCCGGGACCGGGTCCACCACCAGGTGCACGCTCCTGTCCGGCGCCCCGCGCTTGCCAGATCCGCCCCCTACCCTGAGCGCATACTGTGCCCCGCGGTCATCAACGATCGTCGTACTACCCACCAGCCCTCGCATCCTTGCAGAGGCCACCTCGTGCTCGGCGATGTACTGGCGGGTTGCCGCGGTGTTCCTACGGGGGACCAGCCGGGCGAGCAGCGCGCCGGGCGCTGCCACCCGCCTGCCCGCGACTGGTGGCGTGAGCTGGCCGTTCCCGGACAGCGTCAAGGACACGTACAGGACGGCCTGCTCGGCACCGGCGATCAGTATCTCGGGCACCAGCACACCGGCCGGGGTCTGGAGGGCTGCGGCCGCGCCGAAGGACCACCGCTCCGGCGGCTCGGCCGGCGAACGGCGGCGTGCCACCTCGGTTTTCAGCGCGGTCCAGCTCTGGAAGCCGTACTCGCGAGCCAGCGCCAGCTGCGCCGCCGAAAGCGCTACGTGCGGTGAGACCGCGCGGAGCCGGTCAACGGCGCGCGGATCACCATCGGCGGCGGCGCGGAGCAGCTCTCGCGCCCTGCGGCGAAGCTGGCCAAGATCAGGTCGTTCGGGAAGCCCGGACATGATGTCTCCTCGGCGCCCGGGCTCGCATTCAGGCGCGGTAAGAAGACGATCCTGCCAGGAAAAGCACGATGCCACACCCATGATGGAGGTGAACTCAGTCCTGCCCGCGAGCCCGGCGGCACCCTCCAGCGCCTGACACGCAGCCTACCCGACGCCGCGTGGCCGGTCGCGTTCACGACTGAGCTCGCGACCGACGCAGACCTCCCGGTTATGGTCGCCGCCGCCAGCCGACCACGACATGCTCGATAGCGACCATATCGGCGGTTCCGGCGTTCAGCTGGCCGCCTGTGTCGGCGAATGCTCCCCGCGTATCGTGCTTGCCCGGCGCTCGGGGGTGGTATCGCCGATGATACCATCATGACATGGCAATGACTTTGCGGTTGGCGGACGACGAAACCGACGCGCTGCGGCGACGCGCGGAGCTCGAGCAGCGGTCCATGCAGGAAGTGGCCCGGCAGGCGATCCGCGAGTACGTGGAGAACCACAGCCGCGGCGAACTGCTCGACCAGGTCCTCGACGAGGGGCTGCCCCGCTACGCCGAGGCCCTGGAGCGGCTCGGCCAGTGATCTACCTGACCTTGCCGGAACTCCTGCACGTGGCCGAGCGCACCCTCGGCCCCGACTATGCGGTCCGCGACTACGGGCTGCTCGAGGCCGCCCTGGCCCGGCCCCGGGCCACCGCGTTCGGCAAGGACGCCTACCCGGACCTGGACGCCAAGGCCGCCGCCCTGCTGCACTCCATCGCCCGTAACCACGCCCTCATCGACGGCGACAAGCGCCTGGCGCTCGCCGCAGTCATCGCCTTCTACGGCCTCAACGGACGACGCCTCACCCTCACCAACGACGCCGCCTACGACCTGGTCATCAGCGTCGCCGCCGGGCACCTCGACACCGTCGACGCCATCGCCGCTATCCTGCAGACCGCCACCCGACCCCGGAGATAGGGCAAAATACAACCTGCTGATGGCTCTTCCGACTGCCGCCCGCCACCGGAACGCGGCACATCCGGCTTCCAGAACGCCGAATCGGCGCTTGGTGGTATTGACCCAAGCCGGAGGCTGGGACGGCGCAGATCACCCGGTTATGGCTCGTCGGCTGTGGCGGCCGGCGCCTGGCCGCAGGGTCTTGACAGTTGCTGCCCGATGAGTGACGCTCCGGTCATTAGTCGATTAATCATCTTCACTCATAAGTGCGCAAAAATGGGCGCAGCAAGTCAGTAGCGTGCACGGTGCGCATGTACATCAGGTTCCATTCATCGTTTGCGTGGAAGGCTGGGCGAAGATGAGGTCTCATGGTCTCGCACGTGCGGCGGCTGCGATCACGGCCGCGACGCTATGCATCGCGGTGCTCGCCGCGGCGCCCGCTCACGCAGCCCCGGCCGGGCCGGCCGGGGCCGGTGACGGCGCCGCCAGCCAGCCGTCGTCAAACAGTTCGGTATGTGACCTGTATGCCTATTACAGCACGCCGTGCGTGGCGGCCTACAGCATGACCCGGGCGCTGTACGCAAGCTATGACGGTCCGCTGTACCAGGTCCAGCGGGCCTCGGATGGTACGACGGCGAACATCGGGCTGCTGGTGGCGGGCGGAGATGTGAATGCATCCGAGCAGGACTCGTTCTGCTCCGGCACATCGTGCACGATCACCGAGATCTATGACCAGTCGCCGGAAGGGAACAACCTGACCGTCGCGTCGGGCGGCGGCGCCGCCCCCAACCAGGACGATCCGGCCAGCGCCACCGCGCTGCCGATCACGATCGGCGGTCATGAGGCGTACGGCGTGGACATCGAACCGTGGATGGGTTACCGGAACAACAAAACCAGAGGGATCGCGGTCAACGGCGAGCCCGAGGGGATGTATATGGTGGCCTCCGGCACCCACGCCAACCCGAACTGCTGCTTTGACTTCGGCAACGCCGAGGCCAACAGCGACGACAACGGCGCCGGGCACATGGATGCGGTTAACCTCAGCACGACGTGCTGGACTGGCGGGCAGTGCAGCGGGAACGGGCCCTGGGTGCAGGCCGACATGGAGAACGGCCTGTTCATGGGGGCGGACAATACGAACCTGGCCAACCTGGGGAACAGCAGTGACTTCGTCACCGCGCTGCTGAAGAACGACGGGAAGACCACTTTCGCGCTCAAGGGTGGCAACGCCCAGTCCGGCGGCCTGTCGACGTGGTACGACGGGCCTCTTCCCAGCGGTTATGCGCCGATGAAGCAGGAGGGCGGGATCATCCTGGGCACCGGTGGTGACAACAGCAACTGGGGCACCGGCTCGTTCTTCGAGGGCGTCATGACGGCCGGCTACCCGTCGGATGCCGCCGACAACGAGGTGCAAGCCAACATCGTGGCGGCCGGCTACGCCGGCAACTCTGCCGGCGTCAGCGTGGTGGCCTCGGCGGCGGGGCCGGCGGTGGCCCATAACGGGTACGCCAGCGTATACACGGTGGACGCGGCCAGCGGGGACCTGCAGGAGACGTACCTGCCGGCGATCGGCGATGCGTGGTCAACGCAGGACATGCACGTAAAGTTCGGTACCCCGAAGGTGATGGCGGGCACGGAACCGGTGGCCGTGGCCCATGGCGGGTATACCAGCGTGTACACGGTCGACGCGGGGGGCGACGGCCCGGCGCCCGGGGACCTGCAAGAGACGTTCCTGCCGGCGATCGGCTACGCGTGGTCAACGCAGGACCTGTCGGCGAAGTTCGGCACCCCGCCGACGAACGTGACGCCGACGGCGGTGTACCACGACGGGTATACCAGCGTGTACACGGTCAACAGTTCGGGTGGGAAACTGCAGGAGACGTACCTGCCGGCACTGGGCGACCCGTGGGCCACACAGGACCTGTCGGCGCTGACCGGCGGCCCGGCGGTCCTGGCCGGGACATCCCCGGTCGCTATTTACCACTCCGGCTACACCAGTGTCTACACCGTAGACGGTGACCATCATCTGCAGGAGACGTACCTGCCGACGCTGGGCGCTGGGTGGTCCACGCAGGACATGTCGGCGAAGTTCGGTACCCCGAACACGACCGGGACGCCGAGCGCTGTCTTCCACTCCGGCTACACCAGCGTCTACACCGTGGATCAGGGCAGCGACGACCTGCAGGAGACCTACCTGCCCGCCATCGGCGACCCGTGGGCGACCCAGGACATGTCCGCGAAGTTCGGGACGCCGTCGGTGGCTCCGGGCACGACGCCCGTGGCGCTGTCTCACACCGGCTACACCAGCGTCTACACCGTGGATCAGGGCAGCGACGACCTGCAGGAGACGTACCTGCCGGCACTGGGCGACCCGTGGGCGACCCAGGACATGTCCGCGAAGTTCGGCACTCCGAAGACCGCCGAGACCCCGGTCGTGCTGCTCCACGCTGACGCGATCGGCGCCCTGACCTGGACCAGCGTCTTCACCGTCGATCCGAACGCGGACCTGCAAGAGACGTACCTGCCCGCCATCAGCGCGGGGTGGACCACGCAGGACCTGTCCGCAAAATACGGCACCCCGCCCGTGTAAGAGGGCGGCCAGTTCAACGCCTTGCCGATTACGAGCGTCCTCGCATCTGTGCCGCCCGTGCACCTGTCCCCGCCGGTTGTCCAGTTCTGCGCACGTGGGATCGCGGGACGGACAACCTCGCGGCGGCAGATCAGGATGGCTGTCGAGCCTGCTGGCATCAAACCGGTGGCTATCGCGGTGCGGGGAACGGCATCATGAGCCCGTGGCAGATGTGAGCGACACCGTGACGTTGTCGCGTCCGACCGGACCGGAGGAACTGGCCCTGGTCGAGGCCTCGGGCTGGCGCGAGTGGCCGCCGCGGCTGCCAGGGCAGTTCCCAGCACTTGGCCATAAAGTAGATAGATCGCGTAAGGAGATCACATGGCCGCCACATGGGAATATCGAGTTGTAAGCATTCTAGTCGTTGCAGGACATACCAACGCGTCTGACGATCGAGCGAACAGACTTATGGCCGAGTGGTCGGCAGCTGGATGAGAACTGGTAAATGGTAGCAATATTAGCTACACCGCTGGCCTCGCCCCAGAAAGGACGAATTTCACAGAGTACTTCTTCTATTGACGTAAGCCGGTCAACTCCAATCTTGAAGGATGAGATAAGGAATTGACAAAGGGCTGCAAGTTCCCTGTTGACCCTCCCACCCGAGCACCAGTCTGCTCCGTCCGACCTGATAGGCTGCACGCCGCCGGATCAAGCTGTGGCTTGGCGTCGGCGCCCTGGCGCTCAAGCTCGCTGGCCTTCGTGCGCCCCAGTTCGCGGTCGTTGCGAGGGGTTCTCCGTGCGGACCTGTCCGGCGGTGCGGACTTGGCGGCGGGCAGCCCGCGCCGATGCGCCGCCGCGCAAGAGAGGGCCTGTCATGTCCGGGGACTCGCGGAAATCAAGATGGCATCAGCCCGCCTGACCTGCATACGGCCTTGTCGGCGGGCCTGCAAGGCCATGTTAGCAGGCGTGACGCCGAGTGCCGGGGAATGCCGTTTTGTCCGTGTTGTTCTCGTGTTGATCTTCCCTTGCGCCCGGACTTGTGTTGCTTTTGTGTTGGCGCGGAAGACCAGGCTCGCAGGGACATTCCAGCAGGCCGCCAGCGCGGAACGCCGGCCGGTCCATGCCGCTGCCGGCAACTTTCGGCTCCCGCAGCGACGCCGCGCGCCGGACGCATCGCCGCTCCGCTTCGCCCGAAACCCGGCCACCACGCAACGTAATCTCGCGAGAGACCGGCCACAGGCTAGACAAGGCCAGATCGCTGAATCGGTGCGTATGCCCGGGCGCAGTCGCATGGATGAATGGGCGCACAGATTGTCCCTTCGGGGAACGGTGCCGGAAGTCGGATGACGAGTGCAGGTGGCGGCTGTGCGGATGGCACCGCAAACCCCTGATTCTCATGGCGGCGGTGGTGCCTGGACGCGGAACGGGTGGGGCGGTTCAGTACCGCCACGAGTTCGGCAAGGGTGGTGTCGTTGATCCGGCTGCCGTTCCAGGTTCGCATCCCGGCATCAATTAGTCGCTTGCGCCGCCGCGCGAGGTCCTTCTCCGACGTCGGGGACACCTGCTTCCACGGCCAACGGCTCGGGGATGCGATCGCCGGAGAGGAGAAAGCCCGCTCCGATCACCGCGGCGACGAGCGCGCCGCCCCACCAGACGGCGTCGGGCGAGGCGGCGAGCACCACGCCACCGATGGCCGGGCCGAGCGCGAGGCCTGCGGTCGCCATCAGCGCGTACATCGACATGTAGCGGCCGAGGAGATGCGGGGGAGCGAGGTCGGCAACGAGTGGGCCGAGGACGACGGCGTGAACGCACTCGCCGATCGCGAACACGATTGCGACGCCGGCCAGGA
>Ga0302314_10013202_pt1 | contig 14219 bp, 20 predicted proteins | sample III_Palsa_N2_3_FD_200533 | JGI IMG/M metagenome (GOLD analysis project Ga0302314, IMG submission 200533) | Peat permafrost microbial communities from Stordalen Mire near Abisko, Sweden - III_Palsa_N2_3 | ecosystem: Environmental > Terrestrial > Soil > Palsa > Peat permafrost | place: Sweden... | reverse complement strand
CCGGGCCTGGGAGACGCCGATGGCCGGCGGCGGTGTCCTGGCCGACTGGCCCACCATCGCGCCCGAGCTGGCGGCCCATGTCACCGCGGTTGCCCACGACGCGGAATCGGGTCGCCTGGACCTGCTCCCGGCCTCGCCGGCGTGGGCGACGCAGATCCGGCTGACCTCGGCGTCGCTGATCGCCCGGATCGGCCGTCAGGTCGGCCCCGGGGTCGTCCGCTCGGTCCACGTGCTGCCGCCCGGCGCGACCGGCGCCGGGCCGGTCGCCTTCAGCGAAGCGGCTGTTCCGGCGGCCGCGGTGCCCGCAGTGGTGGAGCCGCGCGAGCCTTCCGCCGGGTACCGGCTCGCCCTGGAGACCCTGCGCGCGACCAAGCCCGCCGACACCACCGCGCCCGCGGTCCGTGCCGCGATGCAGCGGCAGAGCGCAGCGATGGCCCGCGAGCCGGAAGAGGCGTTCACCCCGATGCTGGACGAGCGGCTGCGCCTGGAGGCGGAGCAGCGCCTGGCCGCCGACGTCCACCGCCGGGCGCTGCGCAAGGCGCGTACCGAGCGCGCCGCTGCCCAGTTGCCGTCCATCACCCCGGCCTCGGCCGCCGGCACCGGTCTGGGGCAGACCGCGTGAGCGCGGCCGCGTTGGTGGTCCGGGGTTCAGTGGGTGTCGCCGACCCAGGTCCAGCGGCCAGTGGCGGGGTCGGGGGCGTACCAGGACCTGCCGCCCAGGATGGAGCAGCCGTCGGCGACCAGCGGCAGCCCGGTCTCCGGCTCGGGGTCGTTGGTGTCGACGGGGATGCGCTCGCCGTCCAGGGGGCCGCCGTGCAGCTCCACCTCGGTCCAGGACTCGTCCATCGGGCCAGCGTGGCACAGCGGCCGTCCCGTCCGGGCGGTCTTTCCAAGGCGTCCGCGTTGCCGCAGAAAGCCCGTTCGACCATCGCCCGAAAGGTGTAAATCCAGGCCATGAGAGGTGTAAATCTGATGGCATGGGAGGGGTAAAGTTGTGCTAGGTTGGTTTCTGGAGGTGGAGTCTCATGGCCACGGAAGAGGAACTGTTCAGCGCGGTCGACGCCCTGTTGGAGGGTGACGAGCTGCCGCCGCCCGGTGAGCGGGTGCGGCTGCGTGAGGCCGCCGGAGTGACCCAGGCCCGGCTGGCGTCCGCGTTGAAGAGCACGGTGCAGACGGTGCAGAACTGGGAGAACGGCCGCAGTGAGCCGCGGCCGCCGCGCCTTCAGGCGTATAAGCGGCTGCTGGACGGATGGGCGCAGCGCTACCCCGCCGAGGACAGCCTGGCGGCTCTCGCGCTGCCGGACCTGATCCCGCCCGGTCCGGTACCCGCCCACTGGACGGCCCCCCCGCGGCAGGCCTCCGACGAGGTGGCCTCGCGCGCAGTGCCTGGCCTGGCCCAGCCCGCCGCCGCCCCGGTGCCGCCAGTAGCGGTCCCGGCGCCCGCGCCGACGGCGGTCGAGGTACCGGCCGCCTTTGCCTCCGCGCCCCCGGCCTCTGCCACAGCTACTCGCGCGGTTCCGCCCGCGGCTGCTGCGCCGTCGGCCGCGCGGGGCACCTCGACCTCGCGCCGGCCGGGCGCGGCGAAGGCCGCCCCGGTGGTCGACACCCGTTTCCCGCACGGCCCCCTGGCGGTGCTGGACGGCGACGGCCTGGCCTACGCGGTCGGCGGCCTGGTGCTGGAGTGCCCGGCGACCACGGTCGCGCAGCTGGTCGACTGGACCCTGTCGACCTCGGGCCTGGGCGCGGCGCGGCTGCACCGCAACGGGCGCGACGCCGACCCGCTGATCGTCGTCACCGCCGCGGCCGCGGAGAAGCTGGGCCTGCCGTCCAGCCTGCTGGACGATGAGGAGAGCAAGCGCACCAACCGGCTGCCGGAGGACCACAGGGTCGTCAAGGCGATCACGCGGGCGAAGTGGAAGTTGACGAAGCGCGGGTTCGGGCCCTGGGCGCGGATCTACCGCCCGGCCGTCGGCAACGCCCGGCAGTGCGTGCAGCTGGCGATCCTGCCCTGGCACGCCCTGGAGGAGCGGGCCTGGGGGGATGCCGCCACCCTGCCCGCGCCGGACCTGGCCCGGGTTCTGGGCGTCTACGCGACCCGGGTGATGACCCCGCGCGGCACCACGGCCGTCTGCGGCCTGGAGCTGATGAGCGCGCTGCGCCCGCCGACCCGCGCGGTCAAGAACGACGAGGGCGTGTGGGTGTCGGCGGACAACCCCGGCGCGCTGCCCCGGGCGGTCGACCCCGCGCCGCCGGAGACCATGCCCGAGCACCCGCTGGGCCAGGGCTGGACCAAGGGCTTCCTGGACGAGGAGGCGTACGCGTGGGTGCGCCCGCTGGACACCCTGGACGACGCGGAGATGATGCTGCCCTGGGCCGTGGGCCTGGACATCAACACCGCCTTCCTCGCCGCCGCTGCCCGCCTGACGGTCGGCCTGGGCAAGCCGGTCCACGTGGAGCGCCCCGAGTTCGACAAGAAGATCCCCGGGTCCTGGTACGTCGACCTGTCCCACATCGAGACCGACCCGCGCCTGCCGAGCCCGTTCACCCCGACCGGGCAGCGCCCGACGGGACCGGCCTGGTACGCGACCCCCACCGTGGCCTACGCGGTGGAGCTCGGCGCGGAAGTCCACCCGATCGAGGCGTACCTGCACGAGGAGACCGGCCCCTACCTGGACCCCTGGCACGACCGGCTCAAGGAGGCGTACGTCTCGCTGATGTCGGACGCCGGGGTGCCGGTCGACAAGGACACCGACGAGCGCCGGTTCATCGCGGCGCTGGCCGCGCACAAGGCGTTCAGCACGCGCGACAAGGACCTCGCCAAGGTCGTCCTGGACGAAGGGGAGCAGCCGGGTGAGTTCGCGGTGCTGCGGCACCTGCTGCGGCAGGCCGGCGTCGGGGAGCTCGCGGACCTCGGCGACGACCAGCTACGGGCGGCCCAGCTGCGGCACCGGCAGATCGCCATGGTGATCGGGGCGGTGAAGTCCACGGTCAAGGGCGGGATCGGCAAGCTGCGCGAGCGCAACCGGTCCAAGGCGATCCCGGACGGGGAACGCTGGCCCGCCCTGGAGCGACCGACCTGGCGCCCGGGAATCCGCGCCGCGGTCATCTCCAAGGCGCGGGTGAACATGCACCGGAAGATGGCCAACACCGCCAAGGCGACCGGCCGCTACCCCCTTGCCGTGCTGTCGGACTGCGTCGTCTACGCCAGCCCGGAACCGTCCCCGATGGGGTTTCTGCCGCTGACCGGCGCGGGCAAGGTGATGCCCGGGTCGTTCCGGCTGGGCGCGACGCCGGGCCTGGCCAAGATCGAAGGCGTCCAGACGATGGTCTGGGCGGTCGGCCTGATGGAGGACGAACTCAACCCCGCCCGCCACATCAAGGGCGGCGACTCGGTCATGGACGAAGGGGAGTAGGGGAGCTGTGGACGAGATCGAGGACGCGCTGCTGCGCGGCGACACCGAGCACTTCACCCGCAAGATCCCGGTCCAGCCCGTCACCCAGTTCCGGGAGCTGATGAAGGCGGAGAAGAAGAGCACCGCGGCCGTTGCCGCCCGGCTGGGCATCTCGCAGCGCCAGGTGGAGCGCTACCTCGCGGGTAAGGCCAAGGCACCCCGCAAGGCGCTGCGCGAGGCCCTGGTCCGCGAGGTCAACAAGGTCTGGCAGCCCCGGATCCGCCAGCAGGCCCGCAAGCGGGCCGCCGCCACCGGGGGCATCACGGTCGAGACCCGGGCCCGGTTCGGCTACCACGCGTCGGTCGGCTCCACCGACGACCCGCGCGAGCGGCTGCTGACGATCCACCTGCCGCCGGCCTACGCCGCCCAGCTGTTCGAGGCGCAGCAGCGGGGCGAAGGCGACCGAGTACTCCGTGAAATCGCCGCTAAAGGATTTCAGGACATCTATTTCCAGGACGGCGGCCGCCGCGCCCACGGGCTGACCGAAGTGGAGATCACCGACATCACATACTTCGACGTGAAGTTCTGACAGGAGGAATTCCCATGGCCTCAGACGAGCCGGAATTCCGCTCCGTTGGAGCGGAGATCCTGTGCCACCCGGACGTCGCCGACGACATCGTCCGCCAGTTGCGCGACGCGGTCGCGGAGATCCTGGAGGGCTACACCGAGGACGAGGTCATCGACCACGGCGTCGGCTGACCACCCCGCCCCGACCCCGCGGCCGCCCGGCGCGGCTGCGGGGTCGGTCCCGGGCACCATCGCTGCCGCCGGCCCCGGCGGCAGCGCAGATCGGATGGAGGACTCGCCGACATGACGTTCGACCACGACGACGACCGCGACCAGGCCCACGCCGAACGGGCACGCCAGGCCGCCGACCTCGAGCACATCCACACCTACTACCGGCTCCCCGAGCGCTTGGGCGTGGCCCTGGCCATCGGCACCCGGATCCGCCACGAAGGCACCGAGGGTCAGATCAGCGACACCGACGGGCACTACCTGCTGGTGCTCCTGGACGGCCAGGAGCACCCGGTCAAGCTGCACCCCACCACCTCCATGGCTTACCTGACCCGCTCCGGCTGGGTCACCGCGACGCCGCTGCCCGACCCCACCCCCACCAGCTGATACCTCAGAGTCGGAGGACCACCGCGATGACGAACACCGATGACCAAGACGACGGCGAGGGCGGCCGGGAGCTCCGGGACCTCGCGACCCCCGACCAGACGACGGTGACCTGGGCCGCCGACCGGCTGCTCATCACCGACGTGACCGACCGCAAGCGGGCCCTGGCCGATCTGCTGCGCCACCTCGCTGATACCTGGCCCCAGCACCCGGACCCGCTGCGCGAGCACACCCTCGCCTTCGCCCAGGCCCTGCACGTGCACTTCGACCGCCCGGTCCCGGCGGCCGTGCCGCGCTGCACCTGGTGCGGCCACCGCGCCGAGGACCGCAGGCAGCTGATCAAGGGTCCGGGCACGGCGATCTGCGGTGACTGCATCGAGCTGGTGACCGAAATCGCCCGCGAATCCCACGAGCAGCAGAATGCGGACAACGCCGCCCCGGCGACGCCCGGCGGGGAGGACACTCGGAAGCAATCGGCCCCCGTGCGAGGAGAGACACCGTGAGCGCACAGCCCTACGAACCGGCCCCCACCGCCGCGCCGCCGCAGCCGGGTGCCGCCGCCGAACTCCGCGCCCAGGTCCAGGCCGCGCCCGAGGCGCTGCGGTGGCTGCCCGCGTTCGACAGGGACTGGGCGGCCGCCCTGGCCGCGGCCCGCGAGAGCTTCACCCTGGCCCCGGCTCACCAGGTCATCGCCGACTGGCGGATGCGCCTGGCCAGCGCCCCTGCGGTGCGTGCGTTCGTCGCCGGCGGCTACGACGACAGCGACGGCGTCGCCCTGGACGACGTAATCGGACCGCGCCGGTGACCCAGCCCGGCGGCGAGGCGTGGCCCGCGATCCTGTCGAAGGAGGCCGCAGGCGTCCTGGCCGACCTGCCGCCCGACGTCCAGGAGCTGGTGCGCGACGCCCTCGCGCTGGCCGGCCGCGCCCCCTACGGCTGGCCCCAGTTCCAGCCCGCCGACCCCGACGGCGCCGACGTCCGTGTGGCCCAGGTCGGCCTGGTGACCGTCGTCTACTGGGTGAACCGGAACCTGTCCAGGCTCTGGGTCCTGGACATCGTCTGGCTCGGATAGCGCTGATCACCCCGGTCCTGCTCGAAGGGTTGACGGGGTCGGCGGGCAGGTCTTGGCTGGAGGCTCGCGTTTTGAGCAAGGGGGCGCCGCATGGTCAGGGTTGAGCGATCGGACCGGCTTCCGCGGTGCTCGCGCTGCCGGGGGGACCTGATCATCAGCACCGTGATGCCGCAGGACGACCAGGACGGGCGCCCGATCCACCTGGAGCTGTGCGCGGCCTGCGACGCGGACAAGCCCGCCGCACAGGCGCTGATCCGGTGGATCGGCACCGGTGGCGGCCGGGACACGTCTCGGTCGGAAGAAGGCGCGCGGCTTGTGGTGACCTGGACCCGGGAGGCGATGGCTGTCTACGGCTGGTCCTGGGAGCAGGCACCGCACTCCCCGAACTGAGGCTGCGGTCGCCCGCCGCCGAAGAGCTCCGTCCCGGCCGGGAAGGAGCGCTTCGTGCACCCGGAAGCCGACACCCAGACGTCCCAGTAGACTCCGATGACCTCGGACCTTCCGTCGGATGGCGAGGAATCGGTCTGGGGGCGGGACGCATGGCGGCGAGCATCGACGACTACCGGCGCAAGTGCTGGGACGCGGCCCTGCACGCCTACGGGACCGGCTACATCTTCCAGAAGCGGGCCCGCCGCCTCAAGCGCCAGAACGACCTGCTGACCTGGGTCGGCTTCGCGGTGCCGCTGCTCGTCGGCGCCTTGGTGGGAGTGTTCGGCCACTCCAAGCACTGGAACGTCGTCCTGGTCACCGCCGCCGTCATCGGGGCCGTGCAGATCGCCATCAGCTTGTGGTCCATCATCAAGGGCTGGGCGGACGGGCTGTCCTACTCGGTCGCCTCGGCCGCCACGAACGAGTCGCTGGCCACAAGGTTTGCCGCACTCGGCGAGGAACCTCCGGGGCTTGCGGCACTGAAAGCCCAGTACGAGAAGCTGAGCATCGAGGACGCGGCCAGGCGCGAGCGGGACAACGAGAAGGGCGTCACCGAGAAGGAGCGCCGCATGGGCATGCGGGCCGCACTTCGGAAGCATCGACGCGCCTGCCCCGCCTGCCAGAAGGCCCCCACAACAATGAAGTCGTCCGACTGCGGCGTCTGCGGACAGTTCTAGCCGAGAGCAAGGAGTCAGTTCATGGACAGAAGAGTGGCCGCGGTCGTTCAGGGTTTCGCCGCCCTCACGCCGACCCAGCGCAACGAGTGCGTCACGCTCCTCAGCGACTACATCAACGGCACCCAGATCACCAAGGAGCGCATCGTCAGGGAGTCCGGTAGGGACTGGGGTGGTGCGATCACGAAGGTCGACCTGGGCCCCACCTCCCAGGTCTGCCCCTGCTGCGGCCGGTAGCCGCCGCCGGCCCTCGCCAAAGCGCTCCCCCCGACTTCGGGGGGAGCGCTTGGCTTCTACCTGTTCACGGGGCGGGCCTGCCGTCAGGTGAGCGCCGCCAGCGGGGAGCGCTGCCCCTTCCCCAGGCCGCGCAGCGCCTCGAAGTCGACCTCCGGGTGCGCGGCGGGCAGCGCGTCGATGCTGGCCGTCCTGTACAGCGGCACCTCCACCGCCCCCGCCCGGCTGCGCCCGAACTCCACCTCCACGTACTCCGCCGGGGCGACCAGGCGCAGCCGGACCAGGTGGTCGAAGTCGACCCTGCGGATACCCAGGCGGGCTGCCGCCTGCTCCGGCCCCAGAGGCGACTCCGCTGCCACCAGCTGCGCCAGGTCCGCCCGGGTGCACACCTGGGCGACCTGGGCCGGGTTGACCAGTGAGCCCTTGTCGCTGGCCGACAGCTCGGTCAGCAGCCCCAGGGCGATGAGCCGCCGCACGGTGAAGGTGGTCACGCACTTGCGCTCACCAGGCACGTTCGGGGTGCCCAGCGTGGCCGCGATGCGGTCGGCGGCCGCGCCGCCGGTGATGGCGCCGCCGGGTACCGCGTCCAGCAGCGCCTGACGGTCCAGCGCCTCCACCACCGGCCGCGACCAGCGGTCCGAGGGCAGGTCCGCCGGCGGGACCAGGCCCGCGTGCAGCGCCCAGCGCAGCACGGTGACCGGGATCTTCAAGCGGTTGTAGAGCTGGTCCAAGTCGAAGTCAGTGAGCACGGCCATGAGCGGGGTTCCCTTCGTTTCGGTGCGAGTTGACTCACACGCAAGGTTGCAGAACATCTGAAAGCATGTCAATAGCTGTTTTTTCAGGGCGAGTTGGACATATAAACCTCTACTGTACGCATATGCGCGAGGCGAATTCATCCGCACAGAGCACGAGTTGGTGGTGTCACCGTGCCCTCGGGGACCGGCGGGCGACGGCGGCCAGGCGCTACCGGCGGGGCCGGTTGCCGCTGCGGCCGTACGCCGGGCCGACCAGCTGGTCGGTGCGCAGCAGCAACCGCTGCCGCCCCGTGCTGCTGCGCACCAGGTATCAGCGCTGCTGCCCCGGTGCTGCGCAGCGACCGGACACCCTGCTGCCCCGAGCGGCGCCTGGCTGCTGCTCCTACGACCAGCAGTTGCTGCACCGTGCAGCAGGTAGCAAGTGCTGCACGCTGCTACTACCTGCTGCGCGGCGTTACCGCTCGCTGCTGCTCCCTACCAGCGCCGCGCGTTGCCGCACCCGCTGCTGCTGACCGTCCCGAGCCGGTCGGGTGGTCACCGTGGCGCTCACCAAGACGATCAGGACTGGTCCGCCCGGCTCCGCTACCTCTGCCGGGAGCGCAGCGTTGATCAGACATGGACCAGCCTCTCCTCGAGCACACGGACGCCCTGCTGGAGCAGGCGTGCCGGGTCATGGACGCGGTGGAGGAGACCGGGTGGTCTCCTCCTGCGGTGCTCGGGACCCTGGCCGCGATCGAGGCCCTGGCCGTCGCCCTGGCCCGGCTCGGTCCGGCCGTGGCGCAGGCATTGGAGCCCGTGTCCGCCGTCGCCGAGTCGGTGCGGGGCCTGGTCGCCGCCTCGCCGCGGCCCACCCCGCAGCCGGGCCGGCGCAAGCGCCCCCGGTCGGCTTCTGCGGGTCCGGCCCGGCCGGAGGACTGGCTGACCCGGGACGGGCGGGTCGCCGAGCAGTTGTGGTCCGACCAGACCCGGTGGCCGGACTCGGTGGCCGGACTCGGTGGCCACCCGGCGATTCGCCGCCCTGCCGGCGGCGGCGAAGGTGGAGGCCGTGGACATCGGGCACGGGCCCCGGCCGCAGGACTGGCTCCAGCTCCTGGAGGAACTGACCGACCGGTGGGCCCACGGACGGCCGTCCGGTTCGCGACCCGCGCCCTGAGCGGCGGCCCCGCCGTGTCCGGTGACTTCTGATGGCGAAGTTGGGACAACGTCATTTCCTGACAGCGAACATGGATGGGCCTTCAACGACAACAACGAGGAGGACTCGAATGGCTCGCACCATCCACACGACTGGCCCGCTCACGAACGAGCAGATCACCGGCCTGTACGCGCTCGCGGAGGAGTTTGGAGTCGGGATCTGCCTCTGGGGCAATACGCCAGGGCCCAATCGCCAGTCCTTCACCTGGGCGGTTGAGGGTGACTTCTTCCAGGTGCGCCGGTTCATGCCGAACTTGAAGGCGCTGGGCTGACAGTGCCGTTCCCGGCTTCGCTGTCACAGGTCACCCGCACTGCATACGCCGTGGCTGCGGCTACTGACATGCTCCATGTCGGGTCTGACCTGCGGATATGTCAGCATGCCAGGCCGATCCGCCCTGACTAACCAGGCATTTTGTGGAAAGCCGGGCATTCGGGTGACATGCTTCGCTGACATCCTCGACTGACATGCAGCCGAAAACAGGATCTGACCTGCGGCTATAGCCGTCCGAGCGGCCCGCCCGGAAGCATGTCATCCTTCCCCCCGGGGCCACCCCGCCGGGCCGCCGAACAGCCACCAGCCGGTCGCTCAGCCGGAGGCGGGCTTGGTGCGGCGGCCGCGCCCGGGCCGGGAGCGCTGAGCCTCGCGGACCTGGTCGGCGTCGTAGCGGGCCTGGACCCGGCCGGAGTCGCCGGCCCGGTACTCGGCAGCGCTCACGCCCCAGCGCGACAGGGTGTGCCGGGCGCTGTCGGCCGACGCCGCGCCGATGAGTTCGGCGACCTGGGCCGCGGTCAGCAGCTCGCGCGGCGCGGCCGCGTACCCGGCGACGACGGCGTCCAGGTCGACGTCGCGGACCGCGCCCCAGACGTCGGCCTCCACCAGCGGGTGCGGACCCCACAGGGCGTCGCTGTCCAGGACGAAGCCGGGCGGCAGCGCCGCAGCGAGGGCCTCCCGGTAGAGGCCGGCGACCTGGTCGACGTCGACCTGCGAGCCGAACCGCCCGGCGAGGGCAGCCCGCAGCACCTCGATGCCGTACCGGCCGGTGTCGGTCAGGTCCTGGACGTGCTCGCGGCCCCAGGCGCCGAGGGCGCTGCGCACGGTGTCCTCCACGGTCACCTCGCCGGTGACCGAGTACCAGGTCCCGTACAGGCGCAGGCCGTCCGCGCTGAGCTTGTGCCGGTCGGCGATCTGCCAGAAGTACCCGTCGCCCTCGCTGCCGGCCGGACCGTGGACGGCCCGCTCCAGGGTGTCGCGGTGGAGCGCCAGCAGCGGCCGACCGTCCTCGGGGACCAGGCGGCCGTCCTGGACGCGCAGCCCGGCGGCGGGCCCGTAGAAGGTGCTGCCGCGCAGCTGGAGGCCGTCCGGCAGTGCCTGGTCGATCGCCCGGCGGTAGGCCCGCCGCACCGCGCCCACGTCGTAGGCCCCGATGGAGCCGGCGGCGGACAGCAGCCGCACGGCCCGGTCCTCCGGCCCGTGGCTGTCGTCCCACAGATCCGACCAGGCGGCCACCACCGCGAAGCCCGCCGTGCTGCTCATCGTGCTGATGCCTTCCGTGCGTCGCGGCGGCCGCAGGTACCGCCCGGGAGAATGACTCACCAGAGCCATTCTGGGGGCGAACGGTGCGCCCGGACCGCCCAGACGCATCCGGCGCACCATAACAGTGCAGGTCACAGCGCCAATGCCCGGGGCAGAACAGCTGTCTGTCGCCCGGCATCTGTCCACAGGCCAGGCGACACAAATTTGTGTCGTGATCAACGACAGCGAGTTCAACGAGACAGAGCCGGCCGACCAGGGCGACGCCCCGGAGCCGGGCCGCAAGCGCGGTCTGATCTCCGACGGCCTGGAGCGCGCCGAGCGCGAGAAGTTCACCGAGCCGCCGCCGAGCGGGACGCGCGAGCAGGTCCAGTACCTGCTCAGCCGCATCAAGGGCGGCACAAGGGCCCTGGCGGCCCGCCTGGGCGTCTCCCAGCGCACCGTCCAGCGCTACCAGGCCGGCACCGTCGCTACCCCGCGTGCGGCCACCCGGGAGGCGATGGCGGAGGACACCGCCACCCAGTGGCAGCCCGACGTCCGCGCCCAGATCCGCGCCCGGGCCGCCAGCACCACCGGCCTGGTCATCGAGACCAGGTGCGTGTTCGGCTTCTTCACCGCCGAGGCCGGCTCCACCGACGACCCCCGGATGCGGATCGTGCGCGAGCGCGTCAGCCCGGCCGCCGCCGCCGACATCCTCGCCGCCCAGGAGAACGGCGCCAACGAATCCGACCTCCACGACCTGGTCGCCGCAGCCCTGGGCTGGGCCTACTTCCAGGCGGGCGGCACCCGGGCCGAAAACCTGCAGGTGACCATGCGCGACGTCCAGTACATCGACTTCGCCTTCGACTGAGCACCCGGTCGCACCCCCGTCGAGACCCACACCAACTTCCGAGGGAACACCGATGACCGACCTGACACCCCCACAGCTCCTGGACCCGCGGCTGCGCCTGGCCCACCGCCAGCAGGAACTCGCGGAGCTGTACCGCACCGGCCAGCTGGCCGACACCGTCCCGCTGGCCGGAGACGAGGAGGTCCTGGACCAGATGGGCCACAGCCGCGACAGCGCCTTCCTCTACACCCAAGCCTGGCTGGTCCGCGAACACATCGCCGCCCGCGGCTGCTACGCCGACCCCGCCGCCCGTGAAGCCTCCCGCCTCTACTGGGTGATCACCACCCACGCGGGACGGCGCTACGCCTGCCCGGACACCTGCCCCGGCACCGCCGAGGACTGCGACGGCTGCGACACCTGCGCCGACGGCAACCACCAGCACAAGGCCCTGATGTCCATGGCCATGGCCAACACCCTGCTGCTCCTGGACGCCCTGTAGCCACCCCGGCCCACCCACACCCGATCAGCACAGCCACAGAGAGCGAGACGACGATGCCGCACCACCAGCACGACCACCAGGTCCACGAGGACGAGCAGCACCCCCAGTGCCAGCACAGCCCCACCTGCGACGAGCTCCTGCGCCGGCGCTACCAGTTCCTGTTCCACCAGCACGAAGCCCACGGCGGCCCGGACGCCAGCGTCGAGACGCGGCAGATAGACGAGATCCTCCTGGAAAGCCTCTCGGACGGAGGCCACCCCCGGCACAGCGCCGAATACCTCGCCATCGAGGCATGGCTGGTGGCCTCCTACACCGACAAGACCGGCCTGTACGCCGATCCCGCCTACCGCGTGGACTCCACGCTGCCGGAACTGGTCTCCACCCGCGCCGAGGACGGCTACGTCTGCCCGGCCGCCTGCCCGACGTACGAGGACCCCGGCTGCGACGGCTGCACCGCCTGCGCCGACAGCGCCCACCGGCAGCAGGCCCAGGCCACCTTCGCGCTCTCCCAGATGCTGCGCCAGGCCCGGTGGGAGGCGTTCGTCGAGTCGATGGCCTGACCCGGCAATCCGCCGGCCGCAGGGAAAGCGCGCCTTATATCGTCACCGACTCCGGCCGGGGCACGACAGCAACCGTTGTCGTGCCCCGGCCGTCAGCATGCCCAGCAGCCAATTCCCCAGGAGGGGAACGATGTACGCGCGGCGCTCGGGCGGGTCCGGTCGAAGCCGCCTCGAGCGCCGGACCGCGCTGACTGACACTGCGGCGGCACACAGCTGACACCGCAGCGGCAGGGGACTGACACAGCACGGCATCTACCGGCAGCCCACCTGTCAGCTGCGCGGTTCTGCCCCAGGAGCCCGGTCTCGTAGGCGATGGCGATGCCGTGCGCGAGCGTCCGCGCACCCAGCATGGTCAGCGCCCTGTGGAGCACCTGGCCGACCGTCTCCGGCCGGAGACGGAGGAAGGTGGCCACCTCGGTGTGGGTACGGCCACGGGCTAGCAGACGCAGTACCGTGAGTTCGTGGTCGGTGAGGCCCGGCTGACAGGTCACGTCAGGATCGGCCGGTCGATGTGCTGATGCTCGGTCTCCACGCCGTAGCCCGCCCGGCGGATCCGCCGGGCAAGCTCCTCTGCCACAGCGACTGACCTGTGCCTGCCTCCACCGCACAGTACGTGGATGTCCACGCGGCGGCCGTCGGTCGGCAGCGCCAGGAGCGCGAGTGCGCGGCGCAGGCTACGGTCCAGGAGCTGCTCGGCACCCGGCGTGGCCAGAACGTAGTCCCGCACCTCGGGGTCGAGCCCGTTCGAGCGGATCATCTTGTCCCGGACCACCGGATCATCAGGGGGATTGCGCAGCGAACGACTGTCCACGCGCAGGGCATCACCGCGAGGCGCGTCATGGTGACCGTCGCCATAGCTGGTGATGACGGCCCGGACGAGAGCAACTGCGAAAACAGGCGGTAAGGCACCAGAAGTCATGCGCTCAGTCTCGAATCCGGGAAAGACGCGAGCAAGGAAGTCCGGACTGTTTCACGTTGCCAGTTCGCCCCGGCGACCGCCGTCCAACACCACCCGAGGCCGCCACGGCGGGCACGTCGGCGCGTGTGACGCAGTGGGTGTGACGCGGGCCGCGTTACACCCTGACCTGCACGAATACCCGAATACCGGGCCTTCCGTGGGTGTAACGCGGCCCGCCGTTACACCCACCGATCAGCTACTGACCGCACGCAGGCCAGTCCGGCGCCGGGCATCGGCGGCGGCCGCGGCCTTCGCCTTCTCCGCCCGCTTGCGCCGCTGCTCCTCCAGCTGGTCCTGGTACCGATCAACATTGCGCCGGTACTGGTCCACGAACCCAGGCCAGTCCAGCCGCTGCTCCTGGGGCATCTTCGCCACCGCGGCCCGGCACTCGCGCACCGTCAGGTACGGGGCCAGCATCGCGTTCAGCTGGTAGGACCCGTTGCGCACCCGCATCAGCAGCTGCGCCAGGTCCAGGTCCCGCAGCGCCGCGTTGATGGTCGGACGGCTCAGCCCCATCAGCGTGGCGATGGCGGCCTGGTCCATGCTGATCAACCCGCCCGCCTCGCTGTAGGCCCGCAGCTTCAGCAGCACCCGGTACGCCGCCGGCACCAAGTCCAGGTCCGCCAGCACGCCCTCGCAGTTCACGTTCGCGTAGCGCAGGTCAGAGCTGCTCATCGGGTCCGGCCTCCTTCTTCGCCCACGTCTGCTCCCGAGCCAGCTGCCGCTCCGCCCGGGCCTTCGCCCGCTCCTTGCGGAGCCGCTCGATCTCCTCGCGCATCATGTCCAGTTTTGGGAACCGCACCAGGTCCGGCAAGGACGGGTTGCCCCGCAGCTCGGAGATCGCCTCGCCCTGCTCGACCCGGCGGAACACCGACTTCGTTCCCTCCGTACCCGGGAGCCACTCGGCCACGCGGTAA
>Ga0302314_10013201_pt1 | contig 14219 bp, 12 predicted proteins | sample III_Palsa_N2_3_FD_200533 | JGI IMG/M metagenome (GOLD analysis project Ga0302314, IMG submission 200533) | Peat permafrost microbial communities from Stordalen Mire near Abisko, Sweden - III_Palsa_N2_3 | ecosystem: Environmental > Terrestrial > Soil > Palsa > Peat permafrost | place: Sweden... | reverse complement strand
ACTTGGTGCGGCGCCTGCCCAATGACATTGGCGGATTGCCCGCGGACCGGATCGAACGGATCGAGCACGATCTGCTGCCCTGGGAGAAGCGCTGCCATGCTCTGGCCGACGTGCTCGACTATCACAAAATCATCAACACGGAGGAGAAGCGGCGCGGAGTTGAGGCCCTTGGGAGCGAGATGGTCGGGGCGCTCACCTACTATGAGCGATGGATTGTGGCCTTCGCATTCATCCTATTCGCAAAGGGTATCCTCACGCCGGAGGAGCTGGCAAAGAAAATGGACGCGGTCGAGGCGCGAAGCCTGGTCGCTTAGCCGGCGAGCGGGCACCGTTTGCACATAGGCAGGCGGACGCGCCAGGCAGGTCCGGGAAAATCGATTCGTCGCGGGGAGGGCCGCCCTCGCGGCGATCCCACCACTCGACGAGCTTGTTCGTGGTCGGCGCCCGGTGCGCGGCCGCGTAGAGCGCCTGCGCCGTTGGATCGTCCTTCCGGCCGACGACCGTCACATGCAGAGGCTCGGCCGCGATCTCCTGGGCAGCGGGCAGGAGGCCCGCTCGTGTAGGGCCCCCAGTGGCCGGCTACCGCCGTCCGCAACAGCCACCGCAGGGAAGGAGCCGCGGCTACGGACGCCGTGGATTCGCTTCCAATCGGACTCCATTTGTGAGCTTTGGCGTCGTCTACGACATTGGCGATCGTCGGCACCGCGTTACCATTATGGGCTCATTCCGTTACCACTGCAGGGTCCTCCAAAAACGAGAAATCCATCTAAGTCATTAACCTAGTTGGGCCTTCCTAAAATGGAGCGGGCGAAGAGACTCGAATTATCGATTCCCTAGACGCACTCTGGCGAATTGTAATTAGTTGATTTCCAATAGCCCGCGTCCTCAGAAGTCGTCTGCGTTGTTAGAAGCGGTGTTAGAAGAGACTGTCGCTAAGAAGCATCCCCTGCCTCGACCCCCGTGCTAGGCGTCGCAGCGTCGTCCTTGACGGGTAGCATCCTGCTACAAGGTGAGAGTATGGCTTCTCAATCGACGGCTCCTCGGCGCATCAGTCAACGACTCCTTGGAATGGCCGAGACATCGGGTTCGCTCTTCCATCGCTCGGGAACAGAGCAGCTTGAACATTGGGCAATGCTGGGGGCTGCGTTGGAGCAGGTAATGGGGCTTAATTCGGTCGCTAGGTTGAAAACCATCAGCCAATCGGAGGATCTCGATCGCATGCTGGCGGCTGCTGGCACACCCGGGGGCAATCGAAAACTGGCAGCGATTCTCGAAGACGAGAAGGAGTACGGATATCGCGCGCCAGGACAGATCAGTGCACGCAAGAGGAGACGGACCAAGGGACTTACAGGTCGGTAATAGCCTCAATCATGATTGTGCTGGCCGGTCCAAACGGGGCCGGGAAGAGCACCTTTTACAAAGCATTCTTGGAGGCAAGCGGCCTGCCGTTTCTGAACGCGGACGTGATGCAGGTAAATTCTGGAGTCGACGTATACGAAGCCGCCAAAGCCGTAGATGAGGCGCGGAGCTTTTTTGTGCGGCAGGGTCTGTCATTCATCACAGAGACGGTTTTCTCTGATCCCGATGGGAAGAAACTCGCTTTTCTGCGTATCGCTATGGCGGCCGGCTATGAGGTGCATTTGATCTACATCGGGCTTGAGAGCGCGGAACTGGCTAAGGAACAAGTGGCTCTGAGGACGTTGCATGGCGGCCATAACGTGCCGCCCGAAAAGGTCGCCGCCCGCTATCCGCGATCCCTGGCTAACTTGGCTGAGGCCATCATGTTTGTTTCAAGGGCGACGCTATTCGACAACAGCACCCCAGGTAAGCATCTGCGCATCGCCGAATTCCGAACCGGTAAATTGGTGAAGGTTTGCACGGACAACGTGCCCGTATGGGCGCAGCGCTTCATAGCGTAAGGCGTCTGTTCCCAACTGTTTCTTCGCCGGCGGTTAGTCGCCGAACGAGGCCCGGGATGAAAACGGTCTGCAGAAAGCGCGGTAAGAATGTCGCGGCTCTTACCGTCGTGTTAGAAGTTGTGCCATTCCTGTTAGAAGCTGCGAAACACGGACAAAAAAGCCCCTCTAAGAATATGCCTTAGAGGGGCTAGTATAAAATGGAGCGGGCGAAGAGACTCGAACTCTCGACGTCCACCTTGGCAAGGTGGTGCTCTACCAACTGAGCTACGCCCGCAGACAGGGAGAAGATCAGACCGGCCGCCACCGCCGCCGTCAATATCATTTGAGGTTCACGCTTTCGCCCTCGGGGCCGCGTCCGCCTTTGCCGGACGCCGGCCCCTCGCTTCCGGAGCTTCCGGAGTAGTAAGAATATGCCTGGGTGTAGTAGCCGTAGTCCTCGCCCGAGCCCCGCGGCACCTGGGTGAGGACGACGCCCAGGATCGGCGTCTTGATGGCCGCGATCGTCTGCTGGGCCCGGAGCACCATGCTGGCGGGATTGCGGCGATGCTGGATCAGGAGGAGTGCCCCGTCCGCCGCGCCGGCGAGGAGGCTCGCATCGCTGACGCCGATGATCGGCGGCGAGTCGAGGAGGATCCGGTCATACCGGCCGCGGAGGGACTGGAGGAGCTCCCGGAAGCGGCCGGCGAAAAGGAGGCTGAGCGTGAAGCCCGGCATGCCGCCGCTCGTCAGGAGATCGAGGTTCGGGGCGATCCCCTTCCGCACCGCAGCGTCAAAGTCGCACTTGCCGGAAAGGACGTCGCTGAGGCCCGGGGCCTTGGCGACGGCCGCCAGCCGGTGCTGGGCCGGGCGCCGGAGGTCGCCGTCCAGGAGCAGGACGCGTTCGCCGTAGGCGGCCATCATGTGGGCGAGCCGGCAGATGGTGGTGCTCTTGCCCTCGGCCGGGCCGGCGGAGAAAATGACCAGCACCGCGGCCGGGCTGGCCTTGGCGGCGAGGTCCAGGTTCGTGTGCAGCACCCGGTAGGGCTCGGCCTCCTCCGGCTCGTCGCGCCGGGGTCCCAGGGGATCGCTGTTGTGGGGGATGACGCCGAGGACGGGCAGCTTGAGCCGCTCCTCGATGTCGGCCACGTCCCGCAGGCTGGTGTCGAAGTACTCGAGCGCGAGGGCGACGCCCATCGCCAGCACCAGGCCGAAGAGGAGGGCGGAGGCGCCGTTCAGGACGAAGCTGGGCTTGCTCGGCCGCCGCGCCGGCTCGGCCGTGTTCAGGATCTCGATCGTCCGCTTCGGGACCTGGAAGTCGATCTCCCGCTGGCGGAGCGTCAGCCGCAGGGTGGTGTAGAGGCGGGTCTCGTCGTCCAGCCGCTGGGCCGCCTCCTCGAAGGGCCGCATCCGGTCGCGGGCGGAGAGGATCTGCTCCACCTTGGCCTTCGCCAGCTGGCTTTGGAGCTCGTCAACCCGCGCCTCGGCCTCCTTGTAGGAGTTCTCGAGGCCGCTCTCGTAGCCGCGCAGGAGCGCCTCCAGCTGCTCCTTGATCTTGGCCCGGTTCTGGATCGCGGAGACGAGGTCGGGGTGGGCCTCGCCGAGGCGGGCCTTCAGCTGGGTCACCTTCTGGTCGGCGATGAGGTAGGCTTGGAGCAGGTTCTGGATGTTCTGGTCGGGGATCAGCTCGGAGTTCACGAGCCCGATCCGATCCTCCATCGGGATGCTCTTGAAGCGCTCCCAGCGCGTCTTCCGCCCGATGGCGTCGACCCGGAGCGCGATCAGCGAGTTCTGCATCTGGCGCAGGGTCTCGATCTCCATGTCGGAATACTTCACGTTCAGGTCGACGCCGGAGATATTGAGGTCCTTCCGCAGCTTCTCGACCGCGTCGCGCTGGCGCGTCACCGCCTCCTCCTGGAGCACGAGCTCCTTGCGCAGCTGGGCCACGCCCTCGCTCTGCTGGGAGGTTGCCTGGGAGATCCGGTCCTCCGAGTAGACCCGCGCGATCTCGTTCGCCATCTGGGCCGCCAGGACCGGCTCCTGGGCATAGACGTTGATGTCGATGAGGGACGAGCTCCGCTGCGACTCGACCCGCAGCATCTTCGCGAGGACGTACTTGAAGGTGATATCCGAAGTCAGGGTCTCGCCCGGGGCGCCAGCCGCGGCGGCCAGCCGGGTGTTCAGGCCCAGCTTCTCGATCACCGGGTAGATGATCTTCTCGTTCTGCATGATCTTGAACTGGTCCTGCAGGAAATACGGGTCGTAAGCCGTGCTGCCCTGGGCCTGGAAGAGCTTAACGTCGCTCTCCGGCTTCTCCACCCGCACCTTGGTGGTCGCCAGGTACCACTTGGGCAGGAAGGCAGTCACCACCATCGTCGTGACAAAGACCAGGCCCACGATCAGCGTGATCATCGCCAGGCGCTGGCGCAGGACCTTCAGCAGGTCGGCCAGCGAAGCGGTGGCCCTGGAACCGGGAGACGAAGCCATGGGGAGCGAGGAGGGGGCCCGGACGGCGCACGGGCCGGCCGCGGCGGGCGCGGGACGGTTAGAACACCACCGTCGCCGTCAGGCCGTAGCGGGAGCGGTTGAGGCCGCGGTAGAAGAGCCCCGAGTCGACAAAGTCATAGTCGTACGAGGCCGTCACGGTCCAGTTCTTGGTCGGGATGTAGGTGACGGCGACGCCGGCATGGGTGGTGTCCTCCGAGATGTCCGGGATGCCCGGGCGGCCGATCAGCGTCGCCGGCTCGTAATCGAGCGAGGCGGAGCCGACGATCAGCGCGGTGAACTGGTGCTGCACGTTCACGAACATCCGGTTCACCTTCTCGTCCGAGAAGTGGATCGGGTCGGAGGTCTCCTCCAGGCTGTAGGTGTAGCCGACGCTGACAAAGGAGCCCTTGGCATACGTGTACTTGCCGGAGACCTCGGCGTAGGGGGTCGTCGTGCTGTCCAAGCCGTCGCGGTGACGGTATTCCCCGCCGAGCCGCAGGCTGAAGGAGAGCTTGGGCCCGGCGTTGTAATCGAAGCCCGCCATCAGGAAATCCGTGTGCTTGTCGTTGTTGCTCGGGTCGGTCGAGTAGTCGATGTCCTGGTGGCGGTACTCGCCGGCCAGCTTGAACTCGGGCAGGAGGGCGAAGTCGGCCTCGAGTCCGTAGAGGTTCTCGAAGCGGTTCAGCTCGTCGCCGAGGACCTGGTCGATGTAATCGTAGTAGACGGTGCGCTCCTTCACCACCAGGCCGAGCTTCTCGGTCGGGGCGAAGGTGTAGCGCAGGTCGAACTCGTCGCTCTGGAGGGTCTGGTTGGAGTTGACCGGCGTGCCGTTCAGCAGTGCCTCGGGGTTCTGGTTGTAGCTGTAGGTGTCGGAGACATCCAGCACCGAGGTCGGCGAAAAGGAATGGGCGATCCGCCCCGCGGCGTTCTGGCTATAGAGCCATTTCTCGCCGGGACGGCTGTCGAAGTAATCAATGATCGGCTGGACGTCCGCGGATACGAAGGTGGTGTCGGTCAGCGAGGAATTGAAGGTGATCTTCGGGGAAACCTCGAAGACCGTGCTGGCGATCGGGTCCGTGGCGGCACCAAAGATGTTGGTGTTGTAGCTGATGCCCGACTCGAGCGAGAGGGTCAGATCCTTGCCCTGCTCCTGTTCCGGTATCGGCGCGTAAACCGCGCGCGCAATCGAGCATAGCCCCAGCGAGGCTGCTCCAAGAATTATCCAGGGGTGTCTCATGTAAGGGGGCCGGAAACCGTCCGCCAACGTGCCATGATGCTAACCACTGGCAAGACCAATTCCTTGGGTGACGGTCGCGGTCCGTCTAACGCCCCGGCGCCAGCGACGAGTTGAAGAGGACATAGAGGTCCTCCGTGACCTTGCGCGGCGTCGAAAGCGGGAACTCCGGCGGGAAGGTGCCGGTGAGGAGTCCGGCGTACACCTCCCCCCACTCCCCGATCCGCGGGATCGACGCCGTCAGAAAGGAGGGGTTGTTGCTCTTGGCGTTCAGGTCCGAGAAGAACGGCCGGTCGAGCGTCCGGGGCGTGAGCAGCATCTCGCCGGTGGGTTGCTCCACCTGCACCGCGTAGAAGTCTCGGAGGGTGGCCGGCTGCGCCCAGACCCGGGCCTGGCCGTACCAGGCGAGCCCCGCGGGCACGTCCGCCATGAGCCCGAAGCGGCCGGCCTGGTCGGAGGCCTCCAGCTGGCGTCGCATCCCCTGGAAGAGCTGCGGGAAATAGGGCGGATATTGGAAGTGGAGCCAGCGTGGGTTGAGCGCGTCGTGGGCGAGCGGCGCGGCCTGGAGCGCGAGGAGGGCCGCCGCACAAAGGCGGGGCCAGGCCCCCAGCAGGGGGTTGCTCGCCAGGAGGACAAAGAAGAAGCCCGCGCCGAACACGATGACGAGGGGCGCCAGCCAGGTGACCGCCGGGCGCTCGCTGTCGCCGGGGCTGAAGGCCGCCTGCGCCGCCAGAAGGACGAGCAGAGCCAGGGCGAAGAGCCAGCGCAGCCGGTTGACGGGGCCCGAGCGGAAGACATAGAGCGAGCTGGCGGCGAAGAGGGCCAGGAACCACATCGCGCCGCCCGCCCACATCCGGGTGCGCACCGTCTCCTGCAGGTTCGTTAGCACCTTGTTGGCGAGCTTGTTGAGCTCGATGTCCGGCAGGGCGCCCGCGAGCGTGGCGCGGATGACGGCGGGCTCGGCCCGGGTGTCGCCGGCCTTGAGGGCGATGTTCTGGAAGGCGAGCCCGGTCGGCAAACCCGTGACCGCGAGGTTTCGGGCAACCCAGGGGGCCGTGACGAGGGCAAAGGCGCCGAGGAGGAGGCCGAGCGCCCGGAGCCGGCCCGGGCCCGGGTAGCGCCGGGCGGTGCCCAGGGCGGCGACCAGGACCAGCGAGCCGGCCGAGTACTCGGTCAGGAAGAGCGCGCCGCAGAGGGCGCCGAGGGCCAGGAGGGCGCCGGCCGGGGCCACCGGGCCCTCCGCCGCCTCCGTCCGCCACCAGGCGAGGAAGGCGCCCAGGACCAGCACCATCATGAGCGCCGTGCCGTTCACCGCCACCACCTGCTGCCAGAGCGGCACGGACACAAAGAGGGCGAGGCCCGCCAGCCAGGCGGCCGGCGCGCCGAAGAGGCGCCGGGCGAGGCCGGCGGCGAGCCCGATCGCGGCCGCAAAGAGGAGAAGGTTCAGCACCAGGAGGAAATAGTCCCCCGCATACCCGTAGGGCGCGGCCGGCACGCTGGCAAAGAGCCGGGCCCGCAGGCTGGCCGGCAGGACACGCAGGCCCCCGGCGATGAGGAGCGGGTACAGCGGCGCCTGATAGATGTCGGGGTACGGCACCGCCGGGTCAAAGCGGACGCCCTGGGCGGAGAGGAAGGCGACCTCCTGCGGGTAGATGATTTCGGTTGTGAATCCCCGGCCCAGCGCGACCTGGCGGCCCAGGTCCGCCTGCGCCAGGGTCGCCTCGGTGGCGGCGCCGTGGAACTGGCGCCAGGCGACCAGGATCGTGAGCCCCAGGCCGCCGAAGAGGAGCGCACCCCGGAGCACCCACCGGGCGCCTGCGCCGGAACCCAGCCAGTGGACCAGCTCCTGCGCGGTACGCGGGCGGCCGGTCATTTATCGACCACGTCGAGCTCCGGCCACTGGCTCAGCTTGCGGTGCAGCGTCCGGCGGCTGATGCCCATCATCTCGGCGGCCTTGGTGCGGTTGCCGCGGGACTTGATGAGCGCCTCCCGCAGGATCCGCTTCTCGTTCTGCTCCACCGAGAGGGTCGGCGCCGCGGCGGTCCCGTCCGCCCCGGCGGCCGGCACGGCGGCCGCCTGCCCGCGGAACCGGGGGTCCAGGTCGAACTCGGTCAGCTTCCCGCCCTTGCGCAGCACGACCGCGTTCTCGCAGAAATTGCGCAGCTCGCGGATGTTTCCCGGCCAGGCATAGGCCTGGAGGGTCCGCATCGCCCCCGGCTCGACCTCGAGCGGGGGGACGCCGTTCTCATCCGAGAATAGCTTCACGAAGTGGGCGATCAGCGCCGGGATGTCACTTGGCCGGTCCCGCAGCGGGGGCATGACGAAGCGGACCACGTCCAGCCGGAAGTAGAGGTCCTCCCGGAACTTCCCGGCCTTCACCAGCTGCTCGAGGTTGCGGTTGGTCGCGGTCACGAGGCGCACGTCGAGCTCGATCGTCTTCGACCCGCCCACCCGGTCGATCGACTTGGTCTCGAGGAACCGCAGCAGCTTCACCTGGATGGACGGCGAGATCTCGCCGATTTCGTCGAGGAAGAGGGTCCCGCCGTCGGCGGACTCGAAGCGGCCGATCCGGCGCTCGGTGGCGCCGGTGAAGGAACCCTTCTCGTGGCCGAAGAGCTCGCTCTCCAGCAGGCTCTCGGAGAGGGCGGCGCAGTGGACGGCGATGAAGGGCCCGCGCGAGCGCGGGCTCGACTGGTGGATCGCCTGCGCGATCAGCTCCTTGCCGGTGCCGGACTCCCCCTCGATCAGGATCGTGGCCTTGGACTGGGCCACCTTCTTCACCCGCTCGATCACGTCCTTGAGGAGCGGCGACTCGCCGATGATCCCGGCCATGTCGAACTTCTCGTCCAGGCGCTCGTGCAGCTGCTGGACCTCGACCTCCAGGCTCTTGGCCTTGAGCGCCCGGCGGATGAGGACGTCCAGGCGCTCGATGTTCACCGGCTTGGTGAGGAAGTCGACGGCGCCGCGGCGCATCGCCTCGACCGCGGTGTCGATGTTGCCGTAGGCCGTCATCATCAGGACGGCCGGGCGGCCGGGGAGCGCGAGCGCCTTGTCGATGATCTTCAGGCCCGACTTCCCCGGCATCCGCAGGTCGGTCAGGATGACGTCGAAGGGCTGGGCCTCCATCAGGTTGAAGGCCTCGTCCGCGCTTGCCGCCAGGCTCACGTCATAGTTGTCGGCCAGCGCCTGCTGCAGCCCCTCGCGGGTGTGCTTCTCGTCGTCGACGATGAGGACGCTGGGGGCCATGGGACCATTCCATGGCACCCGCCGGGGCGGTCAAGCCCCGCGCGTGCCCGCGCCCTAGTGCGCCGGCGCGGCCGCCGGCGTCGGCGACGGGGCGCCGAGCCGCTGCGCAAACGGCGCGAGGCGGCTCAGCATCAGGCTGGGCGGCGGGGCGCTGTCGACCAGCTCGAGGAACTTCTCGCGGCGGACGCGCAGGAGGTCCTTCACCTTCTCGCGCTGGTGGTCGTCGAGCTTCAGCTCGGAGTTCATCCGCTCGAGGGTCATCGGCAGGACCACGAAGAAGGCGAGCGTGCGCATCGGCCGCTGCAGCAGGTCGCTGATCTGCTCGTCGGAGAGCGGCCGGCCGTCGCCCATCATCTCCGGCGGCGGGCCGACGCTGCGCCGGGAGCGGATCCGGCGCTCGTAGGTCTCCTTCTGCTCCGGGCTCAGGATCGTCTCCAGGTCCCGGTCGAACTCGGCGTAGATCTCCTCCACGCGGGTGGTGAAGCTCGCCATCTCCGGGCGCAGGTGGTCGATCTGCTCCTGGAGCTGCGCCCGGTTGATCGGGGGCGGCGACATCTTCGGCCGCGGGCCGGGGCGGGCGCCGAACTCGCCCAAGAAGGGCCCGGGGGGCGGCGGGAAGGGCCGGTGCCGCTCGGCCCAGAGGCCGGCGACGAACCCCATCGCGAAAACGGCGAGGCTGACGAGGACTGCGAGGACCTTATCCCTCATAGGGCCTGGTCGAGATCGCTGGCCTGCGCCGCGATCTCGCTCCAGCCCGCGAGGTTGTCCGCGCTGTCCGCCGCGGAGATCCGGGCGTGGAACAGGAAGACGCCAAACAGGCACAGCGCGGCCGTGGCGATGCACATCGCGAAGTGCGCGACGAAGAGAGGGGACTCCTCACCGCGGACGGCGCGGAGGACCCGGTCGGCGAAGCCGGGGGACAATTGGGCGGCGGCATGCTCCCGGAGGAGGTTCCAGGCGTGGGGTTCAGGTTTCATCGCTATGGTAGTGTTGGCGTAGTTCTTCGCGGGCGCGGTGCAGGCGGGCCTTCACCGCAGCAATGCTGGTCTTGCAGGTCTCGGCAATCTCGGCGTGGCTGCGGCCCTCCTGGACGAGCGCCAGGAGCGCGCGATCCTTGGGCCGGAGCTGGTCGAGGGCGTGGCGCAGGGCATCGAGTTCCTCGGAGTCGACGGCGCCGTCAGGCTCGGGGACGTTCTCGTGCTCGGGGGCAAAGGGCGTGAAAATGCGGCGCAGCTTCTGGCGGCGCAGGTGGTCGATGCAGGTGTTGCGGGCCAGGCGGAAGAGCCAGGATTCGAACTGCTCAGGGGCCTTGAGCCGGCCAATGGCGCGGGCCATCTTGACGAAGACCATCTGGGCGAGGTCCTCGACCGAGTCGCTGCGGCCGGTGATGGCGTAGGCGAAGCCGGCCACGCGGCGCTGATAGGCGACGATGAGATCGCGCATGGCGACCTCATCCCCGCGCTGAGCCCGGCGAACCCGGTCGCCCAGCGTGGTCGTAGAACTTTCATCCATGCGTGTGACATTGCCCTATGCCCCGACCAGACGCAGGTCCGGCTGGAAAGATGCGCTTTTTCAATTGGCGCAAATGCACGCCGGATGCAACCTTCGCGAACGGTGGATGTCCACCGCGTTCCCTCCGTCCATGCTCCCTCGCCTTCCCCCCTCCGACCCCTCCCGTAAAGCCGCCCGGGCCAAACGCTTAACACCCGCGCTCCTCGCGCTGGCGGCCGGGCTCCTCTGGGGAGCCGCGGGCTGCTTCCACGGCACCCCGGACGAACTGACGAGCGGCGTCGTCTCCGGCGCGGGTCCGATCGCGATGGCGGGGACGGAGCCCTTCTTCGGCGGCCGGGTGTCCGTCAAGGTGACGGTGAGCCGCGGAATCGGCAAGGGCCTGAAGGGCCGCGGCGCCGGCGAGGATCGCCGCGCCTATGCCGAAAACGACTCGCGGACCTTCGTCGGCAGCCCGCTGCCGCCGGTGACGCTGCACCTCATCCTCACCAACACGGGCCCGGGCCCCGTCAAGGTGGAGCTGATCGACTTCATCTCCGACCTCGGCAACTTCGCGGTCGACCCGGACACGCTGACGCTGGCCCCCGGCCAAACGGCCGAGCCGACACCGATGGTCTCGGAGCTCGGCGTCACCGCCGACTCGATCCCGTTCAAGGTTACGCTCAAGGCCGAGGGCAAGAAGGAGTCCAAGACGGTGACCGCCGTGATCGTCCACGACGCGCCGCCACCGGCCGGTCCCTAAGCCGGCGGGGGCCCGCCCAGCATCCGCACCCGCCGGTCCTTGCGCGGGAACTGCAGGGTCACGATCGTGCCGATGCCCTCGCGGCTTTCGACGCCCACCTGGCCGCCGTGCATCCGCATGATCCGCTGCACGATCATGAGGCCCAGGCCGTGGCCGCCGGCCTTGGTCGTGTGGTAGGGCTGGAAGAGCTTCACCAGGTCGTCCTGGCGGATGCCGGCGCCGCTGTCGCCGAAGAGCAGGTAGACGGAGTCGTCGTCGGCGCGCGACTTGATCTTCAGCTGCCCGCCGGGCTGCATCGCCTCCATCGCGTTCTTGGTGATGTTGAAGAAGACCTGCTTCAGCTGGTTGCGGTCGGCCATGACCGGCGGGAGCTCGACCGGCGTCTCCGCCTCGACCGCGATGCCGCGGTCCGCGAATTCCCGCTTCTGGAAGCGAAGCACCTCGGCCAGGACCTCGGCCAGGTTGGTCTCCGCCAGGTCCGGCGGCGACGGCCGGATGGCCTCGAGGAAGTGGGTGATGATCCCGTCCAGCCGCCCCACCTCCTCGCGGCAGACGTTGACCGACTCGGTCAGCGACGCGGCCTCGGGCGTCGCCCCGAGCTTCTTCAGCTTCCGGGCGATCAGCTGCAGGTGAATCGTAAGCGAGTTGAGCGGGTTGCCGAGCTCGTGCGCGACCCCGGCGGCCAGGAGCAGGATGGAGGAGGTGCGCTCGTCCTCGATCCGCTGCGCCGTCGTCAGCTTGTCGTGGGTCACGTCGGCGAGGATGACGGCGTGGCGGCGGTCGGGCGCACCCGGGTCGTCGCGGAAGGGCACCATGTAGAGGCGCACCGTCCGGGTCTCGGGATACGAGAGCTCGAACTCCCGGGCCACCACCTGGCCGACGGCGCCGTCCTCGCCCATCGAGGGCCGGAGCCCCGGGATCAGCCGCCAGAGGGTTTCCCCGACCAGGGTGTCGCCGCCGAGGCCGATCAGCCGGTGCGCGGAGTCGTTGGCGTAGTCGATGATCCCGTCGTCGCCGATCACCAGCACGCCCTCCTGCAGGGTCTTGAAGATCTGCTCGAAGAGCGCCCGCTCCTTGGCGAGGCGCTGGACCAGGTTCGCCATGTTGACCGCGTCCAGGGTGTCGAGCCGCCCCAGCACCCGCTCGAGCGGGCTGTATTTCTTGCCTGGCATCGCGGCCGTTGTGCCGCGGGGCTCCCGCCGGGTCAACCGTCGTCGTCGGGGAGGAAATCCATCTGGGCCGGGTCCTCGCGGTTCGCGAGCACCTTGCGCAGGAACGCCTCGCGGTGGATGGCGCAGCGGCCGAGCCGGAGCAGCGCCTCGCGGTGCTCGTCCGTGCCGTAGCCCTTGTGCTGGGCGAAGCCGTAGCCGGGATGGGTGGAGTCGAGTTCCGCCATCATCCGGTCGCGCGCCACCTTGGCGATGATCGAGGCCATCGCGATGCAGAGGGAGCGGGTGTCGCCCTGGACGATCGCGGTGTGCGGGTAGGGAAAGGAGCGCAGCGGCAGCCCGTCCACGATCACCCGGCACGAGACCAGCGGCACGAAGGCCGTCCGGTCCTCGAGCGAGGAGAAGAGGTCCGGCTCCTCGCTGCGGCGGAACGCGGCCGCCGGGTAGATCCCTTCGAGGGCGCGGCGCATCGCCAGCTTGGTGGCGCCAAGGATGTTGTGCTCCTCGATCTCTTCCACCGTGGCGGTGCCGAAGTGGGCGTGGATGTGACCGTGAGCGGCCAGCGTCTCGAACTCCTCCCAGAGGGCCTCGCGCTCGGCGGCGGCCAGGAGCTTCGAGTCGTTGACCCGGCCGCCCTTCACGACGGCCCAGCGGCTCTCGAGGAAGCCGCGGTTGACGAGGACCGCGCCGGCCACCACCGGGCCGGCGAGCGCGCCGCGGCCGACCTCGTCGACGCCGATCAGGCCCTCGAGGCCCTCGATCTTCTTCAGGTCGAAGCTGCGGAGTTGGCGGCGCTTCGGCATGGCGGAGCGGCCGGGACCCTACCCTCCCCACTCCATCTTCTCCCGCGGCTCCGGCAGCGGGAGCTCGTCCAGCTTGCCCGCCGCCTGCACGACCTCGTAGGCGGTGCGGAAGTGCAGCTTGGCGAAGTTGCCGAGGGCGCGGGCGCCGAAGCGCTCGATGATCTGGTGGGCCTGCTGCTTGACCAGGGGTCCGGCGCCCTTCTGGAGCGGGCCGCCGAACGCCTGCGAAAGCGTGTGCATCTGGCGGACGAACTCGGCCCGGGCGACGACCGAGGCCGCCGCCACCACCGGGTCCTCCTCCGCCTTGGTCCGCATCTGCAGGTCGAAGTCCGTGAGGCCCATCTTCTTCAGCTCCTTCTGCACGAGCGGCTGCTTCGTGAACTGGTCGAGGAGGCCGCGGGGCGCCTTTTTCCTTCCCAGGGCCTGGACGAGCGCGGTGGCGTGCTGCCAGGCCAGCAGCTTGTTCAGGTTCGCATAGGGCCGCGACATGATCTGGTTGTACTTCGGCATCCCGCAGAGGCAGGTGGCGAACGCCACGCCGTGGGTCCCCCGGATCAGCTTGTCGAGGGCGATGATCTGGGCCTCGGACACCTTCTTGGAGTCCTTCACCCCCGCCTTGATCCAGCCCTCGATCGCGGAGCGGTCGGCGATCACGGTCGCCGCCACCACCGGGCCGAAGAAGTCGCCCTTGCCGCTCTCGTCCAGGCCCGCGTGGAGCTCGAACCAGTCGGGGTGGTGGACCTCGTCGTACCCCAGCTTGGGGGCCATCGTGACGTCGGGCTCGAGCGTCATGGTGACGAACTCCTCCGTGCCCTTGCCGGCCACGACCAGCTTGCCGCTCTCGTAGGCGGTCACGTTGCAGTCTGGCCCCCGGAACGCGAAGCGGGCATAGGCCACGTCGAAGGCCTCCCAGCCGCGGCCAGCCAGGATCCCGCGCAGCTTCTCCATCTGCTGGTCGTCCAGCTTGACCGTGTAGGAGCTGAGCTTCTTGGGTTTTTCCTCGTCGTCGCCACCGCGCTTGGGCATGAGGGACCCATAGTCACAAATTCCGCCCCAATGACACGCAAATCTTCCGACCGGGACCGCCTCCTCGGCCGGCGGGAGGCCTTCCAGTCCGGTCTTCTGGCCTGGTAC
>Ga0302314_10013200_pt1 | contig 14219 bp, 14 predicted proteins | sample III_Palsa_N2_3_FD_200533 | JGI IMG/M metagenome (GOLD analysis project Ga0302314, IMG submission 200533) | Peat permafrost microbial communities from Stordalen Mire near Abisko, Sweden - III_Palsa_N2_3 | ecosystem: Environmental > Terrestrial > Soil > Palsa > Peat permafrost | place: Sweden... | reverse complement strand
CCGCCGAGGAGGTCGGTGGCCTTCCCCTTGCCCTCGTCGCCCCACTGAGCGCCGACCAGCACAAGTGCGGGCACAGGCGTACACCCCTTTCGGGCGGGGCACAACAGACGGCGGGAAGGCCGCCGCTCGTGGCCCCGGATAGACCAAGCCCCTGGCGCAACAGCGCTAGGGGCTCTTACACCGAGAGATTACCCGAGGAAGGACCGCGGTGTCGGCTGCGCATTCGGCGGGAGAGGCTCTGCTGGTGATCGTCTCGCCCTCGGCACTGGCCGTGGACGGGGAGTCGGTGAGGGTGGCCAGGGACGTGCTCGGGGCCGCCTTCGCGATGAAGGCGGTGGTGCCGGAGGACCTGCTCGAACTGGAGCGGGTGCTTTCGCGAAAGGGCCGTAGGCGACTGGTTGTGATCGGCGATGATCAGGCGCTGCACCATGTGGTGCAGCTGTTGCACCGGCACGCGGAACTGGGCGCCGGACCGGTTGGGATCATCCCGGTCGGAAAGGGCCACAAAGTGGCTCTGGCCAGGTCACTCGGTGCGGCGGGACGTCCGGTGGAGGCCGCCCGGGCGGTCGCCCGGGGGGCCGAACGACGGCTCGACCTGCTGGTGGACGAGGACGGCGGAGTGGTGCTCAGCGGACTGCGGATTCCCGGCCGCGGAGTGGGCGGAGCGGCGGCCGCGCCGACGGCCGCCGAGGGGGGTGCCGACGGGGGGTCGGAGCGGCGGCCTGGCCCGACCGCCGAATCCCCCCGGACCAGCCGAGATCAAGAGGACGATCAGCACGCAGCCTGTTCGCCAAGGGCGAACAGCTCCAGGTCCGGACGGGGTTCCGGAGACCCTGCCGAGGCCTGGTACAGCCGGCTCGGCCGTACCGCCGGGGCCGCCGCCCGGTCCGTCGCCGGGCCGCTGCTGGCCCACGGCGGCGGAGCCCACCGGCAGTTCCTGCGGGTCGAGGCCGACGGACGGCTGTTGGCCGACCCGGACCACCCGGTCGGGCTGATCTCGGTCTGGAACGCCGGCTCGCAGGAGCGGGAGAACCCCCGCTTCGGCCGCCCCGGCCGCGACAGCGGAACCCCCGAGCCGGCCGAGGGCCTGATGGAGGTGCTGGTCAGCAGCCCGGCCGCGCTGGGCGGGGCGTACCGCTGCCGGGCCCAGCGGATCAGCGTGACCGGTGGCCTGTTCACCTACGAGGCCGACCACGCGCTCAGCGGCCCGGTCCGCGAGCGCACCTGGACCGTCGAACCGGGCGCCTGGCGGCTGACCGTGCCCCCGGCGGCCTGAGCCCGCCCGAGGCAGGTACCACTTGAGGCAGGTACCGCCTGAAGTAGGTACCGCCTGGGCCGATGCTGACGGCGGCCATATCCACGAATGGCAGACTGGCACCCATGAGCATTCACTCGAACCTGCTGGGCGGACCCGACCCCGTACTGCTTCCGGAGGACGAGCAGCCGTACCGGCTGCTGGCGGAGCAGTCCGCCTCGCCGCTCCAGGTCGCTGCGGACTTTCCGTCGTTCTCGCTCGCCTGGGCCATGCTCGCCGACGACGCCTTCGCCGAGGAGCACGTCGTGGAGGCCTACGCGTACGCCCGCACCGGGTACCACCGGGGGCTGGACTCGCTGCGCCGCGCGGGCTGGAAGGGCCACGGGCCGATCCCCTGGGAGCACAGGGCCAACCGCGGCTTCCTGCGCTGCCTGGCGGCGCTGGCCCGGGCCGCCGACGCGATCAAGGAGACCGACGAGGCCGAGCGCTGCTGGACCTTCCTCAAGGACAGCAGCCCCGAGGCCTACACCGAACTGAAGCGCTGACCGAACCGAAGCGCTGACCGGCAGCCGCCGACCGGCAGATGAGTGCGCCCCGTCCCCTTTCCGAAGGGGGCGGGGCGCACTGACGTCAGCCGTGGCTCACTTCAGCCGGGTGCCGGCCGAGCGCAGGCTCTGGGTGGCCTCGACCACCCGGGCCGCCATCCCGGCCTCGGCCAGCTTGCCCCAGGTGCGCGGGTCGTAGGTGTTCTTCTTGCCGACCTCGCCGTCGACCTTCAGCACACCGTCGTAGTTGCGGAACACGTGGTCCACGATCGGCCGGGTGAAGGCGTACTGGGTGTCGGTGTCGAGGTTCATCTTCACCACGCCGTTCTCCAGCGCGGTGGCGATCTCCTCGGCGCTGGAGCCGGAGCCGCCGTGGAAGACGAAGTCGAACGGGTCGGTCTTGCCGTACTGCTTGCCGACGGCGTCCTGCAGCTCGCGCAGCAGCTCCGGCTTGAGCACGACGTTGCCCGGCTTGTAGACGCCGTGGACGTTGCCGAAGGAGGCGGCCAGCAGGTACCGGCCCTTCTCGCCCAGGCCGAGCGCCTCGGCGGTGCGGATCACGTCGTTGACCGAGGTGTAGAGGTTGTCGTTGATCTCGTGCGAGACACCGTCCTCCTCACCACCGGTCGGGGTGATCTCGACCTCAAGGATGATCTTCGCGGCGGCGGCCTTGGCCAGCAACTCCTGCGCGATCTCCAGGTTGTCGTGCAGGTTCTCGGCCGAGCCGTCCCACATGTGCGACTGGAACAGCGGGTTCTCGCCGCGCGCCACGCGCTCGGCGGAGATCGCCAGCAGCGGGCGGACGTAGCCGTCCAGCTTGTCCTTGGGGCAGTGGTCGGTGTGCAGGGCGACGGTGGTCTCGTACTTGGACGCGACGATGTGCGCGAACTCGGCGAGCGCGACCGCGCCGGTCACCATGTCCTTGTTGTGCTGGCCACCCAGGAACTCCGCACCGCCGGTGGAGATCTGGATGATGCCGTCGCTCTCGGCCTCGGCGAAGCCGCGCAGGGCGGCGTGCAGGGTCTGGGTCGAGGTCACGTTGATGGCCGGGTAGGCGAACTTGCCTGCCTTCGCCCGGTCCAGCATCTCGCGGTAGACCTCGGGGGTTGCGATGGGCATACGGATCCGCTCCTGTTTGTCGGTGATGCGTCTGACGGACACTGCTGCTACCCCGACCAGGGCCGGGCACCGGCGTCATTCTCCCACCCCTGAGCTTCGGGTTCACCTCTGCGGGTGACAGCTGGGGCGAATCGGTAGCAGGTGCGTGCGATCGGCTGAAATACGGATGATCAGAACATAAGCAGCACGGGTCCGGTCGGCCGCCGAGCCCGCTGGAACCCGCGCTCGGCGGCTCCTCACAGCGGGCTGCTGGCCGCGCCGGATAGTCTGCCCGGGTGACCACGAATCTCGCGTTGAACGTACTCAACGCCAAGGAGCTGATCTCGCAGGTCGGCACCTACGGCCTACTGGCGATCATCTTCGCCGAGACCGGCCTGCTCGTCGGCTTCTTCCTGCCCGGTGACTCGCTGCTGGTGCTGGCGGGGGTCGCCTCGTCCAGCGCGGGCCTCAAGGCCCTCGGCACCCAGATGCCGCTGCCGGTGCTGCTGGTCGGCGCGCCGATCTGCGCCATCGCCGGTGCCCAGCTCGGTCACCTGCTCGGCGCGAAGGCCGGGGCACGGCTGTTCCAACGCCCGGACTCGCGGCTGTTCCGGCGCGAGCACGTGGAGAAGGCCGAGGAGTACTTCGTGAAGTTCGGCCCGGCCAAGGCCGTGCTGATGGCCCGGTTCATCCCGGTGGTACGGACCTTCCTGAACCCGGTCGCGGGCACCCTGGAAATGCCCGCCGGGCAGTTCTTCCTGTGGAACGTCATCGGCGGCGTCGCCTGGACCGAGGCGATGCTGCTGCTCGGCTACAACTTCGGCGCGGCGCTGGCCCCGGTGATCGACACCTACCTGATCCCGGCGATGGCCGTGCTGATCCTGCTGTCGCTGACGCCGATCCTGATCGAGGTGCTCCGCGAGCGGAAGAAGCGGCGCAGGTCGGCCGCCGCCGGGCCCGGCCCGGAGACCGAGACGGTCACCGCCGGTGCGGGCGGCGCCCGTCACCGCAAGAGCTGACCGCCGCCGGGCTGAGAAACCACCGCCGGGCCGGGGTCTCGGCCCGGCCCGGCGTAACTCGGCGCAGCCGCTAGAGGCCGAGGTCGGCCAACTGGTAGGCGGCCAGGTACGGCAGGCCCTGCGCCTCGACGGCCGGGGCCGCGCCGCGCTCCACGATCACCGCCACCGCGACCACCTCGCCCCCGGCCTCCCGCACCGCCTCGACGGCGGTCAGCGGCGAACCGCCGGTGGTGGAGGTGTCCTCGACCACCAGCACCCGGCGGCCCTTGACGTCCGTCCCCTCGATCCGGCGCTGCATCCCGTGCGCCTTCTGCGCCTTGCGGACCACGAAGGCGTCCAGCCGGCCGCCGCGCGCGGCTGAGGCGTGCAGCATGGAGGTGGCGACCGGGTCCGCGCCCAGGGTGAGGCCACCGACCGCGTCGAAGTCCAGCTCGGCGGTGAGGTCCAGCATCACCTGGCCGACCAGCGGGGCAGCCTGGCCGTCCAGGGTGATCCGGCGCAGGTCGACGTAGTAGTCGGACTCCAGGCCGGAGGACAGGATCACCTTGCCGTGGACCACGGCCTTGGTCTTGATCTCTTCGAGAAGCGCGTCGCGGTGGTTGCTCATGAGGCCCCAGTTTAGGACGACCGGCACCCAGGCCTGACCAGCGGCTAGGAGCGGCCGGCCGGCCCGGTGCGCCAGGTCCAGGTGGTGCTGGCCTCCAGCGGGTCCACCAGGGTGACCAGCCGGGGCGCGGTGTTCAGGCCGTTCGGCGGACCGGACTGCGGCTCCACGCAGATGGCGTCCCGCTGCTCGTCGTAGACCACCAGCCAGTCCACGTCGGCGGTGACCTCCAGGCTGAGCTCGTCCCCCCAGACCAGCGTGGCGGCGACGCCGTCCGGCAGGCCGAAGCAGTCGTCCCGGGGCCCCGGGAGCGGGTCGATCCGGCGTCCGGTGGGCAGGTAGTCGTCGCCGCGCTGCTCCTGCCAGGCCGGGGCGAAGTCCAGCCGGGCCTCGGCGCCGTCCGGGCGCAGCCGCTTGCGGAACCAGGGGTGCCAGCCGACCTGCGCCGGGAACGAGTCGCCCGCGGTCTCCACCGAGAGCGTGGTCCGCAGCGACTCCGGGGTCAGCTCGAACAGCTGGGTGACCCGGCCCCGGTAGGGCCAGGGGTCGGTCAGGTCGTAGTAGAAGGCGACGCTGGTGGCGGTCGGCGCGGAGGCCGGGGTCCACCCGGTGCGGACGCCGGTGCCGTGGATCGCGTGCGGCGGCATGTCGATCGGCAGCTCGTGGCCGACCTGGCCGTTGCGCCAGCGGCCGCGGTCCACCCGACCGGCCCAGGGCACCATGGCGAACGAGCCGTACCCGAACACGTCCCCCGGCACGGCGTCGGCGTCCTGCCCGGTCCGCAGCAGCTCGGTACCGCCGAGCCGCAGGCTGACCACGCGGCAGCCGTCGGCCGGGGCCACGGTCACCTCGGCGTCACCGGCGGTGAGCAGGACCGGCGACTGAGTCGTCGGGGCGGAGCGGGGCACGGGACCTCCAGGCGGGGCAGCGGCACTGGCGCGCCGGCTCGGGCACGCGGTTCGCAGACGACGTTAGCGCTGCCCGACCGGGCCGGACGCCCCCGGGTCGGGGCTCGGCGCCGGGTGGGACCTCCCCGGAGCGGAGGGGGCTCAGCGGCGGCGGAGGGCGCGGGCGATCAGCACCACGCCGCCGACGACCGCGACGCCGCCGCCGACCAGCCAGGGCACTCGGCTGTACTCGGCCTCGGTGCCGGGCGGCTCACCCATCCGCCGGTCCGGCGAACCCCAGCGGGCCGCCGCCCGGGAGCGGGCGCTGCGCGGCGGCAGCGCCGGGCCGTAGCGGCCGCGCGGCGGCGCGTGGTCCACCTCCTCGGCGGAGCGGCCGACCATGCTCCGGCGGTGCACCGGCTCGTCCGGCCAGTCCTGCTCCGGGTTCAGCGGACCGGTGGCGGAGACCGTCTCCTCGATCATGAACAGGTCGGGGGCGTCGATGTCGGGCAGTTCGGTGAGGTCGGAGAGGTCCGCCAGGTCCGGGAACTCGCCGAGGTCGCCCAGGTCGGGCAGGCCGTCCAGCTCCTCGAAGAGCTGCTGCTCCTGCGGGGCCTCCAGATCCAGCTCGACCACGAAGGTGGCGCAGAACCGGTCCAGCAGGCGGCGGGCGGCGAGCTCCAACGCGGCCGGTTCGAGTTCTTCTATCCGGCCCTTTCCGGCGAGCTCGCAGCGGATCAGGATACGGCTGCGCTCGTCGCCCTCCCCGCCGTCCAGCGGCAGCACGGTCACCCGGATCGTCCCGCCGGCCTCGCCGTCGCCCACGGCCTGCTCGGCCTCGACGGCGAACAGCACCGTCTCCTCGGCGTCGGGGCCGGTGGCCGGAACCGTGCGCAGGGTGCCCCGGTAGGTGATCGAGGAGTTGCCCACGCGCAGCTTGAGGCGTCCGGCCAGGACCGTGCCGTCCGGATCGGCCACCTCCGCCGGGACGAATCCGGGCAGGCAGCGGGCCAGCAGTTCGGGACGGCGCAGCGACCGGCGGACGGTCTGCGGTGCCAGCGGTACCAGAACCTCATGCTCCATACCTTGGGAGCGTACAGACCCGGCGGCGCGGAAGGGGCGTACCAGGAGTTGTTTTTACCGCCCGGTCGGGCAGCCCGGCGGCAGCGCCCGCTCGGCGCCGCTCGGCCCCCGCTCAGCCCCCGCTCAGCCCGGGCGCAGCAGGGTGGCCGGGGCTGCCGCCCTGGTCGGCCGCAGGGTTCCGGCCAGGGCGGCGGCGAGCCGGAGCGCGGCCGGGTCGAGTCCCCCCGGCTCGGGCGGGCCGGACGGCAGGGCCAGCCGGGGGGTGCTCCGGGCGGCCAGGACGAAGCCCCAGTCGGCCGGGCCGCCGCAGGCTCCGTCCGCCGGGACCGCGTAGTCGGCGGTCCGCAGGCCCACCGCGCGCAGGGCCGCGTCGGCAGCCCAGTAGCCGGTTCCGGTGGCCGACCCGGCGTGCACGGCGAGGCGTCCGCCGGGGGCGAGCAGCCGTTCGGCCAGGCCGTAGAACTCCTCGGTGTAGAACTTGCGGCCCTGGTCGAGGTCGGGGTCGGGCAGGTCGGCGATGACCACGTCGTAGCGGTCGGGCCGGTGCACCGCGGCGCGCAGCCAGTCGAAGGCGTCGGCGGTGTGCACCCGCAGTCTGGGGTCGGCCAGCGCGCCGCCGTTGAGCCGGGACAGCACCGGATCGGTCCGGGCCAGGGCGAGCACCAGCGGGTCGATCTCGACCAGGGTGGCCCGGCGGACGTCGGCGTGGCGCAGTGCCTCGCGCAGCGCCAGGCCGTCGCCCCCGCCGAGCACCAGCACCCTGGCCCTGGGGCCGTCCAGCGCGGGCTGGACCAGGGCCGAGTGGAAGAGGGCCTGATCGCTGCCGCAGACGGCGATCCGGCCGCCGAGGTAGAGCCGCAGCTCGCGCGCGGCCCGGGGCGGGTAGCCGTCCGCGGCGCCGCGCTGCGGCGGGACCCGCTCGCTGTCCGGCGGCGCGGGGCCTGACCCGGGCGGCGGCCCTGACCCCGACGTCGGGCCGGGCGGCGGGCCAGGGGTCGGGCCGGTGAGGACGATCTCCTGGTAGCCGCTCTGGCTGCTGAAGCGGACCGGGGCCCCGTACAGCGCCTGGCGGGCGGCGCGTTCGAAGGCCCCGGTGAGCGCGGCGGCCAGGGCCAGTAACAGCAGCACCACTCCGCACAGGCTCCACAGCAGCGGGCGGAGCCGCCGCGGCGGCTCCTCGCGGAACAGCCAGAGCGCCACCGCGCCCCCGGCGACCGCGTTCACCGCGCCGGTGACCAGCGCACCGTCGGCCTGGCCGAGGGCGGGCAGCAGCAGGAAAGGGAAGGCCAGGCCGCCGACCAGGGCGCCCACGTAGTCGGCGGCGAACAGGTCGGCCACCGCGCTTCCGGCGTCCTGCCGCCGGATCCGCTGGATCAGCGTCATCAGCAGCGGGATCTCGGCGCCGATCAGTATGCCGATCAGGGTGGCGACCGCGACCAGGGCCGCCCGGTAGTGGCCGGTCCAGGCGAAGCAGCCGTACAGCGCCAGTACCGACAGTCCGCCGATCACCGCGAGCGCGCTCTCGACCAGCGCGAATGCGGTGGCCGGGCGGGTGGTGAAGTGTTTCGCGAGCAGCGAGCCGACGCCCATGGCGAAGACCATGACCGAGAGCACCACCGACACCTGGGTGACCGAGTCGCCGAGCAGGTAGCTGCCCAGCGCCACGAGTTCGAGCTCGTACACCAGTCCGCAGGCGGCGCAGATGAACGCCGCGAGCAGCACCAGCCACCGGGCGGCGCGACTGCCGACGGCATGCGTCGGCGAGGGTGCCGCGGATTGGGTGATCACGTATAAACGCTAGGCGACCTCAGGTCACAGGCCCTTCCCCCGATGGACTGAGCAGATGTCGCGTTGCCTTGACCCGTCGTTCAGAAGCGCTATTCCTGGGAACCATCCCGGGCATTGCTCCACCGAACACCCGGCCGTACCCTGCCCACTCGGCAGCCGCCCGCAGGGCCTGTTCAGCGCCCGGCCGGGACCGTAGCCGGCTGCCTCAGTTTCGCGTCCCTGAGCCTCAGCGAGGAGCGGGTGCAGACGAGTCGGCCCTCCTGTGGATATGCGTGCCAGGTACGCCAGTAGATCTCGTCTTCGCCACCCCCGGCGAGCAGCGCGGTGAAGGCGGTGGGGTCGCCCGGGAAGACTCCGGCCAGTCCGTACGGATGGTTCTCCACCAACGCCAGGAGTTCCTGGGCGCGCCGGGCGAAACTCTGTTCCCGAAGGGTTTCCACCTGTGCCGCGAATTCGTACTCCCAGCCCCGGACGCACTCCGCGACCCGGGCCGGGAGCGGGGTCCGGCGGCCGGGCATGCAGGCGACGGTCTCGGAGCACTGGTCCGCGCCGGTCCCGAGGATGACCTGGTGGGAGGCGCCGAGCAGGCGCAGTTGCAGGTCGGTGGGGCCGATCCGCAGGTCCAGGACGGCGAGTGCGGGCAGTTGCTTGCTGCCCAGGCACCAGGCCAGATCCCCGGCGCGGGTATCGGTGTAGCTGGTCTCAAGCGTGGTGAGCATTCTTGGCTCCGCGTACTCGGGTCGCTCGACGGCGCCGGGGAGGGGGCATCTGTCTACTGTCTTCGGGGCACAGTTGTCAGCGGGCGCGATTGCCCTACGGCGGAGTGACTTTCAGGGGACTCTGGAAGCAGCGAAGCACGAATGCACCGTGCCTGTTGACGATTTACCCAACTTCGCCGTCTCGGCGTCATTCCCCGGCGGATCGCCGCACACTCGGAACGCACCCGTGACCAACTATGCGCGGTGACATGTCAAAACTGTGCCGGAGAAGGGATAACGCCGTTCCGACTAGCCGATCCGAATTCCGGCTACGCATCCTGACACATGCCCCTGGCAACGGACTTCAACACAATCCGGCCCCAAGTTCACCCCTACGAGGGTCACCCTCAGGGAAGGCCCCCGCGTCAACCTGCCAGCGTCGCACCACTCCTGCGGGTGCGCCCGGACACGGCCCAGGCCACCGCGTAGACGGCGGTCGCCGCCGCCATGATGGAGAAGCTCGGCGGCAGGCTGGTCACCGTCGCGCTCAGGGCCAGCCCGATCCACATCTCGACCACCGCCAGGCCGGCCGACAACGCCATTCCGGCGTAAGGGCGGTGGGTCAGCCGCAGGGCCGCCCCGGCCGGGGCGGCCAGCAGGCCGAGCAGCAGCAACGAGCCCACCGCCTGGGTCGCCTCCCCCGCGCACGCGCCGACCAGCGCCAGGAAGCCCAGCCCCAGCAGCTTCACCGGCACCCCGCGCGCCGCCGCGACCGCCTCGTCCAGCGTCGCGAACAGCAGCGGGCGGGCGATCAGCAGCACCGCCGCGGTGATCCCGGCCGCGATCAGCACCGCGACCAGGGTCTGGCCGCCGCTCAGCCCGAAGATCGAGCCGAACAGCACGCTGGTACCGGCGTTGCCGACAGCGGCGCTCCGGGAGGTGGTGTACAGGGTCAGGAAGAACGAGCCCAGGCCGAGGACCCAGGCGAAGGCGCTGCCGATCACCACGTCGTCGGCCCGCCCGCGGCGGCCGATCCCGGCCAGCAGCAGGCCGGCGCCGACACAGCCGACGAACAGGCCGAGCCGCAGGTCCCAACCCGCAGCCAGGGCCGCCATCGCGCCGGTGAAGGCGACATGGCTCAACGCGTCGCCGGTGAACACCTGGGCCCGGAGCACCAGGAAGTAGCCGACCAGGCCGGAGGCCAAGGCGATGAACGTCCCGGCGAGCAGCGCGTTGTGGAAGAAGTCCTGGCTCCAGACGCTCATGCGACGGCCCTCCTGGCGCTGGTCGCGGTCACAGTCCCGTTAGCGGTCACAGTCCCGGGCGCGGTCACAGTCCCGGTCGCGGTGTCGCCCCGGCCGCCGGTGCCGCCGCCGCTCCCGGTCCGGACCGCGAGCCGGGCCCGGACCTGGGTCAGCGCGTGCGCCAGCAGATAGCCGCCGAAGGCGAAGCTGGTCACGAAGAAGCCCAGCGGGTACGGCCAGTACCAGGCGGCCACCAGCCCCGCCCAGGTCGCCGCGAAGCCGAGCAGCAGGGTCAGCAGCAGGCTCAGCCCCGGGCGCGCGGTGAGCACCTGCGCGGTCGCGGCCGGCAGCACCAGCAGCGCGAACACCAGCAGCGAACCGGTGATCTGCGCGGCCTCCGCCGTGGCCGCGCCCAGCAGCAGCAGGAAGACGATCGACAGGGCCCGTACCGGCACCCCGCGCGCCGCCGCGACCTGCGGGTCCACCGAGGCGAACAGCAGCGGGCGACCGATCCAGGCCAGCACCGCCAGCACCGCCGCCCCGACCAGCGCCAGCAGCAGCACCTGGCCGCTGGTGATCCCCAGGAAGCTGCCGAAGAGGATCGCCTCGGGACCGCTCAACAGCCCCTTGTAGAGCGCGATGAAGAGGAACCCGCAGGCCAGCAGGAAGGTCTGGACGACACCGGTGGCCGCCGACTCCTCCGCCCCGGCGTCCCGGCCCTCCCGCCGCAGCAGCGCGATCACCAGCGCGGCGGCCAGGCAGAAGCCGAAGTAGCCGAGGCCGGTGCTGATCCCGACCAGGGTCGCGAAGGACGCGCCGGGGAAGGCCACCACGCCCAGGGTGTGACCGGCGAAGGACTGCCGGCGCAGCACCATGAACCAGCCGATGGCCCCGGCGACCAGCGCCACCACCGCACCGGCCCGGAAGGCGTTCACCATGAACGGGAACGACCACATCTGCTGGAAGTCGGCAACCAGGTTCCAGCTGAAGATCACCTGCACGGTCTCACGCCTCCGGCTGGCCGACGACGACCAGTCGGCCGTCGCTGGTGCGCAGCACCTCGACCGGCGTCCGGTACAGCCGGGACAGCGTCTCGGAGGTGACCACCTCCTGCGGCGTGCCGCTGACCGCGCCGCCCTCGGCGATGTACACCACCCGGTCCAGGTGGTGCAGGATCGGGTTGACGTCGTGCGCGACCATCACCACGGCCACGCCCTCCTGGTGGCAGATCCGGCCGATCAGCGCGGCCACCGCGCTCTGGTTGGGCAGATCCAGGCTGTCCAGCGGCTCGTCCAGCAGCAGCACCGAGGGGCGGCGCACCAGCGCCTGCGCGATCAGCAGCCGCTGCTGCTCGCCGCCGGAGCACTCGCCGATCGGCCGGTGCGCGTAGCCGCTCGCGCCGACCAGCTCGACCACCTCGTCGATCCGCTCGGTCTGCTCCCGGCGGCGGCGTCCGCCGGGCAGCGGCACGCCCCAGCGGTCACCCTCAAGGCCGAGCCGGACCAGGTCGGTGCCGCGGATCCGCAGGCCGGTGCCGAAGCTGCGGCGCTGCGGCAGGTAGCCGACCCGGTCGCCGCCCTGTCCGGGCCGCAGCCCGAGCACCCGGGCCTCCCCCTCGGCCGCCGGCAGCACCCCCAGCAGCACCTTGATCAGGGTGGACTTGCCCACGCCGTTGGGGCCGAGGACGGCGACGAACTCGCCCGCCCGCACGGTCAGGTCGACGCCGGACCACAGCGTCCGCCCACCGACCCGGGCGGCCGCTCCGCGCAGCTCCAGCACCGCGCTGCCCGGCTGCGCGCCGGCGGTGCCCGCGCCGGCGGTGCCCGCTTGGCTGATGTCCGCTTGGCTGATGGTCATGTCGCGTTCGCCGCCTTCAGTGCTGCCTGGATTCCCCGGAGCTCGGTGACCTGCCACTGCTCGAAGGTGTCCCCGGCCGGACTGAGGGTCTCGGTGACGGTCGCCACCGGTATGCCCTCCTGCTTGGCCAGCTGGACCTGGGCGGTGACGTCGGGGGTGGAGTTCTGGGTGTTGTAGACGTAGATCTTGATCTGCTTGTCGCGGATCTGCTGGTCGATGAGCGACTTGTCGGCGGCGGTCGGGTCGCTGCCCTCACTCATCGCGTCCAGGAAGCTCTCCGGGGTCATCATCTTCAGCCCCAGGCCCTGGGCCAGCGGGACCACGATGGACTCGGACGCGCCGATCGGGGTGCCGGCGTAGGTGGCCTTGATCGAGGCGATCAGTTGGTCGTAGGGGGCCAGCGTCCGCGTCTCGAAGACGGTCTCGCGCTGGTCGAAGTAGACCGCGTCGGCGGGGTCGAGCTTCTTGTAGTCGGCGGTTATCTTCGCGATCACCTGGCGCACGTCGGTCGGGGAGTACCAGCGGTGCGGGTTGCCGCCCGGCGCCACGCCGACCAGGTCGCCGACGTTCAGCTCGGTCCGCCCGCTGTCGGAGTTGGTCGCGAGCAGCTTGTCGGCCCAGGGGTCGTAGCCAATGCCGTTCACGATCGCCAGCTGCGCGGTGGTGAGCGTGCGCGCGTCGGCGGTGGTGGGCTCGTAGGAGTGCGGGTCGGTGTCCGGGTTGCTGATGATGCTGGTGACCCGGGCATGGCTGCCGCCGAGCTGGCCGGCGATGCTGCCCCAGAAGTTCTCGGCCGCCACCACCTGCACCACCCGGCCCCCCTCCGCGCCACCCGCCTCGGCGGGGGCGCTCACCGTCGCGCAGGCGCTGGTGAGCGCCAGGGCAGCGACGGCGACCCCGGCGGCCAGCGCCGACCGGGTGAGGCGGGGCGGAACGGAAACCATGGAGCGGGCTCTCCTCGTACGGTGGGGCGGAACAGCTCCCAGGCTAGATGAAAATGATTCTCAGTCCTACCCGGATGGCGGTAGAGATGAAAACCATTACCGTTCTGTAACCTGCCGTCGGTCGACCGCGACGTCGAGCGCGGCGTCGAGCGGGCGCCCGGTCCGCTGTCGCCGCAGGCGATACGCTGCGGCCTCGGAACACCAGAGACGGGGAACAATCGAGTGAGCGCACGCTTCCAGGAACTCGACTGGCGCAGTACACCGCTGGGCGAACTCGCGTTGCGTCGGCGGTGGTATCCGAGTCCGGGCAAAGACGTCTACGAAATCAAACTCAACGACGAATTCCTCATGTCCAGCCTGTTCACCTTCGCCGAGGAGGAACTCGGCCGCCTGCCCCTCACCGAGTTGGCCGCGGACACCCCCCTCGACGTGGTTGTCGGCGGCCTCGGCCTCGGCTGTACCGCCCAGGCGGTGCTGGAGAATCCGAATGTCCACTCGCTGGTGGTCGTTGACGCCCTCAGCGAGGTGATCGAATGGCACGCCCAGGGACTGATTCCCTCCGGGCTGGCCGAGGACCCGAGATGCCGACTGGTCCACGGGGATTTCTTCGCCATGATCCGGTCCCGTTCCGGACTCGACCCGGCGGACCCCGACCGGCGATTCGACGCGGTCATCGTCGACATCGACCACTCACCCCGCCACCTGCTGCACCCCGGCAATGCCGACTTCTACCAACCGGCCGGCCTGCACCATCTGAGCGGGCTGCTGCGCCCCGGCGGAGTCTTCGCCCTGTGGTCCAACGACCCGCCGGACCAGGAGTTCACAACAGTGCTCGGACAGATCTTCGCCACCGTGAGAGCCGAGATCATCGCCTTCGACAACCCGCTGCAGGAACGACAGTCCACCAACACGATCTACATCGCCACCAACCCCCGCCCCACCCCACTCGCCCAGCACCCTGCCACATAGCAGCAGTACTATTAGTTCAAAAAACTTGCTCTTTAGGGATATTTTCGCGGCAATACTTGCCCCGGGGGCGATCTGAGGGGCGGTTTCATCCATGAAAGTTGCTCCCGGAGCATCTCCAGCAGGTGTCCTCGAATTCGGCACCACAGCCACCCGGACCCGCCAGGCCAAGGCAGGTCGAGCGATGCGTCTTGCTCCCGGCATCTACGTAGTGGGGGCTTCCCTCCCTCC